>ENA-UOJM01003312-UOJM01003312.1-human-gut-metagenome-genome-assembly--contig:-P116-NODE-3312-length-9771-cov-4.097777_pt1 | contig 9771 bp, 8 predicted proteins | sample MGYA00242349_ERZ723896 | MGnify/ENA metagenome assembly ERZ723896 | reverse complement strand
GCGTTGTCTTTCAGTTTTGCAACGTGCCGCCCTCATTCCGGCGTTCCCGCCGTTCGTCCCCCGCCGGCTCCTGTTGGGCATGGCCGAAGAGGAACTTCGACGGCGTCACGCCGTAATACCGCTTGAAGCACCGGCTGAAGTAATACGGATCCGTATACCCCACCTGCTCAGAAATGGCAGTAAGGCTGCTGTCCGGCCGGGAGTGGAGCAGTTCCGCCGCCCGCTGCATCCGGCAGACGGTAATATACTCGGTAACCGAAAGGCCCATCTCCTTTTTGAACAGCGAACTGACATAGGCCGGCGCGGCAAAGACCGCCGCCGCGATTTTCTTCAGCGAGAGATCACTGGAGGTGTAGTTCTGCTGGATATGCTCTTTGGCCATATGGACCAGCTTGGAGACCTTTCTGGATTCCTGCAGCCAGTCCATAAGTCGATTGTAGCAATCCGTCAGCACCCGTTCCATTTCATCACAGGTACAGCTTTTGTCGATGCGCCGCGACACGGATTCTCCGTCGCTTTGCATGATCTCCGGGGGCAGCTCGTATTTTGCGGAAAGTGAATACAATACAGCAGCCAACCCCATGGCCGCCATCTTGGAGACCACCTCCGGAGCCTGCTCTTCCCGCAGCTGACGGAAAAACTCCCGGAAAATCTGAAGGCCCTCTTCCCGCTCTCCAGAGTGGATATGCAGCTGCAGTTCCTCAAAATTAAAGCTTCTGAAGATCGCGAGGTTCCCGGTCTGGGACGGGGCCTCGCTCTGGAAAAACAAGCTCCTATCGGAATGGTAGAACTTCTCTCCCAGTGCGTCCATCGCCTCCTGCATCGCCGTTCCCAGCCGGTCATAGCCCTGGTAGCGGCGGCTCACACCGGCAGTGAGCGTAAAGGGAAAATGTTCTCCTACGATGCCGGTCAGCTCCTGCCAGGCCTCCCGCAGGAGACGGCACAGCTCCCGCCCCTCTCCGTCAGCGTTGCAAAGCACGACCGCGCAGTTATCGATCTCAGAGATCCCCTCGATATGGGAGAATCCGCCGCTGGCCTCAAGCAGCTCTTCCAGCATGTTCAAAACGGCATAGACATACAGGCCATCGTCCTCGTTCCGGTCCGTCAAATCCAGCTCCACCACCATCACCGCCAGGTTCCGGGGCTCCAGGGAGATCTCCAGCCGGCGCATCTGCTCCGTCAGCTGCTGCTGTGTCATGTGCATCCTGCCGAAGACCAACCGGCGCAAAAAGCGTTCCCGGAGCAGTCTTTTTCCCCGGTCACTCTGCTTTTCGATTTTCTGAACGTGGTCCACCAGCCGCTGTTCCCGGGCGATCTGTCCGCTGAGCCGGATCAGCGTCTCCGCCAGCTCATCCGCGTCGATGGGCTTGAGCAGATAGTCAAACGCCTGGTAGGTGACTGCCTGCTTGGCGTACTCAAAGTCCCGGTATCCGGTGAGGAAAATGATGTGGGTCTTGTAGTTTCCCTCCCGCACCTTCTGCGCCAGCTCCAGTCCGTTCAAGATGGGCATGTTGATGTCCACCAGGGCGATCTGCGGCTGGAACGTGCGGATGAAGGAGAGGGCGCTCTCGCCGTCTCCCGCTTCGCCCACCACCTCCATGCCGTACGCCTCCCAGCGGACCGAATTGCGGATCAGGCTGCGGATCAAATATTCATCATCAACGATCAAAACCCGAATCATGATGATAAACACCATAGGGCTGCAGAGGCAAATACACATCCACCCGCGTCCACTCTCCCGGCTGCGACTCCACATGCAGGCCGTATCCGCCGCCGAAATAGAGTTTGATGCGCTGATCGGCGTTGTACATACCGTATCCCTTCCGATGCAGGATCAGGTCTCCCTTCTCCGCGTTTTCCGGGATCCCCTCGTCCCGCTGCATCCCCTGTCCGTTGTCCCAGACCGAGAGGATCACCGTGCCTTCCTCCAGGCGGCCGGAAATTTCGATGCGCCCGGGACGCCGGACCTTGCGGATCCCGTGATAGATGGCGTTTTCCACCAGCGGCTGGAGCGTCAGCTTGACGATGCTGGCCTCCAGCAGTGCCGGGTCCACATCAATGTGATAGGTAAAATCGTCCCGGTACCGCTGGTGCTGCACCCGCAGATAGCTGTCCGTCATCCGCAGTTCCTCCCGGATACGGATGACACTGCGGCCGTCGCTGAGGACACCGCGGTAGAAACTGCCCAGAGCCTTGGACATCTCAAATGCGCCCTCCATATCCCCCATCTGGGCCAGGGCGCTGACGCTGTCCAGGGAGTTGTAGAGAAAGTGCGGAGTGATCTGGGTCTGCAGGGAGATCAGCTCCAGTTCATGGCGCCGCTTCTCCGCCGCGGCCACCTCCTGCATCAGCTCTTCGATCCGGTCCAGCATCCGGTCAAAGTTCCGGGAAAGGATCCCGATCTCATCCTGGTTCTCGCTTCCGATCCGCAGAGAGAGCTCGCCCTCCCGGACGCGCTCCATCTTCCCCGACAGCTCCACAATGGGACGGGAAATGGCCTTTCCCATCAGGGAGAGATAGAATACCAGCACCAAAATGCAGCTCAGACCCAGCAGCAAAATCGTGGTCTGCAGCGTCTGCACATCCTCTTTCATCTGGGAATACCCGGCAATGCTGACCACATAGAGGTGATGGGTCTCCAGCGGGAGGCTCTGTACCAGATAGGTCTCATCCCGATTGGTATAGGTTTTCTCCTCCTGCCAGCTGCCGTTTTGATAGTCCTCAAAGCTGTCCCGGCCCACCCGCAGCACAGCGGGCTCCGCCTCCTTGGGCAGCAGCAGATTTCCCCGCCCGGTGAACAGATACAGCTCCGAAGAAAGGTTGAATCCCACATAATTATAGATGTCCGACAGCGCCGAGACATCCAGCCGTGCCCGCACAACCGCCACCACTTGCCGGTCCCGGCCGCACACCGCCCGGTATACGGAAATATGATCTGTTCTGGCGTTGGTGTTTTCCCCGTCGTCATACCAGACATTCGTCTCCGGATGCTCCCGCAGCTGCGGAAAGATCTCCAGCGCCGGCTGCGCCGTCTCCTGCTCTTCCAGGGTCCCGGCAACAAACGTCCCCTCCGGCGTAAAGATCTCCAGTCCCTGGAGCTGAGAGGCGTTTTGAAGGTCCCACAGCAGTGCATCCACAGTCCAGACCTGCTCCGTGCCGGCGCCGCTGCGGATCTGCTCCAGGACCTTCTGCAAGCTGATGCTGGTCCCCAGGTGGTTGAGACCGGCGGAGATCCGCCGGTCCACCGCAAGAATATAGGTCTCGATCTCTCCCAGGTTCTGCTCCGCAGTTTCCCGGGTCCGCTGCTTGACCGTCTGGAAGGCCAGGAGGCTGTAAAACCATACGAACGCCACGCACAAAAGCAGCACCAGAACCGCGCTGAAGAGTTGGATCTTCCTGCGGATTTTCAGATTTTGGAAAAATTGTCTGAACCTCCGCATTCGGAACTCCTCCCGTCAAATCACGTCCGGTCCACCAGCACAACCGGCCGCACCGGGGAGGCAGAGCCATCCCGGATCAGCAGCGGCAGCGCCACAAAATATCCGCGTTTTTCATGCAGCAATCCCAGATTCCGCAGGTTCTCCACCACCGGGATCTTATGGGAGAGCAGCGTGTTGTGGGCAGGGTCCTGGACCGCCCGGTCCTTATCCACGGAGAGCGTGTCCACGCCCACCATCCGCATGCCTTTTTCCACCAGATACGCAGCGGCAGATGCCCCCACGCCGGGGTAATCATGGCAGAACCGCTGGTCGTTGGGCCGGACGTCCCAGTACTGCATCCAGCCAAAATCGATCAAAACGCCGTCGCCGGGCTGGATCTCGCCATGGGCCTTCTCCCAGGCCAAAAGGTGCTCCTTCTCCAGCGTCTCGCCGTCCTTGAGGAAGGTGGCATCCACCGTGACGCAGGGGCCCCAGAGCTTTTCCAGGGGCACGGCATCGATCATCTCGAAGCCGGGCTTGTCAATGTAATGTCCGAAGGAATCCACATGGGTGCCGTTGTGCTCATTGAGGATCAGCTGGAAGTCATTGCAGCTGTCCCCCAGGCAGAACCCATGCCAGCGCATTTTATAAAACCGGGAGTGGCTGGGATGGGCCGGCATCCCCTCCTCCAGGTACTGCCCCACTTCCACGACTTCCATATCCTTGACGGCCTCACACAGCTGCAGCAAACTCATTTCAAATGCCTCCTACTCTGTACGGGCGCGTTTACGCGCTCTGTTTCTTTCCTCTGCCGTAAGCCAGCAGGATGATGAGGATGATGGCGCCGTTGACGATCTCACGGCCCGCCTCCGCAATGTTCAAAATGATGAGGATGCTCTGGATCAGGTAGATGATCACAACACCGCCCATGGTCCCCAGATAGCCGCCGTGGCCGCCCAGGATGGAGGTGCCGCCGATGACCACCGCCGCGATGGAGATCAGCTGATAGCTGTCGCCCATGGTGTAGTTGGGATAGCCCAGGTGGCCGATCAGCAAAATGCCTGCCACAGCCATCATCACGGAGGCGATCACATACACGCCCACCAGCACTACCTGGGTGTTGATGCCGGACAGGTCCGTCACCCGGGGGCTGCAGCCTACAGCGAATATCTTACGGCCAAACGTAGTTTTCTTCAACAGAAAAATCGTGGCAATGCCCAGCGCCACCCACAGCAGCACGCAGTAGCGGATGCCCAGGAAGCTGTCCTTGGCCAGTGCCGTCACCACAGCGGTGGACTCGCCCTTCAAAACGCCCTGGGTGTAGAGGAACGTGGCGCTCATCAAAATGGAGTTGGTGGCCAGGGTCATGACCATGGGCGTGATCTTGAGGTACGCTACGCCCACACCCTTGAAAAGTCCCATGAGGACGCCCACCAGCATGGCCGCCGCAAAGCCGATCCAGCCGTTGCCGGTCTCCTTGGTCGTCTGGGCGAACACGCACGCGGAGAAGGTGACGCTGTACGCCACGGACAGATCCGCGCCGCCGGTGAGGATGATAAGGGTCTGACCGATGCAGATGATGCCCAAAAAGCAGCACAGCACCAGGGTGGACATGATGTGGCTGGGCTGCAGGTAGTTGGGCTCCAGAATGCCGGAGACCAGGTACAGTCCCACCATCATGACGACCAGCCGGAGGCCGGTGGATTTTACGACTGCCTTCCAGTCCAAACTTTTTGCCGCCATCTCAGTTGGCCTCCTTTCCGGCCACAGCCTGTGCCCGTTCTCTCTTTTGTTTAAAGAACTCCGTGAAGAAGCCCACCGACAGCGCCAGGATCAAAATGATGCCCTGGACCAGGTTCTGGTAGTAAGAGGAAATGCCCCAGAAGATCAGCAATCCCACGATCAGGGAGAGGATCATCGCGCCGGCAATGGAACCGAAGTAGGAACCCTTGCCGCCCGCCAGGGACGCACCGCCCAGCACCGCCGCGGCAATGGAGTTGTTGGTGAAGTTGTTGGCCGCAGTGGGGTCGCCGGAACGGGTCTGAGCCGTCAGCAGCACGCCGCAGATGGCGGCGCACAGTCCCGCGATGGAGTATGCGATGAGCTTGGAGCGGTTGATCTTGATGCCGTTGAGGAATGCCGCCTTCTCGTTTCCGCCGATGGCGTAGAGGGCCTGGCCCGCCCGGCTCTTCCGGTAGGGGATCCAGATGAGGAAGATGGCCAGCAGCAAAATCAGGGCGGACATGGGGAAGACGTCAAAGATCCGTCCGGTGAAGAAGCGGGCAAACTCCGAGGGCACGTCGCCGCCGGGGGTGGGACGCACATAGCGGGCAAGGCCGCTGAAAATGGAGCCGGTGGCCAGCGTCACCACGATGGGCTGCAGCCGTCCGTAAACCACCATGCAGCCGTTGAAGAGGCCTGCCAGCACGCCCACCAGCAGCACGATCACGATGGTGGCCACGCCGCCCACCACGATGGAGCCGCCCAGGGCGTTGGTAACGGGCATATAGATGGTGGCCGCCACACAGTTGGTGAAAATGATCAGGTTGCCCACCGACAGATCAATGCCCGAGGTCAGGACGATCACCGTCTGGCCCAGTGCCGCGATGCACAGCGTGATGACCTGGTTGAAAATGGACTGGGGTCCATACACGGTGAAAAAGTCGGCCTGGTTCGCAGCAAACAGCACCAGCACCACCGCCAGCACGCAGTATGCCACCACGCACTCCGCGTTCCGCTTCAAAAACAGCTTCGTTCTCTCATTTCTCATTGGTTCCGCCTCCTACGCCGATGGACTGGGTGATGATGTTCTTCTCCGTCACCTGGTCACCCTCCAGCTCCGCCGCGATCCGTCCCTCATAAAATACCAGCACCCGGTTGCACAGCAGCAAAAGCTCCGACATCTCCGTGGAATAGAAGACGATGGAGTATCCCTCCTGGGTCAGCTGCGCCATCAGATGATAGATCTCGGTCTTGGTGCCGATGTCGATGCCCCGGGTGGGGTCCGAGAGCAGCACGATCTTCGCCTTGGTGGAAAGGGCCTTGGCGATGACCACCTTCTGCTGGTTGCCGCCGCTGAGGCTGCCCACCGGCAGATCCGCGCTGTGTACCTTGATGCTCATGCGCTCAACAGCATCGGCGATCACGCCCTTCTCCTTTTTCCCGGAAAGCACGCCGGAGTTGGAGATGCTCTTGAGGCACATCATGGTGATGTTTTCGCCGATGGACCGGGAGAGGATCAACCCGTCGTTTTTCCGGTCCTCCGGGATGAGCACGATGCCGTGGGAGAGGGCCTCCCGCTCGTTGCGCAGGCGGACCTGCTTGCCATCCACGTAGATCTCACCGGTGTCGAATTCGCCGTCGCCGAACAGGGCGTGGAGCAGCTCCACCTGTCCGTGGCCGGAGAGGCCGGCAATGCCCAGGATCTCGCCCTTTTTCAGTTTGAGATTCAGGTTGTGCAGGCAGGTGCCCTTGGAGGCGTTTACCAGCTCCAGGGCCGTCTCCGTCTCGCTGCCCTTGGGCTTTTCCAGAGACGTCTCCGCGCTCTTCTTGCCGGAGATGTGCTCCACGATCTCCTCATCCTCCAGCTCTCCCCAGGGGAAGGTCATCACGTACCGGGCATCCCGGAAGATGGTGGCCCGGTCCGCTACCTGGCGCAGCTCATCCATGCGGTGGGAGATGAACAAAATGCCCTTTCCCTGTTCCTTGGTGAGCTTGTGCATCATGTCAAAGAGCCACTTGACCTCTTTTTCACCCAGAGCGGAGGTAGCCTCGTCCAGGATCAGCACATCCGGGTCCTTGTAGAGCGCCTTGGCGATCTCCACCAGCTGCATCTGGCACAGCGTCAGATTGCGCACCATGACCCGGGGATTCAGATCCAGCCCGATCTCCTGCAAAAAGGCCTGGGCCTTGTCGTAGATCTGCCGGTAGTTGATCCGCCCGAACCGGGTCCGGGGCTCATTGGCCAGGAAGATGTTCTCTGCCACGGAGAGGTCCTGGATCAAGGACAGCTCCTGGAACACCGCCGCGATCTTGTGGGCCTGGGCGTCCTGGGCACTGTTGATGTCGATCTTCTGCCCCTCCATGTAGATGTCGCCGCTGTCCCGGGCGGTAACGCCGCAGATGATCTTGACCATGGTGCTCTTTCCGGCGCCGTTTTCGCCGATGAGCACGTGGGTCTCCCCCCGGTAGCACTTCATCTGGGCATCATTGAGTGCCACGATGCCGCCGAACCGCTTGCTGATGTGAGCGGTCTCGATCAGCGGGACCATGGTCTCCTGCCCGGGCGCCGCACCGGCGGCGCCCTCTTCAATAATCTGTTTCATGTACAAAGCTCCCCCTACTGTATCCATAACGTGGGGAGGGGCCGTCTCCTTTCCTTTTGAAACAGCCCCTCCCCTGAACTATCCAATTATTGGGGCACCCTGTCAGTTGGGAGCCACATCTTCAATGGTAAGATTCCAAGTGTTGTTGTTATCCGTCCAGTCGCAGACAAAGCCGCCTTCCTGATCGGGCTGATACCATTTCTCCTCGGCTTCTTCCTTGCTGGAGCAGGTGGGCAGATCCACATAGGTCATGGGCTCAACTTCCTCGCCGTTGAGGACCTTCAGCGCCACATCCACCGCGGCCGCGGCCAGGTAGGGAGGCTGCGCGGTGCAGAAGGCGTCCAGATCCATCTCGACCCAGTCCTTCATGAAGGAGTTGAACATCTCGCCCTCAGAGATGGGAAGCGTTGCGGGATCGATGCCGTTTTCCACCAGGGACTGCACGATGGCGTGACCGCCGCCGCCCTCGGAGAGGATACCGTCGATCCCCTGGGAGGCATAGGCGCTCATCAGGTTGGACATGACGGAAGCGGTGGTGGAGTCATCCCACTTGCCGTAGCCGTCGCCCAGGACGTTGATGCCGGGATAATTGTCCAGAACGCTCTGCATGCCCTCGGTGCGGTCCAGGGTCACCTGGTTGCCCTCAATGCCCTTGATCCACAAAATATTGCCTTCGCCGCCCATGCGGTCCGCCAGGGACTGGGCCAGAAGACGGCCGTACTCGAACTGGTCGGTGTTGACGTTGTAGACCAGGTCGGAGTCCACCGTGGTATCAAAGCAGACCACCACGATGCCCCGCTCCGCGGCCTCCTCCAGAACGGACTGCAGGCCCGTTGCGGAAGCTGCGATGCAGACGATGGCGTCATAGCCCTCGGACATCATGTTGCGGATCTCATTGATCTGTGCCTGCACATCGTCGCCGGCGCTGGAAGAATAGGCCTTGGACAGCACGCCCTGCTCCACCAGGTCAGCGGTGTACGCGTCGAAAATGTTGACTGCGGCGGTACGCCACGCGTTGCCCACGTAGGAGTTGCTGAAGGCGATCTTGTAACCGCCGTTATCGCTCTCCGCGCCGCCCTCGTCCGTGGTCTGCTCCTGACCGCCGCAGGCTGCCAGACTCACCATCATGCAAAGTGCCATCAACAACGAGACTAACTTCTTCATACGCTTTCCTCCTCAATTTTCGTCTCTTCCAATTTCCCTGTAATTTATTAAGAGGCAGGGATACCTCTTTGCAACATTTGCTTATTCCGTCTCCGCAACCATGGTCACCGGAGCACTGTCCACGCCCCGCACCAGCAGCGGCAGGGCAAAGACCCGCTTGAGCGTTTTTCCCACCACCGGTGCCATATTGACATCCTCGATGCCGCAGATGAACCGTCCGTCCTTTCCTCGGAACAGGATCCGGTGGGCTTCGTTTCCGTCCTCCTGGTCACTGAAGGACGCCAGGGACACAAAGTCCACTGCCAGCGCCCGCAGTCCGGTCCCGTGTTCCACCAGCCAGGCGGCACAATCCGATCCGATGCCCGGTCCGTTCTGCTCAAAGAGCGCCTCGTTTTCCAGCCGCAGGCGGGAAAAACCGGTGTAGATCATCAACAGGTCGCTCCGGGCGATGTCCCCGGCATAGGGCTCCAGATCCGCGGCCGTCACCTTTTCGCCGGCCCCTTTGGGGATCTCCAGCAGCAGCGGCCGCTCAAAAATGAAGCGGTCCAGATCCAACTCCGCGATGGGCGTTCCCGACGCCAGATAATGGTTGGGTGCATCATAATGGGTGCCTACGTGATTATACAGACTGATGATCGAAGTGTTGGCCACATCCCCTTTGGAGATCTGCAGCTTTTTCTCCAGCTGGAGCTGCGGACTGTCCGGCCAGGCCGGCATATGCGCCTCAATGGGATAGGATAACAAGTGGTACATGATAACCACCTCCCGTAAAATCTGTCGTTTGGCACAGAGCGTTGGGTTACTCACATTTTAGAGCAATGTTCACGTTCCGAGAATGAAAATCCTTTCAATTTCCAATGCCG
>ENA-UOJM01003299-UOJM01003299.1-human-gut-metagenome-genome-assembly--contig:-P116-NODE-3299-length-9793-cov-5.094681_pt1 | contig 9793 bp, 8 predicted proteins | sample MGYA00242349_ERZ723896 | MGnify/ENA metagenome assembly ERZ723896 | reverse complement strand
CACTCCTCCTGCTTTTATTTCAGACAATAAAAAAAGCAGACCGAAGTCCGCTCTTTTGAATCGTCTATATATTTGTAAATGCGCATACGGCAAAACTGCTCAAAACGGGATTATTGCGTCAGGTTTTCCACAGTCTTCCCAGTCCTCCTGCGTCCCATTGAAAAACATGTTCTTTCCCCGGCCACGGGTCGCAACCGGCCGCTCCAGCTTGGGAATCCCCAGTTCGCCCCGCTGGCAGCCGCCGAACATCAGCGGCTCGGCCATTTCCTCTGCCTGCGCCTTCAAGGCGTTCATGTGGCCTACGTGCTCCAGAAAGTGCGTGTTCTGGTCCGGGGCGGGGTTCTTCACGAGCAGCGCCTTTACCGTGTCGTCAATGAAGTTTGCCACTTCCTCGTTTTTGGCCCTGCAGACTGCGCCCAGTTCTTTTTTGAATACCAGTTCCCAGAACTCCTCCGGGCAGTAAGCTTCCAGCCAGTCCTTATACTTCTGGCCGAATCTGCCGCTGAACCCGCCAAAGTCCTCCAGTTTCGGCCAGAGCTTATCAAAGCGTTCGCTTACTTCCAAAAAGGCATTCTGCTGATCCGAAGGATAGCCCATATTGCAGCGGATCTCTTCGGGAATCAGCGCAAGCAGAGCCACCCGTTCATCCTCTGGCAGGCTTTCAAGGTGCGCTTTCAGATCTTTTTCGGGAACATCCTCAAATAAATACAGGCGGTCCAGTTCGTTCATATCTTCCAACTGCTGCATATTAAAGTTCATAATGTACCTCCGTTTGTATCTTTGTTGTGTTTCTGCATACAATTTCGCTTAATCTCATGATTTTGTCAAGGGGCAGTTTGAATAATTGCCGATTTCCGACGGTAAGATGCGCGTATTTTTTTGCAAATAAGCATCAAAAATCAAACGAATCAACGTCAAAAAGCGGTTGTGCCCGTCGGGCACAAAATTCCCGTCAACGCTCCAGCGAGGACAGGTTGCGCTCGTCTGCAAGGCCGGTTTTCAGCCTGCGCACATTCTGCTTCTCGCCCGTCAGTCCGTTGGCGGCCTGGTGCGCCCGGTTTCTGATCTGCGCCTGCTGCTGGTCAAAACGCAGCGTTTTTGCCAGGCGGTACAGCATATTCTGTGCTGCATAGCCGGGGCTTTTCTCACGGTAGTCGGAACCGTCCACTTTTTCATCCGAATCGGCTGGCTGCGTATTCATTGCCAGATCCTGTTCCGGGGTTGACTTTTCCTGCGCGCCGTGCGAAGCTGGTTTTTCCTGTACTGCTGGCCCGCTGTGCGGCGGGGCCGGGTTTGCCGCCGCGTGAGCGGAAGCCGTACCATTCCTATCTGCTGCTTGCGCCGACGTTGACTTTTGGCGTGCATTGTGCGAAGCTGGTTTTTTTCGTACTGTTGGCCCGGCGTACCGCTCGGCAGCCTGTATGATGATATTGTGCCGTGTGACCTCGGCGCGCCCTGCGCGCCGGTCCTCGAAGCCGCAGTATGGATGAAAGAAACTGTTTTCGATCTCTGCGAACTTTTTGTCCAGTGTTTCCTCATAGGAGGCGTATGTCAGGGCCAGTTCTTTTTGACTGTCCAGGTATTCTTCATACATGGACCGCAAGATCGGGTCCCGCTGCATGATTTTTTCCAATACGCCATCTACTTCTGCTTTGAGTTGTGGCGGCAAGAATTTGTATGTGTGCTTGCCTGGGGTTTCCCGTAGTTCTTTCCCCAAATCCTTTAGGGCATCTATGATTTCACGGTCCACCAGATACTCGTTGGATACCAGCCTGCGCAGCTGCTCATTGAGTTTGTCGCGGCGCTTGCTTTTTTCTTCTTTCAGATACTCCAGATCGCCGCGAAAGATTTCGTTTGTGAAACTGCTTTTGACTTTGCGCGTGGCAGCATTGAGAGCCGCGCTTTTGTCAGCCTCTTTTTCTCGATGCGGTATGAACGCTTCCCGGCTGTCAGTTGACCAGACCAAAAAATGCAGATGCGGGTGAAAGTCTTTGTTATGCCAGGAGCATACCATCCGCAGATTGTTGGGGGAAATGTTGTATGCTTTCGCCAGTTCGTCCGCTTTCAGGGCAATCAGATTTTTCATATAAGTTCGGTCTACCCCCAGCCGTTCGCAGTCGCTGGCGTTGAGCGAATACACATGATACCAGACCGTGCTGTTGCCGGGAGCCTCGACGTCTGCCTGTGCCGACAGCACCCTTTTTTCTGTACCGTTCTGGTCGAAGATGGGGCTTTGCCGGTCGATATAGGCAATGTAGTTGGTCGCATGACGCGCATTGGCGAAATAGCCGGAGTTGAGTATCGCCTTGACCTTCACTTTTTCACCTCACTTTCCGCTGCGCCAAACGGGCGTTGTGCCCGTTCTTGACAGCGTTTTGTGCCCGACGGGCACAACCGTTTTCTGACGCTATTTCGTTTTATTTTTGACGCTTATTTGCAAAGAAACCGGGCACAAAACGCCCGTTTTCTTTGCTGGCCGCAGCGTCATTCTTCTACAATGCCCTCCAATCGGAATACCCGGTCGTTCATCTTGAGGTATTCGACGGCGGCGCGGCGGTAGTTGTCCAGCGCGCGGGGGTTGACCTCCAGTTCATGCGCAATGACCTGGCACAATATGGCCTGCTGGATTGCCAGCTCCGACAGCACCTTGTTGGTACGGTTGTTCAGCCGCGATTCCATCAGGTTGACGCTGGCCAGCACCGTGCGCTTTACGCTTTCGGTAATAAAAGCCCCGTCGTTCTGCACATACAGATAATCCCGATAGTAGCGGATGGCGTTCTCAAATACAGCGGTTTCTGTGCAGTTTTCCTTTGCTGCTATTTCTTCAACCATTCTTTTAGCTTCTTCACTGACCCGATAGGTCTTTTTGTATAATTCCATCGTGCGGCTCCTTTCCGGGGATACGATTTTCCCCATTTTTATGAAAATTGGAAAGCGGTTGGGAAAATGCAGGATAAAGCTGTACGGCACAAGTGCCGTACAGCAACACACCGCGCCGCAGTGCAGCGCGGTTTTTTACCTCTTTTTTGTACGGCAGTTTGTACGGCATTTCTGTATCATTTTTTCGGCCTTGCCGTATATTTTTATATTTTTGCCGTTTATACGTTAAATAGTTGCCGTGCGACTGTCGTCACACTGTACGGCAGTACAGAAAGAAAAAACATTGTTTCGTTTGTTTTTATACGGCAGTTTGTACGGCTAATTACAGCCACCCTTCCGGGTCAACGCGGGTATTGTTGACATACACCTCGAAGTGCAGATGGTTGCCGGTGCTGTCGCCGGTGCTGCCCACATAGGCGATTGTCTGCCCCTGCGTGACCGTCTGCCCGGCTGTGGCCGCCAGAGAAGAGGCATGGGCATACAGCGTATAGATCTTGTTGCCCTGTGCGTCCGTGCCGTGGTAGATCTTCACGTAGTTGCCCCAGCTGTTGTGCCATCCGGCTTTCACAACGACGCCGTCCGCAGCGGCATAGATGGGGGTGCCGTAACCGGCAGCAAAGTCCATACCGCCGTGAGGGGCACCCGTCCACCCATCTGCTTCTCCAAAATGGCAGGAGATGTAGCTGTAGCTTGCCAGCGGCAGAATGAAGGCGCCGGTGCCGCTGCCAGGCAGATTGCCGGTGAAGCTATCATCGGGCGTATAACTGCCCGAATCGGTAATGCCCACCTGCGTGACCGTTACGCCGTACAGTTCCTCCCAATCCGTTTGGAACAGCACTTTGCTCCATTCTATATTGAGTTCCGTCCAGCCTTCCCAGTCCTCATTGAGCGTGGCCATCCTGACAGCCTGTTGATACTGCTGCATGACGGCGCTGTCACCGGTGTAGGACAAATCGCTCAGCTCCTCCCACCGGGCTATGGTCTGCTCAGTGGCCCCCGTGTCCCCGCGCCAGTCCTGGCAGCCGGGCAGGGTGGCCGTCACATACAGGTCATAGTGGTCGCCAGGGCAATAAGTAACGGTGTGGTAGTTGTCACAATCGGCGGCGTCATCACTGTGGTGATACGTTCCCCCGTTGCCATCGAGGTGGCCGTCGCACACCTTTCGGCTCCGGCACCCGCCGCAGGAGTACAGCCCCCGTTCACGGGTCGAAAAACTGATACTTTTGAGAACAGCCCAGCTTGCCAGGTCGGCCATGTCGATCTCCCAGTCCTGCTCATAGTAGCAGGATATCATGGTCAGGATCTCCTTGTCGTTGTTCGAGAACCCGTTTTCCCACTGTAGGACCACATTGCGGTAAGGTTTGCCGTTTCGATCGACACGCTGGCGGTACAGGGCCATCTGTTCCTCCACATAAGCGTCCCTGGCCTTGTTCATGGCCGCCACGGTTTCGCCCACCAGGGACGTATCCTCGGTGAGAAACGTCCCCAGCGTCACAGTGAAAAAGGAAAAAGCTCCCACCACAAGAAGGACGATGACTGCGATCAGGAACAATGGAGCCAGCAAAATACCAATGACCAGCGGGCGGTGCTTTTCGTCTGCCAGTTCCCGTGTGACAAGCAGGATGAGCTTCTCCATCATGGGTCATACACCGCCCTTGCTTCCGAACAGTTCCGCTTCAAAAGGCAGGGTCCCAATCTCCATGTAGTATTTTCCGTTACCGGCCTTGAGCAGACAATGGCGCTTGTTGGAAACGCTGATGCAGGCGGCCTCGCCGTCAGTGAGTTTCAGCGCCTCCTGCATCCCCTGCAGATCGACCTGTCCACTATAAAACAGGAACTTAAAGCTGCTCATATTGATAATGGGCGAACTGTACTTGCGCACAGATTCGTCCAGGCAGTCACCGAGCTGCTGCGTGGCCACGCCGATACAGGCGTTGTACTTGCGGCTGCGGCGGGCAAAGTAGCTGATGTACTTTGCCATCAGAGGCTGCTCCAGATACAGGTACAGCTCGTCGAACGAGAGCAGGACCTGGAACTTCCGCTGCAGTACGATGGACCAGATGTAAGTGTTCAGGTTATTCTCCACGGCCTGCAGGCGCTGTTCGCTGCCTTCGAGCAGCGCGCCCATGCTGAAGCAGATCAACGGGTTGCCCGTCACGTCGATGGTGGTCGTACCGTTGAAGATGCTGGACAACTCGCCAAAGGTCGGGTCGTTGATATACAGCAGCACTTCCGCGATCATCTCTTTGGTGAGCATAGGATAATCGCTCTTTTTCATCTGCTTTTCCACATAGGCGTACAGCGTGCTGAAGGTCGGATAATCCTCGTGCCGAAGCCGGGAAAAATCCGTCTGCTGGTCGATGTCTACCGATGCATACATCCCCTGCACCAGGATCATCAGTGCCCGCAGCGTGGTGTCGGGAATTTCCGGCATCATGATACGGAACTCATCTTTGAGCCAGGATAGATGCTGCAAAAACATCGGGCTGTCGCTGGCAATCTCCGGCAGGTCAGTGTCCTCATCGTCGTCCTCCAGCTTAATACGCCGGACCTCAAAAATATTGATCTTGTGGTGGCCGGAAGCGCAGTCGATAACGACGCCGCCCAAGCCGCGCGTAACGTCGCTGTACTCGTTCTCAGGGTCCATGATGTAGCAACGCACACCGCGCACCACCTGGAACGTAAGGATTTTCTTTTGAAGGTAACTTTTGCCCTGCCCGGCAGAGCCAGAGATGAAGAAAACGCCGTTGGTGATCTGGTCGTCCCGCTGGAAGATATCCACGTACACCGGGCCGCCCCGGTCGGTGCGCCCGACGGGCATCCCGTGGGGATGGACAAGGCTCGAATAGCTGAACGGATACAGCGCCGCCGCTGTCTTGCTGGGCAGATTGTTGGAACACAGCAGGAAACGGTCGCTGCCCAGCGGCTGTACAGAAGAAAAAGCGTCCCGCTGCTCGTAGGCTAACTGATCGTAGGTGATGCCTGCCCCGGCCAGCTCGATCTTCACCTGCTGTTCCAGGTCGTTCAGCTCGTCCAGGGTCTTGCCGTAGATCTCGATATAGATGTTGATGCTGTAGACGGTGTTTTGATTTCGCGTGATCTCCGAGTAAAAGTTCTGGATGTCGTTGGCCTCCTGCATGGCGTCTATCTGCTCGGTGGCCTGATGCTTGCCCGCCATGACCGCCTTGTTGCGCAGCTGTTCGTTGATAAGTTTGCGGGCACTGTCTTTCTGCAGCGGCGTCAGCCGCATGGTGAAGGAGGTGTTCCGCATACTGGCTACCGTGTACAGCGCGCGCGGCGGGATCTGCGATGGGAAGTTTTTGATCATCAGGGTGCGGCGCAGCACGCCGGACTGCTCGGCGTGGTCTTTGGTGAAGTCGATACGGTTCGGACACAGGCGGCGCATGATCTCTTTGTTGTAGACGGCGGGTTTGGCCCTGACCATATCTGGGTAGTTTTTCACTTCTTCCGCAATCGTGTACAGGTCCACATTGGTGAACTCCCGCACCAGATAATTGCGCAGCAGGACAGCCAGCTCCTCATTTTTAACCCGGTCTACTTTGTAACCCTTGCCCGCAATAAGAGTGTAGATGTCATCATCTTCGTTCTGTGCCTTGTAAATAAAATAGTAGGCACGCTGCACGGCACTGGACCGGGCCTCGGTACTCTCGATTTCGTTGATAACGTCCGCGATAATATGGTCATACTGGCGCGGCTGGCTGCGATAATAGGCTTTCAGCGCGCTCATGTCCTCGACCTTGTCTGTACCGAACATAACGAAGGGGCAACGTAGTGAATCGAACAGGCGGCAGAGCTGTTCGATTTCCTCCGCGATCTCGCCATCGGTCATGACGTCAGTGTTGGGCGGGTAATAACGGTAGAAACGGAATAACTCCTTGCCGTCTTTACCACCATAGATACCGTTTTCCCCGAAGCGGAACTGAAGCAGTTCCTGCATGGGAAGTTTGGACTTCATAAGCCTGCGCAGCTTCTTTTTGCGGCGCTTTTCGTCTTTGCCGGAAGCCGCATTCTGGGAAAAGGTCTTGGTAAAGAACTGATATGCGGTACGCATCTTCAGCGCGCCGAACAAGTTGTTTTCAAAGTCGAAGCGCGCCGTACCAAGCGCCAGAAAACAGGTGAGCGTGAATATCTGCGGCGACCGCAGATAAAAAACAAGCACCGCGCCCAGCGCGATGCCAATGAGTTCCGGCACTGTCCACCACCACAGCAAAAATTTCTTTTGCAGGCGTGGCGGGCAAAGGTATTTTTGTGTTGTCATGAGGTCTCCTTTCCGGGCGCTGGGCCCGATCTCAACGGCGTTTTGTGCCCGACGGGCACAACTGTTTTACGACGTTACTGCGCCTTATTTTCGATGCTTATTTGCAAAAGACTGTAGTTCTCTCAAGGAGCTTTTTCTGCTTCGCACACTTTTTCCGGCGCATGGATTTTCAGATAAACGTATATGCTTTTCCCCAGCCGCGCTGCATATCCGGCGGCCAGAAGCGGAAGTACAACACCATAAAGGAATGTCATAGCCTGATGGCTTTCCTGTCCCCGCATCATCGGGGCCAGGGCAATTCCAGCAAGAGCTGTCAGTGTCATAATGGTATTTGTACACAAAAGTGTGAGCTGGGCCGGAGCCTCGTCTGCCGCCAAAATGGCGGCACTCCACAGAACGATTGCCTCTCCCCATAATACGGCCAGCATCAGCATGGCTTTTGCTTGATCTGGCTCTTTGGAGAGTGCCGCCGCCTGAGCGTTCAAAACGAAAGCCATGAGCAAAAACAACGCTACCAGCCGTTGGCTGGAGTGCAGCGAACATCCCAGGTACATACCGTATGCAAGAATAAGCGCCAGCATATACAGAAAGACCCTGCTTTCCTGAAAGCAGACTGACAGAACAGCGGTGCCAAAAACAAGGCCCAGAGATGCCGCGCATATAGCTGAATCATGCACGGCAACCACCCGGCCCGCCTTTTCTATAAACCGTTTCCAGTTGTCTGTTATCCGCAGAAAGTGTGCGATACAGCCATCGAAGCCCCTATAGCCTTCCCGCTGATCGAGAATCCCTTTAATCAGCGTGCAGACGACACAGAAAAAGAATATCTTACCGGTCAGGGAAACATATTCGGAGAAATCCGTCCAGCCTTCCCCGCCGCCTGCCCACACAAGAAAAGAAAGCACAGAAATAACTGTGACTGCGCACCAAAGGCCATTATCTTTGCTCACTTCGCCATGCGTTATCCGGCTCAGCAGAGCAAAAAGAAGGCGGCATACATACACACAGCCAACGGCAAGCAAGACACATGTCCACGCAGCCTTAAAAAAGGATTCCATCATTTTGAACACACCTTTCGATTTCTGTAAATACCGGATTTTTCATGCTGATTTGAGAACTTATTTCATCATCCCTTTGACAGCGCCCACAAAATAGGCCGCGCCGGTTGGGTTGATATGCGGTCCGGCACTGGACATCCCATACTTGTCCAGGGTACGGCTGACGCTACCCATACCCACAAGGCACCCAACGCCCAGTAGCGGTGTGCCAAGCCCGTTGCTGGCCATCATGGCTATGCCGAGAGAATACAAAAAGTATTCAAAGAAATAGGTCAGACCGACCGACATTGCCTGGCGGAACCAGGACGAAAACGCCGTCTGGTCGCCCCGCAGGATGCTGGTCTCGTACAACGGCACCATCAAAATCAGCGTAAGGAACTGTACAAAACGCATGGCCGCCTTATACACAAAGACGCCGCTGCCGATGAGCACCACCAGAATGATGATGGCCGCGCCGAGCACATCGCCCAAACTGACATTCATCGCATCCTGGATCACGCTGGCCGACTGCTGCATGAAGTCACTGTTTTCAAAGTCCCGAACTGAATCGCTGATCTTCAGCAATGCGCACAGATTGAGGATCGCCTGGTTCATCACGGCGATAAACTGCGATCCGAACATGGCAAAGGCCGCGCCAGCCACAAAATTTTTGGTTACGGCGGACATATAAACGGTCTTTTCCTCCGACCTGGCTTCCATGATGTCATACAGCATCAGCAGCACACCCACAGCAAATACACCCATCGAGATACCGCTGGTACAGTTCACCAGGGCCTTTATCACGTCTATATTCCACATATTGGCGATCATATCGCTGACAAACCCCATGACTGCCGTGATAAATCCCAGAAACAGGTCCTGAAGCCACTTTGCGATGCTGTTGTTGAGCAGATTTACAATATATTCTCCTAAAGCCTCCATATTTCAGCCCTTTCCCGCAAAAAGAATATACCGCTCAGGAAATTCCTGCACGGCACACATGATTTATGCGGCGGTCCCGAAAACGCCCGCCGCCAGCAGCGCCCAAATCACGCTGGTACCACAGAGGACAATAAGACCGATGATTTCTTTCCAAAGGAAGTCCCAAAACACGTCGTTCATGCCATCGCGGTGCGCCTTGAACAGCTGCGGCAGCTGAAAGATACAGTAGATCGCCGCCGCTGCGGCAATGACCGGACAGACCAGATTGGTGCCAATGGACGACAGCCAGCCCAGGATCTGGTGTTTAACGTTCGTTGTAAAGCTGTTGATGTCAAGCATAATGATCTCCTTTATTTTTCTGTATTGTGTATATACGGTTTCACGGTGTCAGTTCCAGGCCGGGGGCCGGTTCCATGATCGGCTCCCGGCTCGGCTCTGACTGCTCCCGGATACGCTGCTGCTCCAGATAGTATTTGAGAGCATCGTTCCAGTCTTTGCAGCCCGGCGCCCTGGCATCGGGCAGCTTATCAATGACCTTCCCGGAGTATTGTCGTTCCTTCAGCAAATCACGGCATCTATCCCGGCTTTTCAGTCCGGCCTCATCTGCGTCCTGCCCTAAGTAAATGGTTTTGACCTGCGGGTTTTCCTCCAGAAA
>ENA-UOJM01003286-UOJM01003286.1-human-gut-metagenome-genome-assembly--contig:-P116-NODE-3286-length-9841-cov-4.421112_pt1 | contig 9841 bp, 9 predicted proteins | sample MGYA00242349_ERZ723896 | MGnify/ENA metagenome assembly ERZ723896 | reverse complement strand
AAAAAAACACAAAAGCCCTCCGCTGAACAACGCCGAATTTTGGTGAAGCGGCGGCAGATTTCTTATTGAACATTCAATTTTGACGTGTATAATGAATTATTATTCATTCGTCTTCATAGGAGGCTGCTTATGAAAACCTACAAATTTAAATATGGACATGGGTCTGTGTCCCTTTCCCTGAACGAAGCGGATATTCTGGCGGAGCTGCATGGAACAGAGACGCCGCCCATCAGCGACATCCGTTCCGCCCTGTTCGCCTCGCTGGAGCAGCCCATCGACAGCGCGCCTCTGCGCCAGCGGGTCCGCCCCGGAGACCGGGTAGCCCTGGTGGTCAGCGACATGACCCGATTCTGGATGCGGCAGGATCTGGTGATCCCCCATCTCGTTGACTATCTCATCGACGAATGCGGCGTGCGGCCGGAGCATCTGACCATCGTGGTGGCCAACGGCACTCACATCGGCGGCGATGAGCAGGAACTGCGGACACTGGTCACCGACGAGGTCTATAACCGGGTCCGTGTGAAGAATCACGACTGCGAGGCCAAGGATCTTGCCTATCTGGGCACTACGCCCCATGAGACACCGGTGTGGATCGACCGCACCGCCGCGGAAGCGGATCTGGTGGTCTGTTTAGGCGCCGCCACCCATCATGTGATGGCCGGCTTCGGCGGCGGACGGAAGAGCATCCTCCCCGGCATCAGCGGCTTAGAGACCATCCGCCACAACCACGCCTATTCGCTGGACAGCACCAAGCTCCGCACCAATCCCGCCATCGGAAACGGTGTGTTGGCGGGAAACCCGCTGCACGAGGATATGTGCGAGGCGGCGTCACTGGTGAACAACCTCTTCATGGTAAATCTGGTGATGAACGCCGACATGAAGCTCTCGTATATCTTCTCCGGCCACTACCTGACCTCCTGGGAGCGGGCCTGTACTGCCGTGGATGACATTTACCGGGTGGATATTCCCTGCCGGGCAGACGCCGTGGTCACCAGTTGCGGCGGCTTTCCCAAGGACATCTCCCTCTATCAGGGCACCAAGACCATTGACAATGTGGAATCCGCGTTGAAGCCCGGCGGTACGCTGGTTCTGATGATCGAAGCGCCGGAGGGCGGCGGCCCCGCCGAGTACTTCGACTGGAGCAAGAATTTACAGGACGGCTCCATTGAGCAGCGTCTGCGGGAGGCGTTCACCGTGGCGGGCTACATCTTCTTCCTGAACTGTGAGCAGACCCAGCGGTACCGCATTTTCATGTATTCCTCCATTGATCCCCAGACCGTTGCCCCCATGGGCATTCACGCCTTTTCCGATATGGATGCCTTACTGAAAGCCGCGGAACTGGACGGAAAATCCACCTATGTCATTCCCAACGGGTCCACCGTGATCCCCCGGGTGAAAGGAGAAACGCTATGAGACCTGTAAAATCATATATCGCCAAGCGGTTTCAAAATTCCAACGCCGGACTGAGTCTGGACACCGACGCGCTGGCCCGGTATTCGGATATCATTGATCTCAGCATCGGCGACACGGACTTTATCACCGATGACGCCATCATCGACACCGCCTTCCGGGAAGCCAAGGCCGGGTACACCCACTATGGAGATCCGAAGGGTGACCCGGAGCTGATCCGCTCCGTCTGTGACGCATGGCAGACGGATTTCAAGCAGCCCCTCTCCCCGGATCACGTTCTGGTCACCGCTTCCAGCAGCATGGGAATGGCGCTGGTGATGCTGTCCGTCCTGGATCCCGGTGACGAGGTCATCGTCTTTTCCCCTTACTTCTCCCTCTACCGCACCCAGGCGGAGCTGGCCGGAGGAGTATGTGTGGAGGTCCCCACCTACGCAAGCGAGGGCTGGGCCATTGACGAAGCCCGTCTCCGGGCGGCCATCACCCCCCGTACCAAGCTTATCGTGTTCAACAATCCCTGCAACCCCACCGGCATGGGCTATGACCGCTCCACGCTGGAGCTGCTGGGCCGGGTGGCGGAGGAGCATGACCTGCTGATCGCGGCGGATGAGATCTATACCACCTACCTCTATGAGGGGGACTTCATTCCCCTCCGCACGATCCCGGGGCTCGCTCACCGGGTCATCACCCTGAACAGCTTTTCCAAGAATTTTCTCATGACCGGCTGGCGGGTGGGCGTAGCCATCGCGGAGCCGGAGCTTCTGAACGTCATGAGCAACATCAACAACTCCCTGATTTATACGGCCCCCTCCATTTCCCAGCGGGCTGCCATACAGGCGCTGGCGATCCGGCAGGCCATTCGGGAGAAATACGTTCTGGCCTACCGGGACCGCATTTTCTACGCGGCGGACCGGATGGAGCAGATCCCCTACCTCAGTCTGGTACGGCCCAAGGGCACCTTCTACCTCTTCCCCGGCATTGAGAAAACCGGCCTCAGCGCCGAGGACTTCTGTCAGGCGCTTCTGGAACGGGCACATGTTCTGGTCACACCCGGCACGCTGTTCGGCAGCACCGGCGCCGGACATTTCCGCATTGCGTGTACGGTGGGGCTGGACCGCCTGAAGGAAGCCTTTGACCGGATGGAGGGCCTGTCCTTCTGACGGCAATTTATTCGCATGTTGTGAATATTTATAAATATTCATTCAGCAAGTTTTCGATTATATACAGTTTGCCTATTGATTTTAGCTGAATATTGCGTATAATCATACGTATAAACAGAGTTGATTCAATAATCACTCAGGATTTGGAGGATAACATGAAAAAGAATACATGGAAAAAGCTCATGTCTCTGGCGCTGGGCGCCATGATGATGCTGTCTCTGCTGACCGGCTGCGGCAGCAAAACTGAAGATTCCGCTCCGGCGGACAGCACCCCGGCTGAGGAAACCCCTGCAGAACCGGCCGCAGCGGCAAGTCTGCTGGAAAAGGTCAAGACCAGCGGCAAGCTGGTAGTCGGTACGGAAGCCCAGTACGCTCCCTACGAGTTCAAGGATCTGAATGCTAACTTCGCAGGCTGCGATATGTGGCTGGCCCAGCAGATCGCCGATCATCTGGGCGTGGAACTGGAAGTGGTGGATATGTCCTTTGACGGCATCATCCCCGCTGTAAAGTCCGGTCAGGTGGATCTGGGCATTGCAGCCTTCACTAAGACCCCTGAGAGAGCCGAGGAGATCGATTTCAGTGACCTGTACGAAACCAGCGCTCAGCTTCTCATCGTGAAGACCGGTAACGCAGACCTGTATTCCACCAAGGAATCTCTGGCGGGCCAGAAGGTCGGCGCGCAGAAGGGCACCATCCAGTCTCAGCTGATCCAGACCGCTCTGCCTGACAGCGAGCTGTTCGAGCTGGAAAAGTATCCTGCTCTGGCGCTGGAAGTTCAGAACGGCAACATCGCCGGCCTGGTGGTGGATCAGGCTGTGGGCGAGTCTCTGATCGCCACCAGCAACGGCGGTCTGGAAGTCTCCAACTTCGCCTTCACCTCTGAGGAAGCCTCCTTCGGCAAGGCCGTTGTGGCCGCTAAGGGCAGCGAGGATCTGCTGGCAGAAGTCAACACCGTCATCAATCAGGTGGTCAATGACGGCAGCTACCTGAAGGCTTATGACGAAGCCGTGGAGCTGGCAGCCAGCATGGGTCTGTAAAATAAATACCGATTCTGATTAGAAACAAGCACGGACGCGCGGGGAACCAACTCTGGTTCCTCGCGTGCCCGCCTGATATTTGCCGGATACCGGCACACAAACAAGGAGGAATTCTCCCATGGCCTTTTTGGAAACCATGGCAAAGCTGATAGAACGCTACAACAGCTTTTTCACCGAAGGCATCGTCAACACGCTCATCATCGCCGCCTTCTCCGTTCTGTTTGGCGCGATACTGGGCACCCTGATGGCCTCTCTGCGAATGTGCCGCATCCCTCCCCTGCGGTGGATCGCGGTGGCGTACATCGAGTTTGTCCGCGGAACGCCGCTGATGGTGCAGCTCATGTTTATCTTCTACGGTCTGCCTATGATCGGCATTACCATTCCTAACATTCCCTGGATTCCCAACTTCTCCCGGTTCGCCGCCGGTATCGTGGCCATGAGCATGAACAGCTGCGCCTATGTGGCGGAGATCATCCGTTCCGGTATTCAGGCTGTGGACGGCGGGCAGATGGAGGCTGCCCGGAGCGTTGGCTTCAGCAGCGGTGAGGCCATGCGGCTGGTGGTCCTCCCCCAGGCCATCCGCAATATTCTCCCGGCGCTGGGCAACGAGTTCGTCACCGTCATCAAGGAATCCTCCATTGTCTCCGTGATCGGCATTGCCGACCTGATGTTCCGCACCAATGACGTGATCGCCGTGACCTACAAGAATCTGGAATGTCTGGCTGTGGCGGCGCTGTGCTACTTCGTGCTGACCTTCGTCAGCGGCCGGGCGGTGTCTCTGGCGGAAAGGAAGCTGTCCCATGGAAAATAAGCGTGAAATTCTGAAGGTTGTGGACCTGCAAAAAAAATTTCACAAGCTGGAGGTCCTCAAGGGGATCAGCACCACCTTCCACGAAAACGAGGTGGTCTCCATCATCGGTCCCAGCGGCGGCGGCAAGTCCACCTTCCTCCGCTGCCTGAATCTGCTGGAGCAGCCCACCTCCGGCCAGATCCTCTTTGACGGCACGGATATCTGCACCAACAAGGGCAAGGCCATCGACCACTGCCGTCAGCGGATGGGCATGGTGTTCCAGCAGTTCAACCTATTCAACAACATGGACGTGATGCACAACCTCACCGCTGCCCCGGTGCGCATTAAGGGGATGTCCCAGTCCGACGCACAGGAGAAGGCCTTGGAGCTTTTGGCAAAGGTGGGTCTGGCCGACCGGGCCGACGCCTATCCCAGCCAGCTTTCCGGCGGCCAGAAGCAGCGGATCGCCATTGTACGCTCCCTGATGATGGACCCGGAGGTCATGCTGTTCGATGAGCCTACCAGTGCTCTGGACCCGGAAATGATCGGTGAGGTGCTGGACGTGATGAAGGATCTGGCGGAGAGCGGTATGACCATGATCGTGGTGACCCACGAGATGCGCTTCGCCCGGGAGGTCAGCAGCCGCACCATTTTCCTGGACGGCGGCGTCATCGGCGAGGATAAGCCCTCCCACGAGCTATTCTCCCACCCGGAAAGCCCCCGGCTCGTCACCTTCCTGAATAAAGTCCTGTAAAACCTGTAACAGCCCGTGCGGATCAATTCCGCACGGGCTGTTGTTATTTGCTCAGTTTCGCTTTTAAGGTCTGCCACAGCTCCACTGATTTGAATTTCAGGATATAGCCCTCGTCCGCCTCCGTGATGAGGGCCACCTCCTGATCCGTCAGTCCTGCGTCCAGTGCGACAGCGTGAACATCGCTGGCCGCCGCCGTGCACAGGGGCGGAAACACCACGCACCACCAGTTCTGCCCCGCCGCCTCTCCGATCAGGACCCGCAGAGCCAGATATTCCCCGGTGGGCAGGGCAAAGCCGTCATATTCCTTTGTGGGAAAGGACGTTTCCGCCAGCTCCGCCCGGACGCCGTAATCATAGCCGTTGGCCGTGATGACGACACGGGCCGTTTCCTCCAACTCCGGGAGGATAGCCGTCAAGCGGCGGCGGGCCTCCGCCTGACTGTCCGCTCCCCGGAGGGTCTCCGTGGCCTGTTCCAGCACGGCGTCCCGCACCTTCAGCTTCAGCGCCTGATCCTCCTCGGAATCGGAGTTGGCCAGTACGTGAAGCCGCACCACCTTTTCCGCTAACTGGCTCTGGGTGCGAAGGGCCACCGCCCCGGAGGTCAGCGCCAGCGCCGCCACGATCATCAATGTAAGCTCGATGGATTGTAACCGCTGTTTCATAAAAAATTTCCGTCCTTTCCGGATACAATTCTGATGTATCTGGATTCTGGAAGGAAATTTTGTGTTTTATACCAATTTACCCACAGGTTTTGCCAAATAGGTCTGCGGATAACGCTGCCTCAAGGCGGTCTCCGCTGCCTTTGCCGCCGTTTCCTCCCGGAAAATGCCGAACACCGTCGGCCCGGAGCCGCTCATGGCGGCGTTCAGCGCCCCCAGCTCCAAAAGCCGGTTTTTGATGCGGAACACCTCATGGTATTCCTCTGGCAGAAATTCCTCGAACACGTTGCACAATCGGGCCGCCACGCCGTCCAGATTCCCCGCAGACAGTGCGCGGATCATACCGTCGATATCCGGGCGGTTTTTCGGTGTCCCGGCATCCGCCAATGCGAACAGCGCAGGCGTGGGGATGCCGAATTCCGGCTTGCACAGTACGATCCAACAATCCGGCAGGGCAGACAGCGCCGTCAGCCGTTCCCCCCGGCCCTCCGCCAGAGCCGTGCCGCCGGAAACGCAGAAGGGCATATCACTGCCCACCATCAGTCCGATGGCCCGCAGCTGCTCCACGGGCATTTCCGGTGCGTACTGCCGGCGCAGACACCGCAGCAGCGCTGCCACATCCGCGCTGCCGCCCCCCAAGCCCGCGTAGGCCGGGGTGGTTTTTTCCAGATGCACGGTCAGGGGCGGCATGGGCCGTCCGACGGCGGCAAAAAAGGCTTCCGCCGCCTGCTGCTCCAAGGAGGACTTCCCCGCCGGGACCGTGAAGCCGTCCGCCAGCAGCGCGAAGCCGATGCCAGTCTCCTCCACCGTTACTGTGTCGCAAAGGGAAACGGACTGCATCACCATCCGCAGCTCGTGGTAGCCGTCCGTCCGGCGGCCTAAAATGTTCAAGGCCAGATTGATTTTCGCCGGGGCCTGTTCCTGTATCTTCATCGAATCCTCCTGGCTTCCAGATAGTAGCGCTTATCCCGTGCCTCTCCCATGGAGAAGGTCTTGCGGGGCAGCACGCCGTCGGCCATCACGGTGGGGAACAGCTGCTCCTTCCCCATGAGCGGCAGCAGGAATCCCAGATTTCCCGGCTGACTGCCCAGCTTTCGGGCCACGTCATCCCCGTGGATGTAATCCACCTGCACCTCCGGATGGTCCCTGCAATATGCGTCCAGAAAGGCTTGCAGCGTTCCCACCGTCAACTGCGCTTTGGGGTGCGGAACCGTCCACAGGCCGTCCATTCCCTGACCGCAGACCTCTGCCGTATGCCCCTCTCCCCCGCCAGTATGCGCGCCGGGATAGAACGCCTGAAAGGCGTCCCACAGATCCCGGCCGTCCACATGGAACAGTACCCGGTGGATGGGTTCAAAGGTCAACGCGTCATCGTGAAGATTCACCACCTCCACCAAGGCGTACCGGGCGGGCAAAGACGCCCACTGCTCCGGCGGCGTCACCTTTTTCAGATTTTCATAGCAGGTCTTGGCAGTGGCCAGAGAATGATTGCCGTCTCCCACGGCGAACAGCAGCGGGGCCGCGTCCGCCATGCCGTACTTATCCGCCATGGCCTCCGGACTTTTCAGGGCGCTCAGGGTGTTGGCCACCCGGCTCATCTGACTATCCGTCAGCCGCCAGCCCTTCACATGGCCGCCGCCCAGCATGAGGTCTGTGTCATAGAGGGCTTCCATGACGCCGGTCTCCCCTGCCAGCGGTTCGATCACGCTTCCCCGCGGATCGTCGATCAGCAGCATTACATGGGGCAGTTCCAGCGCCGCGTGCTCCCGCACCCGTACCCGGGGCGGGATGCGCTCCAGCACCGTCCCCTCCGTGGCCCGGATCAGCGCCCCGGAGCCAGGGGTGAAGTCATATTGCTCCAGATCAACGCAGCCGATCAATCCATGCCGCACTCGGCCGTCAGACTGGGTACGCTCCAGATAGATCAGGCTGTCCGAGAGTGTCCGGAACAGGCCATCCGCCAAGCAGCGGTCCATAGAAGCGTTGATGGTCTCAATTCGCTTGTCCACATCCGGGCCGTTCAGATAGACCTCCGGCAGCACCAGCCGCAGGGCTGACGGAGCCTCCCCTACGGCTGCTTCCGCCGCCTGCCAGTAGTCTGGCTGGGAGGTGAATTGGTCACAGGCGACCACCGGCCATTTTTTCATTTCAGCCGTCTGCGGCAGTAAGATATCCGCCGGGTAAAAGGCGGTCTGTTCAAATCGTTGGTCCATAGGTATCCCTCGCTGTTTTTGATTTCGTTTTTCATTATAATGCAGACGCATCTGCCTTGCAAGGTATGAATAAAATCCGTCTTTTACGAAAACACTACGGACAGTTCACTTGTCACACAGGAGGTACAATATGATTGTTGACAAAATTGCGCTGATCCTTGTGATCGTCGGCGCGCTGAACTGGGGCGGCGTGGGGCTGTTCGGCTTTGACATCGTCGCATTCCTGTTCGGCGGACAGGCCGCCGTCCTTTCCCGGATCGTCTACGCGCTGGTCGGGCTGGCAGGTCTCTGGTGCGTCACGCTGCTGTTCCGGGACACGGAGGACAACACCGGCCACGCGCCTCACACAGCCTGAGCCATTCAACAAAAAAGAGCACCTTACGGTGCTCTTTTTTCCTGTTATTTTCCGTTTTGCAGACGCTTCACCAAGTCCTCCGCCGGGGTGACGTTGACGGTGCGGTAGGTGGTGTAGATCACCATGCCGGGGCGGGCGCCCGCCGGTTTTTTGACATACTTCACCTGTGTGCAGTCCACCGGCACGTTAGCGCTGTCCTTGGCCTGGGAGTAGTAGGCTGCCAGACTTGCGGCCTCTGTAATATCCTGATCCCCCGGCTCCCCGCCGTTGGTGCAGAGGATCACATGGGAGCCGTGGAGCTTTTGCACATGGAACCACAGATCCCGATAGTCGGCGTCCTTCAGGGTCAGCTTATCATTCTGGCGGTTGTTCCGCCCCACCAGCACCCGGAAGCCGCCGGAGGTTTTGAATTCCCGTGGCTTGGAGGGCCGCTGGAGCACCTTCTTCCCCTGCTTGCGGATGAAGCCGGCATCGCTCATTTCCCCCCGGATGTCCAGAAAATCCTGCTCCGTTTCCGCCTGCTGGATCTCCTGCAAAACGCTCTCCAAATAAGCAAGGTCCCGACGAGCCAGAGCCATCTGCTCCCGGAGGTACTTCTCCGCCGTCTTGGCCTTGGTGTAGCGCTTATAATACTTGGCGGCGTTCTGCTGGGGCGTCAGCAGCGGGTCCAGCGGAATGGTGACCTCCGCCAGATCTTCATCGTAGTAATTCTGGCAGACCAGCTTGCTCTCCCCACGCTCCATGCGGTAGAGATTGGCGGTGATGAGGTCCCCGGACAGCCGCAGAGCGTCCCGCTCCTGGGTGGCAGCGTAATCCTTCTCCTGCAAGGCCAGCTTCCGCCGCACCCGGTCCCGGGCGGTGGTGGCGGTGCGGATCAGGTCCGCTCCCCGCTGCCGCACCCGCTCCTGCCGCTCCTTGGCTTCATAAAAGCTGTCCAGCAGAGCGGAAAAGCTCTCAAAGGTCTCCGTTTCCGCCGCAAGGCCGTATTGGTGCACCGGCAGGGCGGAAAATTCAAAGGGAACCCCCTCCCGTTTCAGAACGATCGGCGTAAATTGGTTTTCCTTTACGCAGTTTGCAAATGCAAAGAACGCGTCCTGAAAGCGGCTTCTTCCGGCCTCGTCCAGATTGCAGAGCCGTCCGTCCGTTTCCCCGCAGGCCCGGAAGCTGAGTTCCCGGGCCATCAGGGGCGAAATTCCGAAATAGGCGTCCAGCTGGAAGCGATCCAGCTGGATCTCCGGATTCACCTGGGCCAGCTTTTCGACAAGGCCCTCCTCTGTTTCCTCTAAAAAGGGCAGCCGTCCTGTGGAGGCGGGAGGCTCGTAAAAAAGCCCCGGCAAAACCTGCCGGGCTGCGGACATCTCTGCGTCCACCCGGCGCATACAGTCGATGACCCGGTTCTCACCGTCCAGCAGGATCAGGTTGGACCGGCGGCCCATGGCCTCCAGCACCAGCGTCCGTCGGCCCGGC
>ENA-UOJM01003282-UOJM01003282.1-human-gut-metagenome-genome-assembly--contig:-P116-NODE-3282-length-9846-cov-10.157594_pt1 | contig 9846 bp, 6 predicted proteins | sample MGYA00242349_ERZ723896 | MGnify/ENA metagenome assembly ERZ723896 | reverse complement strand
GGCTCCCGGTCGTTCTGCTTGCGGAAAAAGCCTTGCGGAGTTGGCGCCCGCAGGCGTGGACCAAATTCTGATCTGGTTTCCCCGGCGACATGTGCGTCGGAGAAAACACTTCTGCGAGATATTTCCGCCTGGATAGACGCTTCACAGCTCCAGGGAGCCGGTGGCGATGCAGGCGCCGCTCTTCCGGTGGAAGAGCATGATGTTGTCCCCGGAGACGGTCACAGGCACCTTCTCCCCGATGGTGAACAGGGAGCTGCCGAAGATGACGCCGGTGAGCAGGAAGTCGTCCACCCGCACCTTGATGGTGGACTCCATGCCGGTGGGCATGGCGCCATAAATCTCCCCCTCCAGGGGACTCTGGTCCGCAATATCCAGAAACTCCGGGCGGATACCCAGCACCAGGTCCTGGTCGGTGAGCACTGGATCGTCCTGAAGGGAGTCGTCGTCCTCCACCACCTTGGCGATGTGGTAGCGGAAAGCCTCGTCCTTATTGCCCTTCTCCACATAGGACTTCTCTGCCGCGCGCTTCCGATGGGCCTCCTCCCAGGCCGCCGCCTGGGCGGCCCGGTCCCGGAACCACTGGGGAAGGTCCAGCGGGGTGCTGGGGCGGAAGAGTGCTTTCCGGCCCTGGAACACGGTGAGCTCCACCGCGCCGTCGGCCCGCTGCGCCCCCTTGGCCTCCACGAAGTTGATGGAGGGGTTGCCTACGAAGTCGGCCACAAACAGGTTGTTGGGCTGGTGGTACACAGTGAGGGGGGCGTCGTACTGCTGGAGCACGCCGTTTTCAATGAGGCAGATCTGGGTGGCCAGGGTCATGGCCTCCATCTGGTCGTGGGTGACATAGACGAAGGTAGAACCGGTCTCCACGTGGAGGCGCTGGAGCTCATAGCGCATCTCCAGGCGCAGCTTGGCGTCCAAATTGGACAGGGGCTCATCCATGAACAGCACCGAGGGCTCGGGGGCCAGGGTGCGGGCGATGGCCACCCGCTGCTGCTGGCCGCCGGAGAGCTCTGCGGGGTAGCGGTCCATAAACATGCCGATCTTCACGATGCGGGCCACCCGGCGGACGGTGAGGTCGATCTCCTCCCGGGTGAGCTTGCGGGTCTCGGTGATCACCTGGCCCCCTTTTACCAGGCGGAACTCCCCGTCCAGCTCGCCGCCCGCCGCAGCGGCGGACTGCCTGGCGGCCTCCACCCTGCCCCGGAGGGAGGCGATCTCTCCAGACAGGTCGGGGGACTGCTCCAGGCGGTAGGAGAGGAGCTGCTTGGCGGCGTAGATGGAGATGGTGAATGTGTCCACCAGCTTCAGCTGGGCCTTCTTCTGGTCCAGCCTGCCGTCCTTGTCCCGGCACTCCTCCAGCACCCGGACCACCTCGGCGGGCTGCTCCAGGATCTCCGCTAAACGGGCGGCGTTCTTGGCTTCGAAGTCGACCTTGGGCAGGGGCTCCTTGATGTTTTTCAGGCCGAAGGAGATGTTCTCATAGACAGTCATATTGGGCCACAGGGCGTAGTTTTGGAAGAGAAAGCCCACCTTGCGCTTGTTGGCCGGGATGTTGATGCCCAGGGCGCTGTCAAAGACCACCTGGTCACCGATGGTGATGCGGCCGCTGGTGGGGGTCTCCAGACCGGCGATCATCCGCAGGGTGGTGGTCTTGCCGCAGCCGGAGGGGCCCAGCAGAGTGACGAAGGCATTGTCCTGGATGACCAGATCCAGGTCATCCACGGCGTAGAACTTGCCCCAGCGCTTGGTCACATGTTCTAATTTGATCTCAGGCATGGTTTAACCTCCTATTCCCTCGTCCAGACTGGCTCCGGTGACCTTGTTGACCACGGTGTTGAACACCAGGATGGTGATGATCAGGATCAGGTTGATGCCGCTGGAGAAGGCGTATAGACCCATCTCGTCGAAGTAGTCCAGGGTGGTGGACAGGATGAAGCCCTGGGTGCACAGCAGCATGAACAGGGACAGCTCCCGCAGGCAGGTCATGAAGGGGAGCATATAGCCGCTGATGATGGAGGACTTCTGGATGGGGATGATGATGCGGGTCATCCGCTTGACCCAGGGCACATCCTGGATGATAGCGGCCTCCTCGATCTCGCCGGACAGCTGGAGCATGGAGTTGAGGGAGCTGCGGCTGGCGAAGGGGATGTACTTGATTGTGCCTACAATGATGAGCAGAGTATAGGTATTGAAGAGGTTGACGTGCTCATTGGAAAACAGGACGAAGAAGGCCGCCCCCACGGCGATGGAGGGCATGAGGTAGGGGAGGAAGGCCATGGAGTTCACATAGCTGGCCGCCTTACTTCGCCGGTTCTTGGACACGGCGTAGCCGATGAGGGTGCCGATGGTGCCCGCCAGCAGGGCACAGGCCACGCTGACCAGCAGGGTGCCCTTGAATGCGTTCCAGATAGTGTCGTTGTGGAGGATGCCTTTCTGTCCGTACATGCCGTTTTCGGTGATGTTCTCATCGGTGACCCACCACTTGGTGGTCAGGTTGTCCGGGTCCCCGGTGTATAGGAAGGAGTAGTCCCCCGGATTGGGGAGGAAGGTCTCGAAGGCGAAGGAGACGATGGGGAAGATACTGGTGAAGAAGGTGACCACCACCAGGACCAGGGCGATGATGTATTTGCCCGCCCGGCCCAGATTGATCTTGGAGATCTGTCCCGACTTGCCGGTGACGGTGGTGTAGTTTTTCCGGCTGTGGAGGGACATCTGGTTGAGGAGCATGATGGCCACGCCAAAGATCATCATGATGATGGCCAGGATGCTGGCCTCGCCGGTGTACTTGGAGTTCATGGACACGTACTTGGTGGACAGAGTGGTCAGGCCCAGGTAGTGGGGCACGGGGTAGGAGCCCATGGAGCTGCCGAAGACCAGCAGGATGGTGGACAGAATGGCCGGCTTCACCATAGGCAGGGTGATCTTGCACATGGTCTTCCACTTGGGGGTGTCCAGAATGGTGGCTGCCTCCTCCAGGTTGGCGTCCATGTTGCGGAAGATGCCCCCGATGAGGATATAGGCGAAGGGGGCGTAGTGCAGGCCCAGCACCACCAGGCTGGGAAAGAGGCCCTTGCACCACCACAGGGGCATCTGGATGCCCGCGGTAGCGGCCAGCAGGCCGTTGGAGGTGCCGGTGACGGCGTTGGAGTTGAACAGGTTCTGCCACACCACAGCCAGGGTCCATTGGGGCATGATGTAGGGGAAGATGAAGATGGAGCTGAGGTATTTCCGCCAGGCCAGGTTGGTGCGGGTGACCAGGAAGGCGAACACTCCGCCGAAGAGGATGGACACCAAGCAGGTGCCCACGGCCAGATAGATGGTGTTCAGCAGGGGGGTCCACAGGTTGGTCTTGGCCAAGGTGCTGGTGAACAGGTCGATGTAGTTCACCAGGGTATAGCCGGCGGTCTGGCCGGTGAGATGGGCATCGATGGTGCCGGGGTGGATCTTGAAGGTGTCCTCCACAATGGCCACGATGGGGGCGATGGTGGTGATGGTCACCACGATGCCCATCAGCAGCAGGATCACGTTGTGAGGCTTGGACAGGAAGGTCCTGAGCCTGTTCCAGAGGATGGCGGACCGTGCGGCGCCGGGGGTCGTGGTTTGGTTCATATGCGGCACTCCTCTCATGCGGGAATGGAGGGGCGCCCTTGGAGGCAACTCGGCTCCAAGGGCGCCCTGCTCTGCGTTTCGTCAAAACCGGCGCTCAGCGCCCAGAGGTCCGGTGACGCCGGGGATGGGGCTCAGCCGGCGCTGTACTTGTCCAGCATCTCGATCCAGCTGCCCACGGTGAAGGAGACGGAGGCGCAGTACTCGGGGTCCTCCAGGACCAGCTTGCCCTCGTTGGTCCACCAGTCGTAGCCGTGGTCGTTCAGGGCGGCGTACTCCACGGTGGTGCCGTCCTCGGCCATGCCGCCGGTCTCGTGGTGATAGATGGCCTCGTTTTCCGCAGCCACCTCGGGATTAGAGGAGTAGCCGCCGATGTCCTTGCCCCAGGCGGAGAAGCCGTCGGCGGTGCAGGTCATGTAGGCGATGAAGGCGCAGGCAGTCCAGGGCAGAGGGCTGTTGTCGGTGACGAACAGATAGTGGCAGTAGCCGAAACCGCCCATACCGGTGTAGCCGTCGTTATAGGCCGCCACGGTGATGTTGTTCTTGGAGACGGAGGCGGACTCCTCCACGCTGCGCAGCTTGGAGTAGACGATCAGGCCGAACTGGTCAGTGGCGGACTGGTCCACCAAGGTGTTGCAGATGGGGCCGTCGTCAGTCTGGGCATTGTAGCTGCCCACCCACAGCTTGATCCAGGCCAGGGCGTATTTGCCGTTCTCCCCCAGGCCCAGGCTCTCGGCCTCGGAGGCCATCTCGTTGATGGTGGGCTGGAAGTAGGCCTGTTCCTCGGCGGACAGGGCATCGAAGGCCTCCTTCAGCATGGCGGCGTAGTCATCCCGGGTGAGCATATACAGGAAGTTCTTACCCACGATCTCAGAGTCGATGTCCATAAACAGGCCGTGCTCGCCCTCGGCCACGAAATCCCAGCAGTTGTCATAGGATTTGGAACCGGTGTTGTTGTACATGAAGATCTTGTTCAGAGTCTGAAGGGGCAGATAGCCCTGGTACTCCTCGGGGGTGGTGCCGTTGGCCTCCGCCCAGTCCTTGGGGATGAAGGTGTCCAGAATGCCGGTCTGGACCATCTTGGACTCGATCTGGTTGCCGTCCTGGATCAGGGTCATGGCAAAGGTGCCGGTGTCCTTCAGGGAGTCGGCGGTGAGCTGATCGAAGATCTTGTTGTTCTTGGGCTGCTGCCACTCGAACTCCATGGTGTAGCTTGGGTCGATGGACTGCAGATACTCGATGAACAGGGGCAGGGCACTCTTGCCGCGGCTGGAGTTGCCCACGCCCAGGAAGGTCTTGCCGTTGGACTCCTCGATGGCCTTCTGGGCCAGTTCCTCCAGGGTCATCCCCTGGGCCTCCTGGATGATCTGCTGGGTGGGTGTCAGATCGGCGGAGGGCTGGGGCTGGGGTTCGCTGCCGGCAGGGGCGGAGCTGCCGGCGCTGGTCCCCGCAGAGCTGCCGCCGCCCTGGGTCCCGCCGCCACCGCCGCAGGCTGCCAGGGAGAAGCTGAGGGCACAGGCCAGGAGCAATGAAATGGTACGTTTCATTTTGGTTCCTCCTTTATCATTTTTCATAAAATTGAACCTGATATCCCAGGTCCTGTGTGCAATTTTATTGTATCGCCTCCGTGATGGAAAAAACAGGGGACAAATCTGCGCTTTTTTGTTATCTTCTGCAATTTCTGTGGAAATTAGATGAAAAGAGGAGGGGGGGTGTGATATAATTATGCAAAACACCAAACTGAGCACAAAACAGGCGAGGGGGAGCGGAATGAGAGGACGGCTGGCAGCGCTGGCCCTGACATTGGGGCTGCTCCTGACCGGGTGCGCGGCCGGGGAGAGGGCCTCCGCATCGGAGTTCGCCCCGGAGGAGGGGGAGCGGCTGGTGGTGTACACCTCCCCCAAGGAGGAGGTCTACTGGCCCATCATCCAGGAGGTCGAGGCGCGCACCGGCATCTGGGTGGAGGTGGAGGCGGGGGGCACCAGCGAGCTGCTGGCCCGCCTGTGCCGGGAGGCGGACGCCCCGGCAGCGGATGTGATGTTCGGCGGCGGCGTGGACAGCCTGGAGGCATATCAGGACTGCTTCTCCCCCTACTTCTGTGCCGGTTGGGAGGGGCTGGACCCGGCCATGCGCTCGGAGGAGGGACTGTGGACTCCCTTCTCCGCCCTGCCGGTGGTGATCATCTACAACACTAAACTGGTGGTCCCGGGGCAGATCACCGGCTGGCGGGATCTGTTCTCTCCGGCATGGCAGGGGCGCATCGCCTTCTGCGATCCCAGTGTGTCCGGCTCCTCCTTCACCGGGCTGATCACCCTGCTCCGGGCGGTGGACGGGGATACGGACGAGACCCTGATGCGCTTTGCTGTCAGCCTGGACGGCCGGCAGCTGGACAGCTCCGGTGCGGTGCTGGACTCGGTGGCCGGGGGGACGGACCTGGTGGGGATCACCCTGGAAGAGACCGCCCTGAAGCGGGCGGCGGCGGGAGAGGACATCGCTCTGATCTACCCCGATGATGGCACCAGCTGCATCCCGGATGGAGGCGCCCTGGTGCAGGGAGCGCCCCACCCGGAGAACGCCCGGAAGTTCCTGGACTTCATTGCAGGAAACGATGTGCAGAGCCGGCTGGAGACGGAGTTTTCCAGACGCCCCGTACGGGAAGGAGTGGAGAGCGGCGGCGTGCTGCGGCCGCTGGAGGAGCTCGTCCTGGTGGACTACGACCTGGCCTGGACCGTGGAGCACCACGACAGCATCCTCATGTCCTGGGCTTTCTATCTGGGGGGAGGGGAGGAGCCGTGAAAAAACGCCATTCCTTCCGCAGAAGGCTGTTCGCGGGGTTCCTGCTGGCCTCCCTGCTGCCGCTGCTGCTGTGCTCGGCCATGCTGCTCCAGATCTTCCGCCTGCGGCTGGACAGCCAGTTGGAGGAGGAGTCCCGGGAGCAGCTGGACCACGTGATAAGCTCCCTGGACGGCCTGTACCGGGGCTTTCAGCAGACAGCCCTGGCCCTTCAGGCAAGCCCCTATGTGGCCCCTGCACTCTCCCGGGGACAGCGGGACAGCACTACTGTCTATAGCGAGCTGTACAGCGCCACCGAGGGCAGCCGTCTCAGCGCCCAGTTCGACCTGTATGACCGGGACGGGGTCTGGATGTACTCCACCGGCAGCGGCCCGGTGGAGCCGGTGATGCCCACCCAGTGGGGCGTTCTCTACGCCGCCCGGCAGAGCGTCGGGCTGGTCTTCACACAGGTGGACGGCGGGGAGGGGAACAGCGCGCCCCTGTTTCGGGGGGCGGCCCGGATCGCCGGTGAGGCGGGGGAGGACGCGGGCTATCTGGTCATCACCCTGACCCGGGCGGACTTCCAGCGACTGCTGGAGGGGACCTACGGCGGACAGAGCGACCTGCTGCTCCTCGACCGGTACTGGCGGCCCGTCTACGCCAGCCAGACCGCCCTGGCCGGCCGCCTGGCTGTCCAGCTGCGGGAGCAGCTGCTGGCGGGGGAGGAGCTGGGCCAGGAGGGGGAGGAGTACGCCTATCGGGCGGCCTTTCAGGAGGAGATGGGGCTGTACGCCGTCCTCCAGCGGCCCCAGGCACTGAACCGGGATACCCGGGGCCTGCTCACCACGGTGACGGTGGGCAGCGCCCTGGTGTGCGTGGGCCTCTCCGTGCTTATGAGCCTGCGGCTGAGCAGGCAGATGTTCTATCCCATCGAGCGGCTCCACAGCGCCATCGGCGAGGTGGTCCACAACAACCTGGACGTCTACGTCCCACCCTATCAGGATGACGAGCTGGGGGAGCTGGCCCAGCGGTTCAACGGAATGGTGGTGGCCCTGAAGCGCAACCAGGAGCAGCTGGTGGAGAACCAGCGGGAGTTGAATGAGGCCCAGATCCGGATGCTCCAGGCCCAGCTCAACCCCCACTTCCTGTGCAACACGCTGGACACCATGAAGTGGATCAGCAAGATCAACCAGGTGCCCCAGGTGGCCCTCATGTCCACCGACCTGGCGGACATCCTGCGCTTCTGCATCTCCCCGGACGAGTTCGTCCCCCTGCGGCGGGAGGTGGAGATCCTCCGCCGGTACATGGAGATCCAGTCCATCCGCCTGTCGGGCAAGTGCCGCCTGGAGGTGGACATGCCCCCGGAGCTGGAGGAGTGCCGGGTGCCCAAGATGATCCTCCAGCCCCTGGCGGAAAACGCCATCCTCCACGGTCTGGACGGGGTGGAGGACGGGGTGATCTGGGTCCGGGTGCGCAGTCAGGGAACCCAAACCCTGACCATCTCGGTGGAGGACAACGGCCGGGGACTGCCCCCGGAACTCATGGGACCCTATACCGGCCCCCCGGAGACCTCCGGGCGGGGCCATCTGGGACTGTATAATGTGGATACCATTCTGAAAAAGCACTACGGGGAGGCGTATGGCCTCCGCCTCGGCTCCCGGCCCGGCGGACCGGGAGCGGCGGTGACCGCCTCGCTGCCCCTGTGGAAGGAGGAAGAGATATGCTGAAGGTACTGGTGGTGGAGGATGAGTCCAATGGTATGAAGTCAAGTGGGTGAGGAAGAAAAAAATTAAGCGAAACAGAGTAAAAAGCACTGTGTAGGTAGCAAAAAGGCAACACAAATCTAAACCCTGCCCCCTGAGTTTTTGAAACAGGGCGATTTCGTCAGAGCGGCAAGCGGTGTGCTCAGCCCTCCGGCGGGATATACAGGCGGTTGTCTTTCAGCAGCCGAAAGACCAACCGAACCAGTTTTCTGGCAGTTAAAGCGAGTGCTCGTTTGTGCTGGTACTTGTTGACCTCTTTGAATTTGAGGTCATAGTAACGCCGGAACTCGGAGTCGCATCTTCTCACGGAGTTGGCGGCTTCCAGCAGGTAGTAGCGGAGATAGCGGTTGCCGGATTTAATCATTCTGGAGTGTTCGGCCTCGAAGTCGCCAGACTGGCTCCTGTTCCAGACAAGGCCGGCGTATTTGGCAACCGAGGCTTGGGAATCAAAACGGTGGATATCACCAATCTCAGCAATGATACCGGCGGAGTAGACCTTGCCAATACCGGGGATGGAGGTCAAAGTGTTCGGAATGATTTCAAACTGCTGTTCAATGGCCTTATCTAATACTTTGACCTGCCCTTTCAAGGCGCGCATGGAGGCAATAGAAACAGCCATTGCTTGGTTTACAGTGTCGTTTACTGTTTTGGGCAGCCGATAGGAGCCTTTGGCTGCAGCCCGAACTGCCTTGGCGGTAGCATCCGGGTCAGCAAATTTGCCACGGCCTGTTTCAGTAATAAAGGCAGTCAGTTCCTCCAGGTCGGCATTCGCCAAGTCATCCACGGTTTCAAAGTGTTCCATGAGTGCGATGGTGGTGGCGCTGGTGTTCTGAATGTCTTTGTCCTGGGCCATGCCGGAGCATTTGAGGAATAAGTAGTTGGCGAACCGCTGCTTTTCACGGGTCAAATTCTGAATAACATCAAATCTGGCCCTGGTAAGGGTTTGCAGGGCTTTGTAGCGGTAATCGTCCATGTAGACCTCCCTGTTGATTCTGCCGAAACGGAGATGGTCGGCAATCACAAAGGCGTCCACCCAGTCGTTCTTTGGCAGGTCAGAATAGGCTTCCTTGAACTTCCGCACCTGCTTGGGATTCAGAACATGGATTTTCCTCTGAAACCGCCCCAGGCTGCCATCCTCACGAAGAGCGTAGACCAAGCTGTCCCCGTAGATGGAGGTGGCCTCCAGGCCAATCACCACATCGCTGAGCTGCATGGAACGAAGTGCCGACACGATTCTCTCTGACAACAGCTTAGCACCGCCAAGATTGTTTTGCACAGAGAAATTGGAGTGCTTGCTGCCGTCCGGCTTCATCAGGTAGGCCACATTGTTCTTGCTGCTCACATCAATGCCAACGAATAGTGGATTCACAATTTTCACCTCCCCATGTGGAGATTTCAGGCCAGCAGGCTTTGAGATACCCATGATAACCGGAGCATCCTCACCCTTGCTTATTAGAATCATTCCAGAGTTGGTCAATGCGATAGCCCTCACTGCCAACAGGGCGACCTTATCTCTGGCAAACAGCCAATGAGTTTGCAGCTAACTTCCGGCTCAGGGGAACAGACTCAAACTGAAGTAGCCTTTTGGCTCAACTGGAGATGATAGAACTTGACCCTGCTGTCCTACAGCTATTGTATCACGGGCATCTCAGAGCCTGCTGATACCTGAAATATTTGCTTTGAAACTTATTATACAAGGAGATGA
>ENA-UOJM01003273-UOJM01003273.1-human-gut-metagenome-genome-assembly--contig:-P116-NODE-3273-length-9876-cov-3.495062_pt1 | contig 9876 bp, 8 predicted proteins | sample MGYA00242349_ERZ723896 | MGnify/ENA metagenome assembly ERZ723896 | reverse complement strand
ATAAAGATGAACATGTGCTCGGTTCCGACATAGGACCGGTGGTCTACTACCGTAACGGAACGGGAAATCCGCTGATCTCCTACAATGAATTGAGCCTGAGATGGAAGCGCTCCCGGTCATCTGTCGGCCGCCTCCTGAAAAAGCTCTCTGACTGCGGGTATCTGTCCCTGTTTTCTTTTCCAGGCCGCTGCGGCAGCGTGATCTATTTGAGTAATTACCTTTCCGTCATGTTTCAGGTATCAGATGCCGTCATTTTGAAGGAGGAAGTCGCGTTCAGCCTCAAGCTCCATGTTTCCCTGCCTGATGGCTCCGGGACAGAGGCAGTCCCGCACCAAGAGCCCCGGATTTCAGTTCATGTCGCAGATGGTTCCGGTAGCGTCCCGGAACGGCACATCATTCTCATCGCCAGAAAAGTATCAGAAGCCCTTGCCGCGCAAGGGCTTCCTTGCTTTCGTTGCAAACAAGCACACATTAAGTTATCCACATTATCAGGCGACTGCGTGGAAAAAGGTTCTTCCGCCCCACCCCTGCCCGCGCAAAAAACGATGGCACTTACATTCTGCTGCGTTTCCGGGGAACAGTCCTATCGTTTCCTGGTGATCGTCACACCCATTGAACGACACACATCAAATTCTCTTGATTGGAGGTCTCAGCATGGCTGTAAAGAATAGCTCCCAGAATATCACCGACGATCCCCGTTACCACAATACCTGGAAGCTCTTGAGCAAGTACCGCGATGTGGTATGGAGCATGGAGCTCTCCGTCCTCAAGCTTAAAAATCGGTTCCATGTGGAATATGGCTGTGATATTGATACGTTTCTGGACTCTATCTATGCGGCCGGGGCTGATCTCTCCGGGACGGAGATCGAACAACATGCGCGGTGCATCGAGCGAAGCAACAAAATGCTCAAACTGGTCCAGGGCGCCCTTACCCTGCTGCGGGACAAGCACAAAAACGGCGAGGCCCTCTACTGGATACTGTATTACACCTATCTTTCGCCACAAAAGCTGGAGAACTTGGACGAGATCATCGAGCAGCTCCGCCCCCATATCCACGACATCAGCTACCGCACTTACTACCGCCGGCGAAAAGAGGCCGTCTACACTCTGAGCACTATTCTGTGGGGCTACACGACCCGCGACAGCCTTGCGCTCTTGGAAGAATTCTTCCCAGAAAGCACTGATTGACCCGGCAGGGAATTGGCAGACTTTTGGCAGTAAATTGGCATGGTTTTGCCCTTTTCATGTATATCCTTCTATGTTAGAATGGTCATGCTCAAAACTGTATGCCAAGTGAAAAGTCGGAAATTCACGCCCCTCCGGGGGCGTTTTTTGTTTGCCGAATGGCAGTGCCTGATCGTCAGGGGCTGCCCTTTTTCATTTGAGCTTCGCTTCAAGGAGGTTTGCACTTGAAAAGGAAAACACCGTCTTCCCTTCCGCCGTCCAAGGCCAAAGCCTCGCCGGGCCGTATGCTCTACACTGCGTTCCTTACGATGTCCCTGAGCGGGCTGTTCTGTCTGCCGGCATCGGCAGCCGGAACTACGATCTGGACAAAGGCTTCCGAAATTATGCAGGACGTCTACACGCAGATCCTGTCCATCTCTACCATTGCCGCCATTGTCACTGCGGCGATTGCCCTGCTGCTGATGAACTTCTCCCGCTCGGGCCGGACTGTGGATGAGTCCAGGGCTTGGTTGAAAAGAATTGTAATTTCTTGGATTATCTTGAACGGTTTGGGTTTCATCATGGCTTACATCACTCCCTTCTTCCAGGGCGGACAGTGGACCCCCTCCGCTCCCTAACCTATGGGCATCTTAGACGGTATCGTAGAGTGGATCGCAGAACAGATCATGTACGGCCTCGATTTGATCAACACCTCAGTTTTGGGCGCGTTGGGCTGTGACATGTCCGTATTTCTGCGCTATTTCCCGGCCGCTGCCACCATGTATGACGCCTTCGTTGCACTGGGCATCGGTATGATCCTGCTCATCTGGATCTGGAACCTGTTCCGGAACTACTGGCTTGGCATAGGCGGGGAGGCTGAGGACCCAGTCAAGCTCAGCCTTCGTTCCATCGTCTTTATTCTGCTGGTTTACTTCGCCAATGAAATCACGGATATGGTTTTGGATATTGGCGGCACACCCTACCAGTGGATTATGAACTCCGCGCTCCCCTCCCTTGACTTTGCCAGCTTCAGCTCCGTCATGCTGGTCATCATCGGTGTGTGCTCCAATGGCGCAGTCACGCTGATCGTGCTGATTCTGATCATTGTCCTCGCCTGGAATTATATCAAGCTCTTATTCGAGGCAGCAGAGCGATACGTCCTGCTTGGCGTGCTCGTCTATACTGCCCCTGTCGCCATTGCCCTGGGTGCATCCCAGAACACCTCCAATATCTTTCGGAGCTGGTGCCGCATGTTTGCCGGTCAGGTGTTCCTTTTGGTCATGAATGCGTGGTGTCTCAGGCTTTTTATCAGCATGGTCGGGTCGTTCATCGCAAATCCCCTGTCTTTGTAAATGGAGGTGGACATCCTGAAACAACTCTCCCACCTGACGCGCATTTGCGTCATCGTACTTATCCTGGTCTGTGTCTGTACGCTCCCTGCCTCGGCCATCTCTGAAGCCGATGTCGAAAACAAGGTTGCAGCGGTCGGACGGGAGCAGGTCACGGGAAGTGTCCTGATTTGGTTCCTGTGTGCAGTTGCTTTTCTGAAGGTAAGTCAGAAAATCGACAGCTTTATGAGCTCCCTGGGCGTGAATGTAGGGCATACAGGCGGCTCCATGCTCGCAGAGGTCATGATCGCTGCCAAGACGGTTTCCTCCGTTGCAAGCGGCGCGGGCCGCTTTTTCGGCGGCCGCTCTCACGGAGGGGCCGGTGCCTCCGGTTCAAAAGGAGCTGACGGTTCGCCCGGATTCCTTCGGGGCGGTCTGGCCGGCGTGGTCAGCAGGAAAATCACCAATGACGCCGTAAAATCGGCCACCAGCGCCAAGCACACGTCCGCCACTCATACGGCAACCGCTACTGCGGCCCACAGAGCCCAGGCAACTCAGACGGATCAGACCGTCCACAGCAGCCAGGCAGCTCAATTCGAGCAATCCGTGCAAAACTCGCAGGACCAGACGGTCCACACCGGGAGCGTGACGCATAGCGAATCGGCCTCCCATGTGGCATCGCAAACAGATGCAAAATCAGAAAAGGATACCAGCCGCACAGCACACTCGGAACACTTCACGCATCAGCAGGGCGGCTCCTCCCCGCCTCCTGCCCGCGTTCCCCATCCCGCCAGCATCGGCGCTGCGCTCTTTGCCTCTTCGCTGCAGAAGGGCGGCAGTTTTGCAAACCGTGTCATCGGCCGTGTGGCAAAGGGGGAAATCCACTCCACTGGTTCCATTACCGGCGACATGGCGGCTCAGTCTTTGATGTCCTATATGGGCTATACCGCGCTTGGTGAAAAGAGCACCGAGAAAATATCGTACCGGGAGGTCGAAATCGGCGGCGGCCGCATCACGGGTGTGGAATTTACACCGGAGCATCCAGAGGGTATCGCGTTTGGGATGTATCACGCCGACCAGTACACCCGTCCAGACGGAGATTTTACAAAGGTATATTCTGCCGATGGCGCGCCCTGGTACAAGCAGTATGCTGTTGACTCTGTATCCAAAACGCCTTACAAGGCCCCGGACGGCGAGATCGCTTACCACAGCGAGATCGTAAAAAAGCTCCCTCAGCCTCCAAAGCGGAAGGATCGGATATAAGGAGGCCTGTCTATGGATCGAGAAGAGCGGGATATTTATATCATCCCGCCAAATTTTATCGAGGGTGGCACCCTGTTCGGCGGGATGTTCAAAACCCGCAATGTTGTGGAGGCCGGCATACTTGCACTCATTGTCGGCTTGCCGGTTCTCAATCTGAACCTGTCTCTGACCATGCGGATCATTCTGCTGTGTCTTACCGCGCTCCCACTGGCTATGCTGGCGCTGATCGGCGTAGCCGGCGGGAGCCTTTCTTCCTTCATCCTTCTCTTTTTTGCCTTTCTGCGCAACCGCCGCACCCTCACCAGGACGGGGCAGCTGCATGAGGATGGAAAGAAGGCATCGAAACACCGCATTCCGTTTCGGGAACGGCGGAGAGCGGAACGCGCTCCAACGGAGCAGCTGCCCCCCAGGTCGCGCCGACACTTTCAGGTCGATCTGAAAGGGCGAAAGGTGACACAGATCAAGACCTTTCTCCCCAAAGAAGACGATACCGCGCCACTCAATCAAATCGCTGCTTATATCCCCATTGAAAAGGTAGAGCACGGTATCATCTACACCAGGGATCACCGATACATCAAGATGGTCGAAATCGTCCCCATCAACTTCCTGCTGCGAAGTGCCAGGGAACAGCGCAGCATCATCTACTCTTTTGTATCCTATTTGAAAATTGCTCCCGTCAAATGCCAATTCAAGGCCCTGACCCGCCGGGCGGACATCAACCGGCACATTGAGACCGCGCGCAGAGAGCTGGAGCACGAGAAAGATGAGCGGTGTAGAATACTCCAGGAGGACTACCTGGAGCTCATCAATCAGCTGGGCTCCAGGGAAGCTATCACACGCCGCTTTTTCCTGGTTTTTGAGCATGAGCCGCACCCTGGCACCAAGCGGGGGCAGGAAGAGGAGGACGCCATTGCCTCTCTCCAGACCGCAGCCCGTACCGCCGCCAATTATCTGCGTCAGTGCGGCAACGAGGTGCTCTTCCATGAGGATGAAGACGAGGCCACCTGTGAGGTCCTCTATAATATCCTCTGTCGAAAGGGCTGCGCTGAGCACCCGTTTTCTGAAAAGGTTCAGGAGGTTCTGGCCGAGTACATGGCGGCAGGACGGGAGCTTGACAGCATCCCAACCAACGAATTCTACTCTCCCGACCTGATCGATTTCACCCACGGCCGCTACATCTGTATTGACGGACTGTATTACGCCTACCTCCTGGTCCCATCAGACGGTTATAAGGCGCAGGTCCCTGCCGGGTGGCCCAGTCTCCTGGTCAATGCCGGTGATGGCATCGACCTGGACGTTTTCCTCTCCAGGCAGCCAAAAGACCGCATGATCCGCAAACTGGGCCAGCAGCTGCGCATCAACCGCAGCAAGATCCGGGAAACCAGCGACACCAATACGGACTTTGACGACTTGGACGGTGCCATCCGTTCCGGGTATTTTTTGAAAAATGGCTTGGGAAACAACGAAGATTTCTATTATTTGAACTTGTTGATCACCATCACTGCTGAAACTGTGGAGGACCTCGAATGGAAGGCAGCAGAAATGAAGAAGCTGCTGCTCTCCCAGGATATGGACGCGCAGGCCTGCTCTTTTTGCCAGGAGCAGGCTTTTCTCTCGTCCCTTCCCCTTGCAAGTCTGGACCGGCAGCTGTTTGAGCGTTCCAAACGGAATGCGCTGACCATGGGCGTCGCAAGCTGCTACCCCTTCACCTCTTATGAGATGTGCGACGACAATGGTATCCTTCTTGGCGTCAACAAGTACAACAATTCACTCATTGTCGTGGACATTTTCAACTCTAAAGTTTACAAAAATGCGAATATCTCTATTTTGGGCACGTCCGGCGCCGGAAAAACGTTCACTCTCCAATTGATGGGACTCAGAATGAGGAGGAAAGGCATCCAGGTATTCATCATCGCCCCGCTCAAGGCGCATGAGTTCCGCCGTGCCTGTACCAACATCGGCGGGGAGTTTATTTCCATCTCGCCGGCCTCCAGCAACTGCATCAATATCATGGAGATTCGCAAGGTGGATCAGACGGTAGACGAGCTGCTGGACGGCCCCGGTTCCGAAAAATCCATGCTGGCCTCCAAAATTCAGAGGCTGCACACATTCTTCAGCTTACTGATCCCCGATATGAGCCATGAGGAGCGCCAGCTCCTCGATGATGCGCTCATTCGCACCTACGCGCTCAAGCACATCACTCACGACAACGCCTCTTTGGAGGACCCGGACCACCCCGGCCAATACCGGGAAATGCCAATCTTGGGCGATCTCTATGCGGTATTGACGGAGAACCCTTCCACCCAGCGGCTTGCCAACATCCTCAACCGGCTGGTCAACGGTTCGGCCCGGACCTTCAACCAGGCCACCAATGTGTCCCTGGACAACAAGTACACGGTTTTGGACATTTCAGAACTGACCGGAGATCTTCTGTGCGTGGGTATGTTTGTGGCCCTGGACTTTGTCTGGGACAAGGCAAAGGAGAACCGGACGGCGTCGAAGGCCATCTTCATCGACGAGTGCTGGCAGCTCATTGGCGCCAGCAGCAACCGTCAGGCGGCCGAGTCTGTTCTGGAGCTCGCCAAGACGATCCGTGGCTATGGCGGCAGTCTGGTCTGCGCCACCCAGGATCTGAACGACTTTTTTGCTTTGGACGACGGCAAGTACGGCAAGGGCATCATCAATAACAGCAAGACAAAGATCCTGCTCAATCTGGAGGACGACGAGGCGCAGCGGGTCCAGAGCATCCTCCACCTCTCAGAGGCGGAGCTGATGGAAATTACCCACTTTGAACGCGGCAACGCACTCATCAGCACCAATAACAACAACATCGCTGTGGAAATCAAGTGCAGCCAGCTGGAGAAGGAGCTGATCACCACAGACCGCCGTGAGCTGCAGGCCATCCTGGAGCGCAAAGAACGTCAGGCGGCCGGATAGTCGCCCCTTCTACTCACCGAATACGCATAATCACACATGTACGTCTGCAATACGGCTCTAATACGCATTGGAGGTGTATTCCTATCAAAACGCGCGACCAAATCTACCGGCAGGAGGCCCTTGGACTCCTGCGGGACGTGTCCATGTACCACGCCATCACGCAGGAACAGCTCCTGGGGCTTTATCCGAACAAACAAAAGCAGGTCCTCAACCTCCTGGCGTACCTGGTGCGTCAAAAGCGGCTCTTTCTCGACGAGGACGGCTTCTACCGAACCACCGACCAGCCCGAGGAGTTTGACCGCGGGCTGTCTGCCGCGCTTTGGATTCTGATCGACTTCATCGACCGGGTGGACTACCACTCTATTGGAAGCGAGTTCCCAACAAAAATCGTTTTCTTTGCACAGGATGAAGTCTACGAGATCATCTACATTGCTTATGGCCAAGAGGCGCTGGTCAATAACATCCTCTCCAGTCAAGCCAAGGACCCGCCGAACTACATCATCCTTGTAGACCGGCCGGAGCAGATCCCCGGCATCGACGTGCCCAACGTCAGCGGCTACTGTACTGTTTCTCCGGACGGGCAGGTCAAGTACTACCAGAAAGAATAAAGGAGCGTGCCATTGAACAGAGTCATTATTTCTCAACGCATTACATCGATTCTGGGTGAACTATCCCGGCTGACAAGCACTCTTTACGCTATGAATATGGCTGACATCCAGAAGTACCCGGAAAATTATGAGGCGCTTTCGACGGATGCGGCGCTGAGGGCGGAGCAGATCGCCTGCCGGCTTCGTCACCTGATCTACTCTACCACCAGCACGAAAAAAACGGAGTATCTCTCTTCTGCCAGCACCCTGCTTGGCATCGACATCCGATGTGAAAACGGTATCCTGGAGATCACACTCCCCAGCCTGCTGCCCAAAAAGATGCAGCACCAGTCCAGCGAGTTCCTGCTCGATCCTTTGCACAATGCTCTCAGCCAGTATGCGGAACACCACAACCTTCCACGATACCACCACTGTGTTGTCTGCTTTTCACATATTTACTGCCGCGATCTTCCGGACCGGCGGGTGCGGGACTACGACAACTTGGAGCTCAAGCGTTTTTTAGACCTTGTGGCCTCTTTTGTTTTGGTCGATGACAGCGGCCTTCTCTGCGACGCGTATAACTCGACGGAGCTGGGCGGCACCGACTGTACCCGTATCTCCATCATGGACAGCGCGCAGTTTTCTGACTGGCTGGAGAAGCGGGAAAAGGCGCTGAAAACCATATCCGATTTTTAGGGTTTTCGGCGTCCCCTAACCGGGACCCCGCCCAATTCAGCGCAAAGCCCTGTGTTACGGGCGGTCCCCACCCCTTTCAATGCCTCAGTTCTACCGAGGTTATATACACCCTCGGTAGAAAACTCCTCTGCGAGGAGGTTTCTACTCCATGCCCGATTCCCCCCAGCTCCCCGCACGCCACACACTGGGCTATCTGCTGCTGACGCTCACCGCCATAACCGGCGAATACCCATCCGCCCAGGTCGGCCGCCTACCCGGTGGCGCTTACTACAAAGAAAATGTGGTCAAGCAACTGAAACGGGAAAAACTGCTGCGGACGTTTTATCGTGACGGCCTGCGTGGTCTTCGGCTGACAGCTCTGGCCAAATCCCTGCTGCTTCAGGATCAGCCCGAACAGTTCCTCACCTACCTGACCGGCAGCACAGAGACAAACACTCTAAAAAGTGAAGTTCCCAGGCGCTTGCGGCTGCATCGGATGGCTGAAGTCCTCACGACGATGTTCAATGCAGGGGTTTTGGTGTTCGGACCGGATAAATCCCCCATTTTCACAGATACCCCTGACCTTCCTATCCCTCTCCCCGCGTATTACAGCTCCCGCGAGCTCAAGGAGCTGGGTCCTCTTGCCGTCAAAGTCCGCGGCTCCCGCGCGTCGGGGCTGCTGCTGACAGAGGGGGCCATTTTTGCTGTCTACAATACCGGCCCCTCCCTTATGAAGTGGGAGTACCAGGCGGAGATGCGGCTGAAAGCGCTCCTGCAAATGGAGCTGTGTAACCGGCGGCTTTCCGGCCAGTACCGCGACGCAGCCATCTGCGGTCTGGTGTTTGGAAACAGCATGGAGCGCTTATGCGGCCTCATGTCCAGCACTCCGGAACAGCACCACAATTACTTCATCCTGGACGGCAACTACGATGCCTTCTATTTTCTCACCAGCGACCACCGCGGTGAGGTACTTCTGCGCCTGCTCTGCGACCCTGGGCTCCGGGCAACTCTCGATACCATTTTATGTGAAAACCTGCTGCCCAAGAGAACCGGCTTCCCCGTGGAGCACGATGCACTGGAGGAGAACGGCGACCCTGTTCTGTTCGCCTATACCTGCGATATGCCGCGCATCCGGCATTTCGACACTGCGCTGGAGCTCCACGGGCTTTCCGGCACGCTGATCTGCTTTGACCACCAGGAATCTGCTCTGCGTCAGGTCTGCGGAACGCGCGTGCAGTTTCAGTGCATCGACTTTGAAAAATTTGAAAGGAGTGTGCTCCATATCAAAAAAGAAACTGATTAAAGTGCTTGTCATTGTGCCCCCCGCCCTAATCGCGCTCTTGTACGGCAGCGGCTATCTGGCGCAGTTCATCTACAACTATGATGTCTGGTCTTCCAGCGGGGGTAACCTATACAGCGGGACCGCACCCGCCTTCCCCGACGCGGATTTTTTCCTCTGCCTGATGTCCGCCTTCCGCATGCCCTACGGGCTTTATGGCCTTGGCATCTGCCTGGTCTGTTTTGGACTTCTCATCCTGATGGTCATGAAAATGGGCGCCGGGGATAAGGGAGAGTATGACCGGGAGCGCAACCTTATTTTCTCCAACAAGGGCACCTACGGGACATCCGGCTTCATGACGCGTAAGGAATTGAGCGAAGTCCTGGACCTGGTCCCGGACATCCGCAAGCACCACGGCACGATCCTGGGGTTGCTCGATGGGCAGGTAGTCTGCGTCCCGGAACAGACACGCCTCAATTCCAACATCGCGGTGTATGGCGCCAGCGGTTCCAAAAAGACCAGGGCCTACTGTGTCAACCGCATCCTGCAGGCGGCTTGCAAGCCCGAAGGCGAGTCGCTTATTATTTGCGATCCGAAGTCCGAGCTCTACGAAAAGACCCGCTCCTACCTGCGGTCCAAAGGT
>ENA-UOJM01003259-UOJM01003259.1-human-gut-metagenome-genome-assembly--contig:-P116-NODE-3259-length-9942-cov-5.509558_pt1 | contig 9942 bp, 6 predicted proteins | sample MGYA00242349_ERZ723896 | MGnify/ENA metagenome assembly ERZ723896 | reverse complement strand
ATAACCAGATAAAGGAACCGGAAGCGGTCATTGCCATGCTCGTAAAGGAGCTTGGAATTTCGGAAGAAAAGGTCCGTAAGCGGGTAGAAAAATATTCGTCTCTCGAGAAGATCAAAAGTAATGTCGATAAGGAAACCGGAAACCGGATTCTTGCCTATGGCTATGCAGGGGTGAAAGTGGATGAGGATTATAAACGGAATTATCCATACGATACGCTTGCCTCAAAAGTGCTGGGGTTTACCGGCGGGGATAACCAGGGAATTATCGGACTGGAAAGTGTGTACGACAAATATCTGGAGGGAACCGATGGTCTGATTCTGACGACAACGGATGCCCGCGGTGTGGAAGTTGACAATATCGGAGAGGAACGCAAAGAACCTGTTGCCGGAAATAATCTGCGCACATCATTGGATGCAAATATTCAGATGTTTGCCATGCAGGCGGCAAATAAAGCATATATTCAGAAAGAAGCTGATTCTGTCAGTATTATTGTGATGAATCCTTCCGACGGAGCCGTCATGGCAATGGTGGATTATCCGGAATTTCATCTGAATGAGCCGTTTCAGCTGATTGAGGAGTATAAGGAGTATGAGGGTACCAAAAAGGAGCAGGAATACTGTAACCGGATGTGGCGAAACCAGTGTATCAATGATACCTATGAGCCCGGATCAACATTTAAGGTGATCACCGCGGCAGCGGCACTGGAAGAAGGTGTGGTTTCTTTGGAAGACCGGTTTCACTGTCCGGGATATATCGTGGTGGAGGACCGCAGGATTCGCTGTCACAAAACGACCGGGCATGGAGCAGAAAGCTTTGTGGAAGGAATCGAAAATTCCTGCAATCCCGTGTTTATCAATGTGGGACTTCGGATCGGTGCCGATCACTTTTATGACTATTTTGAGCAGTTCGGTCTGTTACATAAAACGGGGATTGACCTGCCGGGAGAGGCTTCGACCATCATGCACAAGCGGGAAAAGATCGGGCTTGTGGAACTGGCAACCATCTCATTCGGACAGTCATTTCAGATCACACCGATCCAGCTGGCAACCACCGTTTCTTCTATTATTAATGGAGGAAACCGCGTGACACCGCACGTCGGAATGCAGGTGGAGAATGGAGACAAAAAAGTAATAAAAACGTTTGATTTTCCGGTGCAGGAGGGAATCTGCAGGGAGGAAACGTCGGAAAAAATGCGGTTTTTGTTGGAAAAAGTGGTATCCGAGGGAGGCGGAAACAAAGCATATATTGAGGGGTATGAGATTGGCGGAAAAACAGCCACTTCACAGACCCTGCCCCGTTCCGCACATAAGTACATCTCCTCGTTTCTGGGGTTTGCACCGGCGGATGATCCGAAAGTTCTGGTACTTGTGATCATAAGGAACCCTTCCGGCATTTATTATGGCGGTACCATTGCGGCTCCTGTGGCAAAGGAAATTTTCGAAAACATACTGCCTTACCTTGAATTGGAGCAGTAAATACCTTATAATCGTAATTATACGCAAAGATGGAGGTTGATCGTAATGAAACTTGAAGGAAAAAAGGTTCTGGTTGTGGGAGCCGGAAAGAGCGGCATTGCTGCGTCAGAACTGTTATTGGATAAAAAAATTGAAACTGTTCTCTATGATGGAAACAAAGATCTGGATGTAGAAAAGTTATATGAAAAGGCACCGAAACTGAAAGGAATGCCGGTGCTTTTGGGGGAGCTGACGGATGAGCAGCTGCGCGCATTTGATGTAGCAGTCTTAAGTCCGGGCGTCCCGACGGATCTGCCGGTCGTAGAGCGGATGCGTGCACAGAACGTCTGCATCTGGGGCGAGATTGAACTTGCATATTCCTTCGCAAAAGGCAGACTGATTGCAATCACCGGAACAAACGGAAAGACCACTACGACAGCATTGACCGGAGAAATCATGAAAAATTATTTCAAGGATGTGCGCGTGGTTGGAAATATCGGAATTCCGTATACTTCCGAGGCTGCCACAATGACGGATGAAACCGTAACCGTCGCAGAGATCAGCAGTTTCCAGCTGGAAACCATTCATGAGTTCCATCCACAAATATCTGCAATCTTAAATATTACACCGGATCATCTGAACCGTCATCACACCATGGATTGTTATATTAAGACCAAAGAGGCAATCACCACCAATCAGACAAAGGATGAGGTCTGTGTGCTTAATTATGAGGATGAAGTGCTTCGGGCATTCGGAGAGAGCGCACCGGTGCATGTGGTCTGGTTCAGCAGTGCAAGAAAACTTGCTGAAGGATTTTATCTCGACGGAGAGGAAATCTTTTATGCGCATGACGGAAACACCGAGAAGGTGATCAATGTCAATGATCTGAATCTGCTGGGACGACATAACTATGAAAATGTCATGGCCGCAACTGCCATGAGTGTGAATTTCGGAGTGCCGATGGAGAAAATCGTGGAGGTGCTGAAGCGTTTCCAGGCGGTAGAACACCGGATCGAGTATGTGACCGAAAAAAGAGGGGTCCGTTTTTACAACGATTCCAAGGGAACCAACCCGGATGCCGCTATTCAGGGAATCCGTGCGATGAACCGTCCAACGCTTCTGATCGGAGGCGGTTATGATAAGCAGTCCACATATGATGAGTGGATTGATGCATTTGACGGAAAAGTAAAAAAACTGGTGCTGATCGGACAGACAGCAGAAAAGATTGAAGTGTGTGCGCATAAGCATGGTTTTATGGATACCGTGCGCTGTGAGACCTTTGAGGAAGCGATCCGTTACTGCTATGACCATGCAGTATCCGGGGATGCGGTTCTGCTTTCACCGGCATGTGCCAGCTGGGGCATGTTCCCGAACTATGAGGAGCGTGGACGGATATTCAAAGAAATCGTTCGTGGATTAGAGGAGTAGTGAGTCGTGCCGAAACGGAGACGTGGGGAAAAGAAAACAACATATTTTGACTATAATCTGTTGTTTATCATTATTTTCCTATTATGTTTTGGACTGGTGATGCTTTACAGTTCCAGTTCGTATACATCAGCAAATAAATATGGGGACAGTGCACATTATCTGAAACTGCAGGCGCGAAATATTGCAATCGGTCTTGTTTTTATGTTCTATTTTGCAAAGAAGGATTATCATGTGTGGAGAAAATTCGGAAGGCTGGCATACTGGGGAGCCCTGGGGTTTTGTTTTGTCGTTCTGGCAAAGGTACCGGGGCTGACGCGAAGCTCCCACGGACAGTCCCGCTGGATTCAGGTCGGACCGATCGGCTTTCAGCCATCGGAGCTTGCAAAGATTGCCATCATTATTTATCTGGCGATGCTGATCGAGCGTATCCCCAAGCAGCTGGATAAGGTTTCAAGCATGGCAAAAGTAGGAATCCGTCTGGTGCCGCTTGTTGTGTTTGTCGCGGTAAACAACCTGAGTACGGCGATTATCATTCTTGGGATTGCTGTCTGTATGCTGTTTGTGGCAAGCCCGAAGTACAAAGAGTTTTTTGTGGTTGCCGTGCTGGGGGTGCTGTTTATTTTCGCATTTATCAATATCGCGTCTTACCGGAGTGACCGTGTGGAGGCATGGAAACATCCGGAGACAGCGGGAGATAAGGGATATCAGACCATGCAGGCACTCTATGCAATCGGATCCGGCAAGCTGTTTGGAAAAGGACTCGGACAGAGCCTGCAGAAGCTTGGCAATGTGCCGGAGGCACAGAATGATATGATTTTTTCCATTATCTGTGAGGAACTCGGCCTTTTCGGTGCCGTCTGTGTCATTCTTCTGTTTGTCCTGATGCTCTGGCGGATGATGGTCATTGCCAATAATGCAAAGGATCTGTACGGGGCACTTCTGGTGACGGGCATTATGTCACATATTGCGATTCAGGTAGTTTTAAATATTGCGGTTGTTACCAATACGATTCCGAATACCGGTGTCATTCTGCCGTTTATCAGTTACGGAGGTACCTCGCTTGTATTCCTTATGGCAGAGATGGGGCTTGCGCTGAGCGTGTCGAAGGGCATCCGTCTGGATACGATCGAGTAGGTTTGTCATGATTAAAGAAGAACGAAGAAAAAAGAAAAAAAGAAAAAACATTCTGCAGGTGATACTGGGAATCCTGATTGTGCTTGCGCTGGCAGTTCTGATCATTTTTACCGTTTTTAAAGTAAAAAATGTGGAGGTGGAGGGAAACAAACTCTACGATGCCAAAGTGATTGAAAAAGCAGTATTAAACGATGAGTATTCCTGGAATTCCCTGTATGTATTCCTGAAATATAAATTTGTCAATACCAGTGAAGTTCCGTTTGTGGACACGATGGAGATCAGCCTGAAAGATCCGCAGACTCTGCATATCAAAGTGTATGAGAAAGGAATCATGGGATATCTGTATCTCTCCTCGATCAATAAGAATGTCTATTTCGACAAAGACGGGATTGTGACAGAATTGTCTGACCGTGTGATTGAGGATACACCGCAGATCCTTGGGATTGACTGTAAAAAAGTAGTGCAGTATGAAAAGCTGCCGATCGGCTCGAAGCGGCTAAAGCAGCTTCTGACGCTGACGCAGTCTTTAAAACGCAATGACCTGATCCCGGATTCCATTACCTATGGTGTGGAAAATGAGCCGGTTCTGACATACGGGACGGTTAAAGTTTCCATGGGTTCCCTGGAATTTCTGACCCAGAAAGTGGAGCGGCTGGCAAAAATCAAGCCGCAGCTGCAGGGAATGGAAGGAACACTACATTTAGAAAACTGGACAGAAGAAACGACAAATATTGTGTTTGACAAAACGGAAAGTTCGAAAAAAGATAATAAAAAATCATAATTTTCGGTTGATTATTTGTATGAAAAATTATATTATAGTCTATATGAGTACGTATGAAACATTTTTATGTTTCACGGTGCCGCAGGGCTATAGGAAAGAGGAGGAAGAACCATGCTGGAGATTCGGACAACAGAGACAGATACGAGTGCCAAAATTATCGTGATTGGTGTAGGTGGTGCTGGTAATAACGCTGTGAACCGCATGATTGATGAGAATATAGGTGGAGTCGAATTTATCGGAGTAAATACAGATAAGCAGGCGTTGCAGCTTTGCAAGGCTCCTACATTGATACAGATCGGAGAAAAGCTTACAAAAGGACTTGGTGCAGGAGCACAGCCGGAGATCGGCGAGAAAGCAGCAGAGGAAAGTGCAGAAGAATTATCCGCTGCAGTCAAGGGTGCAGATATGGTATTCGTTACCTGTGGTATGGGTGGCGGTACCGGTACCGGTGCAGCACCGGTCGTTGCAAAGATTGCCAAGGAGCAGGGAATCCTGACCGTTGGAGTTGTGACAAAGCCATTTAAGTTTGAGGCAAAGAAACGTATGATCAATGCCGTATCCGGTATTGAGAAACTCAAAGAGAGTGTGGATACTTTGATTGTGATTCCAAACGATAAACTTTTAGAGATCGTTGACAGACGTACTTCCATGCCGGATGCATTAAAGAAAGCAGACGAAGTATTACAGCAGGCAGTACAGGGAATCACCGATCTGATCAATCTGCCGGCACTTATCAATCTGGATTTTGCCGATGTGCAGACCGTTATGAAGGACAAGGGTATGGCACATATCGGTATCGGTAATGCCAAGGGCGATGAGAAAGCAATCGAGGCAGTGAAACTTGCCGTTGCATCTCCGCTTCTTGAGACAACCATCAATGGTGCAAGCCATGTAATCATCAATATTTCTGGTGATATTTCCCTGATGGATGCAAATGATGCAGCAAGCTATGTACAGGATCTGGCAGGAGAAGATGCAAATATCATCTTTGGTGCAAAGTATGATGAGACCATGACAGATGAAGCTACGATCACTGTAATTGCAACCGGACTGGAGAATCCATCCATGAAGATGAAGCCACAGCAGCAGGCGGGTGGAATCGGTGGCCGTATGGTATATCCGAATACAAACAATGTCCGTCCGACAGGTTCCGTTGGAATTGTCAGCCGTGCAGCAGCTGCTGGAAACAATAGTTTTCCTGGGGTAAATAACAGCAATTACACCAATGCAGGTACCGGTGTGGGAAGCAGACCGGTCAATCAGGCACAGGCATCGACTCCTTCCGCTTCGAACTATTCCGGGATTCAGCGTCCGAAGCCGGTAGAGAGTAATGTAAAGCCGGTAGAAATTAATATTCCGGATTTCCTGAAGAACCCTAGAAGATAAAACCGCACAATATGTCGATAATTTCCAAATAACAACCTCTTGTTTTTGCCAAATTATGAGGAATATTTTTCTGATAATAGGAGCAGAGACAGGAGGTGATTTTTTATATATGTATTCTATATTGATATCTTTCTGAAACAAAACTTTCTGATGAATTTTCTTGTATTATCCCTTACCTGTGTATTTTGCAAAAGTGCAGTCTGTCACCGGAATCTGCGCATGTTAGCTGCCGCGGTTTCCGGCACGGGACTTGAAGCGTTTGGACTGATGGTGCTGCCTTATGCAATTTCCGTTCTGTGTACTGCCATCGGCATCGTGCCGCTTATGGTTTTTCTTGCGTTTGGCAGGGAAAATAAAAAACAGAGGATGGTGAGGATTTTAAGCAGCTGGTTGTCCATTGTATTGTTAAACGGAGTGGCAACTGCAGTTTACAATCTGACGGGACTGGAAAATCTGTATCTGTATACCGCACTGGCAACGGCCGGAATCACTTACGTACTTGTCAAAAATCTTGTGGTGTCGGTGCAGAGGCAAAAGCGACAGATGTCTGTGGTCCTGTATAACAAAACGGTGTCGGTTCCATGTATCGGACTGCTGGATTCCGGCAATCTTTTAACCATGCCATTAAGTGGGAATCCGGTACATATTGCAGATGCAGCCCTGCTGCAGAAGCTTGTCGATGAAAAAACGGTACAAAAGGAGATTCCATACCGTGCACTCGGAAATCCACATGGAAAATTGCAGGTGTACTGCATGGATGGGATGAAAGTGGAGACGGAGCCGGCAAAATTCTGTGACTGGAAACAGGTATGGGTTGGCTGCGCGGAAAATGGGGTGCTGTGCAATAAACCGTATCAGCTGATTCTGCATGCATCGGTGGCAGACCGCTGTGGCTGCACAAAAGATCCATCCCAAATGACAAAAAACTGAGAAAGGAGAAACGTAATGTTTTCACTGTTTGAACTGGTGTGGAAGAGAATCCGCCTGTTTTTTACGGATGATGAGGTTTTTTACATAGGAGGGGCAGATGTACTGCCGCCACCTTTGGAGAGGGAGCAGGAGAACCGCTGTCTTATCGCTTTAAGCGGGCTGCATGGGGACAGTGAACCCATGACGCGCGAAGACGCAAGAAAGCAGCTGATCGAACACAATCTGCGTCTGGTGGTATATCTGGCACGGAAATTTGAAAATACCGGAATCTGTGTGGAGGATCTGATCTCCATCGGAACGATTGGGCTGATCAAGGGAATCAATACATTTAATCCGGAAAAGAAGATCAAACTGGCGACTTATGCGTCCCGGTGTATCGAAAATGAGATTCTTATGTATCTGCGCAGAAATAATAAAGTGAAGCTGGAGGTATCGATTGATGAGCCGTTGAATGTGGACTGGGATGGAAACGAACTTCTTCTTTCGGATATTCTTGGAACCGATGAAGATATCATTTACCGGGATATGGAGAATGAGGCGGAGATCATGCTTCTCCGCACTGCGGTTAATACGCTGACTCCGCGGGAAAAAGAAATTATCTGTCTGCGCTATGGAATCGGAAGAAAAGACGGCAGGGAAATGACCCAGAAAGAAGTGGCAGACCTGCTTGGAATTTCGCAATCCTATATTTCGAGACTGGAGAAAAAAATTATGGTGCGGCTGAAAAAATCAATTCAAAATAATGTGTAAGTGTGCTATACTAATTACATAAAATTTGCTCTGAAATAGTAAAATTTATATGCAAAATAACAAGGACAGCAGGATGAAAGGGCGTGGTTTTTATGAAGATTGAATTTTTAGGGGCAGACCGTGAGGTGACGGGAAGCTGCCATTATGTGGCATTTGGGGAGACTCATTTTCTGGTGGACTGTGGTATGGAACAGGGGGCGGATCTGTATGTGAATCAGGAGATACCGGTTAACCCGGCAACGATTGATTATGTGTTTGTGACGCATGCCCATATTGATCATTCCGGACTTCTCCCACTTTTGTATAATCACGGGTTCCGGGGAAAGATTTTTGCAACAACGGCAACCTGTGAACTGTGTAATATCATGCTGAAAGATTCGGCACATATTCAGGAATTTGAGGCAGAATGGAAAAACCGCAAGGCGCGGCGTGCAGGAAGGCCGGAAGTGACACCGATGTATAACATGGAGGATGCGCAGGGGGTTTTAGAGCATTTCGTTCCGTGTACATACCATGAAACGGTGCAGATCTGCGAGGGACTGACCATAAGGTTTGTCGATGCGGGGCATCTGCTTGGCTCCTCCTCCATTGAAATATGGGTGACTGAGGATGGCGAGACAAGAAAACTTGTCTTTTCCGGGGATATTGGAAACTACAACCGTCCATTGATCCGTGATCCGGAATATCTTGAGGAAGCGGACTATGTGATCATGGAATCCACTTATGGAAACCGCAATCACAATACACCGCCGGATTATGCGGCAGAACTGGCAAAGGTGATGAATTCCACGTTTACCAAAGGCGGAAATCTGGTCATTCCGGCATTTTCTGTCGGCAGGACGCAGGAAATGCTTTACTATATGCGCCGGATCAAAACCGAGGGGCTGCTGCCGGAGTATCCGGGATTTGAAGTATATATCGACAGTCCGCTTGCCGTGGAGGCAACAAATATTTTCCATAAGAGTGTGGAAGAGTGCTTTGATGAGGAAGCAAGACAGCTGGTACAGTCGGGCATCAACCCGATCCAGTTTCCGGGACTGAAAGTGGCAGTTTCCAGTGAAGAATCCAAGATGATCAATTTCAACCAGAAATCCAAAGTGATTATCTCGGCTTCCGGCATGTGCGAAGCCGGTCGTATCCGTCATCATTTGAAACACAATCTGTGGCGGACGGATTCTACGATTCTGTTTGTCGGTTATCAGGTGCCGGGAACGCTGGGCTATTCTCTGTTAAACGGAGTAAAAAAGGTAAAGCTTTTCGGAGAGGAAATTGAGGTCAGAGCAAGCATTGTAAACCTTCCGGGTATCAGTGGTCATGCGGACCGGGATCATCTGACCGCATGGATTGCAAACTTTAAGAAGCCGCCGAAGAAAGTGTTTATTGTACATGGCGAGGAAACCACCGCGGTAGAGTTTGCGGAACATGTCAAAAACGATGTGGGATTTGATGCTTTAGCTCCCTACAGTGGGGATGCATATGATCTGCTTACCGGAGAGCAGATCGCACAGGGCAGCAGACAGCTTGTGGAGAAAAAGACACAGGGTGTTTACCGTGCAAAATCCGGCGCGTTTGACCGCCTGATGATTGCGGGAGAACGTCTCATTGCCGTTATTAAAAAATGTCAGGGCATGGCGAATAAAGATCTTGGAAAGTTTGCGGATCAGATCAATTCGCTCTGCGATAAGTGGGACCGGTAAATTTGAGGGGAAAGCGGGACTTACGTCCAATGTCATTAAGTTAAGAATTTTGACATAATTATAAAACACATCATATTTGCAATTGTTTGATAAATATGATGTGTTTTTTTCTTTTATCTATTTTGTAGCACAACAAAAAGACAGATTGTTTATCTGTCAAAAAAAACTTATAATTATCTATGATTAAGCCACTCTATATAGAAAGCTTACAGATGCCTGGGGTTTGACTTTGCGAGGGTCTTTTCGACCAGGTCTTACTGGTAATACATGCTTTTCTATTAGGTTAATCACATCAGGTGGACTAAGATTGCGTTTATTACGGAGATATTCTCTACAAATATAAATGGCGATTGTAAAGTTCACCTGTTTTGTTTTATCATTG
>ENA-UOJM01003255-UOJM01003255.1-human-gut-metagenome-genome-assembly--contig:-P116-NODE-3255-length-9953-cov-4.258234_pt1 | contig 9953 bp, 6 predicted proteins | sample MGYA00242349_ERZ723896 | MGnify/ENA metagenome assembly ERZ723896 | reverse complement strand
GAAAAAGAAAGAATAAGAGGAGGCAAAAAGCGATGCATGCACTTACGGCTCCTTTATCTGAACTGGCAGAGATTGAAGAAATCTGTGAAGAGCGTGGACGGGAACCGGGCATGCTGCTTCTTTCCGGGTGTGTGACATCACAGAAAACGCATTTGATGTATGCGCTTGGAAAAGATTATGGGCATACATTGATCGTTCTTTCCAGTGAAGATAAAGCAAAAAAATTATACGAAGAATATCGTTTTTTAAATGAAAATACCAGCTATTATCCGGCAAAGGATCTCCTTTTTTATCAGGCAGATATCCACGGAAAACAGCTGGTCAAACAGCGGATGGAAACCTTGCAGATGATGATGGAGGCAAAAAGCCAGGTTACGGTCATTACAACGATTGACGGATTCATGGATGAACTGCCATCGGAAGCAGAAATAAAAGGAGACATTCTGACCATTTCCAATGGGGAGGCGCTGGAATTTGAATCGCTGAAGGAGAAGATCATAAAACTTGGATATGACAGGGAAGCCCAGGTGGATGGTCCGGGGCAGTTTGCAGTTCGTGGTGGAATCATTGATATTTACCCACTTACCGAGGAATTGCCGATCCGTATTGAATTCTGGGGAGATGAAGTGGATTCAATACGGACTTTTGACGTGGACAGCCAGAGATCTGTAGAGAATCTGGAACAGATCGTTATTTATCCGGCAGATGACAGACTGGGAAGTGACCGGAAAGTTTCTTTTATCAACTACTTTGATCCGAAGGACACACTGGTGTTCCTGGATGAACCAGCAAGGCTTCTGGAAAAAGGGCGTCTGGCAGAAAATGAAGTGGAAAAAGCGAGAGAGAACCGTGCAGAAGAAATGGAAAGGACCGGGGAAATGGAAGAAGCTCCGGAATTTTTTACGACTGATGAAATTATAAAATTTCTGAACAAATTCTGTATGATCGGGATGTGTGTTCTGGAAATGAAATGTAAGCCATTTTTTGTGAAAAAGCGGTTTGGGATCCAGGCAAAAAGCGTTAACCCGTATAACAGCAGCTTTGAGATGCTGACACAGGATCTCAAAAGACTGAAAAGGAACGGATACCGGGCGGTTCTGATTTCTGGGTCCAGAACAAGGGCAAAACGTCTGGCAGAGGATCTACGTGATTATGATCTGAGCAGTTTTTACAGTGAGGATCAGGAACGAGAAGTGAATCCAGGGGAGATCATGGTATGCTACGGGCATATAGAAGTCGGATACGAGTACCCGATGATTAAATTTATTGTCATATCTGAGTCAGATATTTTTGGAAAGACAAAGAAGAAAAAGAAACGAAAAAGTTATGATGGACAGAAAATAAGCAGCTTTTCGGATCTGAAACCGGGAGACTATGTAGTGCATGAGAATCATGGACTTGGAATCTACCGGGGAATTGAAAAGATAGAAGTTGATAAGGTGACAAAGGATTATATGAAGATTTCGTATGCTGATGGTGGAAATCTTTATATTCTTGCGACACAGCTTGACCAGATCCAGAAGTATGCCAGTGCAGATGCTAAAAAGCCGAAACTTAACAAACTTGGAGGACAGGAATGGCATCGCACGAAGAGCAAGGTAAAGACAGCAGTCTGGCAGATTGCCAAAGATCTGGTGGAACTCTATGCAGTACGGCAGTCCAAAGAAGGATTTGTCTATGAAAAGGACACGGTCTGGCAGAAAGAATTTGAAGAAATGTTTCCGTTTGAGGAAACGGAGGATCAACAGCTTGCAATCGAGGCAACAAAACGGGATATGGAAAGCCCAAAGATCATGGACCGTCTGATCTGTGGGGATGTGGGATTTGGAAAGACAGAGATTGCAATCCGGGCAGCATTCAAGGCAGTGCAGGAGAACAAGCAGGTTGTCTATCTGGTCCCTACTACGATTCTTGCACAGCAGCATTACAACACTTTTGTGCAACGGATGAAAGAATTTCCGGTAAGGGTGGATCTGTTATGCCGTTTCCGCACACCTGCACAACAGAAAAAAACGATCGAAGATTTGAAAAAGGGACAGGTTGATATCATCATCGGAACCCACCGGGTATTGAGTAAGGATGTGGCATTTAAAGATCTGGGACTTCTGATCATTGATGAGGAACAGCGTTTTGGAGTACAGCATAAAGAAAAGATCAAAAAGCTGAAGGAAAATATTGATGTTCTGACACTTACGGCAACACCGATTCCCCGAACGCTTCATATGAGTCTGATCGGAATCCGTGACATGAGTGTGCTGGAAGAAGCACCAGTTGACCGGATGCCGATCCAGACCTATGTGATGGAGGAGAATGATGAGATGGTCCGGGAGGCAATCGAAAGAGAAATTTCCCGCCAGGGACAGGTGTACTATGTCTATAACCGTGTCCAGGATATAGCTGAAATGGCAGCGAAGATCCAGAAACTTGTGCCGGATGCAAATGTGGCATATGCACACGGGCAGATGCGGGAACACAAGTTAGAAGATATTATGTACGATTTCATCAATGGAGAAATTGATGTTCTGGTATCGACGACGATCATCGAGACCGGTCTTGACATTTCCAATGCCAATACCATGATCATCCATGATGCAGATCGGATGGGGCTCTCCCAGCTTTATCAGCTACGTGGAAGAGTTGGAAGATCGAACCGTATGGCATATGCATTTCTTTTGTACAGAAGAGACAAAATGCTCCGGGAGGTTGCAGAAAAACGTCTTTCGGCAATTCGTGAGTTTACAGATCTTGGCTCTGGTGTAAAAATCGCCATGCGGGATCTGGAAATCCGTGGGGCAGGAAACCTGCTTGGGGAGGAACAGCATGGACATATGGATGCAGTGGGATACGATCTTTACTGTAAGATGTTAAGTGAGGCAGTCCGTCACCTGAAGGGAGAAATCCCGGAAGAAACCTATGCGACAACCGTGGATCTGAATATTGATGCTTATATTCCGGCATCTTATATTCCGAATGAGTATCAGAAACTGGATATCTATAAACGGATCGCAGCAATTGAGACAGAAGAAGAACAGGAAGATATGCTAGAAGAACTGATTGACCGTTTCGGCGATCCGCCACGCAAGGTGCAGCAGCTTCTGATGATCGCGCAGCTGAAGGCGAAAGCACATGCGGCTTATGTAATTTCGGTAGAGCAAAAAGGCGATGAATACAAATTTACCATGTATGAGAAGGCAAGGGTAAATGTAGCAAAGATTCCGGAACTGCTGGCAAAATATAAGGGAGAACTGACATTTAAGACAGATGCAGAAAATCCATATTTTATTTATTGTAAACTTCGGAAAAATAAAAAAGAAAAAGCAGAGCAGATTCTTGAAAATGCAGGAAAAATTGTCGAAGATATACAGGGACTTGTCGAAGAATAATGTGTATTTTTTATGAAAAAGATTGCCAGTAAGGTAAAAAAAAGATATACTATACGAGTGCATATTGAAGAAGTGTGTACAATGGAGAGAAGATCAAGGAGGAAATTTTATAAATGAAAAAAAGAGTGGTTGCCTGTATACTGGCAGTTGCCTGCATTGCATCTTTAAACGGATGTGGAAGCAAGTTTAACGGACAGGATACAGTGGTAGAAGTCGGAGATGAGAAAGTGACTGCAGATGTGGCGAACTTTTTTGCAAGATATCAGCAGGCGCAGTTTGAAACAACATATAGCAGTTATCTGGGAGATGATTTTTGGGGAAAAGAAGTTACAGACGGAAAGACTTACGAAGAGAATTATAAGGATTCAATCATGGATTCTCTGGAAGAAATGTATATTCTGGATGAGCACAAGGATGATTATAAAGTTTCGCTAAGTGATGATGAGGAAAAAAGCATCGAGGATGCTGCGAAGAAATTTACTGACAGCAATGACAGTGCTGCAAAAGATGCAGTATCGGGCGATGAAAAGACGGTAAAGAAAGTACTGGAACTTCTGACACTTCAGAAGAAGATGGAAACTGCCATGACTGCGGATGTAGATACGAATGTATCCGATGAGGAAGCAGCACAGAAGAAATTGCAGTATGTGCTGTTCTCTACAAAGACAAAGGGCAGTGATGGAAAATCGACAGATATGTCAGATGACGAAAAAGCAGAAGTGAAAAAGAAAGCAGAAGATTTCCAGAAAGATGCGGCTTCGGCAGAAGATTTTTCTGTATTTGCAACAGCAGTAGGTGCATCAGCCACCGATCTGACATTTGACTCGGATACGACATCGCCAAACGAAGATCTGATCAAAGCTGCTGATAAGTTAAAAGAAGGTGAAGTAACAGACGTGATCGAAGCAGACAATGGCTATTATGTTGCAAAAGTAGTCAGCCTTCTTGACCGTGATGCAACGGATACCAAGAAAGAGTCCATTGTATCACAGAGAAAGAGTGACCAGTATCAGTCAATTTGTAAGAAATGGAAAAAGAAAACGGATATTAAAGTACATAAAAAAGTATGGAATACGATCAGTTTTGCTGATCAGGGCGTAACGGTTAAGAGCACGACCGAAGATACAGATACATCTTCAGACTCTTCATCAAAATAAGCGTCTGACTTAACAACAGGAAAGTACGACAGGAGGAGAGATTAGGATGGAATCAATAGGTATAGTATTGAAGGATATCATGGGAAACAGTGCGGTATTTATAGCAGGAAAAGAAGCTGTGATTGTTTCGGCGGTATCAATTGTTATATCGGTTTTCATTGGAATTTTAGGTTTGAAGCTGATCCGTGTCTGGAATGCAGTGATTGGATTTGTTGCAGGGGCATTGCTTGGATTTGCCGTGACATATCTTATGGGACTGGAAGTTGTTCCGGTACTGATCGCAGCCGGTGTTGCGGGTTTGGTTTTTGCAATACTGAACAGTGTATTTAAGAAATTCGGAGCTTTCTGGGTATGCTTTCTGGGAATGGCTGGCACAGTACTTGCGATTACAAATGCGGGAAACTGGATCATGCTGGCAGTCTGCGGAGCAGTCGGACTGATTTTCGCAATCCTTGCGATGATCTGGTTTGAACCGTTTGTGATTATTGCGACGGCATTAGCAGGCGGTTTTGGAGCAGGAATGATGATCTATGATCTGGCAGGTCTGAAAAATGTGATTTTCATGTGGATCATTTCGATTGTGATTACATTTATCGGAATCGTGATCCAGTTTATCATGAAGTCAAGTGAGATCAACAAGAAGCAGGTTCGAAGAGCAAATGCGATCAAGAAAGAAACATCAAAAGAAGAAGAAATAGAGATGGCAAGAACCATGCTGATCGATCTGGATGATGATGATGACGAGGATGAAGAATAGATAAGATGGATGAGAGGATGTATCAGAATGTGATACATCCTCTTTTGTATCTGATCAGGAATGGCTGGAAGAAACCGGTATTTCTTGCAGCGTTATAAAAAAAGAGGTATAATAAAAATAGTATCAACGATATAAGATCTGGAGATGAAAATATGAAGATAGATATGCATTGTCATGTAAGAGAAGGATCAATTGACAGCAAAGTGCCGATTGAAGAATTTATTAAAAAGCTGCAGTCTAAAGGCATTGGCGGAATGCTGGTTACAGATCATGACACCTATAATGGATATCGGCACTGGAAGAATACGGTCAAAGGGAGAAAATACAAAGATTTTGTCGTATTGAAAGGAATAGAGTATGATACACTGGATGCGGGGCACATTCTGATCATTATGCCACAGGGAGTAAAGATGCGCCTTCTGGAGCTGAGAGGGCTTCCGCTTTCGCTGCTGATTGATTTTGTGCATCACAATGGAGGAATCTGTGGACCGGCACATCCGTGTGGGGAAAAGTATCTGAGTTTTACGAATACGAAAAGATGGCAGAAATCTCCGGAGTTGATTGAAAAATTTGATTTTATAGAGACTTTCAATGCATGTGAGCCACCACAGTCCAATGAAGGGGCGAAGTATCTTGCTGAAAAATATGGAAAACCGGGAACCGGAGGAAGTGATGCGCATAAGCTGGACTGTGTCGGCATGGGGTATACGGAATTTCCGGTACGGATTGAGACAGAGCTGGATCTGATCCGGCAGATCAGGGAAAAAGGAGAGATCCAGTCCGGTGGGGAGTATTACACGAAGACGACAAAAGACAAAATTGGAAAATTCAATAAACTTCTGATCTTTTCTTTCTGGTTTTATAACCGGGGTGGTGCACTTCTGAAAAAGCACACACGCAAAAAGAAGATCAATAAAGAACAGCCACTTGATGCAATCGATCCAATCGAGATTCCGTATCTGGACAAGATCAAGAGGAAACATTAGTGAGTGGCAAAATTTACTTTTGATACTCACATCATAATTTTAAAGATAAAAAATCCATCTGATTTCTTTTTTTAAAAGAAAACCAGATGGATTTTTTACAACCTGTTATTTTTTGAGAGACATTTCCTTCAGTTTGTTTCTAAGATCTTCAAAGGATTCTTTGTAATTGCGGCTCTGCATTTTCGGGAAAGCTTTCATGATACGCTTCTGCATATGAGAAGTTGCTTTGACATTTTCCAGGTAGCTTCTGCGAAGAAGAGCAATCCGTTCTTTTACTTCGTCAGAAACATCGGCAAGGGTGTCTGAAATTGCTTCCTGTTTTTCGGAAATAGCAGATTTAAATTCTTCCTGCTTCTCAGATACAGTATCTTTGAACTCTTCCTGTTTTTCCATAGCTGTAATGGTACGCTTGTAGATTGATTCACCAAGCTTGTCGGAAATCTGATGAAGTTCGTCTGCAATGGCCTGCATTTTTTCAAGACGTTTGTTGAGCTTCAGGATACCGGATGCTGTTACATAGAGATCGGCAAGTCCGGCAATCACCAGAATACATACAAGAATGATACCGACAAGGAAAGGAATGTGTGAGAGCAGTGTGTCAATCAGTGGATGGAATACATCTACGATGAAAACACAGAACACTCCCCAGATCAGAGAAAACAAAAGGCACACATATCCATTCAGATTGAGCGGCATATTAGAATAATCCCACCATTTGTTATGGAAAACCTTTTCGAGAATGAACCCGGTCAGCCATTCGATTGCAGTAACAAGAATAGCACTTCCGAGATATAGCAGGAGCAGGTTGGAACGAAGCGGTGTCAGAAAATGAATGACTGCAACCACGCCGAAACCGTATACCGGACAGATCGGGCCATTTAAGAATCCACGGTTGACAAAACGACGTTCTTTAAAAGCGGCAAACGCAACTTCTGTACACCAGCCTAAAAAGGCATATATAAAGAAGCACTGAAATAAATAATATAGATGCTGTGCAGTCATAAAAAACCTCCTTGAGTCTGCTGCAAAAAAATATGTAATCCTTTATATTATATACAGAAAGGAAAGATGTGTAAACGGAAAAATGTGCTATACTGAAAACATGACATGGAAGGAGCTGGTCAAATGCTGGAAGAAATGATGCCAAGATGGGTTCCGACAGAAAATGTAAATGGATTTGAAATCTGTCCCGGACTGTATCGTGATGAGGGTGCGACTGCATTTCAGTCGGCAGTTAATTTTACAGTGCATTCAAAAGGGGCTGTGACATGTGAACTTCTTCTGTTTCACAGAAAGGAACCGGAACCTTATGCGGTGATCCCATTCCCGGAAAACTGCCTGATTGGGGATGTATTTTCCATGATGGTATTCGGACTGGATATTGAAGAATTTGAATATGCGTACAGACTGGATGGACCGTGGAAACCAAAGGAAGGTCTGCTGTTTGATAAAAAGCATATTTTACTGGATCCGTATGCAAAGGCAGTTACCGGACAGAGTGTATGGGGAAAAGCACTAAATACAGGGGGATATCGTGCCAGAGTAGTCCGGAATAATTTCTTCTGGGGCAGTGAAAAGCCGGATAAGATCCCGATGGAAAAACTGATCATCTATGAGATGCATGTCAGGGGATTCACGAAGATGGACAAAAGTGTCCGTCATCCTGGAACCTTTGCCGGAATCAAAGAAAAAATTCCTTATCTGAAAACACTGGGGATTAATGCGGTGGAGCTAATGCCGATCTTTGAATTTGATGAACTGCAGGGGAGCCGTGAGGTTGATGGAAAGAAACTGATTGATTACTGGGGGTATAATACAGTCAGCTTTTTTGCGCCGAATACGAGCTATGCAGCATCAACGGAATACAACCGGGAAGGAGTAGAATTAAAAGAACTGATCCGGGAACTGCATGATAACCAGATTGAAGTAATTCTGGATGTGGTGTTTAACCATACGGCAGAAGGAAATGAATGCGGACCGTTTATTTCGTTTAAAGGATTTGACAATCAGATTTATTATATGTTGACACCCGATGGAAAATATTATAATTTCAGTGGCTGTGGAAATACTGTGAATTGTAATCATCCGGTGGTGATCAAAATGATCCAGGATTGTCTGCGATACTGGGTGGCAGAGTACCGGCTGGACGGCTTCCGGTTTGATCTTGCCTCGATCCTGGTAAGAAATGAGGATGGGTCACCGATGGAAAATCCACAACACGTAAAGAATCTTGCCTATGATTCGCTGCTTGCAGACACAAAGCTGATCGCGGAGGCGTGGGATGCCGGCGGACTTTATCAGGTCGGAAGTTTTCCGGCATTCCGCAGATGGTCAGAATGGAACGGAAGATACCGGGATGACGTGCGGGAATATTTAAAAGGGGGACTTTGGGCAGCAGGAGCAGCGCTTCAGAGAATTGCCGGTTCTCCGGACATCTATGATACCAGAATCCGCGGAAAACATGCTTCTGTGAATTTTCTGACCTGCCATGATGGATTTACCCTGTATGATCTTTATTCGTATAACCAGAAGCATAATGAGGCTAATGGATGGGGAAATCTTGATGGAAGTGACGATAACCGGAGCTGGAACTGTGGGGCAGAGGGGGACACTGATCAGGTGATGGTTGTTGAACTGCGCCATCGGATGATGAAAAATGCTTTTGCGGTCCTGCTTTGCAGCAGAGGGACACCGATGTTCCTTGCAGGTGATGAGTTTGGCAATACTCAGTTCGGGAATAATAATGCCTACTGTCAGGATAACGAGATTTCCTGGCTGGACTGGACAAGAAAAGAAAAGTTTCAGGATGTATTTGATTTTTGTGCTTATATGACGGCATTTCGGAAACGGCATCCGTCGATCACAGGAGATGCAGGGGCGAGCAGTCTTGGATTTCCGGAGATCAGCTTTCACGGTGAAGTGCCGTGGAAACTGGATTTTTCCAGACCGGAGATCCGGACGGCGGCAGTCATGTTTGCCGGATATGATAACAAAATGGCAAAAGAAGACTGTGTGTATCTTCTGATGAATCCATACTGGGAAGGTGTCTGGATAGAACTTCCACAACTTCCGGGCGGATATAGTTGGCATGTGGCGGTAAATACTGGAGATAAAAAGCAGGAAATTTATCAGAATCCGGTACGGATTTCGGAGGAAAGAATTCTTGTGGGACCGAGAAGTGTGATCGTTCTGGAGGCAGATCAACAATAAAATGCTATTGACAAGCGGGTACTCTTCCTTTATAGTAAGGGTACTCGTCTTTTATATTCTCTTTTCTGACCTGAAAAGGCAGAAGGAGAAACTTTTATGAAATATATGAAGAATCATTTTGCCGGAATACTAAGTGTGATTCTGGCGGTAGTATCATTGTCGGGCAGCAGTATGCCTGTCGTATCTGCAAACTCAGCAGAGAGAATCGCAAAGAAAGAAACGATTGTAAAACTTGATGAAAAATTAGGAGCAGAGCCGGGAAAAGTGCTTGAGGAGTTAAAAAACCACGAAAAGGACGGTTATTATCTGGGAACGCCTTACAGCGGATATCCTCTGACAGCAGAGAACTGCATGCGTCCGAACGGAGCCTACGGTGGAAATGGGGCAATGAACTGTACCGGGTTTGTCGCTTATGGTCTGGAAAAATGTGTAGCGGATCTGTCAGAAATAGACAAAGGAA
>ENA-UOJM01003252-UOJM01003252.1-human-gut-metagenome-genome-assembly--contig:-P116-NODE-3252-length-9955-cov-5.178485_pt1 | contig 9955 bp, 7 predicted proteins | sample MGYA00242349_ERZ723896 | MGnify/ENA metagenome assembly ERZ723896 | reverse complement strand
GCCTGTCCGGTGGAAAGCCCGTAGCTGCGGGATTTCCTGTGGGACTATCTGGAGCGGATTCTGGCGGACAATGTCAAAGCCCGGCGCCTGCTGCCGGACGGCAGCTATGTGCCGGCCGGTTCCGGCCAGGGAGAGCCGGTATCCGTGCAGCAGTACTATCTGGATCATCCGCCGGAGCTGACGCCCACCCAGGCGCCCAAGCAGACAGGCGGCGGGTGGCTGCGGCGGCTGCTGCACCGCACATAAAGCCCATGCCGGACGGAAGGGCATTGCCCTTCCGTCCAGCAGAGAGAAGATCGGGCAGGCAAAAAACGGGAAAATTCGGTCTTGACAAACGGCGCGAAGTCCTGTAAGGTAAATAGCAACAACAAAAAACACCAGATACGATGACAGGGAAAAAGTCTTTTCGGGACGCTTCAGAGAGTTGCCGGTTGCTGCGAGGCAATGCACAGCGAAAAGATGTCACTGGCCCTCGAGTATTTCCGCTGAGACGGTTTGTTTAGGCGGAAACGGGTTTCCTCACCGTTACCAAAGAGGCGGTGTTCGTCCGGTAAGTGCTGGGCCGATGCCGAGAGCGGGCAGATTTCTGCCAATGAGAGTGGTACCGCGGAAGCATAGCTTTCGTCTCTTCAAGGGAAGAGACGGAGGCTTTTTTTGTTGCCTCAAGACGGAACAGGCATGAGACAAGGAGGAAAAAACAGCATGAAACGGATTCGGATTTTTGACACGACCCTCAGAGACGGCGAGCAGTCCCCGGGCTGCAGCATGAACCTGACGGAGAAGATCGAAATGGCCCGCCAGCTGGAAAAGCTGGGTGTGGACGTCATCGAGGCGGGCTTTGCCATTGCCTCTCCCATGGACCACAAGAGCGTGCAGACCATTGCCGCCGCTGTGTCCAACTGCACCGTGGCCAGCCTGGCCCGCTGCACCAAGGGCGACATTGATGCCGCCTGGGACGCGGTGAAGGAAGCCAAGCATCCCCGGATCCATGTGTTCCTTGCCACCAGCGATATCCACATGGAGTATAAGCTCAAGATGACCCGGGAGCAGGTCCTCGAGCGCATCAGCTCCATGGTGGCCTATGCCAAGAGCTTCTGCGACGACATTGAGTTCTCCGCGGAGGATGCCTCCCGCTCCGACCGGGCGTTTTTGGCCCAGTGCTATACCAACGCCGTGGCCGCCGGTGCTACCACGCTGAACGTCCCCGACACCGTGGGCTACTCCACGCCCCAGGAGATGGCGGAGCTCATCACCTACCTGAAAGAACACGTAGAGGGCATTGAAAACACCGACATCTCCGTCCACTGCCACGATGACCTGGGCATGGCGGTAGCCAACACCCTGGCCTGCATCAAGGCCGGCGCTACCCAGGTGGAGTGCACGGTCAACGGCATCGGCGAGCGGGCGGGCAACGCCAGCCTGGAGGAAATCGTCATGGCCCTCCACACCCGGCGGGACTTCTACGAGGCCGAAACCGGCATCAATACCCGGCAGATTTACAATTCCAGCAAGCTCCTGAGCAACATCACCGGCGTGCCCATCCCGCCCAGCAAGGCCATTGTGGGCGCCAACGCCTTTGCTCATGAGTCCGGCATTCACCAGCACGGCGTCATCTCCAACGCCCAGACCTATGAGATCATGAAGTCCACGGACGTGGGCATTCCCCAGAACACCATGGTTCTGGGCAAGCACTCCGGCAAGCACGCCCTGCGGGAGAAGCTGGCATCCATGGGCTATGAGCTGGACGATCAGGAGATGGAGAACGTGTTCGCCCGGTTCAAGGATCTGGCGGACAAGAAAAAGAACATCACCGGCAGCGATATCGAAGCCCTGGTGCTCCACCGGCGCAACGCCTTCATCGGCACCTGCAAGCTGCTGGGCCATGTGGTCAACACCGGCCACGGTGTGCCCAACACCTCCTACATCAAGCTCCAGCGGGGCGATGAGGTCCTGGAGGACGTGGCCATCGGCACCGGTCCTCTGGATGCATCCTTCCAGGCCATCAACCGGATGCTGGGCATGGAGGACATCCGGCTGGAGAGCTTCAGCCTCAACGCCGTTACCGACGGCGAGGACGCTGTGGGTGAGGCCGTGGTGAAGCTGGAGGATAAAAACGGCGCCACGTACACCGGCACCGGCCTTTCCACCGATATCATCGAGTCCTCCATCCGGGCCTATGTCAACGGCATCAATAAGATGATGGAAGCTGCCAACTGAAAAAAGGAGAGAGACACAATGGGAATGACCATGACGCAAAAAATCCTGGCCCGCCACGCCGGATTGGACAGTGTCCGGGCAGGACAGCTGATCCAGGCCAAGCTGGATTTGGTGCTGGGCAACGATATCACCACCCCGGTGGCCATCAACGAGTTTGAGGCAGCGGGCTTCGGCAAGGTCTTTGACAAGAGCCGCATTGCCATGGTGATGGACCACTTCACCCCCAACAAGGACATCAAGGCCGCCACGCAGTGCAAGCAGTGCCGGACCTTTGCCAAGCGCTTTGACATCGACCACTTCTATGATACCGGCGCCGCCGGCATCGAGCATGCCCTCCTGCCGGAGCAGGGCCTGGTGGCCCCCGGCGAGGCGGTCATCGGCGCCGACTCCCACACCTGCACCTACGGTGCCCTGGGCGCCTTCTCCACCGGCGTGGGCTCCACGGACATGGGCGCGGCCATGGCCGCGGGCGAGACCTGGTTCAAGGTTCCCGCCGCCATCCGGGTCCACCTCACCGGCAAGCTCCGGCCCTATGTCTCCGGCAAGGACGTGATCCTGACCCTCATCGGTATGATCGGCGTGGACGGCGCCCGGTACCAGTCCCTGGAGTTCACCGGCCCCGGCGTGGCGGAGCTCACCATTTACGACCGGCTGACCATCTGCAACATGGCCATTGAGGCCGGTGCCAAGAACGGCATCTTCCCCGTGGACGACATCACCCGGGCCTATGTGGAGGGCCGCGTCAACCGTCCCTGGACCGCCTTCGAGGCCGATCCCGACGCCGAGTATGAGCGCACCGTGGAGATCGACCTGAGCCAGGTGGACTGCACCGTGGCCTGGCCCCATCTGCCGGAGAACGCCCACAGCGCCCGGGAGGGCAGCGACATTGCCATCGATCAGATCGTCATTGGCTCTTGCACCAACGGCCAGCTCAGCGATCTGGCCGCGGCGGCGGAGATTCTCAAGGGCCGCCATTTGGCGCCCGGTGTCCGGGGCATCGTGATCCCCGCCACCCAGGAGGTCTACCGCCAGTGCATGCGCGAGGGGTATACCGAGATCTTCCTGGACGCAGGCTGCATCGTCTCCACCCCCACCTGCGGCCCCTGCCTGGGCGGCCACATGGGCTGCCTGGCCGCCGGAGAGCGCTGCGTTTCCACCACCAACCGCAACTTTGTCGGCCGCATGGGCCATGTGGACAGTGAGGTGTATCTGGCCTCGCCCGCTGTGGCTGCCGCATCTGGCGTAGCCGGCCATATCTGCCATCCCGAGGAGGTTATGAGCAAATGAATGCACACGGAACGGTACATAAGTACGGCGATCACGTGGATACCGACGTGATCATTCCCGCCCGGTATCTGGCCAGCCAGAACCATCAGGAGCTGGCCTCCCACTGCATGGAGGATATCGACAAGACCTTTGTTACCAAAGTGAAGGACGGCGACATCATGGTGGCCGGCGTCAACTTCGGCTGCGGCTCCTCCCGGGAGCATGCCCCCATCGCCATCAAGGCCAGCGGCATCTCCTGCGTGATTGCGGCCAACTTTGCCCGGATTTTCTACCGCAATGCCATCAACATCGGTTTGGCCATTCTGGAGTGTCCCGCCGCCAGCGCCGGAATCGACGACGGCGACGAGGTGAGCGTGGACTTCGACACTGGCGTCATCACCAACGTCACCAAGGGTGAGACGTATCAGGCCGAGCCCTTCCCGCCGTTTATCAAGGACATGATTGCCAAGGGCGGACTCATGGCATCTCTCAAGGCAAAGGAGGCGGCACAATGAATAAGTCCATTGCGGTCATCCGGGGTGACGGCATCGGCCCCGAAATCGTGGGGGAGGCCATCCGGGTGCTGGATGCCGTGGCTGCCAAGTTCGGCCACACCTTCACTTATCATGAGGCGCCCATGGGCGGCAACGCCATTGACGCCTTCGGCGTCCCCCTGCCGGACTCCAGCCTGGAGACCTGCCTCAGCTGCGACAGCGTGCTGCTGGGCGCCGTGGGCGGTCCCAAGTGGGACGCCCAGCCGCCTGCAAACCGTCCGGAGCGCGGATTGCTGCGGCTGCGCAGCGCCATGGGCCTGTACACCAATATCCGGCCCGCCCGGATGTTCGCGGACCTCTCCGCGGCCTGCCCGCTGCGCAGCGATATTGCCGCCCGGGGTATTGACTTCGTGGTGGTCCGGGAGCTCATCGGCGGCGTGTATTTCGGCAGCCACTCCACCGAGACCGTGGACGGCGAGCAGAAGGCCACGGATATCATGTCCTATTCCGAGCATGAGATCCGCCGGGTGGCCCATGTGGCCTTCCAGATGGCCCGCAAGCGCCGCCGCCGGGTGACCTCGGTGGATAAGGCCAACGTGCTGGACTGCTCCCGGCTGTGGCGCCGGGTGGTGACGGAAGTGGCGGCGGAGTATCCGGATGTGGAACTTCTCCACATGTATGTGGATAACGCGGCCATGCAGATCGTCCGGGATCCCAGCCAGTTCGATGTGATCGTCACGGAGAACCTCTTCGGCGACATCCTCTCCGACGAAGCCAGCCAGATCACCGGCTCCATCGGCATGATTCCCTCCTCCAGCATGGGTGAGGGCACCCGGGGCCTGTACGAGCCCATCCACGGCTCTGCGCCGGACATTGCCGGTCAGGATAAGGCCAACCCCATCGGCACGATTCTGGCCGCGGCCATGATGCTGCGCTACAGCTTTGATATGGCGGCGGAGGCCGACGCGGTGGAGGCCGCGGTGGATGCGGCCCTCAAGGACGGCTGCCGCTGCGGCGACATTGCCCAGGGCGGCGCCGTGTTGGGCTGCCGGGCCATGGGCGAAGCCATTTGCCAGAGAATCTGAATGAGAAAATTCCGAAGGATTTGTGTCCTTCGGAATTTTTTTGTAAAAAATTACAAAAACAAATGAAAAAAGGCGGTTTTGCAATGTGAAATGACAAAAATGCTGCTTGCCAGCGGGCGGGTTTTGTGCCATGCTTGTGGAAAAGGAGGGATCAGCCCAAATGAGCAGACTGGAAGTCAAAATGCCCGGCCAGGCCCAGGCCGTGGTGGAACAGCTTTACCGGAATATGGAGCGGCGGATTGCCGCCAGCCCGCCGGGCTTGTGTCCGGTGGATATGGCGCTGAATTTTCTCAACCTCTGTCAGGCACAGACCTGCGGCAAGTGCGTGCCCTGCCGCATCGGACTGACGCAGCTTTCCAACATGATCCGGGAAGTATTGGACGGGGATCCTCCTGTGGGGATCCTGCGGCGGATCGAAAATACGGCCCAGGTTATCGTGGACACGGCGGACTGTGCCATCGGCATAGATGCGGCGCAGCTGGTCCTGATGGGTCTCAAGGGCTTTCGGGACGACTATGAGGAGCACATTCTCCATCATCGCTGCCTGGGAAGCCTGAAAAACCCAGTGCCCTGCGTGGCCCTGTGCCCCGCCGGCGTGGATATTCCCGGATATATTGCGCTGGTGAACGAGGGGCGCTGCGCCGACGCGGTGCGCCTGATCCGCAAGGACAATCCCTTCCCGGTCGCCTGCGCCTACATCTGCGAGCATCCCTGCGAAGCCCGCTGCCGCCGGAACATGGTGGACGACGCCATCAATATCCGGGGCCTCAAGCGTTATGCGGTGGACCATGCCGGTCCGGTGCCGCAGCCGCAGCCCGCTCCGGCCACCGGCAAGTCCGTGGCCATCATCGGCGGCGGTCCCGGCGGCCTTTCCGCGGCGTACTATCTGGCGCTGATGGGCCACCGGGTGACGGTATACGAAAAGCAAAAGCAGCTGGGCGGCATGATGCGCTACGGCATTCCCAGCTACCGCCTGCCCCGGCAGCTGCTGGAGGCGGAGATTGCCTCCATTCTCTCTGTGGGCATTCAGGTCCGCACGGGCGTGGATGTGGGAACGGATATTACCTTCGACCAGCTCAAGCGCCGGTATGACTGTTTGTATATTTCCATCGGAGCCCATACCGATAAGAAAACCGGCATTGAAGGGGAGGATAGCCAGAGCGTAATTTCCGCCGTGGAGCTGCTGCGCCGCATCGGAGACGAAGAGATGCCTGATTTTACCGGACAGCAGGTGGTGGTCATCGGCGGCGGCAATGTGGCCATGGACGTCACCCGCAGCGCCATTCGTCTGGGAGCGGCCAAGGTGACCTGCGTCTACCGCCGCCGCCAGGAGGATATGACGGCCCAGGCGGAGGAAGTGGAGGGAGCCATTGCTGAGGGCGCGGAGATTTTGACATTGCAGGCCCCTCTGCGGATTGAGGCGGACGACCAGGGCCGCGCGGCGGCGCTGTGGACGCAGCCGCAGATCATTGGGGAAATGGACCGGCAGGGCCGTCCCCGGCCCGGCACCGCATCGGTGGAGCCCCGGCGGATCCCGGCGGATATCATCATTGTGGCCATCGGGCAGGGCATCGAATCCCATGGTTTTGAGCAAAGCGGCATCCAGATCCAGCGGGGCGGTACTCTGCTGGCGGATTCCAGCACCCGCCTGCCCGATTTGGAGGGCGTGTTTGCCGGCGGTGACTGTGTCACCGGTCCGGCTACCGTGATCCGGGCCATTGCGGCGGGTAAGGCTGCCGCGGCCAATATTGACGAGTATCTGGGCTTCCATCATGAGATCGAGGCGGAGGTCAAGGTCCCCACGCCCCGGGTGACAGACCTGGGCCCCCGGGGACGGGTGAACTGCGGAGATCGGGAGGCGGCGGAGCGCCGGTGCGACTTCCAGTGTATTGAGTGCGGCATGACCAAGGAGGAGGCTGTGCAGGAATCCTCCCGGTGCCTGCGGTGTGATCACTTCGGCTATGGAATCTTCAAAGGGGGGCGTGTGGAAAAATGGTAACATGCAGTATGGACGGCCGGACCCTCACGGTCCCCAAGGGATCTACCATTCTCAAGGCCGCGGAGCAGGCCGGGATTCCCATTCCGCATTTGTGCTTTTTGAAGGATATCAATGAAATCGGTGCATGCCGCATGTGCATGGTGGAAGTCGAGGGGACTGAGCGGCTGGTTCCGGCATGCAATACCGCGGTGACGGAGGGAATGGTCATTCACACCAATTCTCCCCGGGTGCGGCAGGCCCGCAAAACGAATCTGCGGCTGATCCTCTCGCAGCACAACTCCAACTGTACGGTTTGCGTGCGCAGCGGCAACTGCCAGCTGCAGCGGCTGTCCCACGACCTGAACATCCACTTCCAGCCCTATGAGGTGCAGCTGGAGCGGTCCCATGTGGATCTGGAGGTCCCCATTGTGCGCGAGGCCAGCAAGTGCATCAAATGCATGCGGTGCATCCAGATCTGTGACAAGATTCAGGGCATGCACATTTGGGATGTGGCGGGTACCGGCTCCCGTACCACGGTGGATGTGAGCTATAACCGGAGCCTGAAGAACACGGACTGCACCTTCTGCGGCCAGTGTGTGACCCACTGTCCCACCGGAGCTCTGACGGTACGGGACGATACCAACCGGGCCCTGCGGGCCCTGGTCGATCCGGAGATTACCACGGTGGTCCAGGTGGCGCCGGCGGTGCGGGTGGCCTGGGCGGAGGCCTTTGGCCTGCCCAAGCGCCAGGCTACGACGGGCCGCATGGTGGCGGCCCTGAAGCGCATTGGATTCGACTATGTTTTCGACACCAATTTTGCCGCGGATCTCACTATTATGGAAGAGGGCAGCGAGCTGCTGGAGCGGCTGTCCCACCGGGGGAAGTACCGCTGGCCCATGTTTACCAGCTGCTGTCCCGGCTGGGTGCGGTTTGTGAAGACCCAGTTCCCCTCCTACACAGAAAACCTCTCCACCGCCAAGTCTCCTCAGCAGATGTTCGGCGCGGTGGCCAAGAGCTACTTTGCTGAAAAAATGGGAATTGACGCCCGGAAGATGTGCGTGGTTTCGGTCATGCCGTGTTCGGCCAAGAAGGCGGAGTGCGAGCTGCCCACCATGCGCAACGCGTTTGGAAATCCGGATGTGGATGTGGTGCTGACCACCCGGGAGATGTGCCGGCTGTTCCGCAGCGACTGCATCGTGCCCGGGGATCTGGAGGAAGCGCCCTTTGACAGCCCCCTGGGCACCGGAACCGGCGCCGCGGTGATCTTCGGCGCCACCGGCGGCGTCATGGATGCCGCCCTGCGCAGCGCCTACTTCCTGGCCACGGGTACCAATCCGGACCCGGATGCCTTTTCCAAGATTCGGGGCGGAAAGCCCTGGAAGGAGGCCGTCTTCTCCATCCCCGGCATCGGCGAGGTACGGGTGGCGGTGGTCAGCGGTCTGGCCAACACCCGCAGACTCATGGAGGCTGTGGACAGTGGCAGGGTGGAGTATGATTTCGTGGAAGTCATGGCCTGCCCGGGCGGCTGCGCCGGCGGCGGCGGGCAGCCCATCCGGGACGGCGCGGAGCTGGCCTCCGTCCGCGGTGCCCGGCTCTGGCAGATGGATGCACGGACGCCGGTTCGGTTTTCCCATGAAAACCCCGATGTGCAGGCCCTCTACCGCACCTATCTGAAAAAGCCCTTGGGGGAGAAATCCCATCACCTGCTTCATACGGACCACACCGCATGGTCCGTGGAAGGGGAGACTTCCCGTTAATCCGCTAAAAAACACCCCTGCGTCCAAACGGGACGCAGGGGTGTTTTCTATTTGTTGTTTAGAAGGCCAGGACAATGCCGATGACCGCGGCGCAGGCGATGTAGACGATGGGATGGAGCTTGAACTTCTTGATGGCGGCAAAGGCCAGGACGAAGAAGATCAGCTTCTTGAAATCAAAGAGATCCAGCAGGGCACCGGTCTGCTGATAAAGGTCCATGTGGAACATGGAGACCTGCGCCACGCTGATGCCGGCAGCGGCAATGAGGCCGGTGACAGCAGGACGCAGTCCGTAGAAGGCGGAATCCACCAGCTTGCTGCCCCGGAAGCGGTCCAGGGATTTGGAGATCAGAACGACGATGACGATGGAGGGCAGAATCTCACCCATAGTGGCGACTACGCCGCCGAAGAATCCGGCCACGTTGCAGCCTACATAAGTGGCCATGTTGATGCCGATGGGGCCGGGGGTAGATTCGGAAATGGCGATCATATCCGTGATGAGGGACTGGGAGTACCAGCCGGTGGACTCCGCCAGATCCTGCAGGAAAGGCAGCGTGGCCATGCCGCCGCCCACGGCGAAGAGACCAATTTTCAAAAATTCCCAAAAGAGCTGTAAGTAGATCATTTCCCTTCACCCTCCTTCCGGACGCTGCCGGTAATCTTTTTGGCGCCGATGCCCAGCAGGGCGCAGGCAATGACCAGCAGGATGGGGGACAGGTCGGTAAAGACGCTCAGGCACAGCATCACCAGGCAGACCACAATGCCGAAGGCATCCTTCACGCCTTTTTTCCACATGCTGATGACCGCGTCCAGGATCAGGGCCGCCACGCACACGGAAATGCCGGCCAGGGCGTGCTGGACATAGGGGTTGTCCTGGAAGCTGGAGAGGAAGAACGCGATGATGGAAATGATGATGATGCAGGGGGAGACCATGCCCAGAGCGGCGGCCACACCGCCGGGAATCCCGCGGCGGCGGTACCCGATGAACACGGAGACGTTGATGGCGATGATGCCGGGAAGACCCTGGCTCAGGGCGTAGTAATCCATAATGGTTTCTTCATCCATCCACTGGTGGTTCTGGATGATTTCCCGACGCAGAATCGGCAGCATGGCGTAACCGCCGCCGAAGGTCACGGCGCCCATGCGGAAAAACAGGGTGTA
>ENA-UOJM01003249-UOJM01003249.1-human-gut-metagenome-genome-assembly--contig:-P116-NODE-3249-length-9964-cov-20.696135_pt1 | contig 9964 bp, 7 predicted proteins | sample MGYA00242349_ERZ723896 | MGnify/ENA metagenome assembly ERZ723896 | reverse complement strand
CGCATCAGCCTGTCCATGAAGGCTCTGCTGAACGACGACGCTGAGTAATCAGCCCTTCGTGCAAAAGCATAGCTTCTGACACAATGCGATCTGCAGCCCCGTTGCCGGGAAAACGGCGGCGGGGCTGTTTTTGTTAACAAAGCCATGATAAAGTTTTTCAAAAAGCACTGGGAAGTGCTCAGTTACCTGATCTTTGGCGTGCTGACCACCCTGCTGAATATTGTGCTGTATGCACTGTTCAGCCGACTGTTCGGCTATACCGCCGCCAACAGCTGGGGCAATGTGCTGGATAACGCTTTGTGCATCCTGTTTGCCTACTGCACCAACCGCGCGTTCGTGTTCCGCAGCAAGACCACCGGCAAAGCGATGGCGAAAGAGTTCGGTACCTTTGTCACCTGCCGTCTGGGCACCATGGTGCTGGATGCCGTGATCATGATGGTGGGGGGCAATCTTTTTGCCGCACAGGGGGCGGCGCTGGTGGACACCGCCATGCAGGGTCTGCTGGGCGCCGTGGCGGGCTGGCTGGGTCCGGATACTACCCTCTACATGGCAAACAGCTTTGCCGGGAGCCATGCCGCCGTGGCAGATGGCTCCGCTGCCATTGCCGTCATCGGCGGGGCGGACGGCCCCACAGCCATCTTCGTCACCAGCGCCTACGATGCTCAGGCAATGTGGGGCCTTGCCGTGAAGGTCTTTTCCAATGTACTGGTGATCGTGCTGAACTATGTGTTCAGCAAGCTCATTATCTTTAAAAAGAAACAATAATTTTCAGGAGGTACGGTAGTATGAAACGTGGTCTGAAAGGGTTCGCATTCCTAGTCTCTGGTCTGGTGCTGGGCATCATTGGTGCAACGGCATCGGTGACTGCGATTGCACTGAGCGCTGTGGGCATGGCAAAGGTGCGCCGTGCCAGCAAGTAAAATAACGGAGGAACGAGCATGAACCGCGAAGAGATCCTGTCCCATGTCGATCATACCCTGCTGAAGCCGGAGGCTACTTGGCCCCAGATTCAGCAGCTGTGTGACGAAGCCATTGCAAACCACACCGCATCCGTCTGCATCAACACCTGCTATGTCAAGCAGGCTGTGGAGTATATGGCAGGCCGCATCCCCGTGTGCTGCGTGGTGGGCTTCCCTCTGGGTGCCATGGATACCGCCAGCAAGGCCTTTGAGGCCAAGACTGCCATCGAGAACGGCGCTGCCGAGGTGGATATGGTCATCAACATCGGCCGCCTGAAGAACAAGGAGTACGATGCTGTCCGCGAGGACATCCGTGCCGTGAAGCAGGCTGTGGGCGATAAGATTTTGAAGGTCATCATTGAGACCTGTCTGCTGACCGAGGAAGAAAAGAAAAAGATGTGCGACATCGTCTGCGAGGCCGGTGCCGACTACATCAAGACCAGCACTGGCTTTTCCACCGCAGGCGCCAACTTCCATGATGTAGAGCTGATGGTCAAGGGCGTGCATGGCCGCTGCAAGGTCAAGGCTGCCGGCGGCATTTCCACCGTGGAGGATATGGAGACCTTCCTTGCACTGGGCGCTGACCGTCTGGGCACCTCCCGCGCTGTCAAGATTTTGAACGGCGAGCAGGCAAAGGGCTATTAAGTTTTCTGCAAAAAATGTATTTCGGCAAAGCTCTGGGCTTGGCTGAACTGCAAAGGATGATCCACCAAGGGCTGCTGCACAAATTGCCGTGCAGCGGCCTTTTTTGCGTCCAATCCTTGCAAGCAGGGTGCAGCAGGGTGTATAATACAGATAAATACTGTATAAAACAGGAGGCTGCCCGCTTTATGGGGTAAGGCGGGCAGAGGAGGAAATGCAATGAATATACCCGAGATCCTTGTGGCCAATGGCACAGGGGCGGTGCTGGTAAGCTTTCTGCTTTTATTGCGGGTGCGCGGCGAAAGTAAAAACAGCGTGGGAACAGAGCTGTTTTGCCGGATTCTGGTGGTGACATTGCTGGCACAGGCCGCAGAGACGATCAGCTTTCTGCTGGACGGCGTGCCCGGCGCGGCAAGCCGGTTCTGGCTGTACCTGACCAACACCGTCTGCACCGGCGCTACCGTGTGCGTGGGCTATGCGTGGTGTTTGTATGTGGACTTCCGGGTCTACCGCAGCACCGGACGCCTGCGCAGAAGACACTTTCTGCTGGGCGCGCCGCTGCTGGCGCTTTTGGTGCTGCTGGTGGCAAACCTTTTTGGCACGGGGTGGATCTTTTCCATTTCGGCGGACAACGCTTACCATCGGGGCCCGCTGAATATTTTGCTGTATCTGTTGCTGTTTGGCTATTATGCCGAGAGCGTGTGGCAGGTGCATAAAGCGAAGCGCGATGGCGTTACGGTGGAATTTTTTCCGGTGTACTACTTCGTGGTCACCTGTGCGGTGGGCACGCTGCTGCAGGGCGCATTCTACGGCATGGCCTTTGGCTGGCTGTCGGTAGCCATCGCTTTTGTGCTTGTGGACAGCCAGACCCGCAGCCTGCGCGGCTATACCGATGAGTTGTCCGGCCTGTTTGGGCGCAAGTACATGAACTACTGTCTGGACCGCATCCACGCCACGCAGGAGAAGGACGTTTACGGCATCATGATGGACGTGAACTGCTTCAAGGAGATCAACGACACCTACGGTCACGCCGAGGGCGACCGGGCCATTCAGGAGATTGGGCACATCCTGTCCGGGGCGCTGGTGGCAAACTCGGTAGCCATCCGCATGAGCGGCGATGAGTTCATGGTGCTGATCCGGCACGGCTCGGAGGAGCTGCTGGATAAGACCTGCACTGCCATCGAGCGGCGGGTGCAGCACTATAACGAAACCGCTCCGGCGGGCAGCTTTCAGCTGTCCTTCTCCACCGGTGTGGCAAAGTACGAGGGCGGCAGCGTGGAGAAGTTTCTGGTGGAGCTGGATCAGCGGATGTACGCGGAAAAGCGCGCTTTCCACGCCGCCCGGGACGGCCATGCCGCACCGGAGCAGGGAAATGCTCCATCAATTTAAAAGGAATGTCTAAAATAAGTGCGACTTATCTTGACAATCTGACGCTGCAATGATAGAATATGTGGCGTACCAATTGAATACCGACTTATCAAGAGCGGCTGAGGGGACAGGCCCTGTGAAGCCCGACAACCTGTGTGTGAGCATAAGGTGCCAAATCCTGCGGGAAACCGAAAGATAAGAGTGCAACGCTCAGAGCTTCGGTTCTGAGCGTTTTTCATTGCATAAACTTGATGAACGAGTAGGAAGCTGTCAATATTGATACACACACCCCAACGCCAAGGAGGTACAAAAATGGCAAAGCACCGTCTGTTTACTTCTGAGTCCGTCACCGAGGGCCATCCCGATAAGATCTGCGACCAGATCTCTGACGCCATCCTCGACGAGATCCTGACCCACGACCCCGATGCCCGCGTGGCCTGCGAGACCTGCGCATCCACCGGCCTCGTCCACATCATGGGCGAGATCACCACCAACTGCTACGTCGATTTCCAGAAGATCGTCCGCGAGGTCGTGGCTGACATCGGCTACACCCGCGCAAAGTTCGGATTCGATGCCGACACCTGTGCCGTCATCTCCAACATCGACGGCCAGAGCCCCGACATCGCACTGGGCACCAACGATCAGGTGGGCGGTGCAGGCGATCAGGGCATGATGTTCGGTTATGCCTGCGACGAGACCCCCGAGCTGATGCCCATGCCCATCAGCCTTGCCCACAAGCTGGCAAAGCGCCTGACCGAAGTGCGCAAGAGCGGCGAGATGGACTACCTGCGCCCGGACGGCAAAAGTCAGGTGACCGTGGAGTACGACGAGAACAACAAGCCTGTGCGCGTGGACGCCGTGGTCATCTCCAGCCAGCACAGCGAGAACGTGAGCATGGAGCAGCTGCGGGCAGACGTGATGGAAAAGGTCATCAAGGCTACCATCCCCGCTGAGCTGTTGGACGAGAACACCAAGTACTACATCAACCCCACCGGCCGCTTTGTTGTGGGCGGCCCGCAGGGCGATACCGGTCTGACCGGCCGTAAGATCATCGTGGACACCTACGGCGGCTATGCACGCCACGGCGGCGGCGCTTTCTCCGGCAAGGACCCCAGCAAGGTGGACCGCAGCGCAGCCTACGCTACCCGCTGGGTGGCCAAGAACATCGTGGCTGCGGGTCTGGCAAAGCAGTGCGAGGTGCAGGTGGCCTACGCCATCGGCGTGGCAAAGCCTGTGTCCATCATGGTGGATACCTTCGGCACCGGCACGGTGGCAGACGAGAAGATCGAGCAGGCTGTGGAGAAGGTGTTTGACCTGACCCCCGCCGCCATCATCCGTGACCTCGACCTGCGCAAGCCCATCTACCGCCAGCTGGCCGCCTACGGCCACATGGGCCGCGAAGATCTGGGCGTGAAGTGGGAGAACACCGACCGCGTGGATGCTTTGAAGGCTGCCGTGGCTGCCCTGTAAAAAGCGTTTTACCCTGATAGAAGGTAAGTGAAGAAAGCTCCTCACCGGAATGTGAACGGTGAGGAGTTTTTTGCGTATAAATCAGTGCAAACGGTGTTGAAATATGCTATACTAAACATAGGATAAGAGAGGTATTTGAGGTGGTAAAATTCGTAGCGACCACACGCCGCCGGTAACGACAGGAACTTCGGTTCTGAGAGATGCAGGAGAATGCTACGCCTGCCAAATACCAATCGATGGGGAACGGTTTTGATGCCGTTCCCCGTTCCTGTTTTTAGGGGACTTTGGGGATAAGAATATCAACAAGGAAAAGTACTACTTTTCCTCAAAAATCAGATAAACTTTGCGAAACGGTAAAGATTTGGTCGGTTTTTTGTAAGAAACTCACATTCTCTTGAAGGAAAAGGAAAAACAGCTGTGCAAGGCGCAGAAAATCGATACATGAAACAAATTGATATGGAACAATCGACAAAATGTGATAAAATAAAACCAGATATGCGCACTTGTGTGCATGGTACGGATGGTAAACAGCAATAAGGAGTTATGTGACTATGTCTATTGAAATTTCCCCTAAGTCCTTCTTTGAGCAGCCCAGTGTGGCGGATATGCGGCTGATCGCCTGCCCCGGTGCAGAGGAGCTGACCGGCCTGATCGACAAGCACCTTGTCCGTTGGGCAAAGGCTGCCGGAATTGAAAAAGACACCTTCATTATTTCCTGCGACTGCCCCCGCTTCCAGAGCGGCGACGCCAAGGGTCTGGTCAAGGAGTCTGTCCGCGGCGACGATATCTTTATCGTGGTGGACCCGGGTAATTACAGCGTCACCTACAAGCTGTTCAACTACGAGAACCACATGTCCCCGGACGACCACTTTGCAAACCTGAAGCGTCTGATTCAGGCTGTGGCCGGTAAGGCACACCGTGTTTCCGTGATTATGCCCAGCCTGTACGGCGGCCGTCAGCACCGCCGCGTGGTGCGCGAGAGTCTGGACTGCGCTGTGGCTCTGCAGGAGCTGCAGACCATGGGCGTGCGCAACATCATCACCTTTGACGCACATGACCCCCGCGTGCAGAACGCAGTGCCCCTGATGAGCTTTGATAACGCCATGCCCACCTATCAGGTGCTCAAGAGCCTGCTGAAGAAGGATCCCACCCTGTCCTTCGATAAGGAGAAGTTCACCGTGGTCAGCCCGGACGAGGGCGCTATGAACCGCAACATGTACTTCTCCAGCGTGCTGGGCTGCAACTTGGGTATGTTCTACAAGCGCCGCGACTACACCCGCGTGGTGAACGGCCGCAACCCCATCGTTGCCCATGAGTATCTGGGCGAGAGCGTGGAGGGCAAGACCGTCTTTATCGCAGACGATATCATTGCTTCCGGCGAGAGCATGCTGGAGGTTGCCAGCAACCTGAAGGAGCGCGGTGCTACCAACATCATTGCCAACGCCACCTTCCCCCTGTTCACCAGCGGTCTGGAGAAGTTCGACAAGGCTGTGGCAGACGGCACCCTGACCTACGTTGTGGGCACCAACCTGACCTACCGTATGCCCGAGCTGCTGACCCGCGACTGGTATGTGGACGTGGACGTTTCCAAGTATGCTGCCTACTTTGTGGTGGCACTGAACCACGATATGTCCGTTTCCAGCATCATCGATCCCCTGAAGAAGATCGAGAACCTGCTGGCAAACCGCAAGTAAAAAGCTGTTCCAAAGCCCCTGCACCCTGCGTGCAGGGGCTTTTTTGTGTGGTACGGCGGAACGCCCTCAGGGAGGGAGCGAACCCTCTCCGTCTTTGCTTCGCAAATCCACCTCCCCCGAAGGGGGGAGGTTTTGCTCTACTTACCGGAAGGTGCCAAAAAGCTCCCCCTGAGAGGAAAGACTTCCCCCGCTCCGGGGGAAGATGTCGCGCAGCGACAAAAGGGGGAATCTGTCAAGCCCGGTCGGGCTTGACTGAGAGGGCTCTCCCCGGCAGGGGCTGAGTGTTCAAAAGTCCCTATGATACACAAAGGGTTTTGAACAACTAAAAAATAGTGCGCAGAAAAGCGCAGCTTTCGGCGGCTTTTCAGCCTTGCAAGAAAATAAATAACGGATATACGTTATATCTCTAAGTGTTCAAAAGTCGGATGGGTTTTGAACAACTAGAAACGCTAACCGAACAAAAACGGTGGTTTTTGCCCTAGTTGTTCATCTTGAACAACTAGGAATAAGCATAGATACGTTGAAAAGTTCTAGCTGTTCAAAAGTCCATAGTAGTAATAGAGTTATATAAAGGGGTTTTGAACATTCAGAAGCCCTGCGGCGCATCGGGCAGCGGTCTGTCACCGCCCTTTTACATTTTATGGCGTTGTCTGTTAAGTTTTTGAAAATTCGTGCCGGGGGCTTTGCAAAACCCGGTGGGTTTATGCTATATTTAAGTTGAAATACTTTGCATTCTGACAGAAAGGAAAAACGCCATGGAGCATTTTGTGGAGTTTGAAGATGTCTGTAAATATTACCAGACCGGCAGTGTGAAAATCGCTGCTGCAGACCACCTGAATTTCTATGTGGACAAGGGCGAGTTTTGCATCATCGTGGGGCCCTCCGGTGCGGGCAAGACCACCCTGCTGAACATTCTGGGCGGCATGGACAACTGCGACGAGGGCAACGTCTGGCTGGACGGCCGCAACGTGAGCCGTTTTTCTGCCCGGGAGCTGACCACCTACCGCCGGTATGATGTGGGCTTTGTGTTCCAGTTCTACAACTTGGTGCAGAACCTGACCGCGCTGGAAAACGTGGAGCTTGCCAGCGAGATCTGCCGCGACCCGCTGGACCCTGCCGAGACCTTGCGCAGCGTGGGGCTGGGCGAGCGGCTGAACAACTTCCCGGCGCAGCTTTCCGGCGGCGAGCAGCAGCGGGTGTCCATTGCCCGCGCACTGGCCAAAAACCCAAAGCTGCTGCTCTGCGACGAGCCCACCGGTGCGCTGGACTACCGCACCGGCAAGCAGGTGCTGGGTCTTTTGCAGGATACCTGCCGCAAGACCGGACGCACCGTCATTGTTATTACCCACAACACGGCACTGACCGGTATGGCTGACCGCATCATTCAGGTGCGCAGCGGCCGCATCGTGTCCAATCAGGTCAACGAGCACCCGGTGCCGGTGGAACAGATCGAGTGGTGAGAACTGTGCAGAAAAGTTACCGCAAAAATATCCTGCGCGAGATGAAAAGCAGCATCAGCCGGGTGGTGTCCCTGTTTGGCATCGTGGCGCTGGGGGTGATGATGCTCACCGGCCTGATGTGCATTGCCCCCGATATGCGCACCGCTGCCCAGAAGTACTATGTGCAGCAGAATGTGTTCGACCTGCGGGTGCTGTCCACCCTTGGCCTGAGTCAGAGCGATATCAGCGCGATTGCCGCTGTGGACGGGGTGGACGCCGTGCAGGCGGTGAAGTATCAGGACGTGGAAGGACACTGGACAGGGGACGAGCAGACCACGGTGGCGCGGCTGTATCAGCTGCCTGCCGACCCGCAGGCTGATACGCCGGAGAACATGAATCGCCCGGTACTGCTGTCCGGCCGGATGCCGGAAGCTGCCGGGGAGTGCGTGGTGCACGTGATAGGCCACGGCAGCTCCGTGGAGCTGGGCACCCAGCTGACCCTGCCGGAAGAGACCGAAGGGGTCAGCGGGCAGGTGTTCACGGTGGTGGGCACGGTGCAGGACCCGCTGCATTTTTCCTCCGATTCCGAGAGCAGCACCGTGGGCGATGGCCAGCTGGACTGCATCCTGTTTGTGCCGGAGGGCACTTTGACCGCAGATTATTATACGGCGTGCTATATCAAAGCGGAAAACGCCGGACTGTATGATAATTATTCCGATGAATATCAGGCCGCAGTGGATGCCGTAGCGGAAAAGCTCAAGGCCATCCAGAGCGTGCAGTGCACCGCCCGGCGGGAAGAACTGATGGACACCGCCAACGACAAGCTGACCGAAGCGCGCGCGGAGTACGACAGCCAGAAGGCCGAAGCCGAACGTCAGTTCGCTGAAGCGGAGGCAAAGCTGGCAGACGCACAGGCAAAGCTGGATGCCGCCAAGGCGCAGCTGGAGGCCGGTGAAAAGGAGCTTGCCGCCCAGAAGGCTGCCCTGCCGGACACCATGCAGAGCGGTGCCGACAAGCTGGTGAGCAGCGAGGAGCAGGTGCTGGAATTTGAGGAACAGTTACAGCAGATCGAGCTGCTGGTCAACCTGAAAAAGGTGGCCGACCCCCTGCTGACCTATGCGGAAGCCGCCCTGCGCAACGCCGAGAAGGCGCTGGACGAGGCCGAGCCGGAGGACGAGGACTATATTGAACTGCGGGATGCGCTGGCAAAGGCGCAGGCCGCTTACGACAACATCTATAACCAGCTGCAAGGCTATCAGCAGCAGCTGGACGCGGGCAAGCGGCAGATGTACAAGCAGGGGCTGATCTCCTCGCCGAACCTTTCCAACGACCAGCTGGTGACCGAAGCCAAGGCTGCGCTGCGCAAGATGAAATTGCAGCTTTTGCAGGGACAATTGCAGCTGACCACCGGCACAGCCAGCGCCTACACCCAGTTCGATGCCGCACAAAAGCAGCTGGAAGAGGGCTGGGCAGAATATAACGCCGGGCAGACCCAGCTGGAAGAATCCCGCACCGAGTACGAGAGCCAGAAGGCCGAGGCAGAGCAGAAGCTGGCGGACGGTCTTGCCCAGTTGAACGATGCCGAGGAACAGGTGAGCCAGATCAAAAAGGGCGAGTGGTATGTGCTGGACCGCACCTCCACCATGAGCTGCGTCACCTTTGCCCAGTACGCCGATCGCATGGACGCCATTGCCCGGGTGTTCCCGGTGTTCTTCTTCCTTGTGGCGGCGCTGGTGGCTACCACCACCATGGCTCGCATGGTGGACGAAAACCGCCTGCAGATGGGCACCTTAAAGGCGCTGGGCTACTCCAACTTCAGCATCGCGGGCAAGTATTTGTTCTACGCGCTGCTTGCCACTATTCTGGGCAGCATCGTCGGCATGGTGGTGGGCTTTGTGGTGTTCCCCATCATTATCTGGAACGCCTATCAGCTGGTGTTCACCCTGCCCACCTTCACCCTGTACTTCTACCCGGGCATGGCAGCTGCCAGCGTGGGCATCAGCGCTGCCGTCATCGGCTTTGCCACATGGTACGCCTGCCGTTCCAGTCTGGCGGAAAAGACCGCAGCTTTGCTGCTGCCCCGGGCTCCCGTGGCGGGCAAGCGCATCCTGATGGAGCGCATCACCCCGCTGTGGTCCCGGATGTCCTTCTCCCAAAAGACCACCGCCCGCAACCTGTTCCGGTATAAAAAGCGGTTCTTCATGACCGTGCTGGGCGTGGCGGGCTGCACCGCGCTGCTGCTCATCGGCTTCGGCATACAGGATTCCCTGCTGCCCATCGTCACAAAGCAGTCTACGGAGCTGACCCACAACGATATGTCTATCACCCTCAGCGACCCCAAAGCCCTGACCATGGAGCAGGGGCTGGCAGAGGAGCTGGACAGCAACAGCGC
>ENA-UOJM01003241-UOJM01003241.1-human-gut-metagenome-genome-assembly--contig:-P116-NODE-3241-length-9983-cov-5.850725_pt1 | contig 9983 bp, 9 predicted proteins | sample MGYA00242349_ERZ723896 | MGnify/ENA metagenome assembly ERZ723896 | reverse complement strand
AATCGTAATTGTTCATAATAACATTACCTTCCATAATCATCATAATTATCATTTTCATCAATATTTAAAGGAGCATCTACCATAAACGGAATTTTTCGCTCACGAAGTGCTTTTTTTGCGTAAATCATAAAAAAGGTGGTCAGATTCATACCTATTTCAGCACACATTTCGTCAAGTTCTTTTTTAGTATTGTCATCAAAACGAAGACTTACTGTTGTCATATCAATCAACTCCTTTCACTGCTTATATTATATGATAAAAGAATTAATTTTGCAATAGTTTAAAGCAAATTTAATTAAAACTCTTTCATTTATCAGTCATTTTGAAGTAGAAAACAGCTCCCCGAAAACGGAGAGCTGTGATAAGTACAAATAGATTTGTCAAACGAATCAGAAGTCGATTTCTGTATCGTAGTAGCAAGCCTTGAGAAGTTTTTCCATTTCTTCCTGATTTGGCTGGCGTGGGTTAGAACCTGTGCAAGCATCGGCAATTGCGTTCTTGGCAACTTCGGGGAGCTTTTCGAGGAATTCTTTTTCGTCGATAATGCTCTCGTCAGCCTTAACGCCGCCCGGACCGTAGTTCTTAATGCCCTGCGGAATATTGAGCTGATCGTTCATTGAACGGAGTTCAGCGATGAGTGCGTCAACAAGTTCTTCTGTTGTTTCGCCCTTGAGGTTGATGAACTTAGCAATCTTAGCATAACGCTCAGCTGCAACAGGATCTTTTGAGTTATACTTGATAACCTTAGGAAGATACATAGCGTTTGCACAGCCGTGAATAATGTGACCGCCTGTGAAAGCCGCGCCTGTCTTGTGAGCCATTGAGTGAACGATACCGAGCAGAGCATTTGAGAATGCCATACCTGCAAGGCACTGTGCATCGTGCATTTTATCACGGCAAGCCATGTCGCCCTCATAAGACTTCTTGAGGTTGTCGTGAATCATCTCAATTGCATGGAGTGCAAGCGGATCTGTATACTCACAGTTGAGAGTTGAAACATAAGCTTCAATTGCGTGAGTCATAGCGTCCATACCTGTGTGAGCAGTAAGTTTAGCCGGCATTGTTTCGGCAAGTGCAGGATCAACGATAGCAACATCAGGTGTGATATTAAAGTCAGCAAGCGGATATTTGATACCCTTTGCATAGTCTGTGATAACTGAGAAAGCCGTAACTTCTGTTGCAGTACCAGATGTTGACGGGATAGCGCAGAATTTAGCCTTTGTACGAAGTGTCGGGAAACTGAACGGAGTGATGATTTCCTCAAAGGTTGTGTTGGGATACTCATAGAATACCCACATAGCCTTTGCGGCATCAATCGGAGAACCGCCGCCCATTGCAACAATCCAGTCGGGTTCAAATTCACGCATAACAGCGGCGCCCTTCATAACTGTTTCAACAGATGGGTCAGGCTCTACGCCTTCAATAAGCTTAACCTCCATACCTGCTTCTTTAAGATAGTCAACAGCCTTGTCAAGAAAACCGAAACGCTTCATTGAACCGCCGCCGACAACTACAACAGCCTTTTTGCCGGATAAATTTTTAAGACTTGAGAGAGCATCCTTACCATGATAGAGATCTCTCGGTAAAGTAAATCTGTACATTTTAATTACCTCCTGAAAGGATATTTTGTCAACTTCTCCTTGACTACCGTAATTATAACACCGAAGATTTATAAAGTAAATACCTTTTTTGAAAATAATGTGTGTTTATTTTGTGAAATTTTCACTATAGTTCTTTATTGGAATTTATATTGAGAAATATGCTCAGTTACAGCCCGTAAATGTTGTCATCGCCCTTGGCATATTTCTTAACAGCCTCCATAAAAAGCTTTGCGGCAGGATTTGAAATATTCTTTTCCCATGCCATAACATAGGCTATGCTTGTGTCCGCATCATCAATAAGGTATGAATCGGTGTATTCGTCAGAAGTATATGCAGCGACCGAGGTTGGTATGACAGACACGCCGATTCCCGATGACGATGACACATATATGGAAACAAGATCGTCAAATGAATTTTCAATTTTCGGGGTTATGTGAAATGTACGGAACAAATCCATAATTTCCATATACACAATCGGAGCAACAGATTCCGAAAGTACCAGAATACTTTCGTCAGCCAATTCGGAAAGCTTAACGCTTTTTCTTCCGCTGAATTTTGAATTTTTCGCTGTTACAACGGACAAAGTTTCATTATGTGTAATGATTGATTCAATACCTGAGCTTTCGGGAACCATATCTCTCGGCATAAAGCAGAAGTCGTATTCACCGCCTGTGATTGCAAGTGTGCGGTCAGCCTCGTCAAGCTGTCGCACATCAATTGTGATTCCCGGATATTTTTCCGCAAAGTCGGCTATACATTTTGTCGGGAACGAAAGCGAGGTAACATCACAGCCGAGCGTAATTTTACCCTGACCTCCGTCATGCATCTGCTTGATAACGGTTTTTGCTTTCTTTAAAGTTTCAACAATTTCAATCGCATAGGGCAAAAGTGCCTTGCCCTCGCTTGTTATGATAACATCACGGTGAGAGCGTGTAAAAAGCTGAACCCCAAACTCCTTTTCAAGGTCGCTTACATATCTGCTGACGGTTGACTGAGAAACATAGTTCCGCCTTGCCGCCTCTGAAAAGTTGAGCGTCTGAGCCACAGTTATAAAGCAATTGAGCTGATTTATATCCATAATAACCTCCGTTTTGACAATTCCCCGCAGTATTTTGTCGGTTTTTTTCAATATTATGCAAAACTGTAAATTTAAGACTGCCAAATCGTCATTTTTGCATAATCAACGGTATTGAATAATTTTTCCATATTTGGTACAATTCAAGTATAGCATAATAATATGCAAAATGTAAATAACTTATTTTAAAACAAGGAGCTTAACGAATGAAGAAAATAGTTGTAACCGGTATGGGTGCGGTAACACCTGTCGGCATCGGTGTTGAAAACTACTGGAATAATATCACAGCAGGTGCATCGGGCATTGACACAATTAAAACTTTTGATCCGTCTGAACTCGCTGTTCAAATTGCCGGCGAAGTAAAGAACTTTAATCCGTCCGACTATCTTCCAAAGGATTTAATCAGAAAAACAGATCCGTTTATGCAATACGCTTATATTGCGGCTGAGGAAGCAATGAAACAGAGCGGAATCAAGATTGAACCCGAAAGAACAGGTATTGTTATGGGTACTGCAATGGCAGGTATTGCAACAATCGCATATACTCAGGAGGCACTTACAGGCGCATCACACAAAAAGGTAGGTCCTCGTTTTATTCCCAAAATTCTCGGAAACATTGCCGCCGCAAATATCGCAATCGACTACAATATTCAGGGACCGAGCTTTACGGTAAGCACAGCTTGTTCGTCAGGCGGTGACGCAATCAACACAGCTTGTATGTGTATGCAGAGTGGCAAGGCTGATATTATGCTCGCAGTAGGAGCAGAGTCCGTTCTCTGTCCTCTTGTAATTTATTCGCTTGCCAACGCAAAAGCTCTTTCAAGAAGAAACGATTCACCAAGCACTGCAAGCCGTCCGTTTGATGTTACCCGTGACGGTTTTGTAATAGGTGAAGGCGGCGGTGCGCTCGTTCTTGAAACAGAGGAACACGCTCTTGCAAGAGGTGCGAAGATTTATGCAGAAATCAGAGGTTGCGGCAACACGGATGACGCTTACCATGTAACTGCTCCGCATCCCGAAGGACGAGGTGCAATCGCTTGTATGAAACAGGCAATTGCAGAGGCAGGAATCAATCCTTCCGACATCGGCTACATCAATGCTCACGGAACTGCAACAAACAAGGGTGACACAGTTGAAACATCTTCAATCAAGAAGGTTTTCGGCAACACTCTCCCCTATGTAAGCTCAACAAAGGGCGCAACAGGTCATATGATGGGTGCAGGCGGTATTACAGAAACAATTACCTGTGTCAAGGCTATTGAAACAGGCACAGTTCCGCCTACAATCAATCTCAACGAGGTTGATCCCGAATGTGCCGGCATTGACTTTGTTGCAAATACCGCAAAGAAAGCCGAAATCAACTTTGCCATGTCAAACGCATTCGGATTCGGCGGTCAGAACTCAAGTATTATCGTAGGCAAATACGGCAAATAAACTGCTGACAAAACAACATACAAGCAACACACATATGTGTGTATAAAATAATGTACACCCATACATAATAGGACAGGAGGATATTATGAATTTAACATATGATTCACAGATGTTCAGAGAAACATTTGAAAGTGAATTTACATGGCTTAACGGCTTTATGAGAAATGTAAGACGCTTTTCTGATAAGCCTGCCGCAATTGATCCTCAGAGCGGCAGAACATGGAGCTACAAAGAACTTAATGCCGATGCAAACAGATTTGCAAACGCTATGAAAAAAGACGGCGTCAAGAAAAACGACATCGTGTTTATGCAGCTTTACAACTCACCGCAGTTTTTGTTCGGTTATATTGCGCCGCAGAAACTCGGTGCAATCTCAAATCCCGCTAACTTTAACCTATCACCGGGCGAAACCGCAGAAATTATGGGACACAACAAGCCAACAGTTTATGTTTACGACGCAGACATTATGCAAACAGCCGTACAGGCTCTTGAAATCTGCGAGCATAAGCCAAAATTGATTCTCTGCGTTAATAATTCCAAAAAGGAAGTAACTCTTCCCGAAGGACACATTTTCTTTGACGATTACATCAAGGACAGCAGTTACGAAAATCCGCCTGTTGACTATGCACCGCATATTTATGACGAGGTTTTAAGACTTCAGACCTCGGGTACAACAGGTACTCCGAAGGGCGTTCCGCTTAACGCAATCAACGAAGTTCTTTCGGCTCACGATGTAATTATGCACTTTCCGCTCTCACCCGTTGACATTACGATGAATATGACGCCGTGGTTTCACCGTGGCGGTATTCATTCGGGCGGTCCCACACCTACCCTTTATGCAGGTGCGTGTCTTGTGATTATGAGAACATTCAACCCGAGAAGTTGCATGGACTTTATCGAAAAATACGGCATTACATTTATCACAGGTGTTCCGTCAACTCTTGAGATGCTTGCAAACCGTCAGGAAAAACATCAGAAAAACCTTTCTTCGCTCAAGGGCATTATTACCATGGGCAGTCCGCTTGAAAAAGCCGCTTGCATCCGCTATCAGGAGCTTCTCTCCCCCAACATTTTTAACGGCTACGGCACAACGGAATCTTTCTGGAATACATTTCTTCGTCCGTATGACCTTCCTGAAATGGCAGGTTCGGCAGGCAGATCATGCACAGATGATGAGGTAAGACTTGTAAATGTTTATGACGACAGAAAAGCAGAGCCCGATGACACAGTCCCCTGCGATAACAAAACAGAGGGAGAAATCATCATCAAATGTCCGAACAAAACTACCTACTGCTATGTAAATAACGAAAAGGCTACAAAAGACAAGTTCTACAAGGGTTGGATGTACACAGGCGACATCGGCACTTGGAACAGCGAACAGTTTTTTACAATTGCAGGCAGAAAAGATGATATGATTATCAGCAAGGGCGAAAATATTTATCCTGCAAGAATTGAGGAAATTCTTAACTCACACCCAAAGGTTCAGGAATGTATCGTAACAGGCGTTCCCGATTCAACAAGAGGCGAGTGCGTTGCGGCATATGTAATCAAGGCCGACGAAAGTCTTACGGTTGCCGAGCTTATCAATTTCTGCGACAGCTCACCGAATATTTCAAAATATCAGGCTCCGAGATATTACCGTTTTATCAACGATCTTCCGCAAACCGCTACAGGCAAGAAACAGCATTTTGTAATAAAAAAACAGGCAGCAGAGGACCTTAAAAACGGTTTGTTGCTAAAAAAATAATTACGGATTTTCCGAATATATGTAAAGGAGAAAATATGACCGAGAAATTATACAAAGCAAAGGTTTCATACTATGAAACAGACTGTATGAACATTGTTCATCACTCAAATTTTATCAGATATTTTGAAGATGCAAGAATTCAGTATATGCACGACATCGGTTGTGATGTTGCCGAAATGCAATCAAAAGGATTATATATTCCAAATGTTGACGCATATGCCCGTTACAAAAAGCCGCTTAAATTCGGCGATGAGTATTCCGTTGAAGTAAGCCTTGTATTTTTTACGGGTTCAAGAATGATTTTTGACTATAAACTCTTCAACAATAAAAACGGAGAACTTTCTGCAACAGGCAGAACAACACACTGTTTTGCAACTCCCGAGCTAAAACCGATAAGCATAAAGCATTCAAATCCTGATTATTACAATCGGCTTCGTGACAACACTGTCAGCCCGGAAGATATTACAATAAGAAGATAAACAATTTTACAATCAAAAAGTGCGTACCGAAATTTGGTACGCACTTCAGTCTGTAGAAAAACTCGAAATTCGGATTAATTGGATTTCGAGTTTTTTAAGTTTAATTTAAATAATAGTATAAACAAAGGAAGGTAGTTATTACCATCTTTTAGTTTTTGCGATACATCTTTATGTATTACAATTTTTTCGAGTTAATGGCAAAAATTCCAAAACATAAAATCAAAGACTTACAACAAAGGCATTGAAGTACTACACTCATATAAAAATCACTATATATTTGTCATAGAGTATTGAATTATAACAGTTAATGTGGTAAAATATGTAATTAATAGATAAAGGGAACAATTATCTTTTATTGTGCGTAAAGAATATGTATAAGTGTACCCATATCTGATAGATATAATTACAACAAATATTAGAATCACACAATTATAGATATTAATAAATTTTGCAGATAATTGTTACAAAACATAATAAAGAGGGAGCAAAATCAAATGAAGAAAAGAACAAAAATAATAATTATAGCAGTTATTACAATTGTTGTATTGATTGCAGGAGGGTGTGGGGCATATTTCGGATATTTCAAACCACACAACGAGGCTGTAGATACATATAATGTTGTTATAAGTAATATCAAAGAGAAAAATAAGCAGCTGGATACGGAAATAAAAAAGCTCCAAAAATTAGTAGATAATACCGATAAACCTCTTGATAAATCTACTGTTGATGCTGCTAAAGAAGCAATCAAAGATGCTGGGGCATCCAAGATTGTAGTAGGAGAAATGCCAAAAGGCACAGAAGATATTCTAAACAAAGCAAAGGAACTTAGCGTTCCAATAGACTATTCAGATAAAATAACAGCTTTATCAGATGCATAAACAAATTTAGAAAACAGAAAAAATCAATACAAACAAGTAACAAATCCAACAGAAGAATTTGTAATACAAAGGCTTCTGACAGTTGATGATATTGTTGATGCAAGAGCAGTAACAGAAGACCAAGATCCAAACGGAAATTTGCATAAAGAAGGTGGCTATACTGCTACTATTTATTTTGAAAGTAAAAAGGTAAATCAAAGTAAGGTTTATACATCAGGTGAGTATGATGATGTATTGATTGATAAAGGCACTGATGCAGGTGGTGCAATTGAAGTTTATGCTAAAGAAGAAGATGCCGAAAAACGCAAAGAATATCTTGCCACTTACGATGGAACTATTTTCGCAAATGGAACACATACTGTAATTGGTACCGTCTTGGTAAGAACATCAAATAAACTTACTGCTTCACAACAAAAAGAGCTTGAGCAAAAGGTCATTAAAGCATTAACCAAATTAGAATAAATATGTGATATACACGAGTCGAACATATACAAATAATTTTCATGTAGCAAAAAGTGCGTACCAAATTTCGGTACGCACTTTTTTGATATAGGAAAATAGGAAAATATCAGTCGTCAAAGTTGGGAGTCTGAATTGCATCGTAGCCTGTTTCTCCCGTACGGATTTTAACCGCCTGTTTAAGATAGTAGGTAAATATTTTACCGTCACCCGGGTTGCCCGTAAAGGCTGTTTTTCTGATTGCCTCAATTGTTTTTCTCTCCCATTCTTCGGAAGAAACAACAATTTCAAACTTGATTTTCGGCAAGACCTGAACATCAACCTTCTGTCCTCTTACATACTCCGACATACCTCGCTGAATTCCGCAGCCTACAACCTGATACGCTGTAATTCCGTTTACGCCGATATCCGTGAGAGCCTTTTTGACATCTACAAACATTTCTTCACGAACAACGGCCTCTATTTTTATAAGCTGAATATCGTTATTGTTTTCCATACTTTAAAACCTCCGTTAGTTGTCAAGACCGTTAAATGACGGATAAGCAGATTCACCGTGCTGTGAAACATCAAGTCCCATAAGCTCATCTCTGAGGTCAACCCTGATTTTGCCTGTAAGAAGTCTTGTGATTCCGTAGCAGATGAGTGTTCCGACAACCGCAATTACAATTGTGATTCCGATACCTGCCGCCTGAGCACCGAACTGTGCAAACTCACCGTACACAAGACCGTTACCTGCACTGCTGTTGATTGCCGTGCATGAGAACACACCTGTGAGAAGTCCGCCCCAGATACCGCCTGTACCATGACAGCTGAATGCGTCAAGCGCATCGTCAAAGCCGAATTTTTTCTTGCCGTATGAAATCATAATATAGCAAACGGGGCTTGTTGTCAAACCGATAATAACTGCCGCCCACATCGGAACAAAACCGGCACCGGGCGTGATACCTACAAGACCTGCAACCATACCCGTGCTTGCACCGATAAGCGTAGGCTTTTTGTTCTTGATAATATCGCAGAGCATCCACGAGAGCATTGCGGCTGCGGCTGAAACACCTGTTGTCATAAATGCGTGAGCCGCAAGACCGTCGGCGGCAAGTGCAGAACCCGCATTAAAGCCGAACCAACCGAACATAAGGAGCGACGCACCGAGTACAACTGTCGGGATATTGTGAATTCTGTAAATTGAATGTTCATAATCGTGACGCTTGCCGAGGAGTATGCAAAGTACAAGTGCCGAAACACCCGAACTGATATGTACAACATCGCCGCCTGCAAAGTCGAGAGCACCGATACCGTCTGCACCTAAAAGTCCTCCCTGTCCCCACACCATGTGAGCGAGCGGATAATAAACGATAAGCGACCAGAAAATTGTGAAAACGAAAATTGACTTAAACTTCATTCTGCCTGCAACCGCACCCGTAATAAGAGCAGGAGTGATTACGGCAAACATCATCTGGAACGCAGAGAATACCATATTCGGAATGGATGCGTCATCCGTGTAGCCCTCCGTGAGTGAAACACCCTCAAGACCGAGCCAACGGAAATCACCGATAAAAGCATTTCCCGAAGGAGCAAACGAAAGTGAATAACCGAAAAGCACCCACATAACAATTCCGACACCGATAATAAAAATTGATGTCATCATTGTATTTACAACATTTTTCTTTCGTACAAGACCGCCGTAGAACATTGCAAGACCCGGAGTCATTACAAATACGAAAGCCGCACAAAGCAGCACAAAGCCTATATTTCCTGAATCCATTTTTAACCTCCACATAAACCGTTTTTGCCGAAGCAAAAAAATAAAGCTCACAATGTTTTTATCTGATTTTGCAAGTTTTTAAAAATTTGTTGCAAAATCAGAAGAAACCAAAGTGAACTTCCTTGTCCTTTTTATATTCAGTTTTCCGAAAACTTCGTAAGACCTTTGCCTTACTGTCTTGAATTATAAAGCCTTGACAGCTGATTGTCAATACTTTTTTGAATATTTTTTAAAGTTTTTTGCTGTTTTTTAAATTACAGTTTACAATAACAGGTCAAAAATCTAAGCTACGGCACAAATTTAATTTTTGCAAGTTTATTTAATTTTCTTGCAAATTTTTTGATTACAACATATCTTTGTAGCGTTTGTAGCGGCGAATCTCGTTCGCCAATCGGTTTGGTTACAAAACCAAACCGACTTAATATAAATTATTTGTTTAAGATAATTATGATATAAAAATACAATTGCGATTTATTCATTTCGTGTTTGCACACGAAATGATTGGCGAACACAGTTCGCCGCTACATTAAATTGTGCAAACAGCTACTA
>ENA-UOJM01003237-UOJM01003237.1-human-gut-metagenome-genome-assembly--contig:-P116-NODE-3237-length-10014-cov-4.918365_pt1 | contig 10014 bp, 7 predicted proteins | sample MGYA00242349_ERZ723896 | MGnify/ENA metagenome assembly ERZ723896 | reverse complement strand
TTGCAGCTTCCAGTGATGTTGTATCCCCCTCTGCCGGTGCCGGAGTCTCTGCTATCTTCTAAGTAAATGTAAGAGGAGTTGTATAACCTGTTGAAGCTACTGTAATCTGGAATTCCGTTCCAGCTACCGCATCCTTAAACGGATCTGCATCTGTCTTGATCGTACCATCCTTATTGATAATAACTACGGAGCCTCTTCCACTTGCTGCATAATCTTTACCATTTACATTTACAGAAGTAATATTTCCAAGATAAGCTTTAAGCGCATCTATGTCAAATCCTTCTGCCTCTACAAGTTTCTTATTCTCTTCATCATATGCTGCAGGCATATCTTTTGTTGTCAATGTAAATGTTGTAACAACATCTGCATATTTCTTGTTCTTATCTTTAATTGTGAGGGTATATTTTCCAGGTTTTACAGAAGCTGCTGCTCTGCTCTCTGTCGCTGCTTTAAAAGTCAGTTCATCACCTTCTACCGACACATCCAGTCCAGCCACACTGTATTCCGGATCAAATCCTTCTGGAAGCTGTACATTGATTGTAGTCTCGCCTGCTGTAATGTCTGCATCGGCGACTTCCACTTTTGTAATCTCTGATTTTACAGGAACATAGATATCTGCGATATCCATTGTATACACACCATTTATTGTATAATACTCAATGCTGTCAATGGTCTTGCCCATCATAGATTTGTAATGTTCAGATGATGTCGAGCAACCATGTACTTGACTTGTAAATCCGGTACTCCATGCGAGTTTCGTACCTAACCAGATATTTTCTAAATGACGCATACCATAAGCGGTTCCGTCGGTTGTCTTTACTACAACTGCATTTACATTGTCTGATGTGATTTCTTCTGGAAGTCCATCAAGATCAAGCTCGTAATCTCCATAAGATGTTTCGGTTGAAAGTTCTGCTGTAACTCCTTCTACTTTCGTTGCTTCCTGACCTTTTACTTCACTGAACACAAGTTTTCCATCTTTATCAAGTGATGCTTCTTTATAGTTTACAGGTGTATCTTTAAGCTGATAATATGCATAAGTATCATTTTCAAACAAAGTGTCTTTTCCAGTCAGTGTTGTGGTCGTTGTCTGTCCTCTGTTTGTAACTGTAATGCTTACAGAATCGTCATCGCTTACTTTTTTGTATTTTGAAAGATCTACAGAAGAAGTTACCTTTACTGCATAGGTGATACCATCAATATTGGATCCATCTGCTTTTTCATGGTATGATCCACCTGCAAGGCTTTTGGTTCTGGTCTTGTTCATTGTCGCAGAAGTAAAAGCGTCTACATCAACTGTATTATTTGTTGTCTCAGCTTTGTAGAATTCTGCGTATGGGATGTTCATGAGAACATATTGCACTTTTTCCAGAGCCTTAATCGCTGCATTCAGATTACTTGCTGCGTCCTGCAATTCTTCCTTTGTTGAGTTCGCATTGTCAAGAACCTGCTTCGCTTTTTCATATTCAGTCCGCATTGCAGTCCAGCTGTCAGTTATATAATCTGCTTCTTTGAGTTTGTCTGCTTTTGCAATTACATTATTTAATACTTTTGTCGGTGTTGCAATGTTTTCTTCCGTTGCCTGGAATTCATAGGTATAATCTTCATATCCAAGTGCTCTCACTGTCAATTTCCAGTAACCGGTTCCATCATATCCCGCTGGCAGCTGGCATCTGATTGAATCTGTCAGCCCAAGCTGGATTCCCATAGATTTATGCATCCAGTTATCTGCTGCAAATTTTGTTCCATAAGTTATAACCGGTGTGCTATATGTGCTGTCATTCCCATAATATGTCCATGTTACTGCCTGCATATTTGCACCAAGATCTGCATACGAACCGTTGATATCTACACGAAGGAATTCTCCATAAGAACCATTAGCTTTCCGCACTTCCGGTTCTACACCAGTTGCTGTTTTCAGTGCCTGATCCTTAATTCCAGAATCTGTTCCTTCATTCTTTCTTGCAGTAAATGTAAATCCATCTCCAGATTTCACAGCTTCTTTCAGTCCATATGTATCTGCTGTTACATTTGCAGTTGCAGTGTATGAACTCAGTGTTCCTTCTCCATATCCGCCCTGTAATGTTCCACCATTTTCTACTACTGCATATTTTTCTTTTAATGCAGAAAGGTCTGCTGTTTTCACTTTTACAGGGATATATTTAAGACCTGTCACTTTGTAATCTACAATCTTCGCTTTGATAGTATCAATCGCTACTTCTTCTCCGGTTGTTGTTACAAAAGTGGTCTTATCTTTCCAGTATGCAAGGTTATATGACTTTCCATCTGATGTTTCAATTACTGCATTACACTGAAAACTTCCTCTGTGAAGTCCATGATTGGTTGTAGCTCTTGTTACTGCATCAAATGCTCCTCTATCATATTCAACATTCGCATCTTTCCTCTCAGATGATGCAGCATTTCCTGCTTCGGAAACATTTTCATTTGCCCAGTATTCTGCCCAGCTCATTCCTACATATACATAAGAATATTCGTTTTCTACAGCCTCCGCTTTCACAGTCGTTGTAATATCCTGATAATTGTCACTTACAATCGTTAAAGTATACTCTGTTCCTTCTGTCGGTGCCTTTTCCAGATTAACTGTCAGACTTTCCAGATTTCCTTCTGCAAATGTAACCATACCACGACCCTGACGATAGCTTAATGTATATACTGGATTTTCAAGTGCGCTTAATTCCGTATCATTCAGACTGATATTTAATTCTGTTCCTTTTAATGTTGCTGATGCTTCAATAGAAGAATAAGTTGCTTTTACTTTTTCCTTCAATTCACCAATAAGTTCTTCTGCATCTGCTGATAAAGCTTCTTTATTTTCAATCATGTCTTTTGCTTCCTGGACATGTTCTTTCAGATCTGCATTTTCTTCATATCCAGTTGCCTTTTCCGCTTTATCAATCCATTTCTGTAATTCCGTTTTTTCATCCTCTGTAATCGGTGTAGATGTTGTACGTGTAATATCCGGATAGTTACTGCTGCTGATTGTAATTGTATATTTTGTTCCTGCTGTCGGTGCCTTTTTCAGCTCAACTTTTCCATTTTTTACTTCCTGATCTGTAGCAAGTCCTCCTGATACTGAAATCTTCACCTCTTTTAAATCGGATGGAATTCCGCTGATACTTAATTCTTTCGAATCATTTTCCAATGCATAGCTTAATTTGCTCAGATCACCTTCGTAATATTTGCTCAACTGTACATCACACGGAACATCGATTGTACCAAGATCTGTAATCAGAGTTACACTCGTCAGTTTTGCTCCATTCATATCAGTGAACTGATAGAAAGGATCACCGCTTCCATGTGCTCTCTTCAGTCCCTTACCCTCTTTGATAGACCATGCAATTTCTACATTCGGAGTTTTTGTTCCAACCCAGATATTTTCAAGACTGGTTGTTCCATAGCTCTTTCCTGTATCTGTATTTAAAATTGCACCATAAAGAGTATACGCTTTTGTTTCGCTCTCTCCAACTTTCAGACCATCTTTTGTTCCAAGTCCATCAATCGTAATCTGATAATCGCCATAAGAACCATTTAATTCCAAATCATCTACTGAAAGATATTTATTGGTTACTTTCGCATCTGAAATCTTTGAAAAACTGTATGTTCCATCAGCCTTAACTGTCAGTTTGCTGTATGCTTCCGGCGTTTGATCTAATGTTGTAAAATAGTAATTGTTTTCAGCAGTCAACGAAGAATTTAATTTTGCATAATCCTCTGCGCTGACCTCAACCGGAATGGTAACACCCATAATATATTTGCCGTTATTATAAGTACCTTTTGCAAGTCCTGTTGTTCCTTTGAATTTATTTGCAGTTGCAGTTGAAACAGCATCTACTCCATCTTCCACTTCCCATACTGCTTTATCTGTCAGATTATAGGCTGCATAGAAATCATTGTATGGAACATTCATCATGATATATTTAGTTGCTGCAACTTCTGCATTTTTAAGTGCTGCAACCGCTTCATTTAATGCATCTTTTGCTGCATCTACTGCTGTCTGGGATTCTTTTTTCTCAAGAGCATCTTTCGCTGCTGTCAGTGCGTCCTGCATTGCTGTCCAGCTTGCTTCTGTGTATGCGTCCTTACTTAAGCCATCTGCTGTTGAAATTGCATTTTCAAGAGCGGATGTATCTACTGTTATTTCAGTTGAAGCTGTTGGTGCGGACTGAATTGCCGCAAGTGCAGCTGCTTTAACTGCTGTTGCTGTACGTGTAGCACTACTTACCGCATCTGTTTTCCAGCTATTCACTACATCTTCTGTCGCATCTTTTCCTTTAAGCAGCGTCTTGATTCCTTTTGATTTATCATAAGCTTTATTAAAGTAACTGCTATTTCCAGAATCATATCCTTCTCCTGGTGTTACAGTAATATCTTCAAATTTTCCATTTTTTACTGTAAGACTTACCTCTACATCATATTCATTCCATTCATCATCCGAATCTATAGATTCTATTCTTGTTACATGCGCCGTTTTCGTATAAGTTCCATTTGCTGCAACTTCGTTTCCCGATGCCGCAAACACTGTCGACGGACAAAGTCCAGCTACCATCGACATTGCCACAGCCATCGTCATAGCTTTTGTCTTAATTGTTCCCTTTCCCATAATTACCTCCTTGTTGTTGATAAAATTTATTATTAAGTTAGTTTCTGCTAACCAATAATCAAAAAAAATTAACCTATCTGTGCCTCTCTCTCCGATTCTCTTTTTACGATCGGAAGCAACTTTTTACTTATCATTCCCATCACAAATCCGGTCACTGTACCGGCGATCAGAAGTGCCGGAAGATAATAGATCAGTTTCAGATTCTCTACCACAACTGATGCCACAATGATCTGACCGATATTGTGTGACACGCCTCCGGCGATACTGACTCCGGCTACGGAAAATCCTTTCAGCCTCTTCATCAGCGCCATGACCAGAAAGCTTAAGATTCCTCCTGCCAGGCTGTAAACGATCGACATTCCATTTCCAAATAAAAAGCCGGTCAGCAGGATTCGCATAACTACCACCAGAAATACTTCCGGAAGTTCCAGAAAGTACAGCCCGGTCACTGTCACCAGATTGGCAACTCCGAGCTTCATTCCCGGTATCCCGAAATTGATCGGTATTAAGCTTTCCACATAACTGAATATCATCGCCAGCGCAACCAGCATTGCCATATTGGCAAGTTTTTCGTTTTTATTCATCTGTTTTTCCTTTATCATTTTGCGATCGTATCCGGAGCTACATCTTCCGGATCTGAAGTTCCAAAACTCTGGTCATTCTCATTTTCCAGAACCTCTACTACAAGCTTATGTGGCAGACAGACGATCGTCTGTGTATGCCCGCTGATCTTTCCCTGCTCTTCACAATATCCATCCGGACAGTTTGCCTCTTCCATATACGCCTTTCCATCTTCGATCCGGATCCGGTTATAAAAATCCCCATCCTTTACTTCGATGGTCTGATCCTTCGACAAGGAATACGTTCCATAGATTTTCCCATCCAGCGTAACCTGGATCTGATTTCCTTCTTCCCCTCTCGTCAGCTGCATCACAAGCAGCATCGCAAGCGCAATCACAATAATTCCTGCTCCAAGTATCAGATCTTTCTTCTGCATCTTCTATACACCCAGCCAGAGCAGAAGAATCAGTAAGATTACTGCCCGCAAAATCGTAAACCAGAATTCATTTCCACGAAGTCCTTTTACTCCGGTATGAATATTTCCTTTTGGGCAGGTATCGATACATTTCTGACACTGGAAACAGTCTCCTTCTACCTTCGGAGATCCATCTTCCGGAAGTCCGATGTTAGAAGGACATTTCTTTGTACATGCCTTGCATCCTTTGATGCAGTTTTCCCGGTCTCTGTGAAGTGCGAAAAACGGAAACACCGGAAGCAGGGAAAACACAGCTCCCATCGGGCAGAAATTTCTGCAGAAAAACCGTTCTTCAAAACACATTCCCACAAGGATCAGAACCAGAAGAACGATTCCCACCAGATATCCGCCAAGCTTAAAGTTGCCGGCATGGAGCATGGAAAATACATCCCACGGGCTGGTTCCTTTTGCCTTGCTGTAGACACCGGCAAAGCACAAGATTGAAATCAGTGCCAGTACAATATATTTCAGATAACAGAGCTTTTCTGTCCATGCATCCGCAATCTGAAGAGGTTTCTTTTTCATCTTTTTACAGATCCACACATAGAGTGCATGCACACCATCTCCCAGTGTACCGAACGCACAAGCGAATCCGCAAAAGAATCTTCCGAACAGAATGGTGTAAATGCAGATCACAACCAGTACTGTCACGAAAGAGGTCACGGCAACCTTTTCGCCTGCACCGATCTGTGTAAAGATGTATTTCACTCCGGCAAATGCCGCTGTATACACAGATGGGACAAACAGAAAATAAAGTACCTGGATCAATGCTCTCAGCCATATATGTAATTTTTTTATATCTTTCGCCGTTAAATTATGAATATCCATCTTTTTCACGTTACTTTACCGCCTTTTCCAGAGCCTGTTCCGATGCATTTTTGATTCCGGTCGAGCTGAATGTCGCACCACTGATCGTATCTATATCTGCGCTCTGTGCATCGATGATCTTCGGAATCATATCCTTTGCCATGGAAAGGTATGCTCCGTCTTCTTTCTCTGCCGATATCACATTGATCTCTGCAATCTTGCTTTTCTCAATCTTCACTTCTACCTGGATCGTTCCGCCAAATCCATCAGCTTCCCCGGTATAGGTTCCGTCCTTGTAGTTTGTGGAACCTCCATTTTCACTGTCTGATTGTCCGTTTCCGGCAACCTGTGCGGAAAGCCGGGCGATCTCATCTTCTTTCGCACGCACATCCAGCACTGAATTGTATCCCAGCAGAACTCCCACGATCGCGAGCATACTTACCAGTCTTACCCAGAATTCTCTCATTGTTATTCAGCCTCCATATCTGTCGGTCTTTCTGCTGCTTCCAGTACTTTTTTGCATCCTTCCAGGATTGCATTGGAAGAGCAGGTTGCACGGGAAACAGTATCAATATCCTCCGGCATTCCTTTATCTATGATCTGGAATACCACACCTTTTATGCTTGAAGTACCATTTGCCGCTCTCTTAATATAGCTGTCATTACTGCTTGCACCATCGCCTGTGATATCCGTAATTGACACAATTTTATCGTTGCGGATCTCCACCGACATTGTCAACTCGTACTCTTCAAAGTCTTCGTCTTCATCCGGCGTACACGGAACAGTCACTTCATAAGTTCCACTGACATATTTTGTATTTTCTTCGTCTTTTCCATCTTTTGATTCCAGCTGAGCAATTGCTGTTTTCAGCTTTTCTACTGCTTTATCCACAATAGTCTGTTTTGTTTCCTCAAGTGCTTCTTTTGCGTCCGCAAGTCTGGTCTGCAGAACTGCCCAGCTCTTTTCTGTGTATGTATCCTCTTCCAGCTTCTCAGCTTTCTCGATCAGTTTTTTTAATTCTGTCAAATCCGGCTTCTCATCAATGGATTCTCCATTTGTCACTTTCTCTGCCTGTTTCAGTGCATTCTTGATCGCATTTAACAGTCCTTTGGAACTGTAGGTTGCTCCTGACACCGTATCTACATCGTCTGTCTTCTGTGTCCTTATCACCTTTTTCACAACATCCATTGCGCGGTTAAAGAACGCTTCATCATCTGAACTTTCTGTGATCAAAATCGCTTTGATCGTCTTTTCCTGGATCACGACTGCAACGGATACATCTCCGCTGTAACCATCTGCTGTTCCGTAATAGATTCCTTCCTTGTACGGAACGGTTCCGGTTACGGTAGAATTATTGTCGTCTGATGAACTATTGTTATTACTGTTGTTATTGTTATTCTGCGAAGTATCTGATGTACCATTTACCGCAGCCTGACTCAGTGCATCCCGGACTGCCTGGATAATTCCGACTGAACTGTAGGTTGCCCCTGACACCGTATCCACATTAGTACTCTGTGTCGTAATAATAGAATCGATCAGAGAAGCTGCTTTGGAAATATAATCGCTTCCGTCACTGTTCTCCACAATCTGGATGGATGCGATCTTCCCTCCGCTGATTTCTACCATAACCTTCAGCGGACCGCCAAATCCGGTTCCAGAACCGTAATAAGTTCCGTCCTTATACGCTGCCGCATCTTCTACCTTTGCCACACTAGTTGCGCTTCCTGCCGCCGCCCCTGTCTGACCGGACTGCGCCTGTCCTGTCTCGCTGGTATCCTTTTCCCCGGTCAGCGCATTTTTTACCGCGCTGATGATTCCTCTGGAACTGAACGTTGCTCCCGATACAGTATCCACATCCAGCGTCTGTCCTTCGATGATCTTGTCGATCACCGCTTTCGCACGCGTGAAAAACGCCGCATCATCGGAAGAGCTCAGAATATCAATCGAAACGATCTGCTTGTCCTTGATCAGTACCGATACGGTGATGTCTCCTGCATACCCGGTTCCGGTTCCCTTATACACACCATCCTCCAAGTCAAATGTTCCTTTGGCTACTGTCTTTTTTTCTTCTTTCTTCTCTTTTGTTTCTTCTTTTTTTACCGGTGTTTCTTCCTGTGTCGCTGCATAGACCGGAGCCTCATATCCACTTAAAGAGCCTGCCACGCACGCCGTAACCAGTGCAACTGAAAGAACGGGTGCAAACGGTTTTAATTTTTTACCGGTTTCTTTGATGTCCATCTCTCATTATCCTCTCATTTCACGCAAATTATTTCGTAATAACCTTCATGTCAAGATCCGTTGTAAAGCTGTCTTTCAGACCTTCTGTCACATAAATCGTCCCATCATCTGTCGCAAAGATCGCCTCAAACTCATTACTGTGCGCCTTCCAGAACTCTGCCGCTTTTTCTTCTCCCATGATAAAAAGGGAAGTGGAAAGCCCATCTGCAAGGGTTCCGTCCGAGCTTACGATCGTGACAGATACCAGTCCGTTCTCTGCCGGATATCCGGTCTTTGGATCAATAATGTGATGATAGGTCACACCATCCTGTTCAAAATAGCGTTCATATCCACCAGATGTAATCACCGCTTTATCCCGAATGGATAAAACTCCCAGATAATCCTCTGTGTCGTCCGGACTCTGTACCGCAACCCGCCAGTTGCTTCCATCTGTCTTGGTTCCGAGTGCCTGTACATTTCCACCCAGATTTACCAGACCACTTGTAATCCCGTTTTCTTTGAAAATATCCATAATCCGCGAAGAAGTATAGCCTTTTGCAATTCCTCCAAGGTCGATTTTCATTTGGTCATCTTCAAAAGAGATTTCTCTCGTATCCTTATCGTATGAGATCTTCGCTGCATCTACATGCTTCAGAAGCTCTGTCAGTTCGTCAGCTGATGGGACACGGAAATTCTGTATCGGAAATCCCCACGCCTCCATAATCGGATAAATTGCGATATCAAATGCCCCATCCGTTTCCTTATTCAGTTCCAGTGCGCGCTTCACAAGATATCCGCCATCTTCTGAAAGTGTTGCACTTTTCTGTTCATTCAGTTTTACAATCTCACTGTCTGCATTTCCCGTTGATAAAAGTGTATCTAATCTTTCAATCTCTGCTTCAGCGGCATCCACCGCATCCTGTGCTTTTTCTCCATATGCTGTCACTGTCATATAGGTATCCATTGCAAAAATGTCTTTTGATGCCTCATTATCCTGAGAGGTTTGTTCTGTACTTTCCTTCGAACTGGCTGTTCCTTCACTATTTTTACTCTTTGTTGTATTCTGACCACCTTGACCGCATCCACCCGCGAATACAGATACGCACAGACAGACCACAATGATTTTATTTTTGAATTTCATTCTGTTTCCTCTTGTTTGTATTCTCTAACTTAGAATAGTTTATATTACCACAAGTTAGTATATCAACATTGAAGTTGTTAGTTAAGAAACTTTCTCATTTTACAATTCATACTTGTATTCAAAAAGAGCTTATGGAAAATGTGCCATTACATTTTCCATAAGCTCTTTCGTTTCTTTCTAAGATTCTAATGT
>ENA-UOJM01003233-UOJM01003233.1-human-gut-metagenome-genome-assembly--contig:-P116-NODE-3233-length-10024-cov-5.082757_pt1 | contig 10024 bp, 8 predicted proteins | sample MGYA00242349_ERZ723896 | MGnify/ENA metagenome assembly ERZ723896 | reverse complement strand
AAAAATAGGAAAAATGGGAACTTTTTCCAGTTTTCAGCGTCAAACCCTTCAGAGACCCCAAATAAAAGATTGAGGTGATGAAAGATGAAGAGAACGCTTGCCCTTTTTCTCAGCGCGCTGATGCTGCTTGCCCTGCTCACGGGCTGCGGCAGCAAGGCGGCGCCGCGCGACAGCGCCGCCGGCAGCGACTACATGATGACCAACCAAAGCTACGCCAAAACGGACGAGAGCTTCGCCTACGACGAGCCGGAGCTCCCGACGCCCGACGCCGAGAACGGCTATTGGGACGGCGGTGAAAGCCAGACGCTCACCGGCGGCATGACCGCTCCGGGCGACGCGAAGATGATCTACCGCGCGAGCATCGATGTGCAGACGCAGGACTACGCGACGAGCGAGACCGCCATCACCGAGCTGGTAAAGTCCTGCGGCGGCTACTTTGAGAGCAAGAGTCTGAGCAATCGCTCAAGCGGCTACCGCTACGGTGAATTCACCGTGCGCGTGCCCGCCGCGGAGTACGAGCACTTCTGCGAGCAGGTCGGCTCGCTCTGCCACGTCACCTATATGTCCTCCTCGGCGGAGAACATCACCGAGGAATACTACGACACCGACTCCCGTCTCAAGACCGCGCAGATCAAGCTCGAGCGGCTGCAGGAGCTACTCTCGAAGGCGGACAATATGGCGGACATCATCACCATTGAGAGCGCTATCAGCGACACGGAGTACGAGATCGAAAGTCTCTCCGGCACGCTGCGCCACTACGATGCGCTGGTGGATTACGCCACCGTGAGCCTGACGCTCAGCGAGACCTACAAGCTCGATGAGAACGAGGGCGCGCCGCTGACCTTCGGCGCGCGCATCGCGCGGGCCTTCACGAACGGTCTGCGCGACACAGGCGTATTCCTTGAGGACCTTGCCATCGGCATCGCGAACAATCTTGTGTTCCTGGCGGTGCTGGCGGCGCTCGCCGTGATCGTCGTGCGCGCGGTGCGCAAAAAGAAGCCGCTCGGCAGGCTCGGCAAAAAGAAGAACAAGCTCCCCGCGGATGAGGATCCGAAAAGCGAAGAATAACCGATAAGGAGAAAACGCCTATGAAGCTCACCTGGCTGGGCCATTCCTGCTTCGCCGTCGAAAGCGGCGGCTATCGCGTCGTGCTCGACCCGTATTATGTGGAGAGCTATCCGCCGCTGCACACGAGCGCGAACGAGGTGCTCTGCTCGCACCATCACCGCGACCACGATTTCGTGGAGGCGGTGGAGCTCACGCCACGCGGGGACAGTCCCTTCACGGTGGAGACCGTCCAAGCCTTCCACGACGATCAGGGCGGCGCGCTGCGCGGAACGAACACCATCCATGTCCTCGCCGCCGAGGGGCTGCGCGTCGTGCATCTCGGCGACCTCGGCCACGAGCTGAGCGGGGAGCAGCTCGCGCCGCTGCGCAGCTGCGACGCGCTGCTGATTCCCGTCGGCGGCTTCTACACCATCGACGCGGAGACCGCCAAGCGCGTGGCGGACGCCATCGCGCCGCGCGTGATCGTGCCGATGCACTACCGCCACGGCAGCCACGGCTACGATGTGATCGCCACGGTGGAGGACTTCCTGCGGCTCTATCCCGCAGACGAGGTACACTGTCTTGACGGCAGCTCCTTTGAGCTGACGCCCGACGCGCCGCGCGGCGTGATCGTGCCGAGGTTCATGGGCTGAGCGCATATAGAAAAAGGAAGCGAAGGGGTCTCCCCTTCGCTTCCTTTTTTCGATCTTAGAACCACTTCTTTTCCTGCGCCTTTTCCAGGACAAAGGGCAGCATCTCCTCGCGGTCGAGGACGGTGGTGTGGCGCACGGGGCGCTCGCGCAGACCGCGGAGGTTCTTCGGCGCGGGAACGCCGGTGAGACGCTCGAGCTGCTCCATGACGGCGAACTCATCGCCCTCCGCCTTTTCGCCGAGGCCCCCGAGCACGGCGGCGGGGAACTTGTAGGGCGACGCGGTGGAGAGCACCACGACCGGCGCGTGGCCGGGATTCGCCGCCTTGTACTGCTGCGCGACGTTCCACGCCACGGCGGTGTGCGTGTCGCAGAGATAATGATGCTCCTGCCAGACCCTGCCGATGGTCCGCTTCGTCTCGGCGTCGCCGCAGCAGCCCGCCCAGAAGAGGGACTGAATTTTCTCCTTCAGCTCCTCCGGCACCTCGTAGGCGCCGTCCTCGGTGAGCTGACGCATGAGCTTCGCCACCAGCTGCTCGTCGCCGGAGAGCAGGAACAGCAGGCGCTCGAGATTGCTCGACACCAGAATGTCCATCGAGGGCGAGCTGGTGAGGTAGAACGGGCGCTTCTTATCATAGCGGCCCGTGCGGATGAAGTCGGTGAGCACGTTGTTGGCGTTGGACGCGCACACGAGCGTGCCGACGGGAAGCCCCAGCTCGCGGGCGAAGTAGCCGGCGAGAATGTCGCCGAAGTTGCCGGTGGGAACGACGTAGTCCACCCGCTCGCCGACAGCGACCGTGCCGCGGCGGACAAGGTCTGCGTAAGCGCGGAAGTAATAGACGACCTGCGGGGCAAGGCGGCCGATGTTGATGGAGTTCGCGCTCGACAGGCGCACGCCCTTGCCCGCGAGCAGGTTCTCGCCGCCGACCTTGGCAAAGACCTGCTTGACGGCAGTCTGCGCGTCGTCGAAGTTGCCGCGCACCGCGGCGACACAGGTATTGTCGCCGCCCTGCGTGACCATCTGCGCCTTCTGCACGGCGGACACGCCGCCGTCCGGGTAAAAGACGATGATCTTCGTGCCCGCGACGTCGCAGAAGCCCTCCATCGCGGCCTTGCCGGTGTCGCCAGAGGTCGCGGTGAGGATCAAAATTTCATCGTCCACGCCGCACTTCTTCTTTGCCGCCGTCATCAGGTGCGGCAGCATCGAGAGCGCCACATCCTTGAAGGCGCTCGTGGGGCCGCGGAACAGCTCGAGCACCGTGTCCTCACCGACCGGAACGGTGGGTGTCAGGTCCTCGGTCTCGAATTTGCCGGTGTATGCGGCATGGACAAGCTGCTCCATCTCCGCGTGTGTGAAGTCGGGCAGCAGCGCGCATAATATCTCCGTCGCCATGCCCTGCGTGGAGAGCGTCAGGCAGCGCTGCCAGTCGAAGTCCAGCCCCGAGAGGGCCGGCATGGCATACAGCCCGCCGTCGGGGGCAAGGCCGTTCAGGATCGCTTCGGCGCTCGATGCGGTGAGGGCCGCGTTCCGCGTGCTTTGATAGTTCATATTAAAAATACCTCCGCTTTTCGGTTTTTTTCATTTGCCATATCAAAATATTTTTTCGATTGCCTATTGCATTTCGACAATGCTCATGTTATATTGTTCCCATCAAAAAGTCAAGTGTTTTTCTACCGCGGACATTTCCGTGCAAAATGCACAAATCGTCCATACTTGGCGGATTTTAAAGAGAGAAAGGCAGGCACACCCCATGAACATTGCATTGCTCGGCTTCGGCACCGTCGGCAAAGCCTTCTACGAGCTCACGCTCGGGCGGAGCGATCTGCGCGTGACGAGCGTTTTATCCCGCCGTCCGCGCCCGGAGCTTCCCTGCACCGTGACAAATGATTTCGACGAGATCGTGCGCGACCGCTCGGTCGGCATCGTGGTCGAGGTCATGGGCGGACTGGAGCCGGCTTACCGTTATATCTGCGCGGCCATGCGCGCGGGCAAGCACGTCGTCACCGCGAACAAGCAGCTCGTCTGCGCGCACTACGACGAGCTGCTGGAGCTTGCGAGGGAATGCGGCGTGTCGCTGCGCTGCACGGCGGCGGCGGGCGGCGGCATCCCGTGGCTCACGTCCCTCTCCCGCGCCGCGCGGCTCGATGAGATCACCGCCGTCGGCGGCATCCTAAACGGCACGACGAACTATATGCTCTCAGCCATGACGGCCTCCGGCGTCGATTATACCACCTGTCTGCGCGAGGCGCAAGCGCTCGGTTACGCCGAGGCCGATCCCACCGCGGACGTGGAGGGCTACGACGCGCGGCGCAAGCTGGTGCTCAGCGCGAACCTCGCCTTCGGCGCGTCGGTGCAGGAGGAGGAGATCCCCTGCTTCGGCATCTCGAGCGTGGAGAAAAAGGACTTCGCCGCCTGGCGCGAGTTGGGCAGGGTCTGCAAGCTCTTCGTCCGCGCCGAGCGGCACGAGGGCCGCATCTCCGCCTTTGTCTGCCCCACGCTCTTCCCCGCCGCGTCGCCGGTCGCGCAGACGAACGGCACGGGAAACCTCGTCACCCTGCGCGGCGCGCGCTTCGGCGAGCTGAGCTTTTCCGGCGCGGGCGCGGGCGGCTACCCCACCGGCAGCAGCGTGCTGAGCGACTGCGTGGACGTCATCGAGGGCTGCCCGAGCTTTTATGTCTCGCGGCACGAGGCGAAGCACATCGACAATTCCGCGGCGATTGGCCGCTTTTACCTGCGTACGGGCAGCGAGACCGTCTGCACCGGACCCATCACCGTCGCCGAGGCCTTTGCGCGCGCCGAGCGCGCGCGCTCGTGCGGCGAACCGGTATTCTTAGCAAGGATCGAGGAGGAGTAAAGGAAAATGCTTAAGGTTCTGAAATTCGGCGGCTCGTCGCTCGCCGACGCCCAGCAGTTCGCCAAGGTCAAGGCCATCGTGGAGGCCGACGAGTCCCGCCGCGTGGTCATCGTGTCCGCGCCCGGCAAGCGCTTTTCCGGCGACCACAAGATCACCGATCTTTTGTACCTCTGCGCCGCGCACATCAAATACGGTGTGAGCTGCGAGGAAATTTTCGACATGATCCGCACGCGCTATCTCGAGATCGCGCACGACTGCGGTCTGAAGCTCGACCTGAATCCCGACTTCGACGCCCTGTGGGCGAAGATGCAGGAGGGCATCGAAAAGGACGAGCTGGCCTCGCGCGGCGAATACTTCTCCGCGCGGCTGATGGCCGAGTACCTCGGCTACGAGTTCCTCGACGCCGCCGAGTGGGTGAAGTTCCGCTTCGACGGCACGGTGGATACCGACGCAACCTACGAGGCGCTGCGCCGCGCCGCAGGCGACCGCAGCGTGGTCATTCCCGGCTTCTACGGCGTGATGCCCGACGGGCGCATCCGTACCTTCTCCCGCGGCGGCAGCGACATCACCGGTGCGCTGGCGGCAGCGGCGCTGGACGCCGACGTCTACGAAAACTGGACGGACGTCTCCGGCATTCTGATGGCCGACCCGCGCATCGTGGACGATCCCGCGCCCATCCGCCACCTCACCTACGGCGAGCTGCGCGAGCTGAGCTACATCGGCGCGCAGGTGCTCCACGAGGGCACCATCTTCCCCGTGCGTGAGAAGAACATCCCGCTCAACATCCGCAACACGAACGAGCCGGAGCACCCCGGCACCACCATTCTCGAGAGCATCGAGGAGGACACGAACGACGGCAGCTTCATCACCGGCATCGCGGGCAAAAAGGGCTTCTCCGTCATCACCATCGCCAAGACCGGTATGTCCGGCGACCCCGGCACGCTCGTGCGGATCCTGGAAATTCTCGCCAAGCACGAGGTCAATGTGGAGTATATCCCCTCCGGCATCGACATCATCTCGCTGGTGGTGGAGAGCAAAAAGGTCTCCAAATGCCTCTACGCCATGCTGGGCGAGCTGCAAAAAGAGGTGCAGCCGAATAAGATAACGGTGACGGAGCACATCGCGGTCGTCGCGGCGGTCGGCCGGAAGATGGCGTACCGCCCCGGCGTTTCCGGCAAGATCTTTGCCAAGCTCGGTGAGAACGGCGTGAACATCCGCATGATCACGCAGGGTCCCGAGGAGCTGAACATCATCGTCGGCGTGGAGGAAAAGGACTTCGCGCAGGCCATTCGCGTACTGTATGACAGCTTTGTCAAGGAACATATTTAAGGAAAAGGTGAGGGCAATACCATGAAGCTTTATAATGTAGGCATTCTCGGCGCGACGGGCGCCGTGGGTCAGGAAATGATGAAAATTCTGCTCGAGCGCAAGTTCCCCGTCGGCGAGCTGCGCCCCATCGCCTCCGCGCGCAGCGCGGGCAGCGAGATCGACTTCGGCGGCAGGAAGTGCACGATCGTCGAGGCGTCGGACGACGCCTTTGAGGGTCTCGACATCGTGCTCGGCGCGGCGGAGAACGACATTGCCGAGCGCTTCGCGCCCGCTATCGTTAAGGCTGGTGCCGTGTTCGTCGATAACTCCAGCGCCTTCCGTCTCGACCCCAAGGTGCCGCTGGTCATCCCCGAGATCAATCCCGAGGACGTGAAGTGGCACAGCGGCATCATCTCCAACCCCAACTGCACCACCATCGTCACCCTCGTTGCCATCAACGCGCTGGCGAAGGAGAGCCCCATCGAGACCATCATCGCCAGCTCCTATCAGGCGGTCTCCGGCGCGGGCAAGAACGGCATCGACGAGCTGCACGATGAGGTCGCGGCGCTCGCCGCGGGCAAGCCCGTCGAGCCGAAGGTGTTCCAGTACCAGATCGCCTACAACGTCATCCCCCAGATCGGCGGCGAGGCGTACATGGGCTACACGAGCGAGGAGATGAAGATGCAGAACGAGGGCCGCAAGATCCTCCACCTGCCCGAGATGAAGGTCAGCTGCACCTGTGTGCGCGTGCCCGTGGTGCGCAGCCACTCCGTCTCCGTCGTGCTGCGCACAAAGGAGAAGATCAGCGTCGAGCGCGCGCGTGAGCTGATCGCCGCCGCGCCCGGCTGTAAGCTGACCGACGACCTTGCGAGCAAGGTCTACCCCATGCCGCTCGACACGAGCGATCAGGACCTCGTCTACGTCGGCCGCATCCGCGACGATCTGACCGACGAGCGCGGGCTGAACCTCTGGTGCTGCGGCGACCAAGTACGCAAGGGCGCGGCGACCAACACCGTGCAGATCGCGGAGCTGCTGCTCGAAAAATAAATCCGATTTTTGTGAAAGGGAGCCTCTGTCCGACGCCGGGCAGAGGCTCCCTTTGTTCATTGCGACATTTTTCTTGCTATTTTTTTGGTAAGATGGACAGGGCAAAGTGCTTTGACTTTTTGGGAAGAGACTGCTACAATAAAAGAAAAGTGGAAACGTTACCGGTAAGGTTCCCGAAAACGGGCTTTGATTTTTTCATGCAGAGGGTGTCGCCATGACCATCAAGGACATTGCAAAGCTCAGCGGCGTGGGCGTGAGCACGGTCTCCCGTGTACTCAACGACCGCCCCGACGTGAGCGAGGAAAGCCGCCGCCGCGTGCTGGAGGTCATTGCCGAGCACAACTATCTGCCCAACAATTCCGCGCGCAGCCTTGTGCGCACGAAGTCCGACACCGTCGGCCTTGTGGTGCGCGGCGTGCAGAACCCCTTCTACACCGATATCATCCGCGCCATCGAGCATAAGCTCGACCTTGCGGGCTACACGATGGTCATGCGTCAGATCGCCTCCGGCGATGACGAGGTGAAGTGCGGCGCGGTGATGGAGCGCGAAAAGCGCCTGCAGGGCCTCATTTTTCTCGGCGGACGCTCGGATTACTCTCCCGCGGAGCTGGCGCTGCTCAATGTGCCCTTTGTCTGTTGCACCTACACCAACGCCTACGGCACGCTCGATCCGAGCAAGTATTCCTCCGTCTCCATCGCCGACGAGCAGGAGGCCTACCGCGCGGTCATGGAGCTGGCCAAAAAGGGCCACCGCCGCATCGCGGCGCTGACCGCCGACCCCGACGACAGCTCCATCTCCCAGCTGCGCTACTCCGGCTACGCCCGCGCGCTGCGCGAGCTGGGCATCCCGCCCGAGGAGGAGGACGTCATCTGCGCGGACGATTTCACCGTGGAAAGCGGCTGCCGCGCCATGCGCGAGCGGCTGAAGCGTCCGGCGGACTTCACCGCCGTCTTCGCCATCGCGGACGACATGGCGATCGGCGCGATGCGCGCCCTGCGCGAGAGCGGGCGCAGCATTCCCGAGGACTGCTCCATCATCGCCATCGACGGCATCAATGTCTCCGAGTACATCCATCCCATGCTCACCACCCTCTGTCAGCCGATGACGGCCATGGGCACGAAGAGCGTCGAGCTGCTGCTCGGCGTCATCCGCGGCGGCGCGCACGACCATCTGACGCTGCCGACCACCCTGCGCGCGGGTGAATCCGTGCGCGACCTGACGAAATGATTTTCCCGCGCCGAGCGCGTGAAAATAAATTTGAATAAGGAGATCAATGAAACATGAAGAAGTATCTTGCGCTTGTCCTGGCACTTGTTATGGCTCTCAGCCTCGTTGCCTGCGGCAACAAGACGGCCGAGGAGCCCTCCGGCGACGGTGACGCCACCGAGGCCGCCGGCCGTGTGTTCTGGCTGAACTTCAAGCCCGAGGCGGACGGCACCCTGCAGAAGGTCGCCGCCATGTACACCGAAAAGACCGGTGTGCCCGTCACCATCCAGACCGCCGCGTCCGGCACCTACAACGAGACCCTGACCGCCGCGATGGATAAGGAAGCGCCTCCCACGATGTTCGTCGTCGGCAACCAGGCCGCCTTGGACACCTGGGGCGACTACTGCTACGACCTGACCGGCACGCCCATCGCGGGTGAGCTGACCACCGACGCCTATAACCTCTACGACGCCGACGGCAAGCTCTGCTCCATCGGCTACTGCTATGAGTGCTACGGCATCATCGTCAACGAGGATCTGCTGGCGAAGGCCGGCTATCAGCTCAGCGACATCACCAACTTCGAGACCCTCAAGGCCGTTGCGGAGGACATCCACTCCCGCGCCGCCGAGCTGGGCTTCGACGCCTTCACCTCCTCCTCCATGAGCAGCGACTCCAGCTGGCGCTTCACCAGCCACCTCGCCAACCTCGAGTATTACTATGAGTCCGTGGACGATCCCGACGCCTGGAAGGTCTGCCCCCCGAGCATCAAGGGCACCTACATGCAGAACTTCAAGAACCTCTGGGATCTCTACATCAACAACAGCGCGGTCGCTCCCTCCACCCTCGCTGCCGGCGGCTATGACGCCCAGGCCGAGTTCGGCAAGGAGCAGGCTGTGTTCTATCAGAACGGCTCCTGGGAGTGGGCGGCTCTGACCGGCACCGGCGATGGTCAGTACGGTCTTGACAACCTCTCCATGATCCCCTTCTACTGCGGCGTTGCCGGTGAAGAGAAGGCCGGTCTGAACTGCGGCACCGAGAACTGCTGGGCCGTGAACGCCAAGGCCTCCGCCGAAGACATTCAGGCTACGCTCGACTTCATGTATTGGCTCGTCACCGACGCTGAGGTCTCCCGTATGCTCGTCGATGAATTCGCCGTCATGCCCTACAAGCAGGCTGCCGAGTCCACCTGCGGTTTCCTGGCCGACGCCAACGCCTATGCCGCCGAGGGCAACTACGTCATGCCTTGGGTCACCAACTTCCAGCCCAACGTCGATGCCTACCGTGAAGCCATCGTCGCCGCGATGAACCAGTATGACAACGATCCCACCGACGCCAACTGGGAGCAGGTCAAGACCGCGTTCGTGGACGGTTGGGCCGTGCAGTACGCTGCCGCCAACGGCTAAGCGTCTCCATACCGCAAAACCTACAATTCTTATGAAGAGGGCGGGCCTTCGCCCGTCCTCTTCTTCTACCACGGCAGAGGCCGCAAGAGGCCCGCGCCGTGCTCAGTCAATCTATCTCGATGGGAGTGATCGAATTGAAGCGTAAACACGACGCAGCAGCCGTCAACAGCTCGCTCGTCCGCCGCCCGATCCGGCGGTGGGCCCCGCTGTTCATGGGTCCCATGCTCTGCGCCTTCGCCATTGGCTTCGTCTATCCGTTCTGCAAGGGCGTGTACCTCTCGTTCTGCAAATTCAAGACGACCTCGGACGCGCAGTTCATCGGCTTCGGCAACTACATCAAGGCGCTGAACGACGCGAGCTTTGTCCATTCGTTCTGGTACACGGCGCTCTTTGCGCTCGTCTCGCTCGTGTTCATCAACGTGCTGGCCTTCGCCGTGGCCTATGCCCTCACACAGGGCATCAAGGGGAGCAATCTCTTCCGCACGGTGTTCTTCATGCCGAACCTCA
>ENA-UOJM01003217-UOJM01003217.1-human-gut-metagenome-genome-assembly--contig:-P116-NODE-3217-length-10072-cov-48.901767_pt1 | contig 10072 bp, 12 predicted proteins | sample MGYA00242349_ERZ723896 | MGnify/ENA metagenome assembly ERZ723896 | reverse complement strand
GCATTTTGGCAACGCAGATGCCGTGCCGCAGCTGCCGGAGCGGTGCTTAAGCCGTTAGGCGGGAATTGTGCGGTATTGCCTTATATACTACAAATTACTCCTCTGCCAACTCCACCACCAATTTGGCTTCGGTGGCGGCGATGGCAAGCTGGAGTTTATTCTCTAGGTTCGTCTTTTGCAGCATATTGATGACGTGGTACTTCACGGTGGATGGCTCGATGCCGAGTTCTTTTGCAATCTCGTTATAGGACAGCCCGCGCACAAGACAGCGCAGGACCTTCATCTCTCCTTTGGTGAACTCGGCGCTCATGGCAGTGCCGATCTCCACGCTGGGCGGTGCATCGGGGAAGATATGCTCCCCCGCCATCGTGCGGCGCACGACCTGCATCAGGGTCCCTTCATCGCCGTCCTTATACCACAGGCTGTCCGCACCCACGGCTTTTGCACGTGCCAAGACCTGTGTGTCAATAAGCGAGGTCGCCATCACGATCTTGATTTCCGGGTGCGCTTCTCGTATCTTTTTGGCGGCGGCCAGGCCGTTTTCGCGGTGTTCTGTCTGCACATCCATCAGCACAAGGTCGATGTCCTCGGTATCGCACAGGATTGGAGCCTCTGCAGCGCCGGGGATAGACACAGCAAGCTGATACCCGTCCTCGTTCTGAATATAGCTTTCAAGCAGGCTCCGTACCAGCTTTTGGTCCTCAACGATCATAACGCGTATCATAAGTGCTCTCCTTATCGGGCAGGGTGACTTCCAGAACAAATACAGGCAGGGACTGTACGGTTACTGTACCCCCTGCTTTTTCAATACGGCGGCGGAGCGAGGAAAGCCCGCCGCCTTCCTTTATCTCCGCCTTGGGCGGTGCGCCGTTGTTCGTGATGCAAAGGTGCCATGCCTGTGGCCGATGCTCGGAATCGGCGTACAATTCCGTGGCGCCCGCATGCCGCACACCGTTGGAGGTACACTCCCGCAGGATCAGTGCGTAGAGCTCGCGGGTGGCGCGTGCCGCAGGGTAGGCACCGCGCAGCTGTACGGCTGCACCCAGAACAGCCGCCCGCCTTTGCATATAGCTCAGCGGGTCCTCTGCAGCATTCTCCTGCCGGGCGCGGCATAGCAGGGAGATGGAGCTTTCCCACTTCGCAGCTTCGCTCCTGAGCCGGGCGAGGTCATGCTCATGCCGCAGTGCGCGCCGTGCGGCAAGCAGGGTATGGCCGATGTCGTCATGCACCCGCATCTTCATTTTCAGGATTTCTTCCTCCCGCACAATGTCGGGCATATTGTCATATAAGCGCTTTGCGCGGCGGTTCGCATCGGCAAGGCGCTCGTTTTCCTGCTGCAGTGCAGCATGCAATCTAGCCAGCTGGGTGACATCGGTGGCCATCACCTCGGTGTACGGTATACCGTATTTGTCCTGAACAGGGCGCACCGTGAAATGATATACCGTTCCGTCCGGGAATTCGTAGATGCGGGCGGCCTCATCGCGTAGCCGCACACCGCCGCCGGGACTGCGCAGCGCCTGCTCCAGATCCGTAAGGGTCTGCAGCTGCGGCCAGACCGGCAACACCGGCAAATTCTGCGCAAACTGCGGCAGCCCCAAGCCTGCCCCGGCACCCGCAGCCGCCAGCTGGGTATGCAGCTGCGGCACTTCCAACACCGGTAAGTTCTGCTGCAACTGCGGCAGCCCCAAGCCCGCCCCGGCTCCCGCCAAGTGCAGCCAGTGCGGCTGGACCCCGGATGACCCGGCCCATCCGCCCAAGTTCTGCCCGGAGTGCGGTAAGCCGTTTGGCCAGTGATGCGCAAAAAAAGTGCTGCGGTGCTTTGCGCCGCAGCCGCTTTTCTGACAATGTCCGGCTGTAAAAAAGCGCCGCCCGGCACACTGACCGGTATCAGCATCAGTTATTCCGGTATGTGCTATGACGACACCTATGGGTTCAGCATAAGAAATGACCCGGTTGACGGCTGCCTTTTCAGCTGCAATTACAAGGATGATGAATGGGTGGAGTTGGAAAACATCCCTGTTGAGGGCACCCATTGGCAAGAAGCCCTGGCTCTGGCAGAAAAGCTGGGGCTGGAAAGCCTGCCAGACGAAAAGAAAAATTCTCCCGGCTTATTCATCACCGATGAAACGTTAGATAGCGTTTGCCTGATTTACAAGGCCCCGGATGACGAGATCATCTACCGTTATCTGGATGCCGATGGCAATACGCGCAGCACCCTGCGTGATTTTTTTGAAGATCTGGCAGGGCAGCTGCAAACCGAAGGAAAGAGAGGTGACGCATAATGGCAACGCAGCTTACCAACTACCAATGCCCTGCCTGTACCGGTCCGCTTCACTTTGATGGTGCCAGCGGAAAGCTGGTGTGTGACTTCTGCGGCAGCAGCTACGATACTGCTGAGATCGAAGCGCTCTATGCTGAAAAAGAAGCCGCTGCCGAAACCGCGGCACAGAATAAACAAGCACCGCTGCCAGACTCCGTCTGGAGTGAAAACGAGGCCGCCGGACTGCGCAGCTATTCCTGCCCGTCCTGCGGCGCAGAGCTGATCTGTGACGAGACGACCGCCGCGACAAGCTGCCCGTACTGCGGCAATCCAACGGTCATCGCGGGGCAGTTCAGCGGCATGCAGCGGCCGGAGCTTGTCCTGCCGTTTGTGCTGGATAAGAACGCCGCCAAGGCCGCACTGAAAAAATACTATCGCGGGAAGAGATTCCTGCCCAATGCCTTCTCTTCGCAGAATCATATCGAGGAGATCAAGGGCGTGTATGTCCCGTTCTGGCTGTTCGATGCCAACGCCTCCGGTTCGGGCCAATATGAAGCCACGACCAGCTCCAGCCACCGCAACGGCGATTATGTCATCACCACGACCCGCCACTACGATGTCCGCCGCGCCGGTACCACGCAGTTCATGGGCGTGCCGGTGGACGGCTCGACCAAGATGCCCAACGGGCATATGGACGCCATTGAGCCTTATGACTACCGCGCCTTCCAGCCCTTCTCGACTGCGTACCTGCCGGGCTATATGGCAGACAAATACGACGAGGACGCCGACACCTGCCAGGCCCGCGCCCACAGCCGGATGCAGAATTCGGTCAGCAGCGAGCTTTCGGCCAGCATTACCGGCTACAACAGCGTAAGCACCCTGAGCGAGAACATCCATATTGATTACACCGCCAAGCACTACGCGCTGCTGCCGGTGTGGATGCTGCACACCAAATGGCAGGGCAAGGATTATCTGTTCGCCATGAACGGGCAGACCGGCAAGCTGGTCGGCGATCTGCCGGTTGATAATCGAAAGGTGGCCGCCTGGTTTGCAGGCATCAGTGTTCCGCTGATGATCCTGCTTGCCATCCTGCTTTGAAAGGGGGAAACAGCCTTATGAAGAAAAACCTGTTTTCTCTGCTTACGGCACTGGTGCTGTGCTTGCTCTGCGCCGTACCGGCGTTTGCCGAAATGCCGCTGGTGATGGACACCTACGAGCTGTTCAAACCCGAAGCGACCGCTGAATTGGAACAAAAGGCGCAGGATGCCAGTGCCGGACACGGTGTCAACGTCTACCTGCTGACGGTGTCTGACATCGGCGGGCAGAACGTGCGCGAGTTTGCCAAGGATTGGTACCGCGACTATGACCTTGGCTACGGCGAGGGCAAAAGCGGTATCCTGTTCCTGATTGCGCTGGATTCCCGCGATTATGTTACCATCACCTACGGCGGCGGTGTCACGGCCTTTACCGACTACCGCATCGCGCAGATCGAAGATAAGATCGTGCCGATGCTCTCGGACGGATCGTATTACAAGGCCTCCGACACCTACATAGAAATGTGCGCTGACACGCTGGATTTCTATGCCGAAAAGGGTGCACCGCTGGACAGCGGCAACGACCCCGCCAAGGGTTGGATCAAGTGGGTGTTTGTGTTTGTCATTCCGCTGGCTGTAGCGTGTATTGTCTGCGGCATCTTCTATGCGCAGATGAAAACTGCCAACGAGCAGACCCATGCCAACGCCTACATGCCCGCCGAGGGTCTGGCGCTGTCCGTGGTGGAGGACACCTACACCCACACCACCGAGACCGAAACGTACGACCCCGTCAAGAACGACAGCTCGAGCAGCTCGAGCGGCTCGAGTACCGACAGCGACGGCTTCGGCGGCAGTTCCGGCGGAAAATTCTAAGAGTATCCATTTTGACAACAGCGGCGGCTTTCTTTGCGAAAGCCGCCGCTGGCCTTTTATCGGAATTTTTCGTTATGGCTTTGGGAAATGTTCTGCTGTTTAGGGGCGCTGTAAACATTCTCGATTTCTGTATCTACGATTTTTTCCGCAAGCGAGGTTGCCGTATCATCAACACGGCTTTCGCGGTATAGCGTCCGTTCTCGTTCGATGGCGATGATTGGCCGCAAGGCAATACGCTGTTGGTGAACAGCATCAACATCTACCGGCTGAATCGTATGCCGCAAAGCGCTTGACCTTTTTGCCGGAGAGCAGTATACTTTTTATGTGGTTAGTTACACTTAACCACAGGGAGGTACTATATCATGCAAGATGCATTCTGGGGAATCTTGATTCCTTTTCTGGGCACAAGTCTTGGGGCGGGCTGTGTGTTCTTTTTGAAAAAGTCTTTGAGCGATGGCATCCAGCGTGCCCTCACCGGCTTTGCAGCCGGAGTGATGGTGGCGGCATCGGTATGGAGTCTGTTGATCCCGGCCATGGAGCAGGCTGCAGATCTGGGCAGGCTGGCGTTTTTCCCTGCAGCGGTGGGCTTCTGGCTGGGCATCCTGTTTTTGCTGCTGCTGGATCACCTTATTCCGCATCTGCACCAGAATAGTTTGCAGGCCGAAGGGCCAAAAAGCCAACTCCAACGCACCACGATGATGGTTCTGGCAGTGACGCTGCACAACATCCCGGAGGGCATGGCGGTGGGGGTGGTTTATGCTGGCTATCTTGCCGGGACTGCTCAGATCACTGCAGCCGGAGCGTTGGCACTTTCCCTTGGGATCGCCATCCAGAACTTCCCAGAGGGGGCCATCATCTCCATGCCCCTGCGGGCAGAAGGAATGCCAAAACGCCGGGCGTTCTGGGACGGAGTACTATCTGGCATCGTAGAGCCCATTGGGGCAGTGCTGACGATTCTGGCAGCAGGCATCGTGGTGCCTGCTTTGCCCTATCTGCTCAGCTTTGCTGCCGGAGCCATGCTGTATGTGGTGGTGGAGGAACTGATCCCGGAAATGTCGCAGGGACAGCACTCAAACGTTGGCACGATGTTTTTTGCGGTAGGCTTCAGCGTGATGATGGTGCTGGATGTGGCGCTGGGGTGACGATTTTGGGGGGCCGAAAGCGAAATCTCTTTCGGAATCTCCGAAAATGCCTAAACTTCTTGACAGAGGTAACAGCAGGGCGTATTATTTTTGCAGAAGGACCGCTGAGTAGCGGTTTTTTACGAGGTTGCAAGTTAGCTTTATCTAACTTGTAGCTCTGCTCTGCACAAAGAAGCACGTCTCTTCCATTTGCGGGCAGAAAAAACAGAAGGAACGTATCACGATGAAAATCTACACATTTGGTGCAGAGGATGCCCCGGTGCTGTTGCTGCTGCCGGGTACCTGTTGCCATTGGAAAAGCAATTTCGGTGCAGTGATTCCGCTTCTGGCAGACAGCTTCCGGGTACTGTGTGTCAGCTACGATGGCTTTGACGAAACCGAACAGACCGAATTTCCCACCATGCTGGAGGAAACCAAAAAGATCGAAGCCTACCTCAAGAACCACTGCGGTGGTCACATCCGGGCAGCCTACGGCTGCTCTCTGGGCGGCTCCTTTGTGGGGCTGCTGGCGGCACGGCAGAACATCCACATGGACTACGGCATTCTGGGCAGCTCCGACCTGGATCAGGCATCGCCGCTGGCGGCAAGCTTGCAGACAAATCTTCTGCTGCCGTTGATCTACCCTGTGGTTCGGGACGGAAAGTTTAAGACAAAATTTCTCCAAAAGCGTCTGGATAAGCGTGCCAGAGAGTCGGGGGATTATGTCAAAGCCTTTCTGAAAATGTTCGGCGATGCCCGCCCCTATATGACCATGCAGAGCTGTAAAAACCAGTTCTATTCCGATCTTATCACCCCGCTGCCGGATAATATCCATGTGCCCGGCACCCAGATCCATATCTTCTACGCCCTGAAAATGGGCAAAAATACCGTGCCCGGTATCAGCAGCATTTTGTACATCCGGTTCTTCATGAGCAGAACTTGCAGCACGAGGAGCTGCTGGCCTGCCACCCGGAACAGTGGGCGCATCTGGTAAAAAGCATTGCATTATGAACGGGAAACAGAAAGAGGGTGGAGTTATGTCCTTTTTTGAAAACACCCGCAAGCCTGCAGGCCTTGGCGGGAAGATCATGGTTGCCATGATGAACTTTGGACACAGCGCAATGGCAGAATGGGGGCTGCACTTTTTGCAGCCTGCCCCGGATGCCATGGTGCTGGACTGCGGCTGCGGCGGTGGGGCGAACATCAAAAAGCTGCTGAAACTGTGTCCCAAGGGAAAGGTACAGGGCATTGACTACTCGGCAGTCAGTGTAGAAAAAGCGCGAAAGGTCAATGCGGGTGCCATTGCAGCAGGGCAGTGTACTGTGCAGCAGGCAAGTGTAGCAGAGTTGCCGTTTGAAGCGGAGCAGTTTGATGTAGTGACCGCATTTGAAACGGTCTATTTCTGGCCGGAGCTTGCGCAAAATTTCAGAGAGGTCTATCGGGTGCTGAAGCCCGGCGGGACTTTTTTCATCTGTAACGAAGCAAACGGTGAAACAGCAAAAGACGACAAATGGACGCAAATCATTAACGGTATGACCATCTATACGGATGCTGATCTGAAAGCGTATCTGGAACAAGCAGGATTTTGTAAGATTCAGAGCCACAAAAACAAAAAGGGATGGCTGTGCGTTACAGCACAGAAATGAGGTGCGATCATGTCGAAAAAAGCAACGGAATTTCAAAGAAAAGCAATGAGCTGGATGTACCGGGGCAAGGAGATCTTCAAGCCTTTGAACACCGGCTGGATCGACGAGAATGTTGCCTGCGTGCGCGAATGGGTGGCGAACATCTTCTTCTACCGCAAAGGCGATACGACCATTATGGTCGATGCGGGATATAACTACGACCGGCTGGCAGAGAAGATGAATTGGCTGGGGATCGATCCGCATTCCATCCGGCACATCCTTATCACCCATCAGGACACCGACCATGTGGGCGCAGTATGCCGAAGCTGCCGTTTATCAGAAAGTGAGAGAACCCGATATGAAATATAAAATCGAGAGAAACACTGTGCAGGAAACGCTGATTCTCCCGTTGTATTCCCGGAAGCTGTGTTCGGAACTGTACCCAAACCTCTATCGGGACGAAACGGCGGTACGCCTGATTGATCAGATCGACTACGACTTTTCAGTGGCAGAGAAAAATTCCCGCAGCCTGATGCAGCGCTTCGGTGCGCTGGAGGTGGCCATGCGGCAGTGCGACCTTGCGTGGGAGGTGCGGGATTATCTGAAAACCCACCCCTGCGCGGCGGTGGTTAATCTGGGCTGCGGGCTGGACAACACCGGCAGAGCCTGCGACAACGGCAGATGCAAAATCTACAATCTGGACTTCCCGGATGTTATTGCCTTGCGGCAGCAGCTGCTGCCCGCCGGGGAGCGGGAGCAAAACATCCCCTGCGACCTGAAAGACCCCGCATGGTTTGACAAAATCAATGCATCCGGCGGGGCGGTGTTCTTTGCCTCCGGGGTGTTCTATTACTTCCTGACCCAGCAGGTCCGGGAACTGGTGCAGGGGATGGCAGATGCTTTCCCCGGCGGGGTTCTGGTCTTTGATGCGGCCAATCGGACAGCGGTGAAGATGATCGCAAAAACATGGCTCAAGACGGCTAAGATCAAGGATGTGGGGGCGTATTTTGCCGTTTCGGATGCGAAAAGCGAGCTTTCCCCGTGGGACAGCCGTTTGCAGGTGTCCAGCCGGGGCTATATGCTGGGTTACAGCGACCTGAAAGACCCTTCCGTCAACGGCTTTTTCCGATTTCTGGCAAAAGTCGGTGATGGAATGATGAAGATGCAGATTGTGAAGATCGGATTTGGAGGCAAGCTATGAAAATTCTGGTATATGGTGCAGGCGTTCTGGGGTGCAATCTGGCAAGAAATCTGCTGCGCGCAGGAAAGGATGTCACCCTGCTTGCGCGGGGAAACTGGGCAGCGGAGATCAAGCAGAACGGCCTGCGGATCAAGGATAAATTTTCGCCCCGCACCTCGGTCAGCCGTATTCCGGTGGTGACCGAACTTGCACCGGATGCAACGTACGATGTGATCTTTGTGGTTCTGCGTTATACGCAGCTGGATTCCGTTCTGTACACGCTGCGGGCGAACCGGACGAAAAACATCGTTTTTGTGGGCAACAACGTACAGGCAAGAGCACTGGCGGTGGCACTGCCGGGGAAGAATGTCCTGTTTGCCTTTGCACTTTCTGCCGGGCATCGGGAGTCGGATCGGGTCGTTTCCATCGACCTGAAAAAGATCACCATCGGGCAGCTGCCGGGTACAGCCGCCAATAAACAGCTGATCGGGCGCATCTTCCACGGTACAAAATACAAGGTCGCTTACGAGCCGAACATGGAGGATTATCTGCTCTGCCACGCCGCGTTCGTGATGCCGGCGGCTTTCGCCTGCTATAAGACGGACGGCGACCTGAAAAAGCTCAGGGGTGACACCGCCTACCTGAACCGCCTGCTGGATGCCAACATCGAGGGATACCGTGCCATCCGAGATGCCGGGCACACCATTCTGCCCAAGGAGGATGCAGACTTTGAAGGGGAGAAATACCGCAAGACCTGCCTGCGCTTTTTCAAGCTGATGTGTGCCACCTCGCTGGGCAAGCTCTGCGCCTCCGACCACGCAATGAACGCCATCGATGAAATGAGTGCGCTGAACCGGGATCTCAAGAAATTTTTCGATGTGAACGGCGCAGCCTACCCGGTGTGGCAGGCACTGGAAGCGGAAGCCGGGAGGTATCTGCAATGAAATACGCTGGAATGCCCTTTGGAATGTGGGTGCTGTTTGCCGGTTCCTTTCAAAAGCAGCTGACCGCGGTGCTGGGCTATGATGCAGCCACCGCAAGAGCCATCACGAAAAAGGCAAAGCCGCAATACCGGCAGATCATCCGCAGGCTGCCGGAGTTTGAAAAAGCGGACCGCTTCAAGATGAACATCGTCAACTGCGCCATGGTCGGCGCGTTCATTCTCTCCATGCCGCAGCGCCCGGAGGTGGACAGGCTGACGGATTACTACGCAAAATCCATGATGACAGCGCCCATGCAGTGGTTCTGCCGCAAGAGCGGAAAAAGCAAATTCACCGCAAAGGATATTGCCGCTATGAAAGCCACCGCCGCCCTGAAAGCCGCCGACCGCAACCCCTACTCGTGGAACATGGAGTTTTACGAGTACCCGGATGGCAGCGGCTACGAGGGACGCTTTACCAGGTGCGGTATCTGTGTGCTGATGAAGGAGCTGGGACTGTACGACCTGACCCCTGCTTTGTGCCATCTGGACTACACCATGAGCGAGGCGGGCGGCGTGACGGATTTTGTGCGGCAGTACACCCTTGCCTCCGGCGGACCCTGCTGTGACTGCGGGTACAAAAAGAAAGGGTAACGGACGATGAAGAGGAAAGAAACGTATCTTTCCCGTGATTTCCGGGATACTGCGGCACAGCGCTTTCCTGCGCAGGCGAAGCAGCTGAACGCCGCTTTCGATATTCTACACACGCAAAATGCTGCTTGTGTTTGCGAAATATCCGTCATCTTCTTTGTTTTCAGATACACCTTAGGGCTTCCGCAAGCCCCCGGCTTAGCCGGAGGGCCTGACTATGTATAAGCAGGCTGAAGCGGAACAAAACAATGCCAAACCCCGTGATTGCGGATAGAGAAAAAATTCAGTGCAGATTTTGGGGTAGAGGGTAAAAGCGGCAATATGGAGCAGATACTGATACCGCCCATAAAAAACATAAGGCAACACCGCACAATTCCCGCCTTGCGGCTTAAGCACCGCTCCGGCAGCT
>ENA-UOJM01003214-UOJM01003214.1-human-gut-metagenome-genome-assembly--contig:-P116-NODE-3214-length-10077-cov-4.606067_pt1 | contig 10077 bp, 6 predicted proteins | sample MGYA00242349_ERZ723896 | MGnify/ENA metagenome assembly ERZ723896 | reverse complement strand
CAGTCAAAATCATAGAACCAGAAGGTAAAAGATCTGTTACTACATATGAATTGTTCCAACGACCACCCAAACTGTAATCATACTTACCACTCACAATATATCCCAGATCATCATCTTTTTCAATTTCGAATGTCCCGCTGAAGAAACGGGCATACATGCTATCAAATTTCTGATACATCTGAAAAGTTTTATCTCTGCGGACAAAAGTTATATAGCAATAAGTACCTTCTGCAAGGGACTCTCACTTCCAGTGTTTCCACCTTTGCCTCATCTTCATCATCACAGGCCACAAAGCCAAGCAAGAGCATACATAACGGTATTATTCTGAAAAGAATTCTCATATTATAGTTTTTAAAATGTTAATCAAAAATATTATTACAAACGTTTGACAGTTACTTTGACTAAGCGATCCGTTACCGGTGCATCAACTCCTTTAACAAGAAAATTGAACTGCAATCTGCTGTCCGGAATATCAGATAATTTACTACCATCTACCGTGATTACCACGTCCGCTTCCTGTCCCGGCTGTATAACTGCCGGTTCCGTATGAAAAGCAGCATACAGGGGAAGCATCCGTGCAGAAAGCTTCAAAGGTTTCTTTCCGGTATTGGCGCACAAAATACGTTCTGAAGGACGAATGCCGGAGGTCATTTCCGAAAAGACGACCTGTTTGCGTTTCATGCGCAGCACTCCCATCACGACAGGAAGATAGCTCCACTCGTCGGAACAGATCACTTCACCCGTCAGCACCAGACGGGCTACCGGATGTTTATCCGATACATCCGTATACACAAATGCATAGGTTTCTACTGTTCCGATACGGTTCTTGGGATCATATACCAACGTCACCGTACTTTCCGTTCCCGGGACAAGAGTTTCCGAACTGAATGCCGCTGCCGTACACCCGCACGAAGTGCTAATTTTCGTAATCCGTACCTCCCTGCCACTGATATTGCGGAACGGGAATGTGCAGACCCGGGGTGCATCGGTATCAGGTATATTACCGATATGCATATGGAGAGAATCGAAGCAAAATACTTGTCCGCCCTCTTCCAGTAAAGGAGGATTGACCAACGAATCGACTACTACAGACTGATAGCCAACTCCCTGTGCACCCATATAATGTGCAGGAGAAAAGGCTATCAGCCAGTAAAGCCAACAATATCTCCGTTTCCTGTTCATCTATCTGTCAAACCCAATTACATCCATCCATTATCATTCGCATTATTGCGGATAGTAATGGTGAAGGATTGTTCCTTACCGCCGCTTGTTTTCAATGTGGCGTTTGTCATGCCCGTAACAACCCCTTTTACAGTCATTACAGTACCTTCAAAAGTAGCAACAGCCTTCGACGTATCGTTAATAGTACATTCGTATGTCAATTCTTCCCCATTCAAGAAATAACGTCTCAGATCTATTTTCACGGTTTTGCCGGTTCCTACATACAGATTCGGTATTTTCATATCCGACCCGCTTCCCGCAATAGCGCGCAGCAACGCACCGGCATCGACCAGTTTACCCATTTTACCCCTATAAGAAGGAAGGTCCATTTTGGTTGCCGACCAGCCCGGAGAGTTATGCAAATAATAATAGGTCTTATAGCCTTTGTAATATGAATCCACCTCTTTCGCTGTCTGCTTCATCAAATTTATAAACTCCTGTGCTTTGAAGTGGCGGCGTTGCTGCAAAGCATACGACAAGCCTAATGCAGCCACTCCCGATACATGAGGACAAGCCATCGACGTACCCTCATTATATCCGTAGGCTTGTTTGCCCTCCACTACCAACGTAGAGAGAATCATTCCCTGGGCAATGCTCACATCATTACCATCAGTATCTTCTCCAGGAACACAATGATATTCACTGTCACCGCCCGGAGCACAGAAATCCACTTCCGCACCATAGTTGCTGAAGGACGACGGTGTGTAATCGGCTGCGATCGAAGCTACCGAAATACATCCCTCGTAAGCTGCCGGATAGGAAGACATATACGAATATTCATTACCGGAAGCAAAAATAGCCAGTCCACCTTCAATTACCCCATTAGGAGAACCCGCGTTATGGATAAAGTAGTCCAACGCTTCTTTTTCCAAAGGATAACTTTTTGCCCATTCTTCGTCTGTGGCAGGACCAGGCATATATCCTTGCATCGGATTGGAATAAGCGGAATTGTACCCCCAACTGCATTGAAGGATTACAGCACCGTTGTCGGCCGCATATTTGATAGCTCTTGCCTCATTAACCATCCTCACCTGACCATCACCATCGAAAACCTGGCAGGACATAATCCGTACTCCCTTTTTAGTTCCGTCTCCTCCGGCAATGCCACAGACTCCTTTATTATTACCATTCACGGCAGCAATCGTTCCCGCCACATGCGTGCCGTGACCGGTATCTTCGGCAGCTTGCCAACTGATATTCCCGTTATCTTTCACGAAATTGTAACCATAACGGTCACCCTTATAACCATTGCCGTCATTATCCTGGTCAGAACCAACCTGTTCCTTTTCATTCACCCACATATTAGCCGTCAAATCTTCATGAGTATACATAACTCCTTCATCAAGCACGGCAACAATGATTTCCGGATCACCCGTACACAGTTCCCATGCTTCCTCACAATTAACGTCGGAGCCAACAATAGCAGGAGCCTTCTCTGTTGCAAAGTCATACACTCCACGGTTGATGTATCCCCATTGGTGCGGTAAGAAAGCATCATTAAACTTGAAACCATTGTCTGCTGCCGCGCGGGTTCTCATCCTGTTCAGGGCTGCTTCCGACACCGGAACAGGTTTCTTCTTGGGATTATAGGCACGCTGAATGGCAGGATTTATCTGGAGTTTGGAAATCTCACCCAAACCTGACAATCTTTCCATAGCTTCCTTCAAATCCGTATTTTTATCAAAACGTACCAAATACCAAAGATGCAATCCCGCCTCACGGCTCTTTTCTTCGGTGCGCACATCAACTGGAAAAACGCGTTCAAAGTCATACGCTCCCAAGATAGAGAGCACCTCGTCCGTCGACGGAATGCCCGACCGGGTGGAGGCTCCCGCCGCACGTGTTTTCATCGTGCGGTCGAGAATTTCAGTCATTTCGGGAACGAACTTAATCAATAACTCCCCTTCGGCAGCTCCTTCCGGTATCACTATGTCCGGAGTAGCGGGAACCACCGGAGCGTCATCGTTCAGGTTGTTGTCACTACAAGCTCCCGCCAGCAATGCAAACGCTGTTATTACATAAATATATATTCTCTTCATATCCTATTCTTTGAGTTCATATTTTTCCTTGAATTTAGGGAAGGCTTTAAAATACGCGTCGAATGTAGACGGTTCGTTATCAAACCTTACCATTTTTCCTTCCGAATTCAATCCTTTTTCCATCTGGTTGTAGATCAATATCTCCGGATCCCAATCTATCAGATGAGGATGATACAACATCCAGTCGGGCAGATTGCCGGTAAAGAAGTTCAGGTTGACACTAAGCTGTTTCATCTTCGGAAGAATCTTGGGAATATTGGCGCCCTCATTTACCAGATATTGAATGGTGTCACCACCAAATGCATCCACATCAGCCTGTGAGTAACCGGTCACTCCTTCCTCTCCTATTTTAAAGTCGGGCAATGTACCTTCAATAAAATTGTAAGACAATCTTAACTCTTCCAAATTATCCCACAAAAATAATCTGCGGAGCGTATTATCATCTTTCGTATTGAAGAACAGACCTATACCATCAGGATACTTGCTGCTGTCTTTCGCTTCTCTAAGGTCGGAAAGAACAGATCTTCTGTTACCAATCAAATTAAGAGACTTCAGTTTCGGGAAATTCTCTTTCGTTATAACTGCCGGTACGGAATTAAAGTTGTTGCTACTTAAGTCCAACTTCTCGAGTCGTTCGCCCAACCGGACAAAATCGTCCGAAAGCGCTATCAGCCCGTAAGCGCTAACAGTTAATGACTTCAGGTACTTTAAGTTACTGCATACATCCGCTTCCAACGTAATGCTCTTAGTTGCCGTATTCGTGTTGCCGAAGAAAGTCAGGCTCTCCAGATACGTCAGGTAATGTACTTCCTGCGGAATGGATTCTTTAGTATTAATCATATTGAAAGTAACGGAGCGAACGCGTCCCACTACATTTTCGCCTTTCGGAAGATCCTTGTCATCTTCTTCCCACAATACGACATTGTCCCAATACCTCATATTTTCTCCCGGATTCCAGTTATTACCTACTTCCAGACGTTCTCTGATAGTGAGCAGTGCCAATGAGTCACCCGAACGATTATCTTCAATCCTCGGCGAAGCCTTCTGGGTGACTGTCACCACGGCAGGCTGTTCCAGTTTATCATCGGCATTTTGAGGTGTAAAATGAATTTGCGCCGTACGGATGTCAAAATCCGGATTCATCATCCATTCCACACGGATTTTAGTAGTACGCGGACGAGAGCCTCGGTCCAAATCGACAGTGGGATCCTTAGGCAAGGTAAGCCATTTCTTTTGCGGCTCGACATCATACTTCGTATTCATTTTGAATGCAACGTTTGTGGTTACGGTCACATCAAAATAGCGTTTATCATAATTGTCCGACGCTTTGATTTCCACATCTGGCTTTTCTATATAAATCATCTTGCCGTAACCGGTCTGATGCACTGTCATTACGCACGGTGCCTGTCCGCGCGGGATAAAGCGGATTTCCGCTTTACGCATTCCATTAATCAAGGTCGAATCGATAGAAACCGTACACTCAGTAACACCGGAACCATTGGCAGGAGAAATGTTCACCCAAGGTTCCGACGCACTGGCAGCCCATTCTCCCCCCGATGAGACGATGAGCTTGTCCTTACCACCGTCAGCACCCATCGTGATATCTTCCTTATCTATAGAGAATCCGGTAATACCACTATCGTCATCATCTTTACACGATGCCACAACAGCCATGTAAACGAATAATCCTAATGCTATTTTTACTAAATATTTCATTGATATTTTATTCTATATTGTTATTTATCCAGATCAAGCGCATCGCAACCACGGATATCCTGCGACTTATCGTAAACCAACGTATACCGTCCGGCTTTGATATAGGGGCATACATCGCTTATGTCAATCGAAATATTGGGATTATCCTTGATTTCGAACATCAAGATAGTCGGCGAAATGGTATCGTCAATTTTACGCAAGTCATTGGAGCCGATATAGAAGGCTTTAAGGCTCGGATTCTTATAAAGTCCCGTAGGCCACTCCCGCAATGTCCGGTTGCCGTTATCGTCACGTTGATGTCTGATACCGAATACCACCAGATAATTGATTGACAGCGGTTGGGTCGGGAATTTGGAGAATTGATTGTAACTCAAATCCAATCCGTACAATACCGGCATATTAATCACATAAAAATCATCTGTCAGCGAACTCAACTTATTATAGGTCAAGTCAAGACTTGTGAGATACTCCAAAGATGTCTTTCCTTTCAATGCCCCTTTAGGAATAGTTGTCATACCATTGGCGGAAAGGTTCAGTGTCTGCATCGGTGATTCTTTCTCAAACAGAAGTTTAGGGAATACCTTAAATTTGTTGTGATGCAGATTGACGGTAGAAGCATTGATACCCCGGTGATCTTCGCCATCTTCAAACTTATCGATCAGATTGTTGGAGAAATCGACTGTTCCCATTACAAAATCAGACTTGGCATTGAAAATATTCGGCACTTCGGTCAGCAGATTATTTGAACAGCTAAAATTCTCCACATCATTCCACCCAAAGAAATATTTCAATCCGTTTTCCTCAACACTCGGAATCGCTGTTATTTTATTATTATCCAGATATACTTTCATCAGTTTGACTTCCTTACCGAAAGGATGCAATGTTTCAATCTCATTGTTGGTACAATCCAGCAATGACAATTTTTTCATCTTTTTCAGAAGTTCATATTCAGGAAATCCTTTCAATTTATTGTATCCCAGATATAACAATTGAATCTTATCCGCACATTTTGAATCGTCTCCGATAATCTCTTCCCAGTTCTCTTTCAACACATCTCTATCTTCAGCGTAAATACCCGGATTACGCGCCACATTGAGTGAGACCAATTCAGGTAAGTTCTTCAACATCTTCACTGGAAGCGTTTCCAAACGAGGACAGTTGTAGATTTCTATATCCGTCAAGGTGGTCATATCCTCCCATTTCCACTCATCCTGTTCTTCATAATAAGGAGAATCAGGCTTTACCTCAACAAAGAAACCGTCACTGCGGATAGGTGAGTTGGCTATAAAGAATTGTTCCAGTTTTGTCAGCCTCATGATGGCTTTGGATACACCGGTGATTCCGTTCGTCAAAACACCAAACTGCACATCTTTCGTAGAAATACGGCTGCTCTTGATGGGCTTCATCTTCGGATTGTCGTTGATTCCTTTGCGTAGAATACCGGACAAATCCTCCCGGGCGTCTTTTGAAAGGAATTTCGTATCATAGTCCATTCTCATTGCTTTCCGCTGTTCTTCGCTCATGTTGACGGAATAGTTGTCGAACAAGCGTCCTCCCAGTTTTTCATCATGTGTTCCCAATGATAAGATTCTTAATTCGGTAAGTTGACCGATTTCATCGGGTACCACTCCTTTAGCACCGAATCCGGCAAGAGATAAAAGAGCTACACGCCCGTTATCCAACAACTGCACGCCGGGCTGATTTCCCCACAAGTCAATGTCCTTATTGAAATTCCAATTGGCTCCCATCGGTGAGGATTCTCCGTAATACTTCCAGTTCTGACCATCCATCTTTGTCCAGATAGCTTTCAGTGCTATATAGTCTTTGATGTATTCGGCTGTTTCGTCAAGACGGACAGGGACTTCAGCATCCTTTGTCACTTCATTGTCTTTCACGACAAACGATTTGGATGTCTGCACGGTGGCTACTTCCAATACGTTTTTCGCCTTTTTATCCGAATAGGTTGTATAACTACTTATCTGATAAGTACCGGCTTTCAGCCATGCCACCGTATCACATTCCATATAGGAAGTCTCCTGGTTTCTATCAGCATCGACATAGTCTTCTGCAGGTTTATCGGTAAAGTCTTCTACGTATTTCACCCGAATGCTTTTTATCGTAGTCAATTCCTGAGTGAAAAGGTTTTTCACAGTAATATCTATTGCCAGGATATTGCTCAACGGATAAGCTTCTTCCCCTGTTGCACGGGTCTTCACAAAGTCTTTCACCAGTTTGAATGTCACCATGCCTCGTGCCACCGCATCTACAATCAAATTCTGTGTATGCAGACCGTCGGAAACAATCGCAAAGGCATTATTCTCCCCGACTGGTCCTGCATATAATACATTGTCCAACTTATCATACAAGTAGTAACCAATAACAGTATAGGTTCCTGTAAGCAACTTCAACTTATCACTACGGAGTCCGAATTCTGCATTTTCCGCATTGTATGCATTCAATAGCAAAGTCTGAGTAATAGTTGAACCATTGTATTGCATGACAACTTTCACTTTCTGTACATCGTTCAGCTTATCCAGCTTATCGGTCACAGCACGCGTTGTCGTTCCTTTGTCCATGGATGCACTCTTTAATAATCTGAACTGCACATATCCATAAGTGGACTGCAACGGTTCGTCATCATCAGAACATCCTGTTACCACAGTCATTGCCAATAAACATGCAATGAAGGGAACAAAAAATAATATGGAATATAGTTTCTTATTCATCTATTCAATGATTAATTATAGTTGGGAGTAACAATAAGCACTTTCTTTGTTTTACCGTCTTTCTCAAACAGAATATGGAATTCCTCTGTTACTTCTTCTTCCCAAGCACTGATTGAAGTAGACGATGTCCCACCTTCACAAATCCTTGTTTCGGTTATATCTGTACCATTACGCATTACTTTAAAATTCCAATCGATCTCTAAATCACCCAATAATGGATCAATTTCAATAGCTGCTGAAGGAAATTCGACAGTATAAATATAACTTACACCAGAATATAAGTCTATTATATCTGGATCAGTAACTTTCGAGCAAGCAACTTCTTGCATACTAACCCCATTAAAATACGTCACTTTAAATGCCTGTGCTGTCTCTTGCTTTTTCTCTTTCTGTACGAAATTAATCAAGAGATTATTATTTTGATAAATATAGTTGATATCTTGCTCGTATGTTTCCATATCCATTTCTATCAAATTTTCCCATAATTCATCCTTGATTTCTTCATATAACGCTTTAGGCAATACCAACACATATCCTTCTCTTTCTTCGGAAGATTCATCAACTTTCAACCGCAAATTACCTTTTCCATCATCTTCAAGTCTCATCCAGTCAACGCCATCTTCTTCTCCAATTTTCATCTGCACCATTCCCCATTCAACTACTTTTTGAATATATACCGGCACCACCTCATCATTCAAAGCCTGAACAGTATATGGTACAAATTTATTATAAGTAGAAGTTGTAGTAGAAGTACCGGTTCCCGCACCACTTGTTTGTGTGAACGTCTTGCCATCCAGTGACACTTCCCAATTCCAAGGAGTAGGATTAGAGTCAAGTATCTTGATACTTTTCGGATCCATGCCTTTATATACTAAAGGGAATGAATAAGACATAACCCCGTCTTCGTCGGCAAAAGTCAGTGTACCATTTTGCACATACTTTACATACTGAGAATTTTCAATTACCTTAACCTCACCTTTTGTCATCTCATTTGCAGTACCTACAATAGCATTTCCGGCTATCTCCAACCATTCCGGCCGGTTAGTTGCGGCAAAACGGAAGTTCGCCTTTATCTGAAAGGGCTTATAATTATTATATCCCACTTCTATCTCATGGATTTCGTTGCCTTCCATATCATAGATCTTCAATTCACGCATTTTATTATCGCGCACCACATCAGCAATAATTGCCTTCTCCGCTCCTATCATCATAGTCAGACGGGCAACAGTAGGTGCATCGAACGCCACAGCTTCATCGGTAATCTTCAATGTCACTGTCTGCTTTCCGGCAGTTCCGGATAAAGAATAATCTTCATGACCATCATTCACAAAGCGGCACCAAGTAGCCGAAGAAGTCAACTGCCAATCGGCATTCGTTTCAAAATTCAACTCTTTTGTATCACCATATACACAATTGACAGTTTGTTTTTCAGGAAAAACCGCTTTTACCGCATCATCGTCATCATCCGAACAAGCACTAATGCATAACGCCATGAACAGAGCCGTGAAGCAGCCTTCCAAGCAGAACTTCCGCATAAGCGCAACCAAGTTTTTTTGTTTAAGCTTTCTCATATTTTTGTTTTTTATTATTGTTTTATTGAATTATTGACGCCTTCTTCAATGAGAATCTGCGCTTCGTCATCACTGACCCATTTCACAACATTGATATAAGTACCTACTTCATCTTTTCCGGCAGGCATCCCCGGCACATGTAATGTCATGTACTGTAGCATAAACCTTTCGCAACTACTATAATAAGAAATGTAATACCCCGATTGATATGCCCACACTTCCCAGTCACCATAAATGGTATCAAAGGCATCCGTAGTAGCAGCAAACGGCTGGTCTTCCATTTCAATCAACGGATTAAGCAGGTCATCAGTAGTAAACTTCACTTTGAGGTCATATCCTTTGTAGAAGTAGTCCTTCATTATAATAGTGTTTTCCGAATCCGGATCGACTACGGTACGGATCAATCGTTGACTTACCCCCTGCATATACGAGCTGAAATAGGTGGAAGTTACAATCAAGGCATAACCTTCAAACAAATGAATGTCGAACGGACATACTTTCTGTAAAATCACTTTCGTTTCGGTTCCGTAAAGCTCCCACTTCGATTCTTCCTTACTGACCAGTTGAAGAACCATTCCCAGTGAATCGGTAATCTCTATATTGTCATAAATACCACGTATACGGACATTCGCCATACGCTCACCCGCCTTAATAGTTACCGTATTTGACTCTAAGGAAAAATGCCATCCTTCCACTGCATTCGTCTTTTTATCCAGAATCTCCACTCCCAATGTACGGTCGTAACTGCAAGCTTCAGTGGCCGCTACCGGTATATCGAAATACTCCTCGTTATTTTGTACCGGA
>ENA-UOJM01003210-UOJM01003210.1-human-gut-metagenome-genome-assembly--contig:-P116-NODE-3210-length-10093-cov-5.354652_pt1 | contig 10093 bp, 7 predicted proteins | sample MGYA00242349_ERZ723896 | MGnify/ENA metagenome assembly ERZ723896 | reverse complement strand
TATCATGCGAAATAAAAGGCTTGCCCGCGTGCAAGCCTTTTATTTATAAGTCTCACAGAGTTCGCGGTTCGCAGGCCGCGAATAAAATGAAATCCGTTTCTTGCGGCGGCGTGTATGCCGCAAAAAAACACTCTGCGCGGAGCGAGCGTCGCAGGCTGGCCAAAGGCCAGCCGAGGCGCAGAGCGGAGCGAAATCCCCTCGGGTAAAAAGGCTTCACCTTTTTACCCGACCAGCCAGAGGATCAGTCCATACAGCGCGCTGGCGGCGGTGCCGAAGACGATGACGGGCCCGGCGATGACGAACATCTTCGCCGCCGTGCCGGTGACGATTCCCTCGGCGCGGAAGTCGATGGCGGGGGAGACGACGGCGTTTGCAAAGCCCGTGATTGGTACGAGCGTGCCCGCGCCGCCGAAGCGCGCGAGCTTATTGTAGAGGTTCAGCGCCGTGAGCAGCGCCGAGAGGAACACAAGGCTTATCGACGTGGCCGCAGCGGCGTCCTCCTCGCGCAGTCCCGCCGCCAGCCAGCCGTTCAGAATCCCCTGACCGGCGGCGCAGATCAGCCCGCCGATGAGGAAGGCGAGGGCCATGTCCTTGCCGAGAGGGGATTTTTTCTGCATGCGGCGCACATAATTCTGATATTCCTGCGGGGTCATGTTCACGGCGCATCACGTCCTTTCCGGTCGTAGTCTGCCCCGGCGGATGAAAAATATGCCGCCGCCTTGCCAAGCGGCAGGAAAAACGCTATAATCGAAGAACCAATAACCGGAAAGCAGGTGATCCTATGACAGACGGCGCGCATCCCTTTGGGCGGAAGACACGACAGAAGGCGCTGATCGACCCGGACCGCTGCACGGGCTGCGGGTACTGTTCGATGTTCTGCATCATGGAATGTATCGAGCAGCAGCCCGACGGGATCTACCGTGTGGACGCGGAGCGGTGCATCGGCTGCCGCTCCTGCAGGGTCAACTGTCCGTATGAGGCCGTGACCATTCTCCCGGCGAAGCAGGAGGGCTGAACATGGGAAAAAAGAACATCAGGAGGGATCACCCGCTCGGGCTGTATCTCCACATTCCGTTCTGTAAGGCGAAGTGCGCCTATTGCGACTTCTATTCGCTCGCGCGCAGCGAGGAGAAGATGGACGCCTATACCGCCGCGCTGCAGCGCCACCTCGTCGAGGTCGCGCCGCAGGCGGACTGTCACATCGTCGACACCGTCTATTTCGGCGGCGGCACGCCGAGCTACCTCGGCGTGAAGCGGCTGACGGAGCTGCTCAAGACGGTGAAGAAGCACTACCGGCTCGCAAAGGAGCCGGAGATCACGGTGGAGGCCAACCCCGACAGCGCGTGCGACTGGAAGGCGCTGCGCGCCCTGCGCCGCGCGGGCGTGAACCGGCTCTCGCTCGGCGTACAGTCGACGGACGACGCGCTGCTGCAGGCGATTGGGCGCGTCCATACCTTCGCGCAGGTGCAGGAGGCCGTGGCCGCCGCCCGCCGCGCGAAGATCAAAAACCTCAGTCTCGACCTCATCTACGGCCTGCCCGGCCAGACGATGGCCCAGTGGGAAAAGACGCTGCAGGACGCGGTCGACCTCCAGCCGGAGCACCTCTCGTGCTACGGGCTCAAGCTCGAGCCGGGGACGCCGCTTTTTGCGCGGCAGGGGGAGCTGACGTTCCCGGACGACGACGCGCAGGCGGACATGTATCTCTACACCGTCGCCTTCCTCAAGGAGCACGGGTACGAGCAGTATGAGATCTCCAATTTCGCCAAGCCCGGCTTTGCCTCGAAGCACAATCTGAAATACTGGCTGCTGCAGGAGTACGCAGGCTTCGGCCCCGGCGCGCACTCCGACTTCGGCGACATGCGCTACGGGTACCTGCGCGACATCGACCGCTATATCGCGGGGGAGCTGGTGCTCTCCGAGCGGGAGACGATCTCCCGGAGGGAGCGCGACATGGAGTACATCATGCTGCGGCTGCGGCTGGCGCGCGGCGCCGACCCGCGCGAGTTTGAAAACGCCTTCCGCGAGCGCTTTAACCCGCTGGCAAAACTCCTGCACCAGTACGCCGCGCACGGCCTTGCTTGTCAGAACGATGACGGCAGCTGGCGTCTGACGCCGAAGGGCTTTCTTGTCTCGAACCAGATCATCGGCGCGCTGCAGGAGGAGCTGAGCCGCGAAAAGGCCGACCGCCTGGCCCGCGCCGCCCGCGGTGACTACAGAGTCATCGACTAACCAAATACAAATCGTATAATAGACAACATAAACAACCGGGAGGATTTATCCTCCCGTTGTTTATAAGCCTCGCAGAGTTCACGGCTCGCAGGCCGCGAATAAAATGAAATCCGTTTTTCGCGGCGGCGTGTACGTCGCAAAAAACACCCTGCGCGGAGAGAGTGTATTTTTGCGCGCACAGCGCGCGCACAGCGCGCAAAAATGCGCGGTTCGGAGCGAAACCCCTTCTACTAAGAAAGACGCGGAGGATTTCATCCTCCGCGTCTTTCTTAGTAGAGTTTCACGAGCCCACTCAGCAGTACCGGCGGCACGAGCCACAGGGCGAGATACCCCAGCATCTGCATCGGGTGCAGTAAATCCGTGCTGCCCAGCCCCGTCAGATAGTAGCTCAGCAGCAGCCCCGCGAGCGCGCCGAAATAGGCGAGGATCGTCCCCGCGCGGACGGCGCGCAGGAGCCGGCGGCTGCCGATGACCGTCTCCGCGAACGGCATCAGCCCCTCGCGGTAGATCACGGCGTTCGGCTCGCCGCGCTGCTCCGTCAGCTCCGAGAGCGCCAACCGTGTTGACACGTCCGGGTACACGGGTTTGACGTCGAAGCTGAACTTCCGCTTCAGAAGCCCCGGCGTGACGTTTCCCTCGCGCACGGCGAGCACCGGCTGGATCCGGTTGCGCCGCACGGCGCGCAGCGCCCAGTCGACGTTGCGGCTCGCCTGATACTTGATGGCGAAGATCGCGATGAGCTGCCCGTCCACGGAGAGGAATACCCCCGTTTTCAGCTTCAGATCGCGCGGGAGCGTCACCTTGGACTGCTTCATGAAATAGGCGCTGCCCATCATGACCGTCTCGCCGTGGATGGTGCCGCCGAAGCCGCCCTCCTCATAAAACTGCAGATCCTCCAGCGGCTGGCGCACGCCGCTCTCGGCGGCGAGCAACTGCTCAAAGATGGGGGAGAGGGGGCTCTGCGCGGCGCTTGCGAGCGTCGCGGCGTAGGAGACGACCTTGCCGATCTCCTCGCCGTAGATTTTCAGGCCGTTGAGCTCGACCGTTCCCGGCGGGAAGAGGTCGGAGTCCGTCAGCACCATGCGCTTCGACGTGCTGACCGCCCGCGCACCCTGATAGCCCGCTGCGGCGCTGCCGCTGCGCGCAAGGTGGCGGCTCAGCCGCCGCAGGGGCAGCGCCCCCGTCAGCGGCAGCGACAGCGGCACCGTCGCCGACAGAATCGCCGACCAGACCCAGAGCACCTGGTTCATTTTGCCGCCGCCGACGCACACCACGCCGGTGAGCACCGTCGCCGCCGTGAGCAGCAGCGGCGTCAGGATGACCTGCCAGCGCTCCGCCGGGCCGGGGCGCACCGTCGTGCGGTAAAAGCCCGCGAGACTGCCGCGCTGCTTGCACGCGCCCGCCGCCGTCACCGAGACGACATAGGGCGGCGCGCCGCCGAGGTCGGCCAGTCGGAAGCTTTCCCACCGCGACTCGCTCATGAGCAGCAGGCCGTATTCGCTCGCCCACAGCAGCGCCGACGCGCAGGCCGCGTACGGCAGCGGCCCGCCGGCGATTGAGGCGAACACACAGTGCGCCAGACACACCGCGCACACGACCGCGCAGGCCGCTTCGCAGCCGATGTGCCGCGCGCGCAGCTTCTCAAGCGCTTCCAGCCAGACCGGGCGCGCGAGCAGGATGCTCACGAGCAGCCCCGCGCCCATTACGGCCCCGCGCAGCACGTCCAGCTCCTGCCACACGGCGGGGACGAAGCCCAGCCCGTCGCAGACGGAGAGGACGATCAGCAGCGCCGTCGGGATGGAGAGGTGCAGCAGGTTCTTGCGCAGGCGCCTGCAGAGCTGCTTTTCCTCGCGGGCGGCCGTGTCCATGTCCGGCTCCGGCTCGAGCGGCTCGTCCGGCTCCTCGCGCTCGGGCTGCTCCCACGCGCCGCCGGATTTTTTCCTCCGCTCGCGCAGCGCCCGCAGCCGCTCCGCCGCGCTGAGCACCAGCCGCTCGGCGCGCTCGCGCAGCGGCTCGCGCTCCTCCAGTATTTCGTCGTCCGTCTCCTCGAGCACGGCGGAGACAGTCTCGCTCATCACCTGCTCGATGGAGATTTTCGGCGGTTCCTCCTCCGGCTGTTCTTCCGGTTCCTCCTCAGGCTCTTCCGGGGCTTCTTCCGGCTCCGGCGGTTCGGGCTTGGCGGGCGGCTCCGGCTCCTCCTCCGCAGGAGGCTGCGGCTCGGGGGAATTAGCGGGATCCGGCTCCGGTGGGATGTCGGGCTCCGGTTCGGGTGCGGGAGTGGGCTCCGGTTTGGGCGCCGGTTCCGGGGCAGGCTCCGCCGCACCCTGTCCGAATTCGGCCAGGATGTCCTCCAGCGAATATTCCTCCGTAGGCTCCACGCCCTGCAGAAGCTGCGCCGTTTCGCTCAGCTTCTCTTCATCGCTCAGTCTGCTCATGGTCTCTCCGTCAGTCCGCCCGCTCCTGTCTCTGGCGCACCGCCTCATACAGCAGGATCGCGGCCGCCGCCGAGGCGTTCAGCGACGAGATGCGCCCCTTCATCGGGATGCTTACCAGAAAATCGCACGTCTCGCGCACAAGGCGGCCCATGCCGCTGCCCTCCGAGCCGATCACGATGGCTGCCGGGCCGCGCAGATCCGCGCCGTAGAGCGGAGTCGTGCCCTCCGCCGCCGTCCCGTAGATCCAGACGCCCTGCTTTTTCAGCTCCTTGAGCGCGGCGGGGAGGTTCGCCACCCGCGCCACGGGCATATAGCTCACCGCTCCGGCGGAGGTCTTGCCGACGATGGCCGTCAGCCCCGCCGAGCGGCGCTTGGGGATGATGACGCCGTGCGCCCCGGCGCACTCCGCCGTGCGGAGGATGGCGCCGAGATTGTGCGGGTCGGAGATCTCGTCGCACACGACGAGCAGCGGCTGCTCGCCCTTTTCGCGCGCGCCGTCGAGCAGGCTCTGCACGCTCACATATTCGCGCAGCGCCGCGAGGGCGATCACGCCCTGATGCGCGTGCGTGCGGGACATGGCGTCAAGCTTGCGGCGGTCGCACTCGACGACCACGACGCCCGCGTCCCGTGCGCGCGAGGCGATGTGACCGAGTGTCTTGTCCGTCTCACCCTTGGCCAGATAGATCTTGTCGATGGCGGTCCCGGCGCGCAGCGCCTCGATCACCGCGTTGCGTCCCTCGATGACGCCGTCGCTGACGGCCTCCTGCACGGGGCGCTGCTTATCAAACTCTTTCATAATGATCCTCAACTTGGAAATAAATTTTCTTATTTTGACAGTATACCATACCCGATCGACAGAATAAAGCGCCATTCATAGAAATTTTACAGAAAATCCGCCGCGGTCAACCTTGTGACAAAGGCGGATTTATGATATACTCCCATTTATTCAATGTGCATCCCCATCTGTGGTGGAAGGAGATAAATATGGATCCCAATCAGAACAAGAAAAACGACAAGAACAACCGCGGCCGGATGCGGGGGGTGGCCTCGCTGATCCTGTGGGCGCTGGTTCTGGTCGTGGTGTTCCAGTATATCAACGCCTATACCGGCAACGCCGCCAACAAGACCACCAGCCACGAGATCAAGTACAGCCAGCTCATCGAGATGGTCAAGGCCGACGAGGTCAAGTCCATCGAGTTCAAGGACAAAACGATCTATGCCACGCCCGTCGACGGCTATACCTTCACCGACAAGGACGGCAAGAGCTATACCCAGTCCGACGAGAAAGGGCTCACGCTCTATACCACGGAGCTGACGAACGCGAACCTGCTGGCGCTGCTCGATGAGCACGGGGTCGAGTATACCAGCCCCTATCAGGCGCAGATGAGCCCGATCCTCGAGTTCATGATCGCCTATATCCTGCCGACGATCCTGATGGTCGGCCTGTTCATGCTCGTCTTGCGCATGCTCGCCAAAAACGGCGGCGGCGGACTCGGCGGCATCGGCAACGTCGGCAAGTCCAACGCCAAGGTCTATATGGAGAAGTCCACCGGCGTCACGTTCAAGGACGTCGCCGGTCAGGACGAGGCGAAGGAGTCGCTCGAGGAGATCATCGACTTCCTGCACAACCCCGGACGCTACACCGCCATCGGCGCGAAGCTGCCGAAGGGCGCGCTGCTCGTCGGCTCGCCCGGTACCGGCAAGACGCTGCTGGCCAAGGCCGTGGCGGGCGAGGCGGGCGTCCCGTTCTTCTCCATCAGCGGCTCGGGCTTTGTGGAGATGTTCGTCGGCGTCGGCGCGAGCCGCGTGCGCGATCTGTTCAAGGAGGCCGCGAAGGTCGCGCCCTGCATCATCTTCATCGATGAGATCGATGCCATCGGCAAGACGCGCGACAGCCGCTTCGGCGGCGGCAACGACGAGCGTGAGCAGACGCTCAACCAGCTGCTCGCCGAGATGGACGGCTTCGACCCCGGCAAGGGCATCATCGTCCTCGCGGCCACGAACCGCCCCGAGGTGCTCGACAAGGCGCTGCTGCGCCCCGGCCGCTTTGACCGGCGCATCACCGTCGACCGTCCGAACCTCGCGGGCAGACTTGCGACGCTGCAGGTACACACCCGCAGCATCCACCTCGCCGAGGATGTGAACCTCGAAAAGATTGCGCAGGCCACGGCGGGCTGCGTCGGTGCGGATCTGGCGAACCTCGTCAACGAGGCGGCGCTGCGCGCCGTGCGCAAGGGCCGCCAGGCCGTGAACCAGAACGACCTGCTCGCCGCGTTCGAGACGGTTATCGCCGGTTCCGAGAAGAAGGGCACCGTCATCACGCAGGAGGAAAAGCGCATCATCGCCTACCACGAGGTCGGCCATGCGCTCGTCGCCGCGAAGCAGAAGAATGCCCAGCCTGTCTCCAAGATCACGATTGTCCCGCATACGCAGGGCGCTCTCGGCTACACGCTGCACCTGCCGGAGGAGGAGAAGTTCCTCATGTCGAAGGAGGATATCCTCACCGAGATCCGCACGCTGCTCGCGGGCCGCTCGAGCGAGGAGGTCGTCTGCAACACCATGACCTCCGGCGCGGCCAACGACATCGAGCGCGCCACGGAGCTCGCGCGCAACCTCGTCGCCCGCTTCGGCATGTGCGATGAGTTCGACATGATGGCGCTTGGCTCGATCCAGAACCAGTACCTCGACGGCGGCTACTCCATGAACTGCGCGCAGGAGACGTACGCTGCGGCCGACCGCGCGACCATCCAGATCATCCGCCAGTGCCACGAGGACGCGAAGAAGATCCTCATGGACAACCGCGAGATGCTCGACAAAATCGCCGCCTATCTGATCGAAAAGGAGACGATCACCGGGCAGGAGATGATGGCCATCCTCGAGGGGCGCGACCCCGAGACGGTGGACAACTATGGCGCGACCCGCGAGGACGCCCCGCAGAAGCTCTTCCACCCCTCGACGCCCGACGTGATCGAGGCCCCGGCCAAGCACATCAACATCGTCTCCAAGCCGATCCCCATGCCCGACTTCGAGCAGAAGGACGGTCCGGAGAGTCAGTCCGCGGACAAGCCGGAGGAGGAAAAGCCCTCCGACAGCGAGCCGAAAGACGAATAAAAAATTGGGAGAGGATGTATCCTCTCCCAATTTTTTTAAATTTTTGTATCGAGCCAATCCCCAATGTCCTTGTAGATCGTCTCCTGCTGCGCGGTCTCGTTCAGAATCTCGTGGCGCAGGCCGGGGTAGAGACGGATGGAGACATCCTTCACCCCGGCGGCGAGGAACGCCTCGAACGAGTGCTGCACGCCCTTGCCCATCTGGCCGACGGGGTCCTTGTCGCCGGAGACGAACAGCACCGGGAGTTCGTGATCCATTTTGCGCAGGTTCGTGATCTTCTGGTTGAAGGAGATGCCGCCGAGCATGTCGAGAAACAGTCCGACCGTCGCGTCCGCGCCGCACATGGGGTCGGCGATGTAGCGGTCGACGTTTCCCTCATCGGCAGAGAGCCAGTCGAAGTTCGTCCGGTTCGGGGCGAAAGCCTTGTTGTAGCCGCCGAAGGCGAGCTTTGTGACGAGGTCGCTCGTCGCGTCCGCGCCCTCGCGGCGGGCGATGAGCTTTGCGAGCGTGCGCCCTGCGGCGATGACCGGCGCGGGCTGCCAGCCCGTGCCCATGATGACGGCGGCGCGCACCGTGCCGGGATAGCGGATGAGGTACGAGCGCGTCAGAAACGACCCCATGCTGTGCCCCATAATGCAAAGCGGCATGTTCGGAAACTCCTCCTGCAGCCGCTGGTGGAGCGCGTGGATGTCGTCGACGGCGTGCTGCCAGCCGTCCTGCGCGCCGAAATAGACGGGCGTGGCGCCGTCGGGGAGGGATTTGCCGTGGCCGAGGTGGTCGTGCCCGGCGACGGCGATGCCGCGGGCGCAGAGATAGCGCGCGAAGCCGTCGTAGCGCGCGACGTGCTCAGCCACGCCGTGCGCAATCTGGAGAATTCCGCGGATTTCGCCCTCCGGCAGCCAGAGCATCGCGTGCAGCCGCGTCTGCCCGTCCGAGGAGAGAAACGTGAACTCTTCGATATTTATCATGGAAAAACCGTCCTCTCTGTGCTATAATGTCGTGGAAAACATAGACATTATAGCATATTTTTATGCAGAAGGAAAGAGGCGACTGTGATGGGAAACTACATTCTGGCGCTCGATCAGGGGACGACCAGCTCGCGCGCGATTGTGTTCGACCGCGCGGGCGGCATCGCCGGACAGGCGCAGCACCCGTTTGAGCAGATCTATCCGCAGGCCGGTTGGGTTGAGCACGACCCGATGGAGATCTGGGACAGCGAACGCCGCGCCGCGGCGGAGGCCATCGCCGCGATCCCGGCGGGGGAGATCGCGGGCATCGGCGTCACAAACCAGCGCGAGACGACGATCCTCTGGGACCGCCGCACCGGCGAGCCGGTCTATAACGCCATCGTCTGGCAGTGCCGCCGCACGGCGGAGCTGTGCGAGACGCTCAAGCACGCGGGGCTCGACGAACGGATCGAGTCGTCGACCGGTCTGCTGATCGACGCGTATTTCTCCGGGACGAAGATCCGCTGGATCCTCGACCACGTCCCCGGTGCGCGCGAGCGCGCCGAGCGCGGGGAGCTGCTGTTCGGAACGGTCGAGTCGTGGCTGATCTGGCAGCTCACGGGCGAGCACGTCACGGACTGCTCCAACGCCTCGCGCACGATGCTCTTCGACATCCACCGGCTCTGCTGGGACGAGGAGCTGTGCGGTATCCTCGGCGTGCCGATGCAGATCCTGCCGCGCCCGGTGTCAAACAGCGAGATCTACGGCTGCGTGAAGCCCGGCATCCCGGGGCTTGAAAAGCTCGCGGGCGTCCCGGTCTGCGGCGCGGCGGGCGACCAGCAGGCCGCCCTCTTCGGGCAGGGCTGCTTCCGCCCCGGCGAGGCGAAGAATACCTACGGCACGGGCTGCTTCACCCTGATGAACGTCGGGCAGAGGGCCGTGCGCAGCCGTGCGGGGCTGGTGACGTCCGTCGCGTGGCGCATCGGCGGCGAGACGACCTACGCCCTCGAGGGCAGCGTCTTCAACGGCGGCAGCACGATCCAGTGGCTGCGCGACGAGATGGGGCTGATCCCGTCCGCCCCGGCCATCAACGACCTCGCGGCCGGGGTGCCGGACACGGGCGGCGTCGTGGTCGTCCCGGCCTTCACGGGGCTGGGCGCGCCGTATTGGGACATGTACGCCCGCGGCGCGATTCTCGGCATCACCCGCGGCACGAACCGCGCACATATCGCCCGCGCCGTGCTCGCGTGCATCGCCTATCAGGTCACGGATCTGATGCTCGCCATGCGGCAGGACGCCGGGTGCGACATCACGGCGCTGCGCGCCGACGGCGGCGCGAGCGTCTCGGATCTGCTCATGCAGATGCAGGCC
>ENA-UOJM01003207-UOJM01003207.1-human-gut-metagenome-genome-assembly--contig:-P116-NODE-3207-length-10103-cov-7.840068_pt1 | contig 10103 bp, 3 predicted proteins | sample MGYA00242349_ERZ723896 | MGnify/ENA metagenome assembly ERZ723896 | reverse complement strand
GTTTTATACTCTTTGTGAAAACTCAGAACCGCAAACAAAGCGGTAAAACCCAGTGTTAATGCAATGTAACTCATACGTTTTTTTTGTTTAATATATTAATAATAGAAAATTCATTATACTGTTTTAGATTTTCAGTATACCTCATTTTCGGACATTTTACAATAAATTTTGTACAAAAAGATTTTTACTCCTGCGTTCGTATGAGAACAGCATTGGAAATCAGAATTATGGCGCCGCCGAGCAATATGTTCCAGGTCAGCGGTTTGCCGAGGAACATCCAATCCAAGAACAACCCGGTTACCGGTTCCAAAAGCAGAAGCATACCGACAATTACCGGGCTGACATTGCGGTTGTTGGCAAACAGCAGCAGATTGGGCGCCACATAAGAAGCTAATGTGTAGATGACAAAATAAAGCCACAGCTGCGGCGGCATTTCCAGGCTGAATATCCGGACGCCGTTGAACTCAGGCAAAATCCTTAAAATCCAATAGAGTGCAAAAACGGGTATCAGCGTATAAACGCTGGCCGCGAGAAATGTTCCGGAAGGCGATACATTCTGCCGGCTGAAATATTGAGCCACAATCAGCCATAAAGACAATCCGACACCGCCGAGAACCGCGAGAAGGACACCCCACGGCGATAACTCCGTCCCGCCGCTCGGATTGATAAGAAACCACAGGCCGACAATCATACAGCCGACCAGAAACCAGTTCAGCAGCGTCTGGCGGTGGCGAAAATAAAAGCGTTCGATCAAAATGGTCCAAACCGGCTGCAAATAAATCAGCAATACGACCAATGTAACCGGAATTTTAAGAAAGATCGGCGTATATTGTCCCAGCGTTATGAAAAACAGAGCGGCGGCAAACAGAAATTTCATTTTCAAAGGTATGCGCCAAAGCTTATGCAAATCACAGCGGGCAAAATAAGCAATAAACAAAACGGAAAGCAGATTCGGATAAATCATCAGCTCAAACAAAGATGCTCCGAGGTTTGACAAAACCTTGGCTCCGAAAATGACGCCGCCGTCAAGAATGCCGCTTAACGCGAGATACAAATAAACCATTTTTCCTCCGCAGAGGAATATAATTACTCTTTCACGTTTTTCATCTGCTCACGGTACCAGTCAGACCAATGCCGTTTATCAATGCGGAGTTCGCGGACAAGCGGTTTTCCGTCTGCAAGGGCAAATTCCAGCTGCATCAGCGGCCGGGTGCGGTTTATCATCCGTTCCAGCTGCGGCGCAACATCTTCCGGAAGGTAGAAACGGTAAACTTTTTCAAATTTATCCTTCGGACAGGTTTGTCCGCCGAATGTTTTACAATCCGTTCGCGTCCAGTCAGGCTGCAATTCCAGATAATGCCCGGAAATCAGACTGCGGGGGTCATACCCCTCTACCGTTACCATAACCCGCGGCGCGGTCAGGCTGAGGTATTGCAGAACAGCCGTCCATATCAGGAGAACGACTATCGGAAAAGCCAAAGCCGGCAAAGCCCAATTTTTTCTAATCATGATTTTTCTCCCCGACATTATGCAGTAAACGGCGCCGTACCTTTTGCCAGATGACGGCTATCGCGGCAAAGGCTAGCCCGGAGACAATCAGCCCCATTCCGGTTGACAGTATGGAGCCGAAGACCTCAAGGTAAACACCAAAAAAGCGCAACGCAATCAAAACCGTGCTTACATTCAGCAAACGCGGATAATTGTGCCGGTATGCATAAATTCCCGCCACCGACAGCAAAGCAATCATCATCAGGGCGGAAGTTTCATCTTCCCAGGCGGGCAGCATATCCGTCAAAAAAGCATAAACAAAGATGACGGCAGCCGCGGCTATTCCCGGCCGCAACGAAGTTTTCCGGCAAGCGAAAGCGAACCCGGCCAGCGCAAGTGCTGACAAGCCCCAAACCGTCCAACCGAGTGAAACATTATCCGTCCGAAAATAGGACCAATCTTTCAAACTGAAAGCATCCAGCACAAAAGCGCAAAATGCAAAAGCAAAAACGGTCAGATGCCGCCAAGCCTTTTGAATGGCCGGATGCGGCAGCATTTGCAGCAAGCGGTAAAAGACCAGCATGGCAAACAGGCCGCTCCAGATACCGAAATTAGCATTGCGGTCAAACAACCGGTCAATGAAATCGGCAAACCAGCGATAATCAGACAGGCGGTCATACAGCGACAGGAAAAAGCCAATAAACCACAAACCGGGAAACAACGGCTTGCTGCTCAGGAACAGAAGGGGAAAAGTTAAAACCGACCAGAAGAGCAAAGCGCTCAATCCATGCGCCGGCAAATGATATATCTGCCCGACCAGGCCGATTGAACCGAGAACAAGCAAGGCAAAGGCCGTCAGCAGTGCCTCGGCGGCCAGGTTCCTTCCCTTTCTGCGGCTGTGCCATACTCCCCATGCAGCCGTACAAAGGAGAGCAAAATCGACGCCGAGTTTAACTGCGGCGGGAATGGCCTCCCAATTGGCGGCAATGACGGCAATCACACCGATGCCGATACAAAAACAGCTTAAAAACAAAAGCGCATGATAAAGCATCGGGCGCCTGACGTTGTTTTCATAATCGGTAATTTTCTGCTGCTGTTCCGCAGTAATCAGACCGCGTTTTTGCCAATCCGACAATTTTGAGTAGATATTCATTTTTTCTTCCTATTTATGAGACCTGACAAATTGTAGGCGACGATTAATTATATAGCAATGAAATTTTAAAAATATTAATAAAGAGTTAAAAACCGTGGTATAACCTGCGCACCGCGATTGACGGAAATTTACGCCTAAGTTAAAAATACTCTGTCGACAAATATATTTTTAACCATGGTAGTAGATTGATGAAATTTAAAATTTTCAGCTTCAAGAGCATTGTTACCTATCTGACAATTGTTTCTTTCTACATTGCGACCACGCTTTCGGCCTTTGCGGCACCCCTGCCCCCGATAAGCCTGGCCCAGATGTACAGCCTGGCTTCACAAGGGAATGTCAGGGCTCTGCGTGCTGCCGTTCAGCGCGGAATGAACATTGATGCGACCGACAGATACGGCAACACCGGCCTGTGTCATTCAATCTACCAAAACAATTATACGGCATATAACGCTTTTCATGCTTCCGGCGCAAATCCTCGGCATCCCTGCATTCAGAACATTCCGCCGCAGCAATATGATTATTTCATGGCCTCGAGCCGGGCAACGCCGGTAACCGCTACGCCCCGCGACGCCTATAAAGAATTTGCAGACGGCGAATTCGTCTTTTCAACCACAACCTGGGTTATCGGCGGCCTGCTTCTGGCCGGCGGCATTGCCGCAATTGCCCTGAGCGGCGGCGGTGGCGGCAAAAAACACCATTACTATTTTCCGCCGAATGACAGCTTTACGCCGACGGACGACAGTCTGGGCGCTTTTGTCGGTACGGAAACGCCTTCCGCTCCCGAAAACAGCCCCTATACGCCGGTAAAAATCACCAACGGCGAAAATGACAGCAACTTTACGCTGAGCAATGATTCTCAAATCAAAGTGGGTGATGAAACCAAAAATCTGGTTGACGTGATTAACCTGAACGACTCCGTGCTTGATTATACCAAATATATTCAGGTCGGAATGAAAGCGATTGACGGCAATCAGGTCGTCAACGGCAAAATTCCCCTGACCGGCACCGAAGTCGGCGCAACAATTACCCTGCAGAACAATACCGCCGGCATGGTGGCACTGCATAACTCTAACGCCATAAACAACAATACGCTTAAAATTATCGCCCGCAACGGAACGCTGGGCATGATTGCCAGTGATAAATCACTGGTGCGCAACAACGGAAACATAGACATTGCCTTTCAGGGCACTACCGCCACCGACCAAGTGGACGGCATGTATGCCGATACCTCCTCCACTGCCATCAATGACGGAAAAATCACCGGAAACGCTGCGGTTGACAGTGTTGCCGGTACTTTAATCGGTATGCAGGGACGTTTGATTAACCAAGTGCAAAATCCGGCCGGCACCATTCCGACCCAGCTGATTAACAACGGTAATATTTCCCTGAGTGCCGCAGCAACGCCCGACAAGACAATTTCTACCTCTCTGGTCGGTATGGGCAGCTTTTTGGAAAAGGCGTTTCTGGAGGGAACAAAGCTGCTGCGCCGTACCGGGTTTATTGAAATTACCAACGCCGCCAACGGCGTCATTGATCTGAACGTCAATCTCGGCGACAGCGGTACCTATGATTCGACGCAAAGTAATCTGCTGAACGGAACCGGAGGTATTGTCGGCATTCGCTCAGACGCTCATACCACAGCAACAAACAACGGCGCCATCCGCCTGACGATTGCGCCGGAAAGCACCAACAACATTACCAATTCCCATGCCGGAATGCTGTCGGTACACGGCGGAACAATCGTCAATAACAAAGAAATCACGGTCACCGGAGGAATCGGCGGCTACGGTATGCTGGGTGTTCGCGGCGAAGGAACCAACTCCGAATTCAACACCCTTAATCCGACCATCGTCAATTCCGAAAGCGGAACCATCAGCGTCAACAGCACCGACGGTTTCGGCATGGCAACCCGGCACGGCGGAACCGTTGTCAACAAAGGCACAATCAAAATGCTGGCCAAAGGCACCGGCCTCCAGATTAACGCCGGAACCGGAACAAACAGCGGCACCATAACACTGAGTAACGGCGGCGACGGCATGACCATCCGGCAGAACGTTACGACGGAAGCGGGAACGGCCAATAATGCCAGCAGCGCCAAAATTCAAAATACGGAAACCGGCGTGATTGACATCAAATATGCCAACGGTTCCAACGGTATGTTTATTGAAGACGGTACTGCCGAAAACAACGGTTCAATCAAAATCAACGGCACCGACAGTACGACAACCGAAGCTTCCTACGGCATTCATGCTCAAAACGGCACCATGCTTAACACAGGATCGATTGACATGGACGTTATTCTTTCCGGCGATGCCGACTCTTACGGCATGTATGGCGAAAATTCGGCCTCGGCCACCAACGCGGCTACGGGTAAAATTACTTTCACCCGCAAGGGCACCGGCATGTACACAACGCAGGGAACCAATACCAACCACGGACAGATTGTCATGAACGGTATCGGTTCAACCGGTATGGCTTCCGAAAGCGGCGCCGTTCTGAACGGCAAAACCGGCTCAATCCAATTGGTCAGCGGCACGGGCATCAAATCGACCTCCGGCTCCGTTACCAATCAGGGCTCAATTAATATTTCACAGGGTGAGGATTCTGTCGGCATATCTTCCGGCAGCAATGCGGTTAATGACAAAGACGCTACGATTCAAATTACCGGCGCCAATTCGACCGGCATTTCGGTTGAAGAAAATGCCACTGCGGTCAACCGGGGCACCATTACCTTAACCAGCACTCAAAACAGCAAAGAAAACTATGGTATGATTTCCGCCGGAGGTGAACGGGCCCAGATTGACAATGACGGAATTATCAACCTGAACGGCTATGACTATGCGGCCAGCAAAGAAGTCGGCTACGGCATGTCTATCGGCGACGGACGGGCCAATAACAACAACACAATCAACATCAACCGCATGTATGGTTACGGCATGGCCTCTACCGAAGGTACACTGACCAATAACGGAACAATCAACCTGACCAACGGCGGACGCGGCATTATGGGCGAAAGCGGCGAATCGTTTAACAATAAAGATGCAACAATTACCATTACCGGAACGCCCAATATGCAAAATTCATACGGTATGTCCATGCAGGACGGAACGGCCAAAAACTTTGGGCAGATTGACGTTACCGGCGGCTCGGTCGACTCCAAGACCTACGGTATCTCCGTCAACGGCGGCAACGGACTGAATCACGGTCTGATCAATATGCATTCAGACAATGCGTTCGGCCTGTTTGACGAAGGCGACGGCGAAATCACCAATGTTGCCGGAGGAACAATTAACCTGTACGGCAATAACTCCGTCGGTATGCAGACCACAAGCGGCAAAGCCGAAAATTTCGGCACGATTAACATCGGCGTTGACAACGGAACCGGGGCAATTGTCGGCGGCAGCGGCAGTACGGGCATGATCGCCGGTGACGGGGCAACGGCCATTAACTCCGGACATATCAACATGAACGGCAACAATGCCGTCGGCATGACCGCAAACGGCGGAACCGTCATCAACGACAAGAGCGGAACTATCACCCTAAACGGCAGCGGCAGTGCCATTAATTCTTCCATTTCCGCTACTTCTCCGGCCGAAACGTCAAATACAATAAACAACAACGGCGTCATTACGATTACCGGAAACGGAAACGGCATTTGGGCCGACACGGCAACCATTACCAACGCCGCAGGTGCCCGCATTGAGGTCGGCGGAAGCGGTTACGGCATACGCGCGTCCAAAGGCAGCATTACCAACAGCGGAACGATAACGGTTTCCGGCTCAAACGGAACCGGAATGTCCGGCGGCGGAACGCTGGTTAATGATAAAACGATTACCGCATCGGGAAGCGGTTCCAAAGGTATGGAAGTAACAACCGGCGGCACGGGAACCAATAACAAGGACATCACCGCCAGCGGCAGCAATTCCTCAGGCATTTATGTCAACGGCGGAACGGCCGACAATATCGGAACCATTATCTCCAGCGGCAACGGTTCTTCGGGTATCTATGCGGCCAACGGCGAAGCCTACAATCAAACGACGATTTCGGTTGCCGGCGAAGGTTCCATCGGAATGACAGCCGGCAGCGGAACCGTGACCAACGGCAAAACGGTTCAGGTTCCGGTTTTGGACGAAGACGGAGAACCGGTTCTCGGCGATGACGACCAGCCCAAATATGAAGAAAAGGATTTGCCCGGCACCATTAACGTTGTCGGCAGCAATGCCGCCGGTATGAAACTGGCAGGAAGCGGCAAAGTCATCAATAACAAAGGCGCAACAATCAACGTCTCGGGTGCCGGGTCAACCGGTATTTGGGCGGCCGGTTCGGGAAGCGCCGTCAACAACGGAACAATCAATGTTTCCGCCGCAGATACGGCAGCTTCGGGCATGAGGGCTTCAACCGGCACCGCAACCAACAATGCAGCCATTACCGTTACCGGAAACGGTGCGCAAGGTATGTATGCCGACGGCGGCAATGTTGTCAATGCCGCTTCGGGAACGATTGACCTGAAAGCCGAAAATACGGTTGGTATTTATGTGGCCAACGGCAGCGGCAGCAATTTGGGAACTATCAATCTGGGAGGCACCGGCGCCATCGGTCTGCAGGCAGACGGAGGAACAGCCACCAACTCCGGCAGTCTCAAAGTCAGCGGCACCGATACGGTTGGCTTATACGCCAACGGGGGCACCGTGGTCAACAGCGGAACAATCGAATTCAGCAGCGGCGATGCGGCTGTTTTAGTTGACGACGGAATCGGACGCAACGATAAAACAATTACGGTTACTTCCTCCAACCTTGAGGCTATGCGTGCCGACGGCGGCGAAGCCGTTAATGCCAGCGGCGGAACCATTACGCTGAACAGCTCGGCCAATAACTCTACGGCCATGTATGCCACCAGAGGAAAAATTACCAATAACGGTACTATTGCCCTCAACGGAAACAGCGGAATCGGTATGATGACAGAGGCGGAAGGAACTGCAAACAATACGGGAACCATTAACGTCAGCGGGGCAGATTCCGTCGGTATTCTGGCTGACGGAGGAACAGCTACAAACAGCAGCGGTACCATTAATGTTACCGGCAGCAGTTCATTCGGCATGAAAGCAACCGAGGGCGAAGCAATCAACAATGCTACAATTAATGCCAATAATAATATCGGCATGTTCGCTGACGGCGGAATTGTTACCAACGGCAGCAGCGGAAAAATCAATGCCGGTTCCGGCGCTTCTTACCTGATGCTGGCGGAAAACGGCGGCACGGCAAATAACAAAGGCACCCTCACCTTCAGCGGTTCAGGCTCTGCTTTGCAGGCCAAAGGGGCTACCGTCAACAACACAGGTTCAATTACCGCGACCGGCAGCGGAAACGGCATGGCGGCAGACGGAACATCTTCCGCCGGAGCAAATGCTGTCAACAGCGGCACCATTACCGTCAACAGCGGCAAAGGCATGATTGCAACCTCTACAACGATAGATACGACAGTCACCAATGCGTCTGGCGGTGTCATCACCGTCAACAGCAACGGCGGTGTCGGCATGTATGCTGACGGATCGCATGCCCGCGCCATTAACCTCGGTACCATTAACATTAAAGGAACTTCGTCCACTTCTTACGGGATGAAGGCCGTCAACGGCGGTTCGGTTGAAAATGCCGGAACGATTAATATGGCTGCCGGTTCGGCCGGAACAGGCATCTATGTTGACGGGAAATCCACTTTCTACAACAATGCTTCGGGTAAAATCGTTTTTGCCGGCGGACAAACGCAAAGCGGAACCATTACCGGCGACACCTCGGCCGGCAGCGTTGACATTTGCGATGACGGCGGCAGCTGCGCCAACAAGTTTATTCATCTGGAACAAGGCGCAACCCTGCAAAACAGCGGCACTATGGTAACGTCCGCCTCGTTCAAACTTAATGAAATGGGCGGCGGCAGAGTTCTGCTTGCCTCAACCGGAACAATGGTCGCCGGCAACGAAATCAGCGGCGATTTATATGCCGTCAGCGACCGGGCGATGCTGGAACAGGGACAGAAAGATGTTTATGTTAACCGGAATGCTTTGACGGCCAGTGAAATTGACGTCAACCTGATGTCCGCTTCGCCGATGTGGGAAGTCTCTCTGGTTGACAGCGCGGAAGATTCTGCCGACGATGCGGCGGCGCAGGCTGAAGACGAACCGGCCGTCGAACAGCCGACAGTCAAAGACGAAGATGAGGCAGACAACGACAGCAGCACTTCCGACAAACCGTCCAGCGAAAAAGACATCGTTTATAACCGTGTCGCTTTCTCGAATCTGGTTAATAATGCCAGCCAGGCGGCTTATCTGGAAAGCAATTATGCTATCCGCAACACAATTTATGACGGTATGATTACGGCCGGCAGCATGGAAGAATTCAACCAGGCTTTATACAGTAATCTGGGGCTTGACTTAATTCCCAATTTTGCCAAACAAAATATGGATATTCTCCGCAATGTCAACCGGCAGGTCAACAGTGCCGTATTCAACAACAATGACACGAAAGAATTCCGTGTTCATGTCGGCTATGACTATTTTGAGCGCGAACAGGACGGCACCAACGGCCTGAGTGGTTATGAAGACGAGGCCCACACCGGTTATGCTTTGTTTGACAAGAAATATAACGCCAACTTCCGTTACGGCCTCGGCGCCAGCTTCACCAAATACAGCAGTGATTATGACAACGGTGCGGAACGTGATGAAGTCATTGCCCAAATTATGGCGCCGTTGATTTTCGAAACCGACAGCACCAAGGTTGTTTCGATGCCGAGAATCGGTATGGGCTGGGGTGAATATACACGTTATGACCATACCGGGGAATATAAGGCCGATACCCGTAATTATTACTACGGTATCACTAACGAAGCGCGCCATGAACTGGATATGGGCCTGCTGACGTTGGAACCGGTGGCCGAATTCAATATTATCGGCCTGTATCAAGGACGCACCAAGGAAAATATCCGGGTTGATTCCGGCAATAACCTTTCCGTTGAGGGCGGACTCGGCTTATATGCCAAGAAGAGTTTCAAACCCATGGGTGACGATGAACTGAACATCCGTCTGGGCGGAACTTATTATCATGAGTTTAACAACCCCTATCAGGCAGTCAGCGCCGGTATTGTCGGACTGCAGGGACGTTATCACATGAACAGCTATGAGACACAACGCAACCGAGCAGTTCTGTCCAGCCGTTTCGATTATAAACGCGGCAAGTTCAATTTCTATCTGGAAGGCAGCCGCTTTATCGAAGACGACAGCACCTATTCGGTCAACGCCGGTCTGACATATGCTTTCTAAATATCGACAAGCCCCTTAAATAAGGGGCTTTTTATTTAGGGATTTTAGCCAAAAATAAAGGGGAAGTTTATTTTATATTGACATTGTTTTGATGATATGGTACCTTACAATCAGGCTATGATTCAGTTATATGTGAGGTGTATGATGAAAAA
>ENA-UOJM01003199-UOJM01003199.1-human-gut-metagenome-genome-assembly--contig:-P116-NODE-3199-length-10124-cov-4.387327_pt1 | contig 10124 bp, 9 predicted proteins | sample MGYA00242349_ERZ723896 | MGnify/ENA metagenome assembly ERZ723896 | reverse complement strand
TCAATCTAACTGGGAAGTATACCACATTTTCCGGCCATTTCCTAGTGCCAAACCCCACAAAGAAAAATTTCGCGGAACCCCTTGACAATCTGTACATAGTGTATATACTGTACATGTACAGTACGAACGGAGGAACTCCATGGAACTCATCATCCGAAACACCAACAACCAACCGATCTATGAGCAGATCTGCACTCAGATCAAAGCCCAGATCATTTCCGGAAAGCTTGCCCCGGGAGAGGCGCTGCCCTCCATCCGGGCGCTGGCCAAGGATCTCCGGGTCTCCGTCATCACCACGAAACGGGCCTACGACGAGCTGGAAGCCGACGGCTTTTTGTACACCGTGGCCGGCAAGGGGTGCTTTGTGGCGGAGAAGAATCTGGATCTGATCCGGGAGCAGAAGCTCAAGGAGCTGGAGGATCACCTCAGCGCCGCCGTGGAGCTGGCGGCCCAGTGCGGCGTATCCTCCGGGGAGCTGACGGAAATGCTCCACATCCTGCAGAAGGAGGACCCCTCTTTATGAATGCCATTGAACTGACCCATGTGTGCAAAGCCTTTCCGGGCTTTGCCATCCAGGACCTGTCCCTGGCCGTTCCCAGCGGCACCATCTGCGGACTGGTAGGGGAAAACGGCGCTGGAAAAACCACCGCTATCCGCCTGATGCTGGGGGCCCTGCGGCCGGACAGCGGCCGCTGCACCCTGCTGGGGGTAGACACCGATTCCCCGCAGATCCTCTCCGCCAAGGAGGACGTGGGGGTGGTGCTGGATGAGGCCTACTTCCCCGAGACGCTCAACGCCGTCCAGGTGGGAAAGATCCTTTCCAAGACCTACCGCCGCTGGGACAAGGACCGCTATGACGGCTACCTGGACCGCTTCTCCCTTCCCCGGGACAAACAGTTCAAGGACTTCTCCCGGGGCATGAAAATGAAGCTGGCCATCGCCACCGCCCTGGCCCACGATCCCAAGCTGCTGGTGCTGGATGAGGCCACCGCCGGCCTGGACCCCATCGTCCGGGACGAGGTGCTGGAGCTGTTCAACGAGTTCACCCGGGAGGAGGACCACTCCATCCTCATCTCCTCCCACATTCTCTCGGACCTGGAGAAGCTCTGTGACTACATCGCCTTTCTGCACCAGGGGCAGCTCCTTTTCTGCGATGAGAAGGACCGCCTTCTGGAGGAATACGCCGTCTTTACCGGCACAGCGGAGCAGGCCGACAGCCTCCGCAGTGAGGCGGTGGTGGGCCGGGTCTCCAGCGGACTGGGCGGGGCACGGTGCCTGGTCCGGCGCAGCGAAGTCCCTCCCACACTGGAGCTGGAGCGGCCCACCGTGGAGGACATCATTCTCTTTCTGGTGAAAGGAGCGAAGGATTCATGCAGGCACTGATCTTAAAGGACTTCTATGTCATGTGGAAGCAGACCCGGATCTTTCTCCTGGTGATCCTGGTCTTTTCCGCCATCCCCGGCTCCTTCAACGCCGTCTTTGCCGTCATCTACTCCGCCATGCTGCCCTACACGGCCATGGCCTATGACGAGCGGAGCAAGTGGAACCAGCTGGCGGCCATGATGCCCTACTCCGACCGGGACATCGTGCTGAGCAAATACGCCTTCGGGTGGCTGTTCATCCTGGCGGCCACCGTGGCTTCCCTGGTTTTGCAGGCGGCACTCTCCCTGGTATGGCCCGCCGCCGGCAGCGCTTCCCCTGCCGCCCTGCTGCTGGCGCTGTGCGTCAGCGTGTGCGTACTGGACCTGACGCTGCCGCTGATGTTCCGCTTCGGCACAGAGCGGGGACGTCTCCTGATGTTCTTCATCATCTTCCTGGTGTGTGGCAGCGCCGGTGCCGTGGCCGGCATTGCCCCCGACCTGAACGGGAACGCCTATTTCGCCCTCACCCTCTCCGCCGCCGCCCTGGCCGCTGTGGTCCTCACGGTCCTCTCCGTGCCCTTCTCCATCCACCTGTACCGGCGGAAAAGGCGGTGAGTGCCATGAATCCATCCGCCCCTGCGCCCCGGGACCTGACCCCGGAGGACATTGCCGCGCTGCTGGCTCTTCTGGGAGACGCCCTGCGGCGCTGATTCCCGCAAACGACATGAGAAAAACCCGGAGGGAAAGCAAAGACTTTCCCTCCGGGTTTTTTTGCAAAGGTTTCCTTGGGCCGCCCATCAGCCCCACAGGCCGGAGAGCATGGGGATGACCTGCTTTTTCCGGCTCATGATCTTGGGCACGAAGGCACAGTTCTCACTGCCCTTGATGTTGAAGGCCTGGTGGATGGTGTCCTCGTCGCCCACATAGAGCAGCTGGCTGCCCTCCAGCAGCACGTCGGTGATCATCAGCACCACGGTGTCGAATTTCTTCTTCTGCCGGATGTCGGACATAATCTTCAGAAATTCGTCCTTGCGCTTGAGCAGCCGCTCGGAGTCCATGCAGGTGATCTGGCTCACCGCCAGGTCATGGCCGGCGATGTGGAACTCCTTGTAGTCCGTGTACAAAATGGCCTCGGCGCTCTTGTCATCACCGCAGGTGGCGGAGAAGATGGCCTTGCCCAGCTCATCGAGAGAAACATTGGCGATGCGGGCCATACGGTTTGCCACATCCATATCCCGCTGGGTGCAGGTGGGGGACTTGAACATAACGGTGTCGGAGACGATGGCGGAGGCCAGCAGACCCGCCATCTTGGCGGTGGGCATCAGGCCCTTTTCCTGGTACATACCGGCCACGATGGTGGCGGTACTGCCCACCGGCTCGTTGCGGACATAGATGGGGTTTTTGGTCTGGATGTCCGCCAGGCGGTGATGGTCCACGATCTCCAGGATCTCCGCCTGGTCCAGGCCCATCACGGACTGGGCCTTCTCATTGTGGTCCACCAGCACCACCTGCTTGCGGCGGGGTTTGAGCAGATGGAAGCGGGACAGCGTGCCCACCACGCGCTCCTCCTCGTCCAGGATGGGGTATGCACGGAACCGGCTTTCCAGCACGGTGTCCCGCACGTCGTCGATATAGTCGTCCAGATGGAAGCAGACCAGATCCTTGGTCTTGCAGATGTGGGAGATGGGCAGGGCGTGATAAATGAGACGCACCGCCCGGTACGCGTCGTACTGGGTGGAGATGATGCAGGTGCCGGTCTGCATGTCCAGCAGCTCCTGGCTCACCTCTGCCTGGCAGACGATGACACAGTTGACCTGCATCTCCAGCGCCCGGCGGATCATATCCGGCTGGTCGCCGCAGATGACGATGCTGTCCCGGTTGGAGAAGAGCAGGTTCTCCCGGCACACCGGCAGCGCGATGGTCACCTCGCCGGAGATCGAATCCCGCAGTTCGCCGTCGGCATTGAGGATCTTGCCCTCCAGCACGGAGAGCAGGTTGTAGATCGGCATTTCCGCCACCTGGGGATTGCGGACGGAGGACATATCGTAGTTGGCCACGTCGCCGGCGGAGAGCATGCCGAAGAGGGTCCCGTCCTCATTGGCCACGGGGATGGCGGAGATCTTCTCCGCCTGCATGGTCTGCCAGCCCCGGCTGATGGTGGCTGCGGCAGAGAGGGTGGGCGGCGTATCGAAGGCCAGGTCCCGCACCTGGGTGCGGACGTCTCCGATCAGCTTGGGGGGCTGGACGCCGAACCGGTTGAGCACGGTTTGGGTCTCGTCACTGATCTGGCCCAGACGGGCGGCCTGGTACCGCCGGTCTCCCAGGGCGTTTTTCAGCGCAGCGTACGCCATGGCGGAGACCACAGAGTCGGTATCCGGGTTGCGGTGTCCGGTAATGTAAATGGTATCCATCGTTTCGTTCCTTTCACGTAACATTGCGTTACATTTTTATCTGGATTGATTATGCCGCCGCCCGGCGGCGGTTGTCAAGCTGCAAAAGAGAGAAAAAACGCCGGCGCGGCAAAAGCGCCGCGCCGTAATCGTTTTCACAAAATCAGCAGCTCCTTGGGGGCCTTGGTCAGGTTCCGGCAGCCGGTCTCCGTGAGCAGGATCACATCCTCGATCCGCACGCCCAGCTTCCCCGGCAGATACACGCCCGGCTCCGCCGAGATCACCGCGCCGGCGGGCAGTGGCTGTTCATTGGAGGGGGACGCATTGGGGGCCTCGTGGATCTCCACGCCCACACCGTGTCCGAAGCTGTGGCCGAAATACGCCCCATACCCGGCGGCGGCAATGACTGCCCGGGCAGCGGCGTCCACATCCCGTCCGGTGACTCCGGCCCGGGCGGCGGCGATGCCCGCCTGCTGAGCGGAAAGCACTGTCTGGTACACCTTCTGCATCTCCTCGGTGGCAAATCCCACCGCCACCGTGCGGGTCATATCGGAGCAGTAACCGTGATAGATGCAGCCGAAGTCCATGGTGACGAACTCCCCGTTCTGGATGGTCCGCTCTCCCGGCACGCCGTGGGGAAGGCTGCCATTGGGGCCGGAGACCACGATGGGGTCAAAGGACATGTTCTCCGCCCCGAAATGGAGCATCAGATACTGCAGCCGTGCAGCGATCTCCTTCTCCGCAACGCCGGGCCGGATCTCCTCCAGGATCACCTCCAGCGCCTTTTCGGCGATCCGCTGGGCCGCCACCATGGCGTCCAGCTCTTCATCATCCTTCACCGTCCGCAGCTTCCACAAAAGCTCTGTGGCCGGCACCAGATCGCAGGGCAGCACTTTGCGGTAGCGCTCATGCTCCAGCACCGTCATATACGCCTCTTCATAGCCCAGCCGACACACCTGCTGCTCGCCCAGCGCCTCGCTCAGCAGCACGCCGTATCCCCGGCCCGGGCCCACTTCCCGGATCTCTGCTCCCTGGACACTGCGGCCCGCCGCCTCGATATAGCGGGAGTCGGTAAAGTAATACGCCTTCTTGCGGGTGACCAGGGCCACGCCGTCCGTTCCGGCGGAGTGGAACCCGGAGGCATAGAAGCGGTTGGCCTCGCCGGTGAGCAGCATGGCATCCAGGCCGTAGCTGTCCAGCAGGGCAGCGATCTGATGAAAATGATTCACGGTACCATCCTTTCTGCAAGCCTGTCGAAAGGCTTTTCCGGTGCCGCCCGCAGGCGGGCACGTTCCTGTTTGACGGTGCTGTGCGCCGCGGTTCGGGCGCATTTATCTCCCGCTCTCTTCCCGCTCCAAAGACGCCTGGATAAAGCCGAAGAACAGCGGATGGGGACGGTCGGGACGGCTTTTGAACTCCGGGTGGAACTGGGCGCCCACGAACCAGGGGTGGTCCGGCAGCTCCACGATCTCCACCAGGCGGCCGTTGGGGGAGAGGCCCGCCAGCGTCATGCCGTGGGACTGCATCTCCTCCCGGTAGTCGTTGTTGAACTCAAAGCGGTGGCGGTGCCGTTCGGAGATCTCGGGCTGGCCGTACAGCGCCCGGCTGCGGGTGCCCTCCAGCAGCACGCAGGGATACTTGCCAAGACGCATGGTGCCGCCTTTGTCCGTGATGTTCACCTGATCCGGCATCAGGTCGATCACCGGATGCTGGCTGGTCTCGGAGAACTCGGAGGAGTTGGCGTCGGCATAGCCCAGCACGTGGCGGGCAAACTCGATCACCGCCATCTGCATGCCCAGGCAGATGCCGAAATACGGCACGCCGTTTTCCCGGGCGTAGCGGACGGCGCAGATCATGCCCTCAATGCCCCGGTCCCCGAAGCCGCCGGGCACCAGGATGCCGGACACATCCGAGAGTTCCTGGCGCACGTTCTTTTCCGTCAGCGTCTCGGAGTCCACCCACTTGATGTCCACCACAGCGTCGTTGGCCGTGCCGGCATGGTTGAGGGATTCCACCACAGAGAGGTAGGCATCATGGAGCTGGGTGTACTTGCCCACCAGAGCGATGCGCACCTTTCGGTGGGCGTTCTTCTCCCGGCGGACCATGGCGCTCCACTCCCGCAGGTCCGGCTGGTGGGTGATGAGGCCCAGCTTCCGGCAGACCACCTCGTCCAGGCCCTCCCTGGCCATCAGCAGCGGTACCTCATAGAGGGTCTCCGCGGTGGTGTTCTGGATGACGCAGTCCGGCTCCACATTGCAGAAGAGGGCGATCTTCTTTTTCACATCGTCGGTGATGGGCACATCGCACCGGCACACCAGCACGTCCGGCTGGATGCCCAGGCTCAGCAGCTCTTTGACGGAGTGCTGGGTGGGCTTGCTCTTGAGTTCGCCGCTGCCGGGGATCTGGACGATCAGCGGCACATGGATGAAGAGCACGTCGCCCCGGGGCCGCTCCGCGTACACCTGGCGGATCGCCTCCAGGAAGGGCTGGGACTCGATGTCGCCCACGGTGCCGCCGATTTCGGTGATGACCACGTCCACATCCTCAGAGGCCATGGCGTATACCCGGCTCTTGATCTCGTTGGTGATGTGGGGGATGATCTGGACCGTAGCGCCCAGATAGTCGCCCCGGCGCTCCCGGTTCAGAACGGACCAGTAGATCTTGCCGGAGGAGACGGAGGAGTTGCCGGAGAGGTCCTCGTCCACGAACCGCTCGTAGTGGCCCAGATCCAGATCCGTCTCGGCGCCGTCGTCGGTGACGAAGACTTCTCCGTGCTGATAGGGGCTCATGGTGCCGGGGTCCACATTGATATAGGGATCGAACTTCTGGTTGCGCACCCGCAGGCCCCGCTGCTTGAGCAGACGGCCCAGGGATGCGGCGCAGATGCCCTTGCCCAGTCCGGAGACCACGCCGCCGGTGACGAATACGAATTTGGTTGACATGCCACTCACCTTACCTTTGTAGATTGCTCTTGTATCATACCCACCCTTTCGGGGGAGAATGCCCGGTGTGAACGTCTGCGCGGCCCTGAAAAAAAGAAGCACCGCCGGACCCATTTTGCGGCTAAAAGTCCCGTCTTTTTCGGGACGTTCAGCTGCGATCCGCGGTGAAAGCTGTCTGTTTGATTGTCGCCGTGCGGCTCCTGCCGCAAACCGCCGCTCAGAGCGTTTCCAAAAATACTGTTTCAATATAGCATCCCCGTTTTGAATTGTCAACGGCGGCTTTCCGCCTGCTTTATCCTGCTTTTTTCAAATCGCACAACCCCTTTCCGCCCCGCTCTCCCAGCCGTTTTCCGGCCCGTTTTTTACGCCGGGTACCCGCTTTTCCGGGACAGCTTTTGGAATTTGTCAAAAAAGACGGTTGACATAATTACTTTAAAGCTGTATGCTACGAAAGTAAAGAGAGATCACCTTTCTTCAGTTAGGGAGGGGCTTGCGATGCATCCGTTGTTCAGCCGCTTTTACTACGCCTATAAGGTCCGCCCCGCGGGCCGTTTTGGGTATGCGCAGACGCGGGCCGTCCGTCCGTCCGATCGAGAAAGGCGCTGATTCCGTTCAGGAAAGCGGCTCTGTCCTTCGGGCAGGGCCGCTTTTATGATCAGAATTTTCTCATCCAATGAAGAGCAAAGGAGATTGAGCGTATGAAAAAGAAGTTGCTTGCTTTGTCCCTGGCCGCCTGTATGGCCCTGTCCCTGGCCGCCTGCGGCAGCAATCCCGCCATCGACCCGTCGGATGACGGTGTCGGTGAGACCACCGATGCCCACCCCTTCACCATCGGCATCTGCCAGCTGGTCCAGCACGAGGCGCTGGACGCCGCCACCCAGGGCTTCAAGGACGCCGTGGAGGAAGCGCTCGGCGCCGAGAACGTCATCTGGAACGAGCAGAACGCCGCCGGTGACTCCGCCACCTGCACCACCATCTGCGGCTCCTTCGTCTCCGAGGGCGTGGATCTGATCCTGGCCAACGGCACCGCCGCCCTCCAGGCCGCTTCCGCCGCCACCGGCACCATTCCCATCCTGGGCACCTCCATCACCGAATACGGCGTGGCCCTGGGCATTGACGACTTCAGCGGCACCGTGGGCAACAACGTCTCCGGTACTTCCGACCTGGCTCCTCTGGATGAACAGGCCGCCATGGTCAAGGAGCTCTTCCCCAACGCCAAGACCGTGGGCCTGCTCTACTGCTCCGCCGAGGCCAACAGCCAGTATCAGGTGGAGACCGTGAAGGGCTACCTGGAGGACCTGGGCTACACCTGTGAGCTGTACAGCTTCGTGGACTCCAACGACGTTACCTCCGTCACCAACACTGCCTGCAGCAGCTGCGACGTGCTGTATATCCCCACCGACAACACTGCCGCCTCCAACACCGAGGCCATCAACAACGTGGCTCAGCCCGCCGGCGTGCCCGTGGTGGCCGGCGAGGAGGGCATCTGCAAGGGCTGCGGCGTGGCCACCCTCTCCATCAGCTATTATGATCTGGGTGTGACCACCGGCAAGATGGCCGTCAAGATCCTCACCGGTGAGGCGGACATCTCCGAGATGCCCATTGAGTATGCACCTCAGTTCACCAAGAAGTACAATCCCGATCTGGCAAGCTCCCTGGGCGTCACCATTCCCGAGGGTTACGAAGCCATCGCCTGATCCTTCCCACAAAAAACCGCGAGAGAGGGAAGCCTTTCTCGCGGTTTTCTGACAGGCAGCGGCCTATCTTATCACACTATGAAATCTTCTGGAGGAGATCAACCATGCTAGACTTCACAAATCTGGTGTCCAGCCTGCCCGGCGGCGTGGCCCAGGGCCTGATCTGGGGCATCATGGCCATCGGCGTCTATCTCACCTACAAGATCCTGGACATCGCCGACCTGACCGTGGACGGCACCATGTGCACCGGCGGCGCCGTATGCGTCATGATGATCATCAACGGCCACAGTGTCCCCGTGGCGCTGCTGTGCGCGTTTCTCGCGGGCATGGCGGCGGGACTCATCACCGGCCTGCTCCACACCGCCATGGGCATCCAGGCGCTGCTGGCCGGCATTCTGACCCAGCTGTCCCTCTATTCCATCAACCTCAAGATCATGGGCTGGGGCAGCGGCGCCGGCAGGGCCAATCAGGCCATCAGCGTGGATAAGTACGACCTGGTGGTCTCCTCCCGTTACCTCTTTGACGGCACCTATCCCTGGTACAAGAGCCCCATTTTGTGGGGCGCCGTCTTCTGCGTTGCCATCATCGTGATCCTGTACTGGTTCTTCGGCACGGAGATGGGCTGCTCCATCCGGGCCACCGGCGCCAATCCCAACATGAGCCGGGCCCAGGGCATCAATGTGGACTTCAACAAGGTGCTGGGGCTGATGCTCTCCAATGGCCTGGTGGCCCTCTCCTCCGGCCTGCTGGCCCAGTATCAGGGCTTCATCGACACCAACACCGGCCGGGGCGCCATCGTCATCGGCCTGGCCGCCGTCATCATCGGCGACGTGCTCTTCTCCCGCATCTTCCGCAACTTCGCCCTCAAGCTGCTGGGCGTGGTGTTCGGCGCCATCATCTACTATCTGGTGATGCAGGTGGTGCTGTGGCTGAAGGTGGACTCCGACATGCTCAAGGTCCTCTCCGCCGCCATCGTGGCCATCTTCCTGGCCGTGCCTTACTGGAAGGGCAAGTACATTCCCGTGAAAATCAAGCACCTGCCGGAAAACACAGAGACCGCTGTTGCTTCCGCCGGAAAGGAGGGTAAGGACAATGCTTGAACTGCGCAACATCTGGAAGACCTTCAACGCAGGCACCATCAATGAAAAGCAGGCCCTGCGGGGCGTGAACCTGACCCTCCACGACGGGGATTTTGTCACCGTCATCGGCGGCAACGGCGCCGGCAAGTCCACCATGCTCAACGCCGTGGCCGGCGTGTGGTCCGTGGACGAGGGGTCCATCACCATCGACGGCACCGATGTCACCCGTCTGCCGGAATTCAAGCGGGCCCCCTTCATCGGCCGGGTGTTCCAGGACCCGATGATGGGCACCGCCCCCACCATGCAGATCGAGGAAAATCTGGCGCTGGCAGCCCGCCGCGGTCAGCCCCGTGGACTGAAATGGGGCATCACCCGGGCAGAGCGCAACGATTACCGGGAATTGCTCAAGGGGCTGGATCTGGGCCTGGAAGACCGTCTCACCAGCAAGGTGGGACTGCTCTCCGGCGGCCAGCGCCAGGCGCTGACGCTGCTGATGGCAGCGCTGAAAAAGCCCAAGCTGCTGCTCCTGGACGAGCACACCGCCGCCCTGGACCCCAAGACTGCCGCCAAGGTCCTCGCCCTCAGCGACCGGATCGTGGAGGAGAACCACCTGACCACCATGATGGTCACGCACAACATGAAGGATGCCATTGCC
>ENA-UOJM01003197-UOJM01003197.1-human-gut-metagenome-genome-assembly--contig:-P116-NODE-3197-length-10135-cov-6.386607_pt1 | contig 10135 bp, 10 predicted proteins | sample MGYA00242349_ERZ723896 | MGnify/ENA metagenome assembly ERZ723896 | reverse complement strand
ATGCGGCAAACTGTGGTAAACTGAAAATAAGAAAACAGGCAAGGAAAGGACGGCAGCGTATGGTCACAACGGTGCGTTCCCTCGGTTTGCAGGGCATTTCCGGTTATGAGGTCACGGTGGAGTGCTTCCTCTCGGGCGGGCTTCCCGCGTTCGACGTGGTCGGCCTCGGCGACACGGCGGTGAAGGAGGCGCGCGAGCGCGTCCGCGCGGCGATCAAAAACTGCGGAGCGAAGTTCCCCGTCAGCCGCATCACGGTCAACCTCGCGCCCGCGAACCTGAAGAAAGAAGGCACGGTCTACGACCTTCCGCTGCTGCTCGGCATCCTCGCGGGCGAGGGTGAGATCGACGCGCCGGACCCGGCCTCCGCGTTCATCGGTGAGCTGTCGCTCACCGGCGCGCTGCGCCCCATCAGCGGTGTGCTGCCGATGGCGATGGCCGCGGCGCGTGCGGGCGTGAAGACCCTTTATGTCCCCGCGGCGAACGCCGCCGAGGCGACGCTGGCCGACGGCCTGACCGTCTACGGCGTGGAAAACGCGCCGCAGCTTCTGCGCCATCTGCGCGGCGAGGAACGGCTTGCCCCCGCGCAGCGCTGGGAGCCGACGGTCGAGGCGGACAGCGTTCCCGATTTTGCCGACGTCATGGGGCAGGAGAACGTCAAGCGCGCGCTGGAGATCGCCGCCGCAGGCTCCCACAACGTGCTTCTCATCGGCTCGCCCGGTGCGGGCAAGTCCATGCTCGCGCGGCGTCTACCCTCCATTCTCCCCGACATGACGCACGGGGAGGCGTTGGAGTCCACCGAGATCTGGTCGGTAGCGGGACTGACCGACAGCAAGCACCCCATGCTCACGCAGCGCCCGTTCCGCTCTCCGCATCACACGCTTTCCGCCGCAGCCATGTCCGGCGGCGGCAGGACGCTCTCTCCCGGTGAGATTTCCCTCGCCCATCACGGCGTGCTGTTTTTGGACGAGTTTCCCGAGTTCCACCGCGATGTGCTCGAATCTCTCCGCGCTCCGCTCGAGGACGGCGAGGTGACCATCACCCGCGCCGCGGGCAGCGTCACGCTGCCGAGCCGCTTCATGCTCGTGGGCGCCATGAATCCCTGCCGCTGCGGCTGGTACGGGCATCCCTCCGGGCGCTGCCGCTGCTCGCAGAAGGACGTGGAGAAATACGTCTCCAAAATTTCCGGCCCGCTGCTCGACCGCATGGACTTACAGGTCAGCGTCCCCTCGGTGGAGTTTGAGGCCATGCGCCGCCGCGAAAAGGCGGAGTCCTCCGCCGCCGTGCGCGAGCGCGTCAACGCCGCGCGGGACATTCAGAAAAAGCGCTTCGCCGGCACGCCCATCACCTGCAACGCCTACATGACCGCGCCGATGGTCGGCGAGTTCTGCCGACTCGACGCCGCGGGTGAGAAGCTCTTAAAGGGCGCGTTTGACCGTCTCGGGCTCACCGCCCGCAGCCACGATAAGCTGCTGCGCGTCGCGCGCACCATCGCCGACCTCGACGGCAGCGAGAGAATCGAGAGCTTCCACCTTGCCGAGGCCATCCAGTACCGCAACACGGACATTCTGAGGGGGGAAGGCTGATGAAAAAGTACGATGCTATGCGTCTTTCCGGCACGATTCTGCTCGCCCACCTGGCGCTCTGCGCCGCATTTCTCCTGCTGCTTATCGCTGCATCCGGCTCAACATCGGCCTTTACGTTCCGCTCGCCCTACGGACTTGTATTGGGACTGCTGTTCATCGGGTTACCGGCGTTTGCCTTTGGCTGGGGGCTGCGGTCGGCGAAGGACCCCTTTGACAAAAAGCTCTGCTGGAATGCCGCAATGGTGCTCTATGTACTTAACGCGGCCGCTTTCCTGCTTGCGCCGGAGTTCGGCACCGGGAATGTGATCGCTATGTGGTGGGGGGTGCCGATGGCTCCCGCGCTCGCGGGACTGAACGCATTTGCCGCGCCGCAGTCCGCCCTCTATCTTTTCGGCGGCGCGCTGCTCGCCGCCGTCGAGCCGCTGTGCCTGACGCTCGGCCTGCTCTCCTTCAGACGCGCGTAGAACGAAACCGCAAAAAATACCGGCGCTCCCGCCGAGGCGGCGGAGCGCACGGACGATAAGGAGAAGAATCCCCATGCGTGAAATGATCTTGTGCAAGCTCGGCGAGGTGGTCCTCAAGGGCCTCAACCGCCGCAGCTTTGAGGACAAACTGATCGGAAACCTGCGCCGCCGCACGGCGAAGTGCGGCAATTTCCGTATCTATTCCAAACAAAGCACCATCTATGTCGAGCCGGTGAACGACGAGAGCGACCTCACCGCCGCCTACGCCGCCTGCAAGCAGGTCTTCGGCGTCATCGCCGTCAGCCGCGCCCTGCCCTGTGAAAAGGACGTGCAAGCCATCATCCGCACCGCCAAGGATTACCTTGCCCCGGAATTTGCCCGCGCGAAGGATTTCAAGGTCGAGAGCAAGCGTGCGGACAAAACCTTCCCGCTCACCTCCATTCAGCTCTCCCAGCAGGTCGGCGGCGCGCTGCATCAGGCGTTCCCGCGCTGCGCGGTCAACGTCCACGACCCCGAGCTGACGGTGTTTATCGAGCTCCGCGACGACGCGGCCTACGTCCACGGACCCGCCGAGGCGGGTGCGGGCGGACTGCCCATCGGCATGGGCGGCAGCGCCGTGTCGCTCCTCTCCGGCGGCATCGACTCGCCCGTCGCCTCCTACATGATGGCAAAGCGCGGCGTGTCGCTCGAAATGGTCCATTTCTTCTCCCCGCCCTACACCTCCGACGCCGCCAAGGAAAAGGTGCTCGAGCTCGCGCAGCTGCTCACGCCGTGGTGCGGGCGGCTGACCGTCCACATCGTGCCGTTCACCGAAATTCAGGAACAAATTCGTATGAACTGCCCCGAGGACCATTTCACGCTCATCATGCGCCGCTTCATGATGCGCCTTGCCCAGCGCGTGGCAGACGAGGTGCGCGCCAAGGCGCTCGTCACCGGCGAATGTCTCGGGCAGGTCGCCAGCCAGACGATGGAGGCTCTGCGCGTGAGCGAGGATGTGGCGGAGCTGCCCGTCCTGCGCCCTCTCATCGGCATGGACAAGGAGGAGATCATCCGCATCTCCCGAAAGATCGGCACGTTCGACACGTCCATTCTCCCCTATGAGGACTGCTGTACCGTCTTTACCCCGCGCCATCCCAAGACCAAGCCCCATGTGGAGGAGGTGCGCGAGCTGGAGGCCGTGCTGGACGTCGACGCGCTGTGCGACCGCGCGATGGCGGGCCGCGAATTTGTACGCATCAAATTCTGAAAGGAAGTCTTTACTATGGCGGAAAACGAAAAATTGATCGAACAGCGCTGCTGTGAGCTGCTCAAGGCGCGCGGCATGACCTTCGCCGCGGCGGAGAGCTGCACCGGCGGCCTCATCGCCAAGCGCATCACGGATGTGCCGGGTGCGTCGCTCGTCTTCATGGGCGGCGTGGTGAGCTATACCGACACGGTCAAGCACCGCGTGCTCGGCGTTCCGGCAGAGATGCTGGAGGAATACGGCGCGGTGTCCGCGCCCGTTGCCCGCGCGATGGCGGAGGGCGCGCGCAGGGCGACGACCGCCGATCTTGCCGTCAGCGTCACGGGCGTTGCGGGTCCTGAGCGCGACGAGCGCGGCAACGCCGTCGGCACGGTATTCATCGGCTTTTCCACTCCGGAGGAGACGGTCGCCGAGCGCTTCGACTTCGGCGAAAAGAGCCGCGCGGAGATCCGCGCGCTGTCCGCGGAGGAGGCGCTCAAGCTGCTGGAGGAAAAGATGAAGGAAGTGTAAGAGCCGAAGGCTGTGAGAAAGGAGAAACCATGAAAAGAAGCACTGGACGATTGCTTGCTGTGCTGTTGGCGGCGCTGACGCTTTTGGCGTCAGGCTGCGGAGAAAAGCAGGAAACGCCGGACGGCGCACCGGATAAGCCCCTGATGCAGGAGGAAGATCTGGCGGTCGAGCCGCAGCCGGACGCGAACTTTACGCTGGAGCTGCCGGACGGATTTTTGAGTCTTGGAACGGACTACGAGCCGAACGGGGAGACGCAGGATGCGACCTATGACAGCGACGGGATGCTGCCCTATGACTTTGCGCGCCATTACGACGCGGACGCGCGGCTCGTCGTCGGGACGGACTACTACCCTGAAACGGGGCGTGAGGTCATCAGCTACCTGCGCACCGACGCGGTGGGCGTGGGAACGCCGCGCGGCGTCAAGGTCGGCGACAGCGAGAAAGCGCTGCTGACGGAATACCCGGAAGCGCTTTACTGCATCGCGGCAGACGAGTCCGAGCTCTATGACGGCTACAGCGACGAAAGCGGCTACAGCGAGCCCGCCTATGACTTCGACCGCGCCTACGTCTGGCAGCCGCAGACGCCGCAGGACGGCGGAAACTACGACGTCCGCGACATTGCGTTTTACCTGAAGGACGGCACAGTGACCGCAATTACGATGACAAAGCCGTATGCGTTCCGCTTTGTCTACGGTGTGGACCGAGACGCGGCGCTGCGCCTTGCGGAAGAAAACCGCGCGCAGATGTGCGGGCAGTGAAAAAAGCACAAAAAGCGAGGGATGCGTGAGCGTCCCTCGCTTTTGCTGTATTTGCTTGTGGCCGGGATCAAAGCTCGAGCGCGAGCTGCGCGTCGTCCGGCGCGGAAGCATCCAGCCCGAATTCGCTCGGCAGATAGCGCGGGCAGACGTTTTCACCTGTTGTAATGACGGAGGCGGCAAGGCGCGTGCCGATCTCGCAGGATTCCATCATGGTCTTGCCGTAGGTCTGGCCGATGACCGTCCCGGCAAAGAACGCGTCGCCCGCGCCGGTCGTATCCTTGACGTCGACCTTTTTCGCGGGGCAATAGCCCTCCTCGCCGTCAAGCGTTGCAAAGACCGCGCCCTGAGCGCCCATCGTGACGACCATGCGGCGGATCTGCGCGCCGCGAGCTTCAGAAATAAGCAAAAACGACCTCTCCGCCGCGTGTGACGGCGCAAAATGAATAAATTGCAAATTTTACTTTCCGCATTGCAAAGCCGATCATTTTGTGCTATGCTTGACGCAAGGATACCGTACCGTCGCGGTACGGATGTTATGCAAAGGAGTGATTTCTTATGGTCAGACTTATCATGGGTGAAATGGGCACCGGCAAGACCAAAAAGCTCATCGAGCTTATCAACGCCTCTGCTGCCGAGGAAAACGGCAATGTGGTGTGCATCGAGGCCAAGTCCACGATGACCTTCGACATCCATTATCACGTTCGTCTCATTTCTGCCGACGAATATCAGATCACCACTTACGAGGGCCTGCGCGGCTTCGTCAGCGGTCTGTATGCCGGCAATTACGATATTTCCCACATCTTCATCGACAATCTCTTCAAGATCGTCGGCGGCGACTGCAATCAGGCGGCGGACGACTTTCTGGATTGGCTCAACCGCTTCAGCAACAACCACGGCGTCAAGTTCACCGTTTCGGTCTCCGGCGATCCCGGTCTTGCGACCGACGGGATGCAGAAGTACCTGTAACGCCAAAACCGCAAAGGGAGACGGCTTCTTGCCGTCCCCCTTTTTTTATTTCAGTACATAGACATTGCCGATGCCCAGCAGGCGGCACAGCTCCGTCTTTTCGGCGATGTCCGTCTCGCTCTCGTACCATACGACCGTGACCGAGCCGTCCTTCTCCGTGCGGTAGCCGCACGAGCTTTCGTGCTGCGCCGAGCGGTGCGCGCGCAGCGTGCCCTCGGACAGCAGCTCAATCAGCTCACCCTCGGTCAGCTCGCGTGTGTCCGTTACCGCTCCCGCACGGGTCACCTGCAGCAGCGGCACGGCGCGCAGCGCCACGCTGCCGCCCTCGCCCGCCCTGACCGCCGCCGCGTAGACCTCCTCCATCGGCGCGCGCGGGCTGACCGGCACGCTGCCGGACTCCTCCGTGATGCTCCCGGCGGTCACGCAGCCGGACGGCGCGCTTCCGTCCGCCGCTTCCGTGACCTTGATCGCGGCGTGCAGCCGGTCATAGGTGCGCAGCAGCATGGCAGCCGCCTGCTCGCGCGTCGCTTCCTTTTTCGGCTCGAAGTTGTATGCGCTCACGCCCTTGATGATGCCCATGCGGTAGGCAAGCGCGACATAGCCCTGCGCCACGGAGACGTCCGAAAACGGACAGTCGTCCGCCGCCGCACCCGACAGCACGGTGAGCCCCAGCGCGCGCACGGTCATCTTCGCCATCTCCTCGCGAGTGATCGCATCATTCGGACGGCATTGGCGGCTCTCGCCTGTCAATGCGCCGTGGGCATAGGCCGTCTCAATAGCGCTGTAATACCACTTCGCCGTATCCTGATTGTCCGTAAAGCTGCCCTTCTCCGGCGTGACGAGCTCCCAGCCCATCAGACGGCAGAGCGCCGTGGCGTAAGCCGCGCGGGTCATCGTCCGTCCGAGGCCGAACCTGCCTCCGCCGACTCCCTGCAGCAGCCCGGTCTGCGCGCAGCGTCGGATGCTCTGCGCCGCCCAATGGCTTTCCGGCACGTCGGAAAAGCCCGCCGTTCCCGCCGCGCCGACGCTCAGCGTCAGCAGCAGCGCCAGCACAAGTGCCGTCAGGCACCTCCAAAGACGCATCATATCTTGTTCCGTCCTTTCCGATGTTCGTCCGCCCGCCGCCGGTCCGCGCCGTATCCGCGCGGCGCGGGCGCCGAATGTCCGCAATGTGTTGTCATTATATGGGAATCGGGCGCAAAAAGCAATCTCTGTTTTGCTCTTTGCACGTTCTTGACAGCCTTGCTCCTCCGGCATATAATCATCGCGCGGGCCGGCGGCCCGCCAAAACGCACTGCTTTCAAGAGGTATCACGCATGGATAAAGAGAGAGCCCGGCGGCTTTTTCTCACCGCCTTTTTTCTTTTCGCGCTCGCCAACGGCCTGAGCGGCTCCATCATCTCCAACTACTTCAAGGATGTTTTTCAGGTCGATTCCGTTCAGCGAGGCCTGCTGGAGATCCCGCGCGAGCTGCCCGGTGTTGTGGGCGTGTTCGTCATCGCCGCGCTCCCTTCGCTCGGCAACGTCTCGCTCTCGGTTCTCGGCTTCGCGCTGTACTGCGTCGGCCTGCTCGTGCTCGGCCTTTTCTCCCCGGGCTACTTTGTCATGCAACTCTTCGTCTTCACCTATTCGCTCGGCGACCACATGGTCATGCCTATCCGCGACGCCATCGCCATGGACCTCGCCGACGAGGGCAAGACGGGTACATTTCTCGGACGCTACCGCGGCATGATGACGCTCGGCTCCATGCTGGCCTCGGCGCTTGTGTTCGTGGGCTTCCGCGTCGGCTTTTTCTATTTCCGCACCGGCGTCATCCCCTCGTTCTGCGCTGCGCTGGTATTTCTCATAGTTGCGCTCGCCCTTCTCTGCCGCTTGCGGAAAACGCTGCCCGCGCTGGATGTGCGCAAGCGCAGCGGCGAGCGCAGGAGACTTCCCGTCCGCCGAAGGTACCTGCCCTATTACATCGTCACCGCCGTCTACGGCTTCCAGAAGCGGATGCGCCTTGTCTTTGCTCCGTGGGTCATCATCGAGCTTCTCTCGATGGGCGCGGACACGGTGGCGCTGCTCGGCATCGCCGCCTATTTCTGCGGCGGCTGGGTCGCCCCGCTCATCGGAAAGTTTTTAGATCGATACGGTGTGCAGAAGGGGCTCGTGCTGGAGTCCACCAGCGTCGCCGGTGTGTTTCTCTTCGCCGCATGGGCCGCTTCCGGCATCGTGAACGGCTCGCTGCGCGGCTGGGGCGGCATGGCCGCCGCGTTTGCCTCCTACATCCTCATTTTCCTCACCGACCATTTCAATTCCGTCCACGTCATGCTCATGCGCGAGCTGAGCGAGTCGCCCGCGGACGTGATGGAAAACCTTTCCTTCGGCCTGAGCGTGGACCATGTCCTTGCCGTCACCGTCTCAGGCCTGCTCGGCGCGGTGTGGAAGTATGTCGGACCCCAGTATGTGTTCCTGCTCGGTGCCGCCGTCTGTCTGGTCCATCTCGGCGTCGCGCTGTGGCTGAAGCGGCAGCGCCGCGCCGCCGTCTGAGCCTTCTTGATATGTCAAAAGCGTCCCTCCGTCGGTGGGACGCTTTTGTTCTCTTTTCTTACGGCAGCGGGATCTCCTTGATGTCAAAGAGCGTCTTGAGCTCCACCGACGTGCGGGAGTCGCCGTAGGTCTTGATCTCGGCGAGCAGCGCGTCCAGCTCCTTCGTGTCGCGCACGGCGAACTGGAGCAGCGCGTTGAACACACCGATCACATGGTGGTGGCTGATGACCGCGGGGCTCTGCTCGCAGAAGACACAGAACGCAGCGTACTTCTCCGGCTCGAGCGACACGGAGATAAAGCCCGTGATGTTGCAGTCCAGCCGCGTGCGGTCGATGTCGATGCGGTAGCTGCGGATCACGCCGCATTCCTCCATGCGGCGGATGCGCTCGGAGACGGCAGGCGGCGTCAGCCCCACCTGGTCGCCGATGTGGCGCAGGGTGCAGCGGCTGTCCGCCTGCAGGATATTGAGGATCTGATAATCGGTTCGATCCATAGCTTTCTCTCCTTCTCCCTCTTTGCCCTTACATCACGCGGCCGCGCTTGATGACCTTCTTGGCAAGGTTGCTGCCGAAGCGGTAGCAGATGTAGTCCAGATCCGGCGCGTCCCAGATGACGAGGTCGCCGAGCTTGCCCGCCTCGACCGTACCGACCTTGTCAGCCATGTCGATGGCCGCCGCGCCGTTGAGCGTTACGGCGGTGAGCACCTCCTCGGGCGTGAGCCGATACTTCAGGCAGCCGAGGTTGATGACGAACTGCATATTCAGGCACGGGCAGGAGCCGGGGTTGAAGTCCGTCGCCATCGCGACGGGCACACCCGCGTTCACCATGTCGCGCGCGGGCGCGAACACCGCGCCGAGGTTGAAGCTCGTCGCGGGCAGCAGGCAGGCGATCACGCCGCCCTTTGCCATCGCCTCGATGCCCGCGGGCGGGCAGACGATCAGATGCTCCGCAGAGATCGCTCCCAGCTCGCCGGCGAGCTGGCTGCCGCCGATGGCCTCGATCTCGTCGGCGTGGATCTTGGGACGCAGACCGTACTTGAGGCCCGCCTCGAGCACCTGACGGGACTCCTCCACCGTAAAGGTGTCGGCCTCGCAGAACACGTCGCAGAACTTCGCGATGCCCTGCTCCTTGACGAGCGGCATCATCTCCTCACACACAAGGCGGATGTACTCGGCACGGTTGGCTTTGTACTCAGCGGGCACAAGGTGCGCGCCCATGAAGGTCGCGACCATGTCCATCGGGTGCTGCTCGTCGAGGTCGCGGATCACACGCAGCGCCTTGAGCTCATGCTCGGTGGCAAGACCGTAGCCGCTCTTGGCCTCGCAGGTGGTCGTGCCGAAGGCCATCATCTCGTCGAGCGCCTTCGCCGCCTTGGCGGTCAGCTCCTCCTCGGTGGCTCCGCGCGTGGCGTTGGTGGTGGACTGGATGCCGCCGCCGGCGTTCTGAATTTCGAGGTAGGTCTTGCCGTGCAGCTTCATGCCCAGCTCGTTCTGCCGCCAGCCGCCGAAAATGAGGTGCGTATGGGCGTCCACGAGACCCGGCGTGACAAGCTTTCCCTCGGCGTCGACGATCTCCGCCCCCGCGGCTGCGGGAGCCTCGCCGGTGCCGACGGAGGCGATCACGCCGTCCTCAATGAGCACCCATGCGTCCTTGAGGAATTTGATCTTCCCCTGCTCGCTGCCGCGATGGGCGCTCGTGCCCTCGGGCGTGGCGAGCAGGCCGATGTTTTTCACCAGAAGTTTTTTCATAATATGGCTGTTCCTTTCTTACTGTAAAGGGACCGTTTCCTTGATGATAGCACAAAAAGGGGCATATTGCTATGCCCCTTTTTTGAAATATTTTTAGTGCTTCATGCCCTTGACCGCGTCGGCGACGATGGCATCATCCGCGAGGTACGGCATGGTGATATGATCCTGGCCCTCGTACATCTTGTTGTACTCGGCCACGGTGGTCATGGCGTTCTCATTGCGCGCCCAGCTGCGGCGGGCCACGCCGACCATGGTATCCCAGGGCATGGACATACGCAGGATGGTATCGACGCGCTCCGAGCCGTCGAGCACCATGCCGAAGCCGCCGTTGA
>ENA-UOJM01003196-UOJM01003196.1-human-gut-metagenome-genome-assembly--contig:-P116-NODE-3196-length-10140-cov-3.408428_pt1 | contig 10140 bp, 7 predicted proteins | sample MGYA00242349_ERZ723896 | MGnify/ENA metagenome assembly ERZ723896 | reverse complement strand
GCTCCCCCCCCGGGGGGCCCCCCCCCCCGGGGGGGGGGGGGGGGGGGAGGCGCCCCCCCGCCCCCGCCGCCCCCCACGACCGGAGGGCCGCCGTGCGGCGCAGCGATCCGTTCCGCCCCTATGTGAGCTACGACGTGATTCTCTACGGCGCGCTGCGCAAGAAGGGATTCTTGCAGGAGAGCCGGGCCTACCTGATCCCCGGGTCGTTCGCTGTGGCGGGTTTGAATTTCACCCCGATGTACAATTTCAGCCGGTTCTTCCGCGCCGGTCTGTCGCTCGACGCCCAGTACGACGAAAGCGCCAACCTCAAAGACCATATCGCCAACGACTATCCGCTGGCCGACGAACTCAAATTCCACCGTCCGCCCTTCAAGGAGCAGTTCGCCGTGGGGGTGTCGATCCGCTGCGAGGTCGTGATGCCGATCTTTTCGATCAATCTGGGTATCGGCAAGAACCTGATCGGCAGGGGAGACGACACGAATTCGTTCTACCAGGTCTTCGCCCTCAAAGCCGATGTGGCGCGCAACGTCTTCCTGCACGTCGGGTATCAGCTCTACAAGTTCCGCAATCCGAACAACCTGATGCTGGGCGTCGGTTACCGGTTCAACGGGCGTTGACGGTTCGCTGCACGATTGAAATCAAATAGGGCTTCGCGGCAAAATCTTTATTTGGCTGCGGTCTCGATGTACCTCTGCCGTTCGGCTTTTCGGATTTTTGGCTTCGCCGAAGGTACTCCGTCTCGGCCATGTCCAAATAAATTTGTATTGCGCTCGACTTTGCTTATCTTTGGCTTTGCCTTAGATACTCCGTCTCGGCATAATCAAGCTGTCGCTTGCTTCTGCGCTCGACTTTTCGTATCTTTGGCTGTGCCTTAGATACTGTGGTTCGGAAAAAGAAAAACATCGAGTTTTTCTTTTTCTCTCACCTTAATCGTATCTTTGTAAAAACAAACGATAGACCCGATGAAACGTACCCTCTCCTTTCTGCTTCCGGCCGCAGCGATGCTGCTGGCCGCCTGCGGCGGTGCGAACGACCGTCCCTCCTTCCCCGATTTTCAGGAAATGGCCGATCCTGCGGCCGCATTCGCCGACTGGTCGGCGGCCGGCGATACTCCCTGCGCGTCGTTCGTGACGACGGATCGCCGCTTCGGCAAGTCGCAGCTGCCCGACGTGGAGCCGCGGACGGCGTGCCGCCTGACGGCATGGCGCGGCGAGCGGGTGTCGGCGCAGCTGCTCGTATGGAGTGCGCAGCCCGTGGAGCGGCTCGTCTGTACGGCAGGGGTGCTGACCTCCGATGAAGGGCGGCTGCCCGAAAGTGCGGTGCGCACCCGTTTCGTGCGCTACGTGATGAGCGACGAATTCGCCTGCGGCTGCTGCAAGCGCAAGCCGCAGGATTTCGCGGCGGTGCTGACTGCCGACATGCTCGACGAGCGGCCTTCGATGGCGCTCGAAGCCTGCACGCTGCGTCCGGTATGGATCACCGTCGACGTGCCGCAGGATGCCGCGCCCGGACTCTACCGCACGCCGGTGACGGTCGCCTGCGACGGCGACGAGCAGCGGCTCGAACTGGCCGTGGAGGTCACCGGCCGCACGCTTCCCGCACCCTCCGAGTGGCGGTACCACCTCGATCTGTGGCAGCATCCCGCCGCCGTGGCGCGCGTCGAGGGGACGGAGATGTGGAGCGACGCCCATTTCGAGGCGCTCCGCCCCGTGATGAAGCCGCTGGCCGACGCCGGACAGAAGGTCGTCACGGCGACGCTCAACAAGGATCCGTGGAACAACCAGTGCTACGACGCCTACGCCGACATGATCGTCTGGACGAAGGGCGCCGACGGCGCGTGGACATACGACTATGCGGCCTTCGACCGCTGGGTGGAGTTCATGGAGGGGCTGGGCGTCGACAAACAGATCAACTGCTACTCGATGCTGCCGTGGAACAACATGCTGCACTACCGCGACGCCGCGACGGGCGAGTGGGTGGACGTGAAGGCCGAACCGGGCCAGCCCGCCTTCGACGAGATGTGGCGGCCGTTCCTCGCCGATTTCGTGCGGCATCTGGAAGAAAAAGGGTGGCTGGCGAAGACCTGCATCGCCATGGACGAGCGGTCGCCCGAACAGATGGAGATCGCCGTGGCCTTCCTCGCGGAACACGCTCCGCAGCTGGGCATCGCGCTGGCCGACAACCACGACAGCTACAAGCGTTACCCGCAGCTGCACGACATCTGCGTCTCGGCACGGCAGGAGGTCGCTCCCGAGGATATCGCCGCGCGCCGCGCCGCAGGGCAGGTGACGACCTACTACGTCTGCTGCTCGCACCGCTATCCCAACATGTTCACCTTCTCCGATCCGGTCGAGGCGACCGTGGCGGCGTGGTACGCCGTGGCCAACGGCTACGACGGCTTCCTGCGCTGGGCCTACAACTCGTGGACGGAAGACCCGCTGCGCGATTCGCGTTTCCGCACGTGGCCCGCGGGCGATACCTACGTCATCTATCCGGGCGGCCGGTCGTCGATCCGTTTCGAGCGCCTGCGCGAAGGGATTCAGGATGCCGAGAAGATCCGTATCCTGCGCGCCGAACCGGGCCGCGGGAACTCGGCCGGGGCTGATGAAAAACGGGCGCGGCTCGAAGCGGTCATCGCCCCCTTCGCATCGCGCGAGCCGGCTGCCGACCTGCACGAGCGGCTGGCCGAGGCCAAGCGGGTGCTCAACGAATTGTAACGCCGCGATGGGAAACTGGTATACGGACGACGTGAAATACATCGCCGGCGTCGGCGAGGCACGGGCCAAACTGCTCGACAAGGAGTTGGGCATAGCGACCGTGGGCGATCTGCTTTACCATTTCCCGTTCCGCTATATCGACCGCACGAAGATCTACCGGATCGCCGAAATCGGCGCTTCGGGGCAGACGCTCGTCCAGTTCCGGGGTCGCGTCACCGGCGTGGCCTATGCCGGCGCAGGACGCAAACGACGCTTCACGGCCTATGTCGCGGATGCCACGGGACAGGCCGAGCTGGTGTGGTTCCAGGGGATCAAGTGGATCGAGAAGCGCATCGAGGTCGGACGCGAATACCTCGTCTTCGGCCGCCCGTCGTTCTTCCGCAACGAACTCTCGCTGGTGCATCCCGAGGTGGAGACCGTCGAAAAGGCGTTGTCGCGGCGTGCCGAGAGCGGTTTGCAGGGGATCTACTCCTCGACCGAGCGGCTGTCGTCGGTGTTGGGAACCAAAGGGTTCCATACGATCGTGAGCAATGCGTGGCGGATCGCGGGCGAGCGCATCGGCGAGACGCTGCCTCCCGAGATGCGCAGACAGTACGGACTGGCGACCCTGCGCGAAGCGCTCTACAACATCCATTTCCCCCAGTCGCCGGAGGCGCTCCGGCAGGCGCAGTACCGCCTCAAATTCGAGGAGCTGCTCGGCGTGCAGCTCAACGTGATGGCGCGCCGTTCGGAGCGTCTGGCCCGAAACGACGGTTTCTATTTCGCCCGCGTGGGGGAGTCGTTCAATACGTTTTACAGGGAGAAGCTGCCCTTTCCGCTTACGGGGGCGCAGAAGCGCGTCGTGCGCGAAATCCGGCAGGATACGGTGACGGGCTGCCAGATGAACAGGCTGTTGCAGGGCGACGTGGGGTCGGGCAAGACGCTCGTGGCGCTGCTGTCGATGCTGCTGGCCGTCGACAACGGTTTTCAGGCCTGCATGATGGCTCCCACCGAGATTCTGGCGCGGCAGCACTACGCCACGCTCACGCGCCTGCTCGACGGGCTGACCGTGCAGGTGGCGATCCTCACGGGTGCGTCGAAGGCCCGCGAACGCCGCGCCGCACTCGAAGGGGTTGCCTCGGGCGAGGTGCAGCTGCTGGTGGGAACCCATGCGCTCATCGAGGACAGGGTGCGCTTCGCCAACCTGGGGCTGGTCGTCATCGACGAGCAGCACCGTTTCGGCGTCGAACAGCGGGCGCGGATGTGGACGAAGAACGAGCAGCCGCCCCACGTGCTGGTGATGACCGCCACGCCCATTCCGCGGACGCTCGCCATGACGCTCTACGGCGATCTCGACGTCTCGGTGATCGACGAGCTGCCGCCCGGACGCCGGCCCGTGCGCACGGTGCACTACACCGATGCGGCGCGGCTCAGGGTGTGGGGGTTCCTGCGGCAGGAGATCGCCCGGGGCCGTCAGGCCTATGTGGTCTACCCGCTGATCGAAGAGTCGGAATCGATGGATTACAAGGATTTGCAGGACGGTTACGAGGCCATTTCGCGCGACTTTCCGCTGCCGGAGTACGTCGTCGAGGTGGTGCACGGCCGCATGAAGCCCGAGGACAAGGAGGCGGCGATGCGCCGCTTCAAGTCGGGCGAGGCGCAGATACTGGTCTCGACGACGGTTATCGAGGTGGGGGTCGACGTCCCCAATGCTACGGTGATGGTCATCGAGTCGGCCGAACGTTTCGGCCTGTCGCAGCTGCACCAGCTGCGCGGGCGCGTGGGGCGCGGCGCCGAGCAGTCGTACTGCATCCTCATGTCGGGCGAGAAACTCTCGAAGGAGGCGCGGGCGCGGCTCGACGCGATGTGCCAGACCAACGACGGGTTCCGCCTTGCGGAGCTCGACCTCAAACTGCGCGGCGCGGGCGATATCGCCGGTACACAGCAGAGCGGTATGGCCTTTGATTTGAAGATAGCCAATCCGACGCTCGACGTGCAGATTCTGCAACTTACGCGCGATGCGGCCGGCGGGGTGCTCGCCGCCGATGCGGCGCTCGCGGCGCCCGAGCACGCCGGATTGCGCGAACTGAAACGACGCTATTCGGGGGAGAAGTCGATCGATTTCTCGATGATCTCCTGACGCCGCGAAAATAAAAGCGGCGCGGAACCCGTTTGTTTATTAACAGACGCTTTCCCGCCTCGGCGAAGTCCGAACGAGTTCGGCTCTATGCTCGGCTTAACGAAAACGGTGAATTTTTTTCTTCGTTTTCTCGCCTCGGCAAAGCTCGCGCAAGCGCGGCTCTGCACTCGGCTTAACGAAAACGGTGAATGACAGATGAAACAACTTACGATGAAACGAATCCTCATACTTTTTCTGCTGACGGGAGGCATATTCTCCGCCGCGGGACAGATCTACGTGCCCGGCGAAGAGTTGTTCTACCGTGTCAGCTACCGCGCCAAGCTGGTGCCCAATACGGAGGTGGCTACCGTCGTGGTGCGTACCTCCGAGGTCGAACTCGACGGACAGACCGTCTATAACGTCTTCGGACAGGGCAAGACGCTGGCCTCGTTCCGGTGGTTCTTCTCGCTCGACGACCGGTATAACATCTGGGTCGATACCGCGACGCTGCGCACCGTGCGATTCACGAGCGATATCCACGAAGGGGGCTATACCTTCCGCAGCCGGTTCGACTACGACTGGCCGGCGCGGCGCGTGGCGACCCGCTGGCAGCGGCGCACGCTGCCCGAAAACCGGAAGGAGATGGCGCTCACCGACGTGAGCATGGACGCCGTGTCGCTCTTTTTCAACATGCGCAGCGCCGACGCAGCGTCGTTCCGCGTCGGCGAGCAGCGTGTCTTGCAGATGGTGCTCGAAGATACGATCCGCCATTTGCGCTACCGCTTCGAGGGACGCGAGGTGAAGAAAATCCGCAACATGGGGAAATTCAACACGTTGAAGTTCGCCTGCCAGATCGGCACCTCCGAGAGTTTCTCGTTCACCGACGGATCGGAGTTCTTCATCTGGCTGTCGGACGACGAGAACAAGATTCCCCTTCACCTCGAATCGCCCATTCGCGTGGGAAGCGTCAATGCCTATATCACGGGGTATAAGGGGCTGAAATATCCGTTGACCAGCAAAATCAGGTGAAGATGAAACTGACGCAGATCGATTTGGCGGAGGGCCGCGGCGGATCGCAGCGGGAGGTGTCGGCATCGGAAGCGGTCGCACGCGCGGAAGAGGCGTGCGGCGGTACGCTGCTGCTTTTCGAACCGGACGGCGTGCCGCGCGCGGCCGTCGCGATCTGTCCGGGCGGCGGATTCGGTAAGGTCAACACGGAACACGAGGGGGTTGCCTTCGCCGAATGGTTCGTTGCACACGGCATCGCCGCCGGTGTGGTGAAGTACCGTCTGCCCGAAGGCGATCCGGCGCTTCCGCAGCAGGATGTCGAACGGGCCGCGGAGTTGCTGCGCAATCGTTTCGGCGGCGTGAAGACCGGTGTGCTGGGCGCCTCGATCGGCGGTTATCTGGCGGCTTGCGCGGCACTCGCGCAGCCTGCGGCGCGGCGTCCCGATTTCCAGTTGCTGTTTTATCCGGTGGTGAGCATGGAGGAGGAGTTCGCGCATCGTCCTTCGATGCTGCGCATGTTCGGCCGCGAGCTGCACGGCCTGGAAGCCAAACGCCGTTCCCCGCTCTACCGGATCGATCGGGCGGCGCCTCCGGCCTTTCTCGCCGCGGCGGCCGACGACGGCGCCGTGACGCCGCTCGGCGCGTGCCGTTATGCCGAATGCCTGCTGGCGGCTGGCGCGGGCGCCGCGTTGCATCTCTATCCCTCCGGCGGCCACGGATTCGGCCTGCGACGGGAGTTCGCGTGGCGCGAAGCGCTTGTCGGGGAGTTGAGGATGTGGCTCGATGCGACGATCGGGACGGTGTGATTTCTCCGTTTCCGAAAAAAATTCTATCTTTGAGACCAAAACCGTATCGTTATGGAAGAGAATAAAGACTATAATCCGTCGCAGTACGAGGACGACGATCGAATGGAGGCTCCGAAGAGCGCCAAATCGATCCGCGGTTACCAGACGATCATCGTCATCCTGGCCGTCATCCTGGCCGCGCTGTCGATCCTCTACTTCAATATCCACCGTCAGCAGCAGGAGGAGTACGATCTGCTGTTGGTCGACCGCGATTCGATCAAGAGCAACCTCTCGCACCTGATGGAGGATTTCGACAACCTTCAAATTTCGAACGACAGCATTTCGCAGAGCCTCGGTCTCGAACGCAGCCGCGCCGATTCGCTCATGGAGCGGCTCACCAAGGAGCGTTCGTGGAGCTACGCCAAGATCAAGAAGTACGAGAAGGAGATCGGAACCATGCGGACGATCATGCGCGGCTATCTGCGCCAGATCGATTCGCTCAATACGCTCAACAAGAACCTGATCAAGGAGAACGTCTCCTACCGCAAGGAGATTTCGTCGGCCAACCTGCGTGCCGAAGTGGCCGAGGAGAAGGCTTCGGAGCTGAGCACCAAGGTACGTCAGGGTGCGGTGATCCGCGCACGGGGCATCCGGCTCGTGCCGCTCAACGCGCGCGACAAGGAGGTGTCGCGCGTGAAGAACGCCTCGCGCCTGCGCGTCGAATTCACGCTGGCGGGCAACGACCTGGCCGAGCCGGGCGAACGGACGGTTTACGTGCGCATCACCTCGCCCGACGGGTACGTGCAGTCCAATGCATCGGCGGCGACCTTCGAGTTCGAGGGCGAGCGGCTGACCTACACCGCTTCGCGCGACGTCGACTACCAGAATGAAGACCTGGCTGTGGGCGTCTACTACAACGATGGCGCCGGCTTCACGGCCGGAACCTACCGCGTCGAGGTCTATGCCGACGGCCGCCTGGCCGGTCAGAGCGACATCGTGCTGCGGTAAGGGCCGGTTTCGTTAAGGCGGGTGCAGAGCTGCGCTTGCGCGGGCTCTGCCGAGGTGAGAAGACGGAGAAAAGATTCGACGAAAAGGTCGGGAACGATCTGTTTGCAGCATGAAAAAAGGAGTCGCAAGACTCCTTTTTCCTTTATCTGCCCGCCTGCCGGACGGTGATGTCGGCGGCACCGACCTGGGGATTTTCCGTCCAAAGGCGGAACCGCATGATTCGCGGGATGATAAATCGGTTTTCCGTAGCGGTTATCCGGATGGTTTGCATGTAGCGCGGCCAGTCTTTGTGTTCTACGCCCCAGGAATCGACGGTGTAGTCGTATATCTCGGCCTCGTCACGAGGCGTCAGGAGCGTGAGGGAGAATGCATCGGGGAGGTTCTGGCCGAAGTGGTCGGCATCTATCGATGACTGTCCGAATATCCCGTCGGAGACGATTTGCAGATCGATCGAGCACTGTTGCGCGGGGAGTTCGACCGTATGGTTGTGCGCATAGATCAACTCCTGACCGACGAGAATCATTGCATCTTTGTAGCACCAATCGCCGCCGACCATTTCCTCTTCGCAACCCCAGCCGAGCAGGGTGGTCAGGGCGATAAGGAGTGTTATCTGTTTTTTTATAATCGGTTTCATAATCGGTGTTCGTTATTTCGCACCGGCTTGCCGGACGGTGAGTTGACTCCACTCCATCCAATAGTACGGAATGTTCGTGATGAACCGTATCCGGATCTCCTTTTGCTGTCCGGTGGTCGTGTCGGCGCCGAGACGGAGCGTTTGGAGATAACGTGGAATACGGTGCTGTTCGCCTTTGTATTCTACGTCGATGTAGTCGTAGATTTCCAACTTCTCCGATGCCGGATCGGGGGTGACCTTTATGGTGAATCCTTCGACCTTGTATTCTCCGAGTCCGGACATCGGGTATCCTCCGATACCGAACTCTTGAACACCTTTCGAAACGATTCGTAACTCGACGGTGTTTTGTTCGGCCGGCAGTTCGAGAATGTATCCGTCGGTTTCCACGAGCTGTTGCCCGTCGAGCATATAGATTCCACCGAAGACAAGACCCCCTTCGGTGTACTCCTCTTCTTTTTCCTTACAGGAGAAGTTCGAGAGTGCCGACAGCGCAATCAGCATGGCGAATATCTTTTTCATAATCAATAATAACTGTTTATAATTATATCTTGTCGGCTGGAGGTATAGTTATGAGCCATAAGCGATTCGATAGTCCAGGCATTGTGAGTTCCGCCCCATCCCCAATTTATATGGAAATACCCATTAGTGGCATGGTATACACGATGGGAATCCATCTCGTTGTATGCGGTGTGCGAGGAGTTGGCCGTATATAGTTTGTATTCCGTATAGGCGTAAACCAGTTTGTAGCCGTCGATGATCCATGCGTGTCCTTCCTGTGCGATATTATCGTATCCTCGTGTATAAACAGGATTTCTATTTCGCAAAGAAGTTTTAACGGCAGATTCATTGTGGTTAATTTTTGTACAATTATATCCATAATTGGTCAGAACTCGTTGCGCTTCGTTAATACTGCTGTTCCCATCATCCGTAACCTTCAATTCTGTTCTTAGTTGTGCTAAAAAGGAAGAGAGCGTCGACGTCGTACCATGATAGGGCATATCCGACCAGTTGAATGATGCCGGATGTTGGTAGTAGCGCATCAGTTGGCCGACGGCGATGGTGACGCAGCCTAAGGGCCGATTTTGACCGACATATTCATTGTATGGCCCATATTGATCCCATTCGGATTGGATGAAGGGTCCGTCGGGATGGATTTCTTCGATGTATTTTTCCGTGATCACGGCCGTATTCATGCAGTCGTATTCCGTTTCGTCCCAAGCATCGTCGCCTTCGGCGGTTTCGCAGAATCGTTGATAAATATCTTCCGGTAAATTTTCAGGCCGTTTATATAGGAAATAAGTATCGGCTCCTTCGTCGTACCACTTCTGAAACCATTCGTCCTGCATGGCATAAAACTCATCGCTCAGTGCGCGCGTTTGTACCCGTTCGGGGCGGGTGCGCTCTTCGTAGGGAAGCCATGCGGAGCGGCAGTCGAAGATGGCGGCGGAGTCGCGTGCGGCCTCGATCGTCTCGGTCATCTCCTGCAAGACGACGTCCAGCCCGCTCGGTTCGCGGTCGAGTGTGAAGGTGCCGCGGTCGATCTGCGCCAGGATAGGATAGCAGCGTTTGGTGGCGGAGACCAGCAGGTAGCCCTCTTGCAGGTTGACCGCATAGATTGCCGGACGCCCTGCTGCGTCGCGGATCGTCACGACGTTGCGGACGACTGCACCGCTGCCGGCACGGGTCGGACGGTTGCCGTTGCGGAAAATGCGGGCGACCGCCGCCGCGTCGCCTGCCGACAGATCGGAATCGTCTGCGACGAATTCCGCCGCCGGTGCGGGGAGAGAGGGCGTCGGGGCGGAGTCGGACAGTTCGGTTTGCTGACAGGCGCCGATTATGAGTGTAACGGAGATGACAAACGCTCCGAAAAGAGTTTTGTTTGGTTTCATA
>ENA-UOJM01003188-UOJM01003188.1-human-gut-metagenome-genome-assembly--contig:-P116-NODE-3188-length-10156-cov-4.480546_pt1 | contig 10156 bp, 8 predicted proteins | sample MGYA00242349_ERZ723896 | MGnify/ENA metagenome assembly ERZ723896 | reverse complement strand
CCCTTCTTCAACAACTACCGTCCTCAGTTCTACTTCCGTACCACCGACGTGACCGGCATCATCACTCTGCCCGAGGGCACTGAGATGTGCATGCCCGGCGACAACGTGGACATGAAGGTGGAGCTGATTACCCCCATCGCCATTGAGAAGGGCCTGCGTTTCGCCATCCGTGAGGGCGGCCGCACCGTGGGTTCCGGCGTTGTCATTGCCATCGAGGAGTAATTCAAGCTCCTTTTGGAAAAATCCCTGCCTTTGGCAGGGATTTTTCTTTTTCTCGAAGGAGCCCGGTAGCCCTGAGATCCATCCGGCTTTGCCCTACTTCTGATCTGTACCCATTCCGATAAGAAAAGGCCGGACGTACCGGTCGTTCCTTGATTTCTGGCCCGGACCGGGATACAATAGAGATACTGTCCGAGTGGAGCGGAGGTGCGAGAATGAAGCTGCTGTTGGTAGAGGATGACAGGGAGATTCAGGAGATGCTGGGGGACTATCTGCGGACGGAGGCCTATGAAGTGGTCTGTGCGTCCAACGGGCGGGATGCATGCCGGCTGTTCGATGAGGGCGGGATCGGTCTGGTGCTGCTGGATCTGATGATCCCTCAGGTCAGCGGGATGGACGTGATGGAACACATCCGAAAGAAGAGCGTGGTGCCTATCATCATCCTGTCTGCCCGGGACACGGAGGCGGACAAGACCTTGGGGCTGGGTATGGGGGCAGATGACTATATCACAAAGCCATTCTCCGTAGCGGAGGTGCTGGCCCGGGTCAGGGCCAATATCCGGCGGGTGACCCAGTATGCGGAGCCGCCGGAGAAGAGCATGGTCCTTACAGCCGGAGCGCTGCGCCTGGATGGGAAGGAGCGGACAGTGACCAAGGCGGGGGAGCGGATCGAGCTGACCGCCAAGGAATTTGACATCCTGAAGCTGCTGATGGCGAATCCTAAACGTGTGTACACCAAGGCCCAGCTCTACACCCAGGTGTGGAACGACGCCTACTGCGGAGACGAGAACGCGGTCAGCGTCCACATCAGCAGGCTGCGCGGCAAGATCGAGGACGACCCACGGGACCCGAGGTATGTGGCGACAGTGTGGGGCATCGGCTACAAATTGGGGGAGAAATGATGGACGATACAGTGCTGACCGCCCTGCTGTGTGCCGCTGTGGCGGCGCTGAGCGGGGCGGTCCTCTATCAGCGGATCGTTCTCCAGGCACAGATGCGACAAAGTCTGGAGGAGATGACCGCCGTCCTGGGCAGGGTACTGGACGGGGAGAGCGGGGAGCAGGTCATGGTCTTCACCCAGGACCAGGCTCTGACCGGTTTGATCGCCCAGATCAACCGGCTGCTGGAGGAACGGCAGAGAAGGCGGGCGGAGTACCGCCGGACGGAACAGGCAGTCCGGCGTATGCTCGCCAACATCTCCCACGATATCCGAACCCCCATGACGGTGGTGCTGGGGTACCTGGAGATCATGCGGCTGCGGAAGGAGTGCCGGGAGGAGCTGCTGGAAAAGGTGGAAGCCCGGGCGGGGGAGGTCATGGAGCTGATGGATCGTTTTTTCACCTTAGCCAAGCTGGAGGCAGGGGATATGGAGCTGGAGCGGTCCAGGGTAGACGTAGGTGAGGTCTGTCGGGAGACTGTGCTGGACTTCTACCAGATCCTGACCCGCCAGGAGATCCGCGTGGAAGCAGAGATCCCGGAGGGAGCGGTGTGGGGGTGCTGTGATCGGGAGGCGCTGCGCCGCATCCTGAACAACCTGATCTCCAACGCGGTGCGCTACGGCGGCGACGGCGGATATCTGGGCGTGTCCCTGAGAGAAGGGGAGGACGCCCTGTTCCTGGAGGTGGCGGATCGCGGAAAGGGAGTCGCACCCGGAGCGGGGGAGCAGGTGTTCCAGCGCCTGGTCACCTTGGAAGACAGCCGAAGCAGCGGAGAGGGGAGCGGACTGGGGCTGTCCATCGCCAGAGAGCTGGCCCGGCGAATGGGAGGAGACATTGACCTGGAGAGTGTCCCCGGACTCCGCACTGTCTTTACGGTCAGACTGCCCAAATGGCAAGACGAAAGAGATTCGTAAGAATTGCGCAAATCTTCTGAAAAGTCCTGGGACTACAATGGGAAGGTGAAAGGAGGCAGAAGACACATGCCGTATATTCTGCAAACGGACCGCCTGACCAAGATCATTGGAGAAAAAGAGCTGGTCCGGGACGTGGACCTCCATGTAAGGAAGGGAGAGATCTACGGATTCCTGGGCCCTAACGGGGCGGGAAAGACCACAGTGATGAAGCTGGTGACCAACCTGTGGAAGCCCACCGGGGGCCGCGTGCTGCTGTTCGGAGAGCCCCTCGCGCCCACCTCCTACGGGGTGCTGAAGCGGATGGGCAGCATCATCGAATTTCCCACCTTCTATCCCCACATGACAGGCCGGGAGAATCTTCAGATCCACTGTGACTATATGGGATACAGCCGTCCCAAGGGCGTGGAAGAGGCGCTGGAGCAGCTGGAGCTGGACGACGCTGCCGACCGGCCGGTGGGGAGCTACTCCCTGGGTATGAAGCAGAGGCTGGGGATCGCCCGGGCCCTGCTGTGCAGGCCTGAGCTGCTGATCCTGGACGAGCCCACCAACGGCCTGGACCCGGCGGGCATCAAGCAGGTGCGGGATCTGCTGAAGCGGATGAGAGAAGAATATGAGATGACCGTGATGGTCTCCAGCCACATCCTCGGAGAGATGGAGGCCATGGCGGACACCGTGGGGATCATCCACCGGGGGAGGATGCGGGAGGAGATCTCTCTCCGTGAGCTGGAGGGAAGGGGCACCTCTTATCTCCATCTGACCGTGGACGACCCGGGGAGGGCCAGTGTCCTGCTCAGTGACGTGATGCACTTGGGCAGCTTCCGGGTCATGAAGGGCGGCATCATCCGGATCTATGACCGGCAGGCGTCCCCCCAGGAGGTGGCTGGCGTCCTGGCCCGGCACCATGTGGCGGTGGAGGAGATCGGAAGAAGATCGGAGACGCTGGAGGAGCACTTTTTGAAGCTGACATCGGAGGAGGGCAGCACATGGGAAAGCTGATCGAATTGGAATGGCGGAAAAACCGGATCGGGAACTGGGTGAGATGGGCGGCTCTCCTTGGGGCGGCGCTTGGCCTGCTGATCTTTGCCATGGCTTTCCTGGGGATCGCCAACGACCCGGAGACCGGTGTGCCTGACGCGGCGCCGGGGCATGGAGGGATCTCGTCCCTCATCGAACTGCTGACCAGTATGTGTTTTTTGGTGTTCACCGGGGTGATGCTCTCTGTTTTCATCGTGGGAGCCTATCAAAACGGGACCATGTCTCTTGTGTTCTCCTACCCCGTCCGGCGGCAGAAGCTGCTGGCGGCCCAGATGCTGGCGGTGTGGATCTTCTGCTTCGGCGCCCTGGCGGCGGCGAAGCTGCTGCTCTACGGCTGTGTGCTGGCAGGGAGACGGTTTCTCCCCTCCGCCTTCCCTCTGGACTTTGACATGACCCGGGGAGCCTTCTATGGGCAGCTGCTCCTGCGCTCTGCCGTGACGGTCACAGAGGGCTTTATCGCCTTGTTCGCGGGGCTGGCCCTGCACTCGGCCAGAGCTGCCATTGTGACCTCCTTCCTGCTGGTTTTGCTGACCCAGGCCAACATTGGGAGCTTTACCATGGCGGACAGCGCGGTATTTCCCGCGGTGCTGACCGGCATCTCGCTCCTGTGCGTCCTGCTCAGCCTGCGGGGGGCGGAGACGCGGGACCTGATGTAAGGAAGGTGGAAGGACCGGGAGCGGCCGCAGATCAGAACAGAAGAGGAGGAGCCGCCCATTCCTATGGGCGGCTCCTCCTTTGCACGTATGGGGAGAAAATGGGACTTGCAGCGGTCCGGCTCAGCAGCCGGCCATGGCCAGGGCCCGGTCCAGGATGGTGCCGGCGGCCTCCTCCTTGGACATGAGGGGCAGTTCCTCCGCACCGTCCGCGGTGATGAGGGTGAGCACGTTGGTATCCACCCCGAAGCCGGCCCCTGCCACCTTCAGGTTGTTGGCGCAGATCATGTCCACCTTTTTTTTCTCCAGCTTGGCCCGGCTGTTCTCTACCATGTCCCGGGTCTCCATGGAGAAGCCGCAGATGAACTGGCCAGGGCGGCGGTGCTCCCCCAGATAGGAGAGGATGTCATGGGTGCGGGACAGAGGGATGGACAGCTCCCCGTCCTTCTTTTTCATCTTGTCCCCGCTGTACTGGGCCGGGGTGTAGTCCGCCACGGCGGCGGCCTTAAAGATAAAGTCGGCCTGCTGGCAGGTGCGGGACACCGCCTGGAACATGTCCTCCGCAGAGATTATAGGGACCACTGTGACGAAGGGAGGGGGCTCCAGGGCGGTGGGACCAGAGATCAGGGTGACCTCCGCTCCCCGGAGCATGGCCATCCTGGCGATGGCGTAACCCATTTTTCCGGTGGAGTGGTTGGTGAGGTAGCGCACCGGGTCCAGGGACTCCTGGGTGGGACCGGCGGTGACCAGGACCCGCCGGCCCGCCAGGTCGTGGGGGAGGGCCAGGACGCGGAGGATGTGCTGGACCAGAGTGTCCGGCTCCGGCATCTTGCCGGGCCCCACAGCGCCGCAGGCCAGCCGGCCGGAGGCGGGGGCGATGACCTCCCACCCATAGCGGCGCAGCAGATCCAGGTTGTCCTGGGTCACCGGGTTCTCATACATCTTGGTGTTCATGGCCGGAGCGATCAGCTTGGGGCAGGGACAGGCCAGCACTGTGGTGGTGAGCATATCGTCGGCCAGCCCGTGGGCCAGCTTGGCGCACACATTGGCGGTGGCGGGGGCGACGATCACCAGGTCGGTGCGGTCGGCCAGGGCGATGTGCTCCACCTGATGGGAGAAGTTGCGGTCAAAGGTGTCCACCATGGTCCGGTTCCCGGTGAGCTGTTCAAAAGTGAGGGGGGTGATGAACTGGGTGGCGTTCCGGGTCATCACCACCTCCACTGAGGCGTGGAGCTTCACCAGCGCGGAAGCCAGTGCCGCGGCCTTATAGGCGGCGATGCCGCCGGTGACGCCCAAAAGGATGGTTTTTCCGCTGAGCATTGCAAATCGCTCCTTTGCATAGAGCGGCGCGGGGCGCCGCTGTCGTTTTTTTCATTATAGCCGACCAGGCGGCAGATTGTAAAGGGCAGGGGGATATTTTGCGCGAGAGGAAAAGAATTGCAAAGTTTCGGTTAATTCCTGCCTTGTATTCCCACCGGCGGTCGGGTATAATGTGGCAGAATAAGGACCCGTGGGCGCGTCTCCGGCAAAGGGGGGGCTGGCGGGTCAGAGAAAAAACGGGGGCCCTCCCCGCTGAGGTGAACAGATCATGCTGATCGCCATTGATATCGGCAATACCAATATCGTTATCGGAGGCATCCAGGGCGACGCCATCCAGTTCGAGGCCAGGATCGCCACCGACCGCATCAAGACCTCCGACCAGTACGGGGTGGAGATCAAGAACATCCTGGCCCTGTTCGGGGTGAAGCCCTGCGATGTGGACGACTGCATCATCTCCTCGGTGGTGCCGCCGGTCTTCAACTCGGTCTACACCGGACTGGTGAAGATGACGGGAAAGCACCCCCTGGTGGTGGGGCCGGGCATCAAGACCGGCCTGAACATCCAGATGGACGTCCCCTCCCAGGTGGGCAGCGACCGCATCGTCATCGCCGTGGCCGCGCTGGCGGAGTATGAGCCCCCCCTGATCCTGATGGATCTGGGGACGGCCACGACCATCGAGGTGGTGGACCGGGGCAGCACCTACCTGGGGGGCTGCATCATCCCGGGGGTGCGCACCTCCCTGGATGCCCTCACCTCCCGGGCGGCCCAGCTGCCCGGCATCCGCCTGGACCGGCCGGGCCGGGTGATCGGCAAGAACACGGTGGACTGCATGCGCAGCGGCATCATGTACGGCACCGCCGCCATGCTGGACGGCATGCTGGACCGGGTGGAGGAGGAGCTGGGCAGCCGGGCCACGGTGGTGGCCACGGGGGGGATGGCCCAGTTCATCGTGCCCCTGTGCCGCCGGGAGATCAAGCTGGAGAAGGACCTGCTGCTCAAGGGCCTGAACATCATTTACCAGAAGAACGCCGCCAAGCGGGGAGGGCGCTGAGACAAGGAAGAAAAAACTTGCAGCCGATCATAAAAATGGGATATGCCAGGAAGGCATATCCCATTTTTAATGGAATTATCTGTATCAAGATGCTGTCGTCACGGAGCGAAGGAAGTCCAAAAGTTCATCAAATCGTTCTTGATCCACCGCCTCATATTTGCTCTCGCCCAGATAAATATATCCGTTTTCGAAAACAGATATATTTCCGATCTCTTCAAGCTGATCATTTACCTTGTAAAACCAGATCTCATATATATGCTGTCCGGTTTCAAATCGACGCACACCGAAAGAGGGGCCGCAGTATCGAATGTTCAGTGCATCGATCATTTCGATCAGCGGGGTGTCGTCCAGGCTGCACGACTTTGATGAAACTGCGTTTGGCATCTCCGTGACAGTGTAGTCTGTGGCTTCAGATGGCTGGAAATCCAGGACATTGGACAGTTCTTTGGGAGAGAACACATAATAGATCCAGCCAACTAAAATCAATACCAAAACCAGAGCAGCCAATAGACCCGCCGCTTTATGGCGCTTATTGCGTTCACCCGCTGTCATATGGGAGTCCATCAACAACCGACTTCCTTCAATTTATTTTGGTCAATTTCAATAATAGTATAGATTGTCAATGCGTGTCAATATGTTGGTATAAGACGAATTTGTTTTGCGGCTCCCCTGCTAGGCCATTTGTGAGCAAAGAGCACCGTGATCAGAAGAACGCTTCCGGCCGGAAGGCCGGCGTTTTTTTCTATAGGCGGAAAAATTTTTCTCCCTGGCGGCGCGACCTGCCGGGGCGGGACATGCTCTATATAAAGTGAAGAGACAACGGAAAAGAGGTGAGGCCATGACGGATCAGGAATTGGTAGAGCTGTTCTGGCAGCGGCGGGAGGAGGCCCTGACCGGGCTCCAGGACAAGTACGGGGGCTGGTGCCGCTCCATCGCCGGCCGCATCCTGGGGGAAGAGCGGGACGTGGAGGAGTGTCTGGGGGACTGCTGGCTCCAGCTGTGGAACGCCATCCCGCCCGCCCGGCCCCAGCACTTCCGGGGCTATCTGGGGGTGGTGGTGCGCAACCGGGCCCAGCTCCTCCGCCGGCGGCGGGGCCGGCAGGGGGACACGGTCTCTCTGGCCGCTCTGGAGCTGGCTGAGTGCCTCCCCAGCCGGGAGGGGCCCGAGGAGCAGGCCGAGGCGGCGGAGCTGGGGCGGGCCATCTCCGCCTTCCTGGGAGAGCTGGGGGAGGGGCCGCGTACCGCCTTCCTGCGGCGGTACTGGTACGCAGACACCGTGGAGGAGACCGCCGGGCACCTGGGCTGGTCGCTGTCCAGGACCAAGAGCGTCCTGTTTCGGACGCGGAAGAAGCTGAAAGCTTATTTGGAACAGGAGGGAATGTTGTGAACCGAGGAGAACGCATGATGGAGGCTGTGGGCCTTGTGGACCCGGCCTTGGTAGAACAGGCCGCCGGTCCGGCCCGGCGGCACAGCGCCCGCCGGCCCCTGCGGACCGGCCTGATCGCCGCCTGCCTGTGTGCGGCCCTGCTGGGGTCGGCGTGGGCGGCCAACCAGATCGGAGGGTTCCGGTCCCTGAAATTTTTTGAGGACCTGCTGCTCCCGGCTGAGCTCTCAGATGACGGTGAGGCGTTGGGGGAGGCGCACTACGACGGCTATACCCTGGAGGGAGGGATAGACTTCCTGGCGCTGGAGGATCTGCCCCAGGAGGCGCTGGACATGGCGGCGGAGCACCCCGCCTCCACGGTGGGGCTGGACCTGACAAGCTGGGAGGAGGCGGAGGCATACTTTGGCCTGGAGCTGCCGGAAAACGCCTATCTGCAAGAACAGCTCCAGTCCGGTTTTCGGGCGGCCCTGAGCAGCGACAGCGAAGGCCCCACCGCCCTGGAGTGGACGGCGGAGTATCTGGATTCCGGCGTCCGGCTGGAGGTGTGGGTGACGGCGTACACCCAGCGGATGGAGCTGCCGGATCATCCGGTCAGCCAGAGCCATCTGCTCCCCTCGGATACCCAGTACACCACGGAGGAGCACACCGCCCCCAACGGCCTGTCCGCAGTGATGACCACGGTGGAGCAGGGCCCTGAAGACCCCTATTACGACAAATGGGGCGCCCGGATGTTCCGCGCCGACTTCGCGCTGGGCGGGGTGTGGTACCGTGTGGACGCCTATGATCGGGCGGAGCCTCAGCGGGCACGGGAGGCGCTGGAGGAGCTGCTGAACGGCTTCATGCTGTAAGTTGCCTGGGGCGCAGCCTCCGGGGCGGGCGGCCGCGCAGGAAATTTTACCGGTCCTCCCGGCCCGGCGTCCCTTGACAGGACCGGAGAAACTGGATATAATACCACCTGTATCACAGGCGCTGAGGGGGAGGAGTAACCGCAGTTCCCATGGCAGAGAGTGGCCGGACGGTGCAAGGCCATATGGGGAAGCGGCGAAGTGGCCCCGGAGCTCCGTTTTCGAGGCCCCAGCGGGGCGGTAGACAGCGGCGGGTCCTCCCGTTACAGAGGATAGGAGCGCCCCGCGAGGGGAATTCAGGTGGTACCGCGGACGATGACAGGTTCGCCCTGAGCCATGACCGGCTCAGGGCGTTTTTTATGGAGGGAGCGCAATGGAATTTGTAAATGAGACAGACTATGACTGGCGCGCCCTGCGAGCCCTGAACCGGGCGGCCATCCGCCTGGACAGGCGCTGGAGGAGCCTGCTGCTCCGGGCCATGGGGGTGCTCTGCGGCCTGATCCTGCTGCGGGGGGCCTGGACCTCCGGAGGAGGGGCGGGCCTCCTGTATGGGCTGCTGGGGGCGCTGATGCTGGTCTGGGCCCTGTTCCTCAACGAGATCCGGGCCTGGCTGGTGGGGCGGTTCGTGATGAAGGGCGTCGCCCGGCACACCGCCCGGTTCACCGATGAAGGGTATGTCATCGCCAACCAGCGGGGGGAGCAGTCCTTTGACTACTCTTCCGTCCAGGCCCTGTGTGAGGACGGGCGCTACTTCTTCCTCATGCTCAGCCGCCAGCAGGGCAACCTGTTCGACAAGCAGGGCTTTCACACCGGGACCGCGGACCAGTTTCGGGCTTTCCTGGAGCGGAAGACCGGACAGACCATGAAAAAGCTGTGAGACCCGGGGCCGGAGGGCTCCAATCGGAATGAAAATACATTGGAAATAGGACGTGAACGACATGAGAAAAGAACTGCCAAAGGTCTATGAGCCCCAGGAAGTGGAGTCCCGGATCTATGAGACCTGGGAGAAGAACGGCTGCTTCCGGGGCCACCGGGACCCTAAGAAGAAGCCCTTTACCATCGTCATGCCGCCCCCCAACGTGACGGGGCAGCTGCACATGGGCCACGCCATGGACTGCACCCTCCAGGACATCCTCATCCGCTTCAAGCGGATGCAGGGCTACGCCGCCCTGTGGGTGCCCGGCACCGACCACGCGGGCATCGCCACCCAGATCAAGGTGGAGGAGGAGCTGCGCACCAAGGAGGGCCTGACCCGCTATGACCTGGGCCGGGAGAAGTTCCTGGAGCGGGTGTGGGATTGGAAACGCCAGTACGGCGGCCGCATCGTCCAGCAGCAGAAGAAGCTGGGCGCCTCCTGTGACTGGGACCGGGCCCGGTTCACCATGGACGAGGGCTGCTCCAAGGCGGTGCGGGAGACCTTCTGCGAGCTGTATGAGAAGGGCCTCATCTACAAGGGCAGCCGCATCATCAACTGGTGCCCCCACTGTGTCACGGCCCTGTCTGACGCGGAGGTGGAGTATCAGGACAAGCCCGGCCACCTGTGGCATATGCGCTACCCTCTGACTGACGGTTCCGGCTATCTGGTGGTGGCCACCACCCGGCCGGAGACCATGATGGGCGACACCGGCGTGGCGGTCAACCCCAACGACGAGCGGTACAAGCACCTGGTGGGCAAGACCTGCATCCTGCCCCTGATGGACCGGGAGATCCCCATCGTGGCCGATGAGTACGTGGAGATGGACTTCGGCACCGGCTGCGTGAAGATGACCCCCGCCCACGACCCCAACGACTTCGAGG
>ENA-UOJM01003181-UOJM01003181.1-human-gut-metagenome-genome-assembly--contig:-P116-NODE-3181-length-10174-cov-4.662911_pt1 | contig 10174 bp, 9 predicted proteins | sample MGYA00242349_ERZ723896 | MGnify/ENA metagenome assembly ERZ723896 | reverse complement strand
CCACCGCGGGGGGGACAGGCCCACGGTAGGCCCCCGGAAGCGCGCCGGGCGGCGCGGCCTGGGGATAGCCCTGGGGCGGGACGTTGGCCACCGGGGCCTGCTGGGGCGGCGTCTGGTACGGGGTGGGCGGATAGCCATTCTGCATGGAATCAGCCTCCTTTGCGAGAGATTTTACTGGGGCTTACAGAAGCTGGCACAGCTTCTGGGAGAAGTCGGAGGGGTCCTCCAAAGAGATGCCCTCAAGGAGCAAAGCCTGGTCGTAGAGGATTTCGGCGTAGAGCTTTAAGCGCTCCTTGTCGGACTGGTACAGCTCCTGCAGCCGCTGGAAGATGGGGTGCTCGCCGTTTATCTCCAGCACGCGCTGGGCCTTGATTTTCTCCTGGGCGGGCATGGCGTTGAGCACCTTCTCCATCTCGGTGGAAATCATGCCGTCGGTGGTGATGCACACGGCGTGGCTCTTCAATTTGCCGGAGAGGCGCACGTCCTTTACCTTGTCGCCCAAGGACTCCTTTACAAAGGCCAGCATGTCCTTGTTCTCCTCGGCCAGCTCCTTGACCTTCTCCTTCTCCTCGGTGGACTCCAGCTCCAGGTCGTCGGAGGAGATGTTGCGGAACTCCTTGTCGTCGTACTTCATCAGCATCCGCAGGGCGAACTCGTCCACGTTGTCCGTCAGGCACAGCATCTCAAAGCCCTTCTCCTGAAGGGTTTCCGCCTGGGGCAGGCTGAGGACGCGCTCCACCGTTTCGCCGCAGCCATAATAGATGTACTTCTGCTCCGGCTTCATGCGGGAGACGTACTCCTTCAGGGAGGTGAGCTTCTTCTCCGCGGAGGAGGTGAACAGCACCAAATCCTTCAGCTCGTCCTTCTTGGCGCCGTAGTTGTCGTACAGGCCGTACTTCATCTGCAGGCCAAAGGCCTTCCAGAACTGCTCGTACTTCTCGCGGTCGTTGTTCAGCATGGACTGCAGCTCGGAGGCGATTTTCTTCTCCAGGCGGCTGGCGATGAGCTTCAGCTGCCTATCGTGCTGGAGCATCTCCCGGGAGATGTTCAAGGACAAATCCTGGGAATCCACCAGTCCCTTTACAAAGCTGAAGCAGTCCGGCAGCAAATCGGCGCACTTGTCCATGATAAGCACGCCGCTGGCGTAGAGCTGCAGGCCCTTCTCATACTCCCGGGTGTAGTAGTCCATGGGGGCGTGGGAGGGGATGAACAGCAGGGCCGTGTAGGTGGCCGCTCCCTCGGTGGAGGTGCGGATGACCTTTAAGGGGTCCTGCCAGTCGTAGAACTTCTCCTTGTAGAAGGCGTTCATCTCCTCATCGGTGACTTCGCTTTTTGCCTTCTTCCAGATGGGGGTCATGCTGTTGAGGGTCTCCACCTCGGTGTGGGTTTCGTACTCCGGGTCCTTGCCATCCACGCCGGTGCCCTCTTTTACGTGGGTGTGGGACACCTCCATGCGGATGGGGTAGCGGATGTAATCGGAGTACTTCTTCACCAAATCCTGCAGGCGGAACTGGTCCAAGAACTCGCTGTAGTTCTCGTCCTCGCTGTCCTCCTTGAGGTAGAGGGTGATGGTGGTGCCGCGGTCCGCCTTGGCGCCGGGGGTGATTTCATAGCCGTCCAAGCCGGTGGAGTCCCAGTGCCAGGCCTCATCGGAGCCAAAAGCCTTGGTGTCCACGGTCACCCGGGAGCTGACCATAAAGGCGGAGTAGAAGCCCACGCCAAACTGGCCGATGATGTCCACCTCGTCCTTCTTCTCGGCCTCCTGCTTAAACTGGAGGGAGCCGCTGCGCGCAATGACGCCCAGGTTGTTATCCAGCTCCTCCTGGGTCATGCCGATGCCGTTGTCGCTGATAGAGAGGGTGCGGGCCTCCTTGTCCACGGCCAGCTGGATGGAGAAGTCCTCCCGGGAAAGGCCGGTGGCGCCGTCCTCCAAGGTGCGGTAATAGAGCTTGTCAATGGCGTCGCTGGCGTTGGAAATCAGCTCCCGCAGGAAAATTTCCTTGTGGGTGTAGATGGAGTTAATCATCAAGTCCAGCAAGCGCTTGGATTCTGCCTGAAATTCTTTCATTGCCATGGTTTCAAATTACTTCCTTTCCAATATAGACAGACAGCCCAAAGGCTGAGTGTGAACAAAATCAGCGGCCCGCCTCAAAGGGGTGCTCGTCGTGAAAGCGGAGGTTGTTCAGCCGCTCCTTTTCCCGGATGGCCTCCTCCATGTCGATGCCGTAGGCCTCCGCCAGGCAGAGGGTGTAGTAGAGCACGTCCCACAGCTCCTCGTCCAAGGTGCCTTTCACCGGCTCCCCTGGGCCCCGAAGCTTGCCGTGAAAGATGGCGCGGGAGACCTCCCCCACCTCTTCCACCAGCTTGAGGAATAAATTGTGCTTTAACTGCTCCTCCTGGGCCTCCCGCTGGGGGCCTGGGGGCAGGCTATCCAGGGCCAAAAAGCCCAAATCCTTCTGGCGCAGGTAGTGTTGCAGGTATTTCACCGTGGTGTTGCCATCCATGGGGCGGCCTCCTTCACAGCTTTACTGCGGCCACCAGCAGCATCATGGGGCGGCGCAGCTCGTCCTTCATGCCTGGGATGTCCAGCATCCTTTCCGGGGGCTTGGCTTCCACCACGCGGCGCAAGGCAAAGCCGCCGGTGAGCAAGGTATCCAGATAGGTGGTGAGGGTGCGGTGGTACTTCACCACGTCCTCCCCCAGGAACACGGCCTGGCGCTGCCCCTCGTAGAAGTAGTTGTCCACGGGGAAGTGGAGGATGTTTCCGGCTTCATCGTAGTACCAATCCTGGTTGCCGTAGGCGGTGAAGATGGGGTGCTCCACCGAGAACACAAAGTCCCCGCCGGGCTTGAGCCAGGTGCGGACCTTCTCCGCAAAGGCGGGGAAGTCCTGCAGGTAGTGGATGGTCAGGGAGCTGAACACCACGTCGAAGCGCTCCGAGGGGAAGTCCACGTCCTCTATGGCGGCGTGGAGATACTCCACCTGGGGGAAGCTGGCCTTTCGCCGGGCCACTTCCAGCATCTTTTCGGACAAGTCCACCCCGGTGACGTGGGCGGCCCCGTGCTCCGCCGCGTAGGCGCAGTGCCAACCGTAGCCGCAACCCAGGTCCAGCACCTGCTTGCCGGCAAAGTCCGGCAAAAGCTTTTGCAGGTCTTCCCACTCCCCCGCGCCGGCCAGGCCCAGCCGCGAACGGCTCATCTGGCTGTATTTCTCAAAAAATAGGGGGTCGTCGTATCGATTCTCCTTCATGGAATACCACCTCGTTTGTATGGGCATCTTTCATCAAGACTAACCATAATTCTAATACAAAACCGCCCTTGTTGCAAGGGCGGTCCTGGTTTCTTTACAATTTGGAAATATTCGCCGGTCCTTATTTCAGCTCCGCGATGGTGACGCCGCTTTCGCCCTCGCCATAGGTGCCCAGGCGGAAGCTCTTCACCTGGGAACACCGGCGCAGGTGCTGCTGCACCGCCGTCCGCAGGGCCCCCGTGCCCTTGCCGTGGATGATGGTCACCTGGGAGAGGTGCATCCGGCTGGCCCGGTCCAGGAAGTTGTCCACCTCCATCAGGGCCTCTTCCACAGTCTGGCCCCGCAAGTCCAGGCTGGAGGATGTCTCCGGCGTGGAGACGTTCTTGGTCACCGTGCGGGTGGGGTTCTTCTTTTTCAGCTGGCGCTTGCTCAGCAGGCGGACGTTCTCCAGGGGCACCCGGGTTTTGATGATGCCCGCCTGGACCAGCACGGTGCCGTCCTTGGGCAGTTCCAGCACAGTGGCCTCCTTATCGATGTCGTAGAGGAGCACCTCGTCCCCCACCACCAAGGGCCGGGGCAGCACGTAGTTGTCGTCCCGCCGCTGGTGCACCGGGTCGGAGGAGCTTTCCAGCTCTTTCAGGCCGGAGCGCAGCCGGGCCTTCTGCTCGGCGGAGAGCTGCTTGTTCTTCTGGCGGCGCAGCTCCTCCAGCTCGCCCACCAAGGCGTCCGCCCGCTGCCGTGTCTTTTGGACGATTTGGGCGGCCTCCTGCCGGGCGCGGTCTATCTCCTTTTTGGCCTGGGCCTCGGCCTCGTCTTTCAGCCGCTGGGAGGCCTCGGCGTTTGCCTTGGCCTGGGCAGCGGAGGCCCGCAGGGCTTCCAGCTCGTCCTCCATTTTGCGGCGGTCCTCCTCCAGGCGGCCCACCACCTGCTCAAAGGCGTTGCCCTCCCGGCTGACCAGCTCCCGGGCGCGGTCCACAATGGCGGTGTCCATGCCCAGGCGCTGGGTGATGGCAAAGGCATTGGACTTGCCCGGCACGCCGATGAGCAGCCGGTAGGTGGGCCGCAGGGTGGCCACGTCGAACTCGCAGCTGCCGTTCTCCACGCCAGGTGTCTGGATGGCGTAGGCCTTCAGCTCGGCGTAGTGGGTGGTGCAGGCCAGGCGCACGCCACGGCCCCGCAGCTCCTGGATGATAGCCTCCGCCAGGGCGGCGCCCTCCACCGGGTCGGTGCCGGCGCCCAGCTCGTCGAAGAGGACGAGACTGTTCTCTCCTGTCTCTTTCAGTATACGCACAATGTTAGTCATGTGCGCCGAACAGGTGGACAGACTCTGCTCAATGCTCTGCTCGTCGCCGATGTCCGCCAGGATGTGGCGGAACACCGCCACCCGGCTGCCCTCCCCCGCGGGAATCATCAGGCCGCACATGGCCATAAGGGTCAGCAGGCCGATGGTCTTTAGGGCCACGGTCTTGCCGCCGGTGTTGGGGCCGGTGATGATGAGGGTGTCAAACTCCACGCCCAAGGTGATGTCCGTGGGCACCACCTTCTCCTTGGCGATAAGGGGGTGCCGGGCGGCGTGGAGGGCGATTTTCCCGTCCTCCCCCACCTGGGGCACCACGGCCTTCATCTTGTAGGCCACCTGGGCCTTGGCGAAAATCAAGTCCAGCTCCACGGCGTAGTGGTAGCTCTCGATGATGGAATCGGCGAAGGAGCCGGCCTCCCCAGAGAGCTCCAGCAAAATGCGGGCGATTTCATCCTGCTCGTCGGAGCGCAGGACGCGAATCTCGTTGTTCAGCTCCACCACGCTCATGGGCTCCACAAACACCGTGGCGCCGCTGGCGGAGGTGTCGTGCACCAGGCCGGGGACCTCCCCCCGGAACTCCGCCTTGACGGGCACCACATAGCGGCCGCCCCGCTGGGTGACGATGCTCTCCTGCAAATGCTTCTGGTGGGCCTGGGAGTGGATGAGCTTGTCCAGCTGGTCCCGCACCCGCTGGGAGGCCGCCCGGATTTTCCGCCGGATGGACGCCAGCGCCGGGGAGGCGTTGTCCGCCACCTCTTCCTCGTTGACGATGCAGGTGAAGATTTTCTCCTCCAGGTACTTGTTGGGGGCCAGCACCTCAAACCGGGGGGTGAGGGCGGTGGTGACGTTGCCGCTTTTGCCCCACCACTGGGTCAGGCCCCGGATGGTCCGCAAGGTGGCGCCGATGTCCAGCAGCTCCCGCAGGCCCAGGCCGCCCCCCGCCTGGGCGCGGCGCAGGGGGTTGGTGACGTTCTTCATGCCGTAGAAGGAGGGCGCACCGTACTTGGCCATGGCCACAAAGGCGGCGTCCGTCTCCCCCAAAAGCCACTGGGCCTCGGCGGCGGTGTGGACAGGCTCCAGCTCCCGGGCCAGCTGGGCGCCGTCCTGGCTGGAGCACTCCTCGGCCACCATCTATAAATTTTTATCCTGCTCTAAGGCTTTGGTTTGTTTGTCCATTGACAGTTCATCATTGGTATCTCGCGAAATCTGTTGTAAAGCTATTTTGCTTTCTTATCTCTCATATCCCCAGGAAATCCGCCGTTTTTTGCATGATGAATAGGCAAGTATTTGCCTTTACAGCATGCTGTGGTAGAAATCCAGGGTTTTGGGGCGTTTTTGTAAAATCTCCACGGTGTAGGCCTCCGCCGCGGCGGAGAGCTCCCCCAAGGCGCCGGGGGAAACCGAAAAGGAGAATATCTTCTCAAAGTCCGAAAGGACAATGTGCCGCATGGCGGTGAGGGCCGCCGGGGACAGGGGCGCGCAGGGGTCGCCGGTGTGGATGTAGCAGGACTTGCAGTACAGCTCCCCCCGGTTGATTTTAAAGTACATGCGCTCCGCCTGGTAGGCGCCGCAGTTGGCGCAGTAGGCCAGGTTGGGCATATAGCCCGCCTCACTGACCATGCGCAGCTCCACAATGGCTTTGAGCAAAAGTTGGGGCCGGGTGCCCTGGCACAAAAAGTGCAGCGCGTTGAGCACCAGCCGCAGGTACTCGGAGGACTCCACGCCCTCGGGCACCAGCTCCACGGCCAGCTGGCAGAAGTACTGGGCCAGGGCTAAGGCGGTCACGTCCTTGCGCAGGCCGAAAAACACCTCGATAGGAAAGGCCTCGTTGACGTTGTATGTATCCCGCCCTTTGGAAAGCTTCAGGCGGGAGTAGCACAGCAGGCCCGTGGCGGCATTTTTGCTGTCCTTCAAATTCTTGGCGCGGCGGGCAAAGGCGCGCACCACGCCCTCATCCTTGGTGAGGATTGTCACCAGCCGGTCGCTCTCCCCCACCGCCTGCTCCTTGATAATCAGCCCCTGGGTTACTACCTGCACCCCGCACCTCTCCTCCAACGTGGTTTTCCAGCTGGTTTTTCAGCCGGGTATAGTGGATATAGTCCTCCACCTTGCCTGTACGGGCAAAGCTCTCCCAAGCCTGTTTCACATCCACAAAAAGTCCCCCTTCCAAACCGGGCGGCGCCCTTCTCTAAAAAGAGTATTTGCGGATATTCCCCGACTATGACAGGAAAAGATTTGTTTCTTCGACAGGCTTTGGCAGAATCCCCGCCGCCTTTGTGCTAGGCGGCCCCGTTACATCTCCAGGTCCCTCTCGGAAAAGCCCAGGCTTTGCAACGTTTCGGGGCGCTGGCGCCAGTCCTCTTTCACCTTCACCCACAGCTGCAGGTTCACCTTGCAGTCGAAAAAGCGCTCCATATCCTCCCGGGCCTTGGTGCCAATCTTTTTCAGCATGCTGCCGCCCTTGCCGATGAGGATGCCCTTGTGGCCGGGCTTCTCGCAGTAGATGGTCACATCGATGTCCAGAATGCCCTCCCGGTCCTTCATGCGCTCGGTGACGGCGGCCACCCCGTGGGGGACCTCCTTGTCCAGCAGGCGCAGCACTTTCTCCCGGACAATCTCCGAGGCGATGACCCGCTCGGGCTGGTCGGTGAGGGTGTCCTCGGGAAAGAGGTGCCCGCCGGGCAGGCACAGTTTTTTCAGCTCGTCCAGCAAATCCTCCATGCCGCTGCCATCCTTTGCGGAGACAGGCACCACCGCCTGGAACCCATACAGCCCGGCGTACTGGGCAATCTGCTCCATAATGGTGGACTTGTCCTCCAGCAGGTCGGTTTTGTTGATGGCCAGCACCGCCGGGACCTTTCCGCCCTGGAAGCGGCGAATCAGCTCCTGGTCGGCCTTGGACAGGGGCGCGCCGGCCTCTGTCACCAGCAGGCAGGCGTCCACGCCGTCCACCGTGCGGGTGACGGACTTGACCATGTAGTCCCCCAGGGAATTTTTGGGCTTGATAAGGCCGGGGGTATCCAGAAACACCAGCTGGTCCTCCCCCTGGGTGAGCACGCCCATAATGCGGGTGCGGGTGGTCTGGGGCTTGCGGGACACAATGGCAATCTTCTGTCCCACCAGCCGGTTGAGCACCGAGGACTTGCCCACGTTGGGCCGGCCCACAATGGCGATAAACGCCGAGCGCTCTTGAGGCATAGTATCCATATCACACGTTCCTTTCCACGCAACACAAGGGGGCCCCACGGAATCCACGGCGCCTCCCCCAACTCTACTTATTTTATTTCTCCCGGCGTCCCCTGTCAAGACGCCTCCGGCGCAGGGCGTCCCAGCGCTCTGCCACCCAGGCGGGCCCCAAAAAGACAAACCCCGCCGCCACCGCCAAAGAGAGGGCCAGCAGCCCCAAGGCCGCCGGGTGGGAGACTATCCCCCACAGCAGCGCCCACAGCTCCGGCCGGAAGAGGATAACGACCCCCACCAGCAGCGCCGCAATGGCGGAGAGAAGCACTGCCCCCGCCGCCATGTCCTTGATGACACGGATGTAGCGGTTTAAGTTTTTCTGGGCAAAGTCGCACAGCTTCTCCAGGGCAGTGTTCAGTGTTTCAGCCGTCATGACCCCGCCTATGGCCAGCAGCAGGCAGGCCATCTCCCCACGGCTGAGGGAGAGCTGCGAGGCGAAAAACAGCACATAGGCGCACGCCACCAGGTGGATGCGCATATTCCGCTCGGATTTGATGCAGCAGCCAATGCCCCGGAAGGCATCGGCAAAGCTGTGCCACAGCCTCCGCTTTTTCTGGGGGCTGGGGTTATGCACGAGGCGTGGTGGCGTAGCTGGCGCTGGCAGGCAGGCCCAGCTCCCGCATGACCTGCTCCTCCTTTTCCCGCATGCGCACCCGGGCCAGGCCGCCGGCCTCGTGGTCGTAGCCCAGCAGGTGCAGCATGGAGTGGGCCGTTAAAAAGCCCATCTCCCGCTCGAAGCTGTGGCCGTACGTCTTGGCCTGCTCCATGGCCTTGGGCACGGAGATGACAATGTCCCCCAGGATTTTGGCGCCCGTCTCGTGGTTGACGTCGTAGTTGCCGTTCTCCCCCATGGGGAAGGAGAGCACGTCGGTGGGGGCGTCGATGTTCCGGTACTGCCGGTTCATCTCTTGGATCTGGTCGTTATCCACAAAGGAAACGCTGATTTCGGCGGAATCCTTAAAGCCCTCCAGCTGGAGCACCGCGTGGCAGCAGCGGCGGATAAGCATGCGGATGCCTGTGGGAATCTTCACCGCTTTCTGCTGGTTTGAAATGATAACTCTGATTTTTTCCATTCTCTGCACCGTTCCTTTCTGTGGGGTCCTCCCCGAATTTTTTCACCCGAAACCATTTCCATACCCTGCTGTTCGGATGGTACTTTCTTTAAAAAAATTTATTTTCCAGCCCGGCTGCTGGCCCGCTCGTAGGCGCGGATAATATCCTGCACCAGCTTGTGGCGCACCACGTCCTTTTCGGTAAAGCGGAAAATGGCGATGTCGTCCACGCCCTTGAGGATGCGCACCGCCTTCTTTAGGCCGGAGCGCTTGCCATCGGGCAAATCTATCTGGGTCACGTCGCCGGTGATGACCATTTTCGAATTGAACCCCAGGCGGGTGAGGAACATTTTCATCTGCTCGCCGGTGGTGTTCTGGGCCTCGTCCAAAATGATGAAGCTGTCATCCAAGGTGCGGCCGCGCATATAGGCCAAGGGGGCCACCTCGATGTTGCCCCGCTCCACAAAGCGCTGGTAGGTCTCGGCGCCCAGCATGTCAAAGAGGGCGTCGTACAGGGGGCGCAGGTAGGGGTCCACCTTCTGCTGCAAGTCCCCGGGGAGGAAGCCCAGCTTCTCCCCAGCCTCCACCGCCGGGCGGGTGAGGATAATCCGGTTCACCTGCTGGGCCCGGAAGGCGTTGACCGCCATGGCCACCGCCAGGTAGGTCTTGCCCGTGCCGGCAGGGCCCACGCCGATGGTGATGGTGTTGTCCTTGATGTTGTCGCAATAGGTGCGCTGGCCCACGGTTTTGGGCTTGATGGGCTTGCCCTTGCTGGTGATGCAAATCACATCCCCGGCCAGGCGGGCCACTTTGTCCTCGCTGTCCTCGCCCACCATGCGGATGCAGTAGCGCACGTTCTGCTCGGTGAGGTTCTCCCCGCTGCCGATGAGGGTCAGCAGGCTCTGCACCGTGCGGGTGGCTTTATCCACGGCCTCGGGGTCGTCCCCGGTGATTTTCAGCTCCGAATCGCGCACCACCAGTGCCACGCCGAATTCCTTTTCAATCAGCCGGACGTTCTCGTCGAAGCTCCCAAAGAGGGCTTCGGCCTGCTCCAATCTGTCTAAATTGATTTTCTGCTCCAAAGAGTTCTCCTGTTCTTTCTTCCGTAATTTCTAGTCGGCGAAAGGCGCCATGCGGCACCGTTCGCCTCATGCGGCTATTATAACACAAGGAAGGCAGGTTCTTCAAGAGCAAACACTATGAATTCTTACCAAAATTTATTACCGGCCTTATGCTATTCAACCGAAATCTTCCGCACAAGGCCGATTTCTTCCTCACATCTGCACACGGCCTTTAACCGGCGGGCTGCCCCCTCCCCGGTGTAGAAGAGCTC
>ENA-UOJM01003175-UOJM01003175.1-human-gut-metagenome-genome-assembly--contig:-P116-NODE-3175-length-10185-cov-3.954788_pt1 | contig 10185 bp, 11 predicted proteins | sample MGYA00242349_ERZ723896 | MGnify/ENA metagenome assembly ERZ723896 | reverse complement strand
CCTTGCCCACGGCCTTGGCGGCGCCGGTGGAGGAGGGGATGATGTTGCCGGTGGCAGCACGGCCGCCGCGCCAATCCTTCAGGGAAGCGCCGTCGAGCAGCTTCTGAGAGGGGGTGACGGAGTGCACGGTGGTCATCAGGCCTTCCACAATGCCGAACTTCTCGTGCAGAACCTTGGCAATGGGAGCCAGGCAGTTGGTGGTGCAGGAAGCGTTGGACACGAAGGTCATGTCGGAGGTGTACTTGGTGTTGTTGACGCCCATGACGAACATGGGGGTGTCGTCCTTGGAGGGAGCGCCCATGACCACGTGCTTGGCGCCGGCGTCAATGTGACCCTGGCACAGAGCCTTGGTCAGGTGCTGGCCGGTGCACTCGCAGATATACTCAGCGCCCACGCTGGCCCAAGGAATGTCCTTGACCTCCAGGGCGGTGAAGACGGGGTACTTCTTGCCGTTGACGACCAGCATGCCGTCCTCAGAAGAAACCTCGCCGGGGAACTTGCCGTGCACGCTGTCGTACTTGAGCATGTAGGCCATATACTCGGGGTTCATGAAGGGATCGTTCAGGCCGACAACCTCAACATCATCGCGGTTGAGGGCAGCGCGGAACACGAGGCGGCCAATGCGGCCAAAGCCATTGATACCGATCTTGGTTTTCATAGTCAAATTGACTCCTTTCCATAAATGCGGACACAAAAGGTGCACCGCTGAATCGTTTGCGCAAACGTTTCAGGCTTTCTAACAGTTGTATCCTATCACAGGGTAAACGATTTTGCAACTGGCATTTCAAATAACATTCAAAATCTTGAATTGTAGATTTTTGATAAAAAAATCGCGAAGCATCCGGGTTTTATGACGAAAATGGGGGAAAAGGCCTTGACGGATGCGGGGAATTTGGCATATACTGTCCATGCTAATGGATTACGCAAAAAAGAATGGTATTTGCGCAAAGGACGGTCGAACTATGAAAGTAACCATCAGTGACGTTGCACGGCTGGCCGGCGTTTCCACCGCTACGGTCTCCCACACCATCAACAATACCCGTTATGTTTCCAGCGAGACAAAAGAGAAGGTGTATCAGGCCATTGCAGAATTGGGCTATACGCCTGACGCTTCTGCCCGCAGCTTCCGCACGGGAAAGAAAAAAACGGTGGGGTTCATTGTTCCCGATATTTCCAATAAGTTCTTTGGCACCATGATTGAGTCTGTGGAGAATTATCTCTCGGCCCATGGGTACCACCTGATCATTGCCAACACCAAGGAGGACGCCGACCGGGAGGAGACGAATATCCGGCTTCTCACGGCGGGTTTGGTGGATGGACTTCTGGTGGCCAGCACGATGGAGGATTTTGCCCGGTTTGACCAGCTGATCCCGGCTGGGTTCCCGGTGGTGCTGGTGGACCGGACCTTTGAGACGAAGAAGTATTCTTCCATCTGTGTATCCAACTTCCAGCCCATTTACCGCAGTGTCTGCCGCCTGGCTGGAAAGGGGGATACCCGGATCGGCATTATCGGCGGTCTGCCCCGTCTTTCCTCCACCCGGGAACGGATTTCGGCGTATCAGCAGGCGGTAGCGGACTGCGGCCTGCCCCAGGATGAAGCGCTGATTCGCTACGGCGACTCCATGGAAAACAGCGCACGGGCCTGCCTGGATGAGCTGCTGGAGCAAAATTGTGATGCAGTCATTGTCTGCCAGGGTTTGATGGCCTCGGAGACGATCATCTACCTGCATATGAAGGGAATCCAGCTTGCACGGGACATTGACCTGGTCAGCTTTGTGGATTATGATTCCAACTTCTATCAGCTCTACGCCAACCAGATGGACTGCATTGTCCAGCCGGTGGAAGAGCTTGGAACGGCCGCCGGTGAGCAGATTCTCAAGCGGATTGAAGATCCGGAGGCACCGGTATTTGAAAAGGTGCTGACATCTGCCTATCGTCCTTATGACATTCCCAACTCCTGGGCCCACTCAGATCGCTGACCTGATCCGGCGCCAAGCGGCGCCGGATCTTTCTTTATATCGGAAGGAAAGTTGTGCAATTTGCGGAAGAAGTTGCAGGCAAAATGATTGCGGGGCTTCCATTTTGACGGAAATGCGGGTATAATGGCTCGGGAGGGATTCGGTATGATCTATTCCACCTTGTGTTATCTGGAACGGGGCGATTCCTATTTGATGCTCCACCGGGTAAAGAAGGAACACGATGCCAATCAGGACAAGTGGATTGGAGTCGGTGGAAAATTTGAGGAAGGAGAGAGCCCGGAAGAATGCATTCTGCGGGAGACCTGGGAGGAGACGGGGCTGACACTGACCAGCTACCGGTACCGGGGATTGGTGACATTTGTCAGTGACCAATGGCCTGCGGAGTATATGCATTTATTTACCGCTGACGGCTGGACGGGTACGCCGCATCCCTGTGATGAGGGAGAGCTGGCCTGGATTCGGAAATCGGATCTGCAGTCTCTGCCGCTGTGGGAGGGAGATCGAATTTTTCTGCGCCTTTTGGAAGAAAATGCGCCGTTTTTCTCTTTGAAGCTCTGCTATCAGGGAGAGCATCTGGTCCGGGCGGATCTGAATGGAACGCAAATTCTCTGAGGTGAGGCGATACAGTCGAAAATAAAGGAGGAGGCAGCATGAATGGAACGGTCCTTCTGTTTGGATTTGATTCTCTGCTGAGCATCCTGGCGCTGGAGGCAGCGGTGGGGCCGCTGGGAGCGGAAGTGGTGCCGGTGGCAAAAACAGATTACAATAAGACCTTGGCAGTATTGGCGGGGCTGGACACAGCACCGGGGCCCGTGCAGCCCTACGCAGGGGGAACCCTGGGAGGAAGAATGGTAGTGCTGTGCGGCTTGGATGGCCAGCTGGATGCGGTGCTGGCAGCGCTGAATAAGGCAGGCGCCGGACCGGAATGTCTCAAGGCAGTGCTGACGCCCCATAACCGAAACTGGAACGCCGTGACACTCTATACGGAACTGCTGCGGGAAAAGCGTGCCATACAGGGAAGGTGAGGAGCATGCGCCTTTTGATTTCTGCGTGCCTTTTGGGCTGCCGGTGCCGGTATGATGGCGCCTCCAAGACCCACCCGCTGGCAGAGGCGCTGGCCCGGCGCTATGAGTTGGTGCCGGTGTGTCCGGAGCAGTTGGGCGGGCTGCCGACACCCCGGCCGCCGGCAGAGCGGCGGGGGGATCGGGTTGTGACCCGAACTGGGGATGTGACCGAGGCATACCACCGGGGAGCAGAAGAAGCATGGCGGCTTTGCAGCCTGCTGGATTGCCGGGCTGCAGTGCTCAAGGAGCGCAGCCCTTCCTGCGGCCATGGCGCAATCTATGACGGAACCTTCTCGGGATGTCTGACAGAAGGCAGCGGTGTGACAGCGCAGCTGCTGGAAGAGCAGGGAATTCCGGTGTATGGAGAATCTCAGATTGCAGAATTGTTGAAATGACGGGGGGACGGCCTCCGTCATTTTCGACAAGTTTGGCCCGCAATTTTGTCCTTGCATCATGGAAAAGCCACATTGCAAAGCAGGGCACCTTTTTGTATAATAGGTCAAAATAACGGGAGGAGGGGACAGTATGCGCTTTGAACTGATGGCACGCAGAAACAGCCCCTTTTTTTCTTTATTTTCATTCCCATGTGTGAGCCGGCCAGGGGGCCGGTGTTTTTTTGCCCTGCGGGGCTACGAGAGAGAGGAGAGTTTTCATGAACAAGACGCAACCCCCCATTGGCCAGCAGGCGATCCGGGATGCCCGGACGCTGGGGCTGCCCAAGATGCTGTTGCTGGGCCTGCAGCATATGTTTGCCATGTTCGGTGCTACCGTGCTGGTGCCCATCCTGGTGCAGGGATACGGACTGCCCCTGTCTATCCAGACCACGCTGTTTTTCGCCGGCGTGGGCACGCTGTTCTTCCACGTGTGCACCCGGCTGAAGGTACCGGCCTTCCTGGGATCCTCCTTTGCCTTCCTGGGCGGTTTCCAGGCGATGGCGCAGATGGACTCCGGCATGTATGCCACCATGGAGCCTGCGGAAAAGCTGCAGTACACCTGCGGCGGCATTGTGGTGGCAGGTCTGCTGTATGTGATTCTGGCCCTGGTTATTAAAGTTGTGGGCGTTCATAAGGTCATGCGCTACCTTCCCCCTGTGGTGACCGGTCCCATCATCATTCTCATCGGACTGAACCTGGCACCCTCCGCCGTGTCCAATGCCTCCACCTGCTGGTGGCTGGCCCTGGTGGCCATGGCCATTATTGTGGTGGCCAATATCTGGGGCAAGGGCATGATTAAGATTATCCCCATCCTGCTGGGTGTGGTCGGCGCCTATGTAGTGGCGCTGATTGCCAACGCCATGGGCGCTACGGCGCTGGATGCTGCGGGCAATGTGAGCCCCCTGATGGATTTTTCCGGGGTGCAGAGTTCTGCTCCCATTGGCCTGCAGCCCTTCCTGTCCAACTTTAGCGGCAGTGTGGCCAAGTTTGACGTGTCTGCAATCCTGGTAATGGCGCCCATTGCCATTGCCTCTATGATGGAGCATATCGGCGATATGTCTGCCATCTCCGCTACGGTGGGCGAGAACTTTATCGAGGACCCGGGCCTGCACCGGACCCTCATTGGTGACGGCATTGCCACCGCAATGGCGGGCCTGTTCGGCGGTCCGGCCAATACCACCTACGGTGAGAATACCGGTGTGCTGGTGCTCAGCCGGGTCCATGATCCCCGGGTGATTCGGCTGGCAGCCATCTATGCCCTGGTGCTGTCCTTCTCTCCGGCGTTTGCTGCCCTGGTCAGCTCCATTCCCGATGCCATCATCGGCGGCGTGAGCTTCATCCTCTATGGTATGATTTCCGCCATCGGCGTGCGCAATGTGGTGGAAAATCAGGTGGACTTCACCAACAGCCGCAACCTGATCATCGCGGCTGTGATCCTGGTGTGCGGTCTGGGCTTTACCAACGGCCTGACCTTCCAGGTGGGTGGTGCCTCCATCACCTTGACCAGCCTGGCCATTGCTGCTATCGCGGGTATCCTGCTCAATGCCATTCTGCCCGGAAATGACTTCCATTTCGGCAAGACGGCTACTTCCGATACCGCTGCCTCCCTGGGCCGCTATTAATTGGGGTTCCTGTATCAAAAGAAACAAGACCGTCTCTCATGCAGGAGAGGCGGTCTTGTGTTTTGCGGCAGATGCTTAAAGATTGGGTTCCAGAGGCTGCACAGAAGCGTGAATCCGCGCAGGAGAATGGGGAAACTGACGGAAAAAGGTACGGATGATCCTCTGGCAGACTTTGCAGCTGTTTTCATAATTGGCATTGGGCAGCATTAAAATATACTGGGAAATGCTGCAGCGGGAGACAATGTCGCCTCTGCGAAGGCTGGAACGGACGACCTCCAGCAGGTTGTCCATGGCGCAGTCCAGGCTCCGGCGGGGCAGGGAGCGGGCTCCCTCTCCCTCCACGTTTAACAGGGCAATGTGGATAGCGGCACCGCTGCGGGCCACAGACCGGGCTTCGGCATGATAAATCACCCGGAAGAAATCATAATCGCACACCAAAGCACCCGCCGGTCCCGAAGCTTCCCGCAGCTGCTCTTGTACGGTATCAGCGGGAATAATGATGTCGCTGCTTGTGCGCACGGCATCCCGATAAAGGCTGCGGCTTTCTTCCGAGGGCATGATCCCAAAATTGGAAAGCAGAAGCTGGCTCATGTCTTCGTATATCTGGGCAGCCTCTGCCTGGCGGCCCAAGGCCAGAAGTCCGCGCATAAGATGCTGATAGAGAGATTCCTGATAAGGCTCCAGCGCAATGGCGCTGCGGCACAGGGCGATCAATTCCTCATAGCGCTGGCGTTCCTCCAGCAGGGGGATGGATTCCAGCACGGTTCGGACATAAAGATTGTGATAATATGCGCTGATGGGAACCACCCAGGGTTCTGAGGAAAGCTTGGGCAAAAAGTCACCGGTATAGAGTGCCTGCGCCTTTTGATAATATGCCAGCCGGGTGTCCCCCTGTGACTCTGCGCCGGCTTTGCACAACGTATCGAATTCCTCAATGTCCAAATGCACCGGTACCGTTTGATTCCAGATGTAACAGCCGTCCTTGCGCAGAATCAGGTTGTGTCCGACGGAGCTGCCCAGCTGATCCAGTGTGGAGCGGACCCGGTGAAATACGGTTTTCAGAGCATTGAGTGGGTTTGTACTGCTTTCTTCTTCGCTCCAGAGCAGATTGATCAGATCGCTGGGAGTGATGGAGTGACTGCGGCAATAGATCATATACGCCAGCAACAGCCAGACCTTCTTGGAACGATTGGCACTGTCGGTAATGGTCTTTTCATTCAGCGTGATGGAAAATTCCCCCAGCATCTGAACAAAAATCGTTCCGCCGTCCATACAAACTCCCTCCTTTCCAATCCCTGCAATGATATCCCGGCCCATTCGGAGAAAAGACCGGTGACATTCCAAAAGGATATATGTGGAAGTATACCACAGAGTGATGATATTTGCAATGAAAAAAGGTTAATAGGATACAAAAAAGATGTGAAATGTACAGAAAAACAAAAATAAGTACTTCCATTTTTTCGCGAGACCTGTTATAGTAACAACGTATAAGTTTGTCATGATGATGCTGAAGATAAGGAGGAACGATCCGTGCGGAATCTTTGGAGAATTTTAAGTGTGGGAATGTTGGCTGCGATGCTGCTGAGCGGCTGCGCGCAGACGCAGACGGATGTTCCCGCCTCGGAAGAAGAGAATACAGAACTGATGTATGTGGAAAAGGTGGAAATGGACGACGTGGAGCTGCAGGACGAGGTAGTTGCCCTGGCAGCCACGCCGGCGGTTTCGTCCATGCTGGTGCCGGTAGCATCCGGAACATTGGTTGCCCAAAACAACCAGGCGCAGATTGACTATTCCAATACTGCCGACGGTTATGTGATGGTGCGTTATACAGCATCCACAACAAAGCGGCTCAAAGTTCAGGTGAAGGGACCTACGACAACGTATACATATAACATCACACCGGGAGATGCCTGGACCACCTTCCCGCTTTCGGACGGGAACGGAACCTATCAGGTGGTGGTGTATGAAAACATTTCCGGTTCCAAGTATGCTACGGTGCTGTCCCAGTCGATTTCGGTATCCTTGAAGGATGAGTTTGCACCGTTCCTGCGGCCCAATCAGTATGTGGATTACGAGCATGCGGACAAGACGGTTGCCAAGGCCAAGGAGCTCACCGCCGGCAAAACGGAGGCGCTGGACAAGGTGGCGGCGGTCTATGATTTTGTGATTCAGAATATTACCTATGATAAGCAGCTGGCGGCTACAGTTCAGAGTGGATATCTGCCGGTGCTGGATTCCGTGTTGGAGAAGAAGACGGGAATCTGCTTTGACTATGCGGCTCTGATGACTGGAATGCTCCGCAGCCAGGGGGTACCCTGCAAGCTGGTGGTGGGATATGCCGGAACTGCCTATCACGCCTGGATCAGTGTCTGGTCGGAAAAGGACGGATGGATCGACGGTGTGGTGTATTTTGATGGAACATCTTGGCAGCGGATGGATCCGACCTTTGCCGCCAATGGCAAGCAGAGCAGCGAGATTATGCGCTATATCGGAGACGGAAGCAATTATACGGTGAAATATCTCTACTGAGAAAGCCCCTTTACGAATGGGGGTAATTGGGTTAAAATGGGCTTGCAATTTTTTGCAAGCCCATTTTTTCGCTTTTGGATGGAGGACGATAACATGATGCGCTTGTCCAACCTGCAGACTGCGGGGTTATGCCGGGAGCTGGCGCTGCTGCTTCACGCCGGAGTCAGTGTGGGAGACGGTTTGTCTCTTCTGGCACAGGAGGAGTCCGCTGCCGCTTTACAGCCAGTGCTGGAGAATATGGCGCGCTATACGGATGAGGGAGGGTCCTTGGCAGGAGCGATGCGGGAAGCTGCGTGTTTCCCGGGATACGTGTGCGGACTGGTAGAAGTCGGAGAGCGTTCCGGGCGGACGGAGGAAGCACTTCAGGCCCTGGCCGGATACTACGATGCCCGGGAGCAGATGGATCGCCGGATTCGGGCGGCATTGCTGTATCCGTCGGTACTGATGCTGGTCATGTTGGTGGTCATTGTGGTGCTGCTCAGCCGTGTGCTGCCGGTATTCAATGATGTCTATGCCTCTTTGGGCGGAGAACTGACCGGTTTGGCCGGAGGTTTGCTGACGCTGGGCCTGGGCCTGGATGCAGCGATGCCGGTTTTGTGTGCTGTGCTGGCAATCGTGGTTGTGGCACTGGGAGCATTTTCTGTCAGCGGCGGGTTCCGGCAAAAGGTGCTGAGGATCTGGCAGAAGCGTTGGGGAGACCGCGGGATTGCCCGCCGTCTGTCGGATGCCCGCTTTGCCCAGGCGCTTTCCATGGGGATGCGCAGCGGATTGCCTATGGAGGAATCGCTGGATCTGGCTCAGGGGCTTTTGGAGGAGGTGCCTGCTGCGTCGGCCCGGTGCCGGGCATGCCGGTCCTTACTGGAAGAAGGATGTGATCTGGCCCAGGCGCTGCGGCAGACACAGGTGCTTCCGGCATCTGCGTGCCGGATGCTGGCGCTGGGTGTGCGCAGCGGTTCGGCGGACAGCGTGATGGAGGAGATTTCCCGGCGTCTGGCCCGGGAGGCGGATCAGGCACTGGAAGACCGCACGGCGCAGATTGAACCGGCCATGGTGCTGGTCTGCTCCCTGATGGTAGGGGCGATTCTGCTTTCGGTCATGCTGCCGCTCATGAATATTATGTCGGCTATTGGGTGAGCGGTTATGGGAAGACGAGAAAGACGCGGGTGGCTCCGGGGATTGCTGGGACCCGCGGCAGCTGTACTGGTGGTGCTGTGTTTTCTCAGTGCAGTATCCAATCTGGAACGTGGCCGGAATCAGGAAAGCAAGCGGCAGCTGGAAGACGCTCTGCGCCGCAGCTGTGTGGCCTGCTATGCTGCTGAAGGAGTTTACCCGCCGGACCTGGCATATTTGGAAGAACATTACGGCGTGCAGATCGATGAAGAGCGATTTACGGTGTCGTATGTGGTGTTTGGATCAAATCTGATGCCGGATATTACGGTTTTGGAGCAAGGATCATGAAACAGCGTAACAGAACGGTTCATTTGGATGGTGTACTGGCAGTTCTGCTGCTGGGCGTGTTTGCTGCCTGTGTGCTGGCAGTGCTGCTGGCAGGGGCGGACGGATACCAGCGCCTGACACAAAGAGACCAGGAAGCCTACGCCCAGCGGACAGCCGCACAGTATCTGGCGACCCGGGTTCGCCAGGCGGACACTGCCGCAGGGATGACAGTGGAACCATTTGGCCCTGATGGCCCGGATGCATTGCTGCTGTATGAAGAAATTGAAGGGACGACCTATGTAACCCGGGTGTACTGTTACGATGGGTATCTGCGGGAACTGTTTTCCGCTGCAGATGCGCAACTCCTGCCTGCGGATGGAGAGAAGGTGCTGGAGATGCAGAACCTGACGCTTTCCAGCGACGGGCAGGGGGTTTCCGCCCGGATTACAGATCCGCAGGGAAATGAGACAGCGCTGTACTGGACTCTGCGCAGCGCGGAGGAGGCGGTGGAGGAATGAGAAGCAAGGCCCCCCTCGCCCTGATGGAGCAGATGGTGATGGTGCTGGTATTTGCTCTGGCGGCAGCCTTGTGCTTACAGGCGTTTGCCTTGGCGGACCGGATCTCCCGGCAGAATGCGGAGCGGGACCAGGCGTTGGTAGCCGCACAAAATGCGGCGGAACAGGTTAAACAGGTCCGGGGCGACTGGGATTTGGCTGTGCGCCTGTACGGCGGCACCTGGAACGGTGTGATGTGGGGCGATGGCTTTGACAGCAATTGGAACCGCGGTGCCGGACAGGATTATTATCTGCTGGTAACACCGGGGGAGAGCGGAAGCGGGTTCATGGGAACGGCGGAGGTGGCGGTGTATGCCGCTGACGGCCGATGGATCTGTGGTTTGCCGGTTGCCTGGCAGGAGGTGGAACATGATGGATGAAGAGCGACGGTCGGTTCCGCCTGCGCCGGGCGCCAGTGCGCTGCTGGTAATCTTTGCCGTGCTGTGTCTGACGGTACTGGCAATGCTGAGCCTGTCCACGGTGCAGGCAGATGCCCGGTTATCGGATGCCTCAGCGGAGGCAGTGGCGGGGTACTATGCAGCGGATTATCAAGCGGAGGAAATTCT
>ENA-UOJM01003169-UOJM01003169.1-human-gut-metagenome-genome-assembly--contig:-P116-NODE-3169-length-10201-cov-6.047704_pt1 | contig 10201 bp, 7 predicted proteins | sample MGYA00242349_ERZ723896 | MGnify/ENA metagenome assembly ERZ723896 | reverse complement strand
ACTATGTGGCTTTCAGCCACTTTCACGGCTGATCCGTGAATAATCTAGGATTAATTAACCTGTTTCTCTTTTCAATATGGATTTTACGGTGTATTTCCTTAAATGTACAATGCCAATCAATCATACTGCTATTATTATTTTTTATACTAAAAGGAGCTCGCAATGATCGAATTATATGTGTTGAGGCAATTTGCAGCATTCGCGGAGGCCGGGACCCTGTCGGAAGCCGCTGAGGTTCTGCATTTATCCCAGCCGGCCTTAAGCCGGAATATGAAAAAGCTGGAGGAAGATCTGGGTGTAATTCTTTTCGAACGAAAAAAGAATAAATTAGAACTGAATCAGAATGGATTTTATGTTCTGGATCTGACCAGGACTCTCCTGGAAAACGCAGACGCCCTGGCAAAAAAGGCACAGGATTTTGATCGGAAAAACCGGACGATTCGACTGGGGATCTGTGCCCCTGCACTTCTTTGGACTGTCACACCATTTATTTCTCAGGTATATCCGTACCTGCCCCTGCAGACAGAATTAGAGAGCGAAGAACTGCTTCTGAAACATCTCATGGATGATTCCTACCAATTGATCGCTCTCCACGAATCGCCTGATGGCGCTGAATTTTTCTGTAAAAAATGTGGGACAGAAAGCCTGATGTTTGCCCTTCCGAAAGATCACAAATACGCAAAACGGAAAAGCCTGACCTTCGCGGAAATGAATGGGGAAAATATGCTCCTCATGCCGGATATAGGCTTCTGGGCTTTTGTTATGGATAAAATGCCGGATTCCCACTTTCTGACCCAAAGCGACCGATTCAGCTTTGATGAACTGGTCCAGGCCTCATCTCTGCCCTCCTTTATCACAAATCTGTCCGGGAAATACAGGGGTATGCCGCCTAGTCGAATCTACATTCCTATCTCAGACGCAGAGGCAACCGTAAGTTACTATCTGGTGTGCAAAAAAAACCGGGAAAAGGAGTTTGATGAGCTGTTTCGACTGCTGTAGAAAATGGAGATTACTCAGCCGCCGGAAGAATTCCGACGGCCAGTGATGCTTTATATTTTTCTATAAAACTCCATTTTGCTGTAACCAGTTCTCGATCTCGCTCCTACTGCTGGAGTTTACAGTCAGTCCACTGCCGACTTCTGCGTTGTTGCCCAGTACTCTATCATTTTTATCTCACAAAATTCGTAAAAATAGCCGGTTCACGCTCCGGCACCGCACCATACACCATATTCCAGTAACGGGATGATGCAACCGGCACCTCCTGAATGGTGAAATTGCAACTGCATTTTCACCGATGGAACGACAAATAAGCTATGATAATCCTAACCCAAAGGTGTGAGTTCTGCCCACATGTCATGCAGCAGGAATCTACTTTTCTGCCTCTGCAGTCTCCATCAGTGTTTTTCCAGCACTCCATGCCTGACCTACCTTTTCGGTTGCCACGTAATATCCTGCCTGAAACTGGTCAAAAATCAGTGCGTTTAATTTCATCGGATCAATCTTGCCATTGTCGGAGATTACTTTTTCATCCGCACTGACATTCACGATCTTTCCCACGACTGCGTGCAGGTTCTCATTTTCTACGACTTCTGCAAGTTCACACTCTAACGCAACCGGAAATTCAGTGATAATCGGAGCATTGACATGTGCACTCTTTTCTGCATGATAACCAGACTTCACAAACTTGTCCGGCATTTTATTTCCGGTCGCAATGCCATAGAAATCTGCAGCATCCATATGGTCTTTATCCGCGAGACTTACAGTAAAAGCCTTTGACGTCCGGATGTTTTTCGTGGTTTTATGTCTTTCATCGATAAACAGCGCAATCTTGTCATGACCGCAAATCATGCCCCATGCCGCATTCATAACATTGACAGTTCCATTCTCATCATATGCTGCTACCATCAATACCGGCATTGGAAAAATGGCCGGCTGTACACCTAAATCTTTTCTCATATCTGCTTACCTCCGTCTTTTATTAATAATTAAGGATAAACTTTACAAATGCATGATCAACATGTTCAATAAAACAAATTATTGTTTATGCTATAATTTGCTTTGATGAAATCAATAAAGCCATCCCTCTTTTCAAGATGGATTTTACATTGTTTTGCTCAGAATGTACAATGCTAATCCATTATACTGCTATCAATACTTTTTATACTAAAATAGAGTTACAATGATTGATGAGCTGTTTCGGCTGCTGTAGAAAACAAAAACAGCCATCCGCTATGATGACTGTTTCTCTGTATTCTCAAATTTTTAAACTGATCTCTCAGCTTCCGGATGACGCATTTTTATCTGTCTGGTTATAATATTTTTCCATCGCATCATACATGATATTATCCGTCTGCATTTATTTTTTCCCCTGGTTATTTCCCTCAAATGTCACGATCCACACCGGATTCTGCCCCATCATCAGATGACTGGAGCCGACTTTTTTAGACCTCGCGGCAGTCAGCGTAAGAAGATCCGGTTCTGTCACCGGAAGCGTTTTCACGGCTTCAAGGACCGCCGCCAAAGACTCGGGAGTGATGAGGTTTACAACAAACCGTGTTTCAGGATTTTTCTTAAGGCATAGCGCAATGACCTCCTCCATCTTTCCGCTGCTTCCTCCGATGAAGACATGGGTTGGAGACGGAAGATCTTCTAACGCCTCCGGGGCTGTTCCCGCTATGATCTTCACATTTGTGAGGGCGAATTTTTTGCAGTTTTCATAGAGAAGTTCCACAGCTTCCAGGTTCTTTTCGATAGCGAAGACTTTCACCGAATCGGAAAGACCTGCACACTCCACAGAGACGGATCCTGTTCCGGCTCCGACATCGTAGAGAACGGAATTTTCCGTGAGTTCCAGCTTTGCCACGGACACGGTGCGGACTTCCATCTTCGTCATCGGAACCTTCCCGCGGGTGAACGCCTCATCGGAAATACCGTGGGATAAAGGTCTTCGGGGCCCGGTCCATTCCGCATAGAGGACGGCCAGTGAAGGGGCTTTCCTGCCCTTTATTTCCTCTGGAGTGGAGGTGAAGATCTGTTCGTCTTCAAGTGTCAGGTTTTCCCCGGCAAAGAGCTTTGTCTCCTGCATCCCAAGATCGATGAGCTGTCCGCAGATCGTTTCATAGAAATCCGCGCCGCCGCCAAGGATAAAGGCACTGCCGGAGCGCTTTAATTCCAAAGCGAAGTTTGCCGCCTGCCCGTGCATGCTGAAGAGTTTCGCGTGATCCCAGGGATGCCGGATCTTCGCGAAAAAATATCCAACGGAAGAGATCCCCGGAATTACTTCCACGGTATAGTTTCCGCGGCGTTCCAGCACTGCACCGAGTTTTTCCGCTGCGCTGTAAAATCCGGTATCACCGGACATGGCTCCACAGATCACCTGTACCTCCGGGTGGGCATCCAGATAGTCCGCAATTTTTTCCGGCTGGTATGCCTCAAATACAGGTTTGTGGAAACTTTCCAGCTGTCTCACACAGCGGCTTGCGCCGACGATCAGATCACATTTGTCGAGGCGTTTTTTTGCCTCACCGGTTAGATAGGATTCGCTTCCGGGTCCTGTGCCGACAAGGAATACCTGTCGTTTCCCAGAATTTTCAGCTGACCTTCCAAGAGCAAAATGCTCCTCCAGATAAGCAATTCCTTCTTCTAACGAGATTCCTTCTTCCACCGGTCTTCCGATCACGACAAGGCCGACACCTGCTTTTTTCGCCGCACTGACCTTTTCCGCGAATCCACCCGCCTTCCCGGACTCCTTCGTCACCATCCACTTCGCATGGACCGCTTTCATCATTGCAACATTTAAGTCTTCCGCAAAGGGCCCCTGCATTGCGATCAGATGGCTGCCGTAAAAGCCCATATCGGCGCAGGTCTTTACCACCTCCGGCATGGAAAGGACTCTCGCGTAGACTCTCGTCTCCCAGTCCGGGAGAGCTAAAAATGCGGAGAGCTCCTTACTTCCAGTCGTGACGAATACCGGACCTTCCGTGGTCTTTAAAAAGTCCACTGCCGACTGAATATTCTCCACCGTGATGATCCGGCAGTCTGAAGCGTCTGAAATCTTATCCCGCAGGATCCTTAAAAGCGGGGTCCCTGTTTTTTCTGCCGCCTCCCTGATATTGGCCGTGACCACCACCGCAAAAGGATGGGTTGCATCAAGGATCAAGTCATACTTCTTTTCCTGAAACAGTTTCTCCATCTGGATCTCATCGACACGCCCGTCATGGACCTGAAGATTCTCAGCCTTCGGGATCTCCTCTTTTCCATATTCCGTCGCAACAAACACATCAGCCGCTACCTGACTTCCGGCAAGGCGGGATGCCAGAACCCGTCCTTCCGTTGTCCCCGCAAAAACCGCAATTTTCCCTTTCGCTATCTTCATATCCGGTATCCTCTCGGTGTAACCATCCAATCCTGTCCGCCAAGGGCAGACTTTTTGGTCCGGCTGTTTCCAATAAACACGGTGGTGAACATGTCCGCCTCGTAATCTTTCAATTCCGCTAACGTCATGACCTTCTTCGTCTCCCCGTCTCTTCCGATGTTCTTTACAATGCCGCAGACGGTATCCACGCTCTTGTACCGTAAAAAGATCTCACACGCACGCTTTAAATAGTCCGCCCGCTTCCTGCTGGACGGATTATAGAGGCAGATGGAAAAATCGGTCTTCGCCGCCGCGTCCAGGCGATTCTCAATGGTCTCCCAGGGTGTTAAAAGATCACTTAAACTGATCACCGCAAAATCATGCATCAGCGGTGCCCCGAGGACAGCGCCGCCGGAGAGAGCCGCCGTGATCCCCGGGATCACCTCGATCTCCACCTCCGGGTGCTTCTCCCCGAGTTCCAGGATCGGTCCCGCCATTCCGTATATTCCTGCGTCCCCGCTGCAGATCATCACGACAGATCTTCCTTTTTCCGCCTCCGCAAAAGCCATCTCGCAGCGCTCGATCTCCCGTTTCATGGGGGTCGTCAGAAATTCCTTATCTGGAAAGTACGGCTTCGCGAGATCCACATAGACCGTGTATCCCACGATCACATCGCAGGTGTTAAGCGCCTTTACGGCACGGAGCGTCATGGATTCATATTCTCCAGGTCCCATGCCGACCACTGTCAGCTTCTTCATATGTCCGTCCCCTTTCTGAATTCCGTGGAGAAGTCCGGCGCATAGAGTCTTGACTCCTCGTAACCGTTTGCCTCTCTCGTGCCGAATACATCACCGATAAAGATCATTGCCGTCTTCTTAATTCCGTTCTCCTCTGCGGACTTCGCCAGCGTAGAGACGGTGCAGCGGACGATCTTCTCCTCCGGCCATGTCGCCTTGTAGATGATCACCGCCGGAGTGTCCGACTCATATCCGGCTTCCGCAAGTTCCTTTTCCATTTGTGACAACAGTCCCGTGCTTAAGAACACCGCCATGGTCGCATGGTGAGCCGCCAGGGAACGGAAACTCTCCCGCTCCGGGACTCCGGTCCGCCCCGCCATTCTCGTGATGATCACGGACTGGGACACGCCAGGCAGCGTGAGTTCCGCATGAAGACTCGATGCAGCGCCGCAGAAGGAGCTGACCCCCGGGCATACATCGTAAGCAATCTTTTTCTCATCCAGCCGGTCCATCTGCTCCCGGATCGCGCCGTAGATCGCCGGATCACCGGTGTGAAGCCGCACCGTCATTTTTCCCTCACGCTCCGCTTTCTCCATGGCCCGGATCACCTCGTCAAGAGTCATGCAGGCGCTGTTTAAGATCTCACACCCCGGCTTCGTCTCCTTTAAAAGCTCCGGATTCACAAGGGATCCCGCATAGATCACCACGTCCGCCTCCCGAAGGAATTTCTGTCCCCGGACCGTGATCAAGTCCGGCGCTCCGCTTCCGGCTCCCACAAAATGTATCATGATGGTTTTCCTCCTGTTTTTCGAATCTTCATGACCGTCCATGCATGGTCTCTCATGTCATACTCCCGCTTGCAGTACGGGCAGTGACGGATCTTCATCGCGTCAAAGCTTGCCCCGCAGCTTTCACAGGAGACCTGATGGATCGAGTATCCCGGGTCCTGCGGGATCTGGATATTCTTTCCGACGATCATCCGGATCCTGTCGTTTTTCTCCTTCATCGAACTTCCCCTGTCATATGTATCGCAGAAGTACAGATCGATATCCGCATACACATACGGGCCTTCCTGCCAGCAGTTCCCCACCGACATAGCTCCCCTGTATACAATGTCCGTGATGTTCTGGAAACTTTCCCCATCCCAGGGACCGCGGATAATAGAAAGGTCCTCTCCCGGCTCGGAAAAGATAATATTTTTTGCCAGAGCAATGACCTGGTTTGCAAAGTTTTCATAGCCAAAATCCGGCTCGTAATTCTTCATGAACCGAATCAGCCTGTTTTTGCTGCCAGAAGTGGCAAACAGAAGTCCAAGGCTCGGCATCGCCCGCCAGAAAATATACCCAAGTGTTTTTAAGGCAAACAGCATATATCCGCCGAAGGCTCCGATTACTGGACACCCGATCAGCGGGCAGATCATGGAATATAGTGTCAGAGGATCACCGGTCTTTGCCCTCTCCCATGCCAGGTATGCCAGCATGAACACCGTGAAGATGACTGCCCCTCCGCCGCACCAGGGAGTTAATGTTCTTTTGATCTCTTCCTTGGAATAGCTGAGGTCTTCAATGGAATAAAAATTCGCGACCTTCGGATACAGATCCTGCATCAGAAATCTTGTGTGGCAGTATGGGCAGCCTTCAAACAGAGCCTTGATCTGGCTCACCGCTCCGCAGGACGGGCAGGTACATGGCTCCGTTCCGTCTACCGTCGCCTCATTCGCGAAGGTGATCGTCTGGTATAAGATCTCTTTCTTCCGGAATTTTCCGATGATCCGTCCACCCCTGGAATATGTCGTATTTCTCTGCGCCGTGCGGAATTCTGTCACATTCGTATATTTCTTTCCGATCTTCGGCGGGATCGCGCCGGCTGAGGCCAGAAGACCCCGGAGTTCTATGGATGAATCTCTGTGAAGTCCGCGTTTTTCCAACCGCTTCCGCTGCTGGCCCAGAAAATACTTTATATCCTGATTTCCGGTATCCGGGATCGGTCCGCCGGAAAGCCACTCGTTGTATTGTTTCAGGAAGCGGTTATACATCATGGATGCCTTTGTGTCATGGACGCTCCCGTAATTTTTCTGCCTGTTTTCCATAGTGTTTCCTTTAATTTCGATGAATGATCAGAGACCGTGACTTTCATGCGTTGTTCCAAAACTTATTGTTTCAGTTCTTTCAGCGCTAAGTGGAAGCTTATTGATCCAGCTCTTTCAACGCTGACCGCAGAATCGCGTCCGCGCCTTCCGTCTCTCCCAGATACTCCCCCTTTGTCCCGAAGACGATCATTCCCGTCCTCACCTCGTCCCTGGATCGATGGGTAAGGTGCCAATCGGCACGCTTTAAGAATACGTTTATCGTGTCCTCTATGATTCCCGCCTGTTTTAAGTGATCCATCGCCTCATCTGTCGTGTTGGATCTCTGGATCTTTCTAAGGAGTTCCAGGTCCTCGGTTCCGGCAGATAACGCGCAGGACAGCATCGTGTCCATGCGACCATCCGCCTCCCTGGAGTGGGTGTTCATGATCCCGTTTCCGATCTTCACGAGTTTTCCCATGTGACCGGCGATCAGGATACCGGAAAAGCCCAGTTCCGCGGCAAGGTCAATGGTCTTGCCGACGAAGTTGCTCATGGTGACGAGGGAATTCATAAATCCTTCCAGAAGTGATGCTTCTGTTCCCGTTGATAATTCTCCATAAGCCATCTGTTCCGCCTCAACAGCAACATCCGTGTCCGCCGCGTTACTCCCTTGATGAGCATCGGTACAGAATTTACCATGTTCTACGAGATACCTCTCTAAAAATCCCGCGCCCATATTTCCAGGCACTGCGATCACCCATTTTCTGCCCTCTGCCTTTAAGACATTTAGATGGGTACGGATCGTCTCGACAAGCGCTTCCTCACTCATTGGCTCCACAATCCCGCTGGTCCCGAGAACGGAGATCCCACCCTCGATGCCGAGAACCGGATTGAAGGTCTTCTTTGCAGCTTCCACGCCTGCAGGGATCGATATGGTGATCGATACCGGAAAAAGCTCCCCGGCTTCCTCCAAAAGGGCGTAGACGGCATCCTGGATCATCTTTCTCGGCACAGAGTTGATCGCTGCCGCGCCTACCGGCTGGTCGAGACCGGGTTTTGTGACGCGGCCAATACCGATACCGCCGTCGATTCTGATGAGATCTTCCCGGGATTCCACGTTGCGCTGAACAGGCCGTTCTGTTTCCTGCCTCTTTCCCACATTCAACTTCAAACAGTTTTCTGATCTTTCTCGAACAGACCCGGAAACAGAATTTTCCGGGCGCGGCATATGAGCTTTTTCACAAAAACTTTTATCTTTCACGAACTCCGCCCGCGCATACACCAGAATCCCGTTCGTCACATCATAATCGTCCCCGGCGTCCTTCCGGACCGCGCACTCCGCCCAGTCTGCCCCTGATGCTTTCTCTTCCAAAGGAACGCACACCGGAATCCCCTTCGGGGTCATGATCTCCTCCGTCTCTTTCCAGGACCCTGTGAGCAGAAATCGCACCGCCCCCTGGGCCGCTATGGCCGCACAGGTCCCTGTGGTGTATCCGCATCTTAACTTTTTATGATCTTTGTATACAAAGGTATCCATGTTTACCTCGCGATCTCGTTTCTGTCCGCCAGCAGCACCTCTAAAATTCCGTCCGCTGTATAGTCGGAAGCTGTCAGGGCATTCTTCACTCCGTATTCCGCAAGGACTGCCGCTGTCACCTTTCCGATGCAGACTGGTCTCACCGTCTCAAACAGAGATACCGCTTCCGCCTCACGTCCCGCGAAGAATCCTCGGACGCCGGAGCCGCTCTCAAACGTGATATAGTCGGCAGTTTTAAGTCTCGCAAGCTCCGTCTGCTCCACCAGGATATCATAGATTGGAATATCATCAAACGCATATCCCTGTTCCGCCAGTGTCTCCGTGAGGACCTTCGAGCCCTGCTTTGCCCGCGGGATCAGAAATTTTCCTGACTCAGCACACGGACAAACATTTTCTGAACTGGAAATGCTGTAGGCTATATTGGCGGCAGCAGTTTTTGCCCCAGAAGTCTCTCCATTCTCCTTCAAATATTTTACAAGTCCATCCGCCAGCGCTTTCGTCGTGTATTCCTCCGGGATAAAGTCCGGCGTGATTCCGACACTCTCCAGATACTCCCCTGTTCCGCGCCCGACAACCGCAAATTTTAATCCGCCAAGTTTTCTGATATCTACATGTTTCTCTCGCATCCGGTCAAAGAAGATCCGGACTGCATTCCGGCTCGTAAAAATCACCCATCTGTAACGGGAAAGGTCCGCAAACGCCTGATCCAGCCGTTCCATGGACTCCCGTACCACAAGGGATTCCCCCGCGCGGACCGTCTTCGCACCCTCATCGGACAGGCGGCTTATGATCCGTCCTCTAACGGCCTCTGTTCCGGTGACTCCCACCGTAATTCCGGTAAGCACGCCCGGCACCATAGATGTAAAGTGGAAGGCACAGACCTCACCCACAGCGATGATTCCGGGAGGCGTAAGTCCCGCTTTTCTTACAGCCTCAGGCAGATCCTTTAAGGATGCCCGGACAACGCGCATTCGGGACAGTGTTCCGTCCGTCACAACGGCTGCAGGCGTCTCCCCGTCTTTTCCGCCATCTATAAGACGTTTCACGATCTCCTCAAGGTTCGAGAGTCCCATAAGGAAGATCAGGGTTCCCGGAAGCTTCGCATACAGGCTGTAATCCCCGGAGAGTCCCTCACCGCCTTCGTGGGAGATATGTCCCGTAAAGACATGGAAATCTCTCGCGATATTCCGGTGGGTGACAGGGATTCCAGCCGCCTCCAGTGCCCCGATGGCTGAGGTAACGCCGGGGATCACTTCATAGGGGATTCCTGCTTCTGTGAGCGCCTGGATCTCCTCTCCGCCGCGCCCGAACACAAAGGGATCTCCACCCTTTAACCGGATGACGCGCTTTCCTTCCAGTGCCTTCTCCACCAGGATCCGGTTGATCTCCGACTGCTTTTTGATGTGGTGCCCGGCCTCTTTTCCAACATAGATCCGCTCACAGTCCTCCGGCACCATATTCAGCAGTACCTCGGAGCCAAGACCGTCGAAGACAAAGACCTCCGC
>ENA-UOJM01003168-UOJM01003168.1-human-gut-metagenome-genome-assembly--contig:-P116-NODE-3168-length-10203-cov-4.507095_pt1 | contig 10203 bp, 9 predicted proteins | sample MGYA00242349_ERZ723896 | MGnify/ENA metagenome assembly ERZ723896 | reverse complement strand
CAAGGCGGAGCTGTGCGAAAAACCCTTTGCGGTGAATCGGGCACAGGCGGCATCTATGTTTGAACATGCCGCCGCCAACGGAACGTTTTTGATGGAGGGGCTCTGGTCCCGCTTTTTCCCGGCCTGGACCTATGTGCGTCAGCTGCTCCGGTCCGGAGAGCTGGGGCGGGTGGAGAACGTCACATCCCTGACCGGGTGGGGCGTGGATCCGAAGGCGCTGCCTCCTACGGACCGCCTGCTGGACCCGGCTCTGGCCGGCGGAGCGCTGCTGGACGGCGGCGTTTACAGCCTTGCAGCCTTGACGGTGGCCATGGGGCGGCTGGAGGAGCCTACGGAGTTTTTCAGCTCTGTGCTCCCGGCTTCCACAGGTGTGGATGCCGAGTCCACACTGTTTCTGCGCTTTGCGGACGGGATGACGGCGAACCTCATGTGCGGCCTGTACCGCAGGGAGTTCCGGACGGTCATCACTTGCGAGGAGGGGAGCATCCTGATCCCCCGTCACAGAAATCCGGATATGGTGCTGGTGGGTTCCAGACCCCAGGTCCACTGTGACCAGAGCTACTGGCAGGATCACCGGGTGATGCGCTTCCCCTTCCCCGGGGAGGGCTTCCAGTACGAGGCTGCGGCGGTGCAGGAGTGGGTCCGGGCAGGATTGACGGTCAGCCCTGAGGTCCCGCCGGAGGAAACCCTGCTCATCAGCGGCCTGTGCGACCGGGTCCGGGCAGCGGCAGGGATCGTGTATCCATTTGAACAGAACCGGGATGCCGGCGAGGCGGTGTTCCAAATTTAAAGGAGGGATTTGAGATGCTGAAGGGGATTCCGTCCAATGTCAGCTCTGCGCTGCTCAAGGCACTGGCGGATATGGGCCATGGCGATACGATCGTGATCGCCGATCATTTTTACCCTGCCGCACGATGGGTGCCGGAGGGATCGTGATCGACGCAAAGGGAAACGGTACGCTGGACATGCTCCGTTCCATTCTCCAGCTGATTCCCTTGGATGTGGAGTATGAGGAGTATCCGGTGAAGCTGATGAAACCGGATCCGGGTTTTGAGGAGAAACTGAAGGAGCGGCCGGCGCTGTGGGACGCAGTCCGGGAGACGGTGGCAGCCTGTGAGCCCCAGGCCGGCGTGGGCTTTGTCACCCGGACGGAGTTTTACGAACATGCGCGGCGGGCGTACATCACGCTGTCCACCAGCGAGGAGCAGCCCTATGGCTGTGTGATTTTGCAAAAGGGCGTGCGCTGAAAAACACCAGAAAAAAACACCAGCCGTATGGCTGGTGTTTTTTCGTGGAAAGCCGAACACCCGGCGCTGCCGGTTTTTTTTCGGAGGTCTGCTGCCGCTATTGGGAAATCACCTTACGGCGCACCGCCGGCAGCCGGGGGATTCACGCCTCTCCCAGACGGCTGCGCACCAACTGGCAGAGATATTCCACACCGTATTTCAGCGCGGCTTCATCCATCAGGTAGCGGCTGTTGTGATGGGGGAACGTGCATCCGTTGGCCTCGTTCCGGGCACCCAGTTCCACGAAGAAACCAGGGCAGTTTTCCTGGAAGGCGGAGAAGTCCTCACCGGGCATCAGCGGCTCGATCTCCAGAACGGCCTGCTCGCCGAAGGTGGTCTGGATCGTCTGGCGGGCTGCCTGGGTCAGGGCGGCGTCGTTGATGACGGAGGCGTAGCCCTGGGAGAAACGGAAGGTGTAGGACGCACCGGCGGCCTCGCAGATGCCCCGGACGATGTTTTCCATGGTCTGGGGCAGTGTACGGCGGGTCTCCCGGTCAAAGGTCCGGGTGGAGCCGGTGAGGGTCACCTCTCCGGGGATGATGTTGTAGGCCTGGCCGCCCTGGACCATGCACACGGACACCACCGCCGGTTCCACTGCCCGGACGCGCCGGGAGACGATGGTCTGCAGGGCGGTGATGATCTGGGCGGCAGTGACCACCGGGTCCACACAGGTCTCCGGGAAGGCGGAGTGGCCGCCCTTGCCGATGACCTCAATGTCAAAACGGTCCGTGGCGCTGGTGAGGGCACCGGCCCGGACGCCGAAGGTGCCGGTGGGGAAATTGGAGCTCAGGTGCATGCCGTAGACCTCGGAGACGCCCTCCATCACACCGGCCTTCACCATCTCCACGGCGCCGCCGGGAGGCAGCTCCTCCGCGTGCTGGAAGAGAAAGCGCACCTCGCCGTGGAGCTGTTCCCGCTCTCCGGCCAGGATCTGGGCGGCGGCCAGCTGCATGGCGGCGTGGCCGTCGTGGCCGCAGGCGTGCATGACCCCCGGCGTCTTGGAGGCGAAGGGAAGATCCGTCTCCTCCTGGATGGGAAGGGCGTCGATGTCGGCCCGCAGGGCAATGGTCCGGCCGGGGTGCGCGCCTCGCAGAACTGCCACCACGCCGGTCTTGGTGGGCTGTTCAATGGTCAGGCCGGGGATGCTGCGCAGGTGCTTTAACAGAAATTCCGTAGTCTGAACTTCCTGAAAGGAAAGCTCAGGAACGGCGTGCAGTTCCCGCCGCCAGGCAATAAACTGAGGCTCCAGATCCAAAACCTGTTTGGAAATCATCAGATCGTTCCTCCTTTTAATAATTAATAATCAAAAACTGTCCGGCTGCGCGGTTCCGGCGCAGACGCTGTCCCAGAACTGCAGATAGCTCTCCCGGGTAAATTTCGGCGCGGCGGCGTCCCGGATGGCACGGGCCTGGGCAGCACCGTCCCACAAAAGGTCGATGACCGTCATGGCCATGGCCTTGGCGGGCATCACATAGGCCATCTCAGGATCACACACGGTGAAGTTCTGGCTGTGGGCGTCTCCGTCATAGCCGCCGGTGGAGATGTGGATGAAGGGCATGAAGGAACTGACGTCTCCGGCGTCGGTGGCGCCCATCAGCTCCTGGCCGTAGATGTTGGTGCCTGCGCCCAGAAGCGTCTCGGCGTTGGCCGCGAAGAGGTCGGAGAGGACCGGGTTCTGGATGAGGGGCAGATAGCCGGGCATTTCCTGAATGTCCACCTTGGCGCCGATGGCATAGGCGCAGCCCTGCAGGGAGCGGTTGACCTTTTCGGAGGCGTCCAGGATGCCCTCCAGATTGGTGCCCCGGACATAGGTCTCCATCCGCACGTCCGCCGGCACGATGTTCACCAGGTCGCCGCCTTTGGTGATGATGGGATGGACCCGGATCCGGTCCTTCTCCCGGAAGGTCTCCCGCTGGGAGTTGATGGCCAGCAGGGAGAGGGCGGCGGCATTGAGGGCATTGATCCCGTCAAAGGGCCGGGCACCGGCGTGGGCCTCCCGGCCGGTAAAGCGGATCAGCTTGCCAAGGAAGCCGGAGCTGTCGCAGTTGATGAGGAAATGCCGATCCCGGACGCCGGCGTGGGAGTGGATCATCATGCCCATGTCGATGTCGTCCAGCACACCCAGGCGCAAGTATTCCTGCTTGCCGCCGAAGAAGCGGATCTGCCCCTCCTGACGCAGCCGTTCCCGGTACTCCAGCTCCACGTACTCCTCCGCAGGCACCGCCACGAAGGCCACATTGCCGTCCAGCTGGTCCGCCAGCGGCGCAAGGCCCATGGCCGCGCCCAGCATGGAGGCGATCTGGGCGTTGTGACCGCAGGAGTGGGCGGCGCCGGTGGTCCGGTCCGCCTGGGGGTGGAGGGGGCAGACCACAGCGTCCAGCTCGCCCATCACCATGACCCGGGGACCGTCGCTGCGGCCCTTCAGATCACCCCGGACGCCGGTGATGGCCAGTTTATCCCGGTAGGGGATCCCCAGTCGTTCAAACGTGCTGCGCACCAGTGCGGCGGTATTGTGCTCTTTAAAGCCCAGTTCCGGATGGGCGAAAATCTCCTGTCCGATGTCAATGATGGCAGCCTTGTTGTCCTCAATCAGCTGCAGACAGCGGGCTTTGAGTGCTTCCTTTGTCATATTGTGTCCTCCTTCGGGCTGGTTTTGCCAATTCCGGCAGAAACCGGTGGTTTACCTTGAATATTTTATATAAATTGCGCATTTTTGCAAGGGTTTGTTGACAGACAGGGGGAAATTAGGATATGATACACGAAAAGAAAGGTAGTATCACTGGCGGGTGCAGCCGCCGTTTGCAGATGAGGAGAGAGAAGATTGTCCACGCTGATGCACGTTGTCGGCGCCGCACAGGGGCGTCGTCCGTTTTCCTGCTTGATCCGCAACGTGCGGATCGTGAATGTGTTCAACGATACGGTCTCAGAGGGGTGTATTGGCCTCGAAGGGGACCGTATCGCGTATGTTGGCCCTCTGGAGCCGCCCTATGAGGCGGCAGAGGTGCTGGACGGCGGCGGCTGTTATGCTTTGCCGGGCTTTGTGGATTCCCACATGCACCTGGAAAGCAGCATGCTGACGCCGGCTCATTTTGCCCGGGCGGCCCTTTGCTGCGGGACCACCACGGTGGCGGCGGACCCCCATGAGATCGGAAATGTGCTGGGACTGCGGGGCGTACAGGCGCTGATGGATGCGGCCCGGGGACTTCCCCTGCGGGTGTTGATGATGGCGCCGTCCACGATCCCCTCCGCTCCGGGGTTTGAGGACTCCGGATACAGCGTGGGGGCCGCGGAGGCGGCGGAGCTGCTGGATCTGCCGGGCGTATGGGGCCTTGGCGAGGTGATGGACTTCCGGGGCGTGGCCGACGGGGAGGAGCGGATCCTCGCTGTGGCGCAGGAAGCACTCCGGCGGGGCTGCATCATGGACGGGCATGCCTCTCTGCTGACGGGCCGGGACCTGCAGGCCTTCCGGGCCACCGGGATCGACAGTGACCATACCCTGCGGACGGCGGAGAAACTGGAAGAGGAGCTGGCTCTGGGCTTTACGGTCCAGATCCAGGCCAACGCCCTGAACCGGGAGCTGGTGGCGGCTATGAACGCCGCTCCGGTCCAGGACCGGATCTGCCTGGTGACGGACGATGTGCCGCTGCCCAGACTGATGCGGCAGGGGCATTTGAACCATGTGGTGACGGAAGCCGTGGCCCTGGGACTGGACCCGGTGCGGGCGGTGCGCTTTGCCACCATCAACCCGGCCCGCCGCCTGCGGCTTTACGATGTGGGCGGGATCGCCCCGGGCATGCGGGCGGATCTGCAGCTGGTGCGGGATCTGCGCACGCCCCGACCGGAGCTGGTGCTCTGCGGCGGGGAAGTGGTATGCCGGGAAGGACGGCTTGTGAAGGCGCTGCCCCAGCCGGATCTGTCAGATGTGCTGCGCAGCTCCGTGCGGTGCGCGCCGGTGCGGCCGGAGGATCTGGTGATCGCCGCGCCTGCTGTGGGTACGGCGCTGGTGAACGTGATCGCCCAGGACGGCGTGTCGCTGCACACCACCCGGGTCCAGCGGGAGCTCCCCGCGATTCCGGGAGAAAACGGCGGCGCTGTGCTGGATAGCCGGGGCTATTTAAAGATGGCGGTCTTCAACCGCTACGGAAAGGCCCAGCATGGTCTGGCCCTGATCGAGGGCATGGGCCAGGTGCGGGGCGCCGTGGCGCTGACCTACGGCCACGATGCCCACAACCTCACGGTGTACGGCGGAAACGACGCCGATATGGCCCTGGCGGCCAACGCGGTGATCGAGGCCCAGGGCGGCATCTGCGCAGCGCAGGACGGCACGGTCCGCCGCTGCATCCCGCTGCCGCTGGCGGGGCTGATGTCCACGCTGCCGCCGGAGGAACTTCTGGAAGAATTGACGGCCTTTTTGGCGGACTGTGAGGAGATGGGCTTCTCCCACGCAGATCTGATGTCGTTTTTCACCATTATGCCGCTGGCAGTCTCCCCGGAGATCAAATGTACGGACCGGGGACTGCTGGATGTGGCACACAAGCGGTTTTTGCCGCTCATTGAGAAGAGAAAGGGGGAGCATTGATGGAACGGAAAAAGCAGGCGCTGCTGCTGGCGCTGCCCGCGTCACTGGCACTGCTGCTGTTTTTCATCTTCCCGATGATCTATATTCTGATCCGCACGCTGGCGGAGAACGGAACGGCGGATTTCACCGCATTCTTTACGGATCCCTTTTACCTGGACATCCTCTGGACGACCCTGCGGGTGTCGCTGATCTCTACGGCGGTCTCACTGCTGCTGGGGTACCCCACGGCCTATTACATGGCCCGGACGCCGTCCCGGCTCAAGCAGGCCATGGTGATCGTGATCCTTTTCCCCTTCCTGGTCAGCGCCGTAGTGCGCTCCTACGGATGGATGGTCATTCTCGGCACCAACGGCCTGCTCAACCAGTTTCTGATGGGCCTGGGGCTCATCTCTGAGCCGCTGAAGATCCTCAACACGGAGACGGCGGTCATCATCGGCATGATCCATCTGCTGATCCCCTACATGATCCTCTCCCTGGTGGGCGTGCTGCAGAGCATCGATCCCAATGTGGAGTACGCGGCGTACAGCCTGGGCGCATCTCCCATGACCACGTTCACCCGGGTCATCTTCCCCCTGAGCACACCGGGCATCATCTCCGGCTGTGTGCTGGTGTTTACGATGAGCATGACCTCCTACGTCACCCCCAAGCTGTTGGGCGGCTCCAAGTTCCGCATGATGGCCACCATGGTGGTGCAGGAGATCAACGTCAGCTTTGACTGGGGTGCCGCCGCTGCCATCAGCTACATCCTGCTGGCGGTGATCCTGGCGGTCCAGGTCGTGGTGGTGCTGACCACCGGAAAATACATGAAACGGATGGGAGGCGGAAAGAATGCGTGACGGCCATGTGAACTGGCTCTGCCGGCTGGTGGCAGTGCTGGTGATGCTCTTTTTGGTGGCGCCGCTGGTGGTCATCGTTCTGGCCTCCTTTACCCCCACCGCGCTGGTCACCTTCCCGCCTCAGGGCTTTTCCCTGAAGTGGTATGCCAACATCTTCACGTCCTCCACCCATTTTATGGACGGCCTGGTCAAGAGCTTGGAAATCGGCATCCTGGCCACGCTGCTGGACGTGCTGCTGGGCGTGACGGCGGCCCTTTCCATCTGCCGGTATGACTTCCGGGGAAAGAACGCCCTGCTCAACTACTTTACCTCGCCCATGTATGTGCCCAGCGTTGCCTTCGCTTTCGTGCTGCTCCAGCTGTACAGCCAGCTGGGCGGCGTGCCGGGCATGCTGCGGATCTTCATCGGCCATTTCATCATCATCCTGCCCTATGTGGTCCGCAATACGGTCTCCGTGCTCCATGTGTTCAACTGGACGCTGGAGGACGCCGCCACATCCCTGGGAGCCAATCCCGTGCAGGTGTTCTTCAAGATCACCATTCCGCTGGCAAAGCCCGGCATCCTGGCGGGCGCCCTGCTGGCCTTCTTGTATTCCTTTGACGAGGTGGCCCTGAGCAGCCTGCTCTCCACGCCCCGGTTCATCACGCTGCCCATCCGGATCATGAACTACATGGAGCTGACCTTTGACCCCACGCTGGCCGCCATTTCCACGCTTTTGATGGTTGCCTCTCTGGTCCTCATCATTTTGATGGAGCGCCTGGTGGGCCTGGATATGTTTATGAAGTAAGGGGAGGAGCCAAATGGCAACACTGGAGTTACAGCATCTGACAAAAAAATTCGGCGATTTTACCGCCGTTGACGACATGAACCTGTTTGTGGCCGAGGGCGAGATGATCGCCCTGCTTGGCGGCAGCGGCTGCGGAAAAACCACCACGCTGCGGATGATCGCCGGCTTTACCGAGCCCTTTTCCGGCACCATCCTGGTGGACGGCAAGGATGTGCGCAGCATCCCGCCCTACCGGCGGAACGTGGGCATCTTCTTCCAGAACTACGCCCTCTTCCCCCATATGACGGTGTTTGAGAACGTGGCCTTCGGCCTGAAGCTGCAGAAGCTGCCCAAGGCGGAGATCCGGGAGCGGGTGGAGAATATGCTCTCCCTGGTGAAGCTGGTGGGTTTGGACCGCCGCTATCCCCGGGAGCTCTCCGGCGGACAGCAGCAGCGGGTGGCGCTGGCCCGGGCCATGGTGACCCGTCCCACGATCTTGCTGCTGGACGAGCCGCTGTCCAACCTGGACGCCAAGCTCCGGGTGGAGATGCAGGTGGAGATCAAGCGCATCCAGAAGGAGCTGGGCATCACCACCATCATCGTCACCCACGACCATGAAGAGGCGGTGTCCCTGGCGGACCGGGTCATCGTGATGAACGCCGGCCGGGTCCAGCAGATCGGCACTCCGCAGGAGATCTTCGACCGTCCCGTGTCCCCCTTCGTGGCGGACTTCATGGGCTTTTCCACCTTCCTCCACGGCGTGGCCGGTCCGGAGGAGAACGGATTGCTGCCGGTCAAATGCGGCAGCCATACCCTGCATGTCCGGACGGACGGCGGTGCGGACATCGCCCCCGGCGATGCCTGCGTGCTGACCATCCGGTCTGAGAATATCTCCCTCGCCAAGAAACCGGGGGACAATGTGGTCTCTGGCCAGGTGCGCACCTCTACTTATAAGGGGCACACTACCCGGCTGGAGGTGACCGGCTGCTTTGACGAGACGGTCTACCCGGCACTGAGTGAATATACGGAGCACAAAGAGGGGGAGACAGTGCAGCTGTATTTCCCGCCTGAGCGCATCTGTGTATATAAGGATGAAAAAAAGATGGAGGATCAATGAGATGAAAAAGAGACTTCTCGCACTGCTTCTGGCTGGGCTCATGGTCATGAGCCTGGCGGCCTGTGGCTCTGACGCCCAGGAAGAGACCACCGGCGAAGAGACCGGTACGGACGGCCAGGATTTCGGCGGCGCCGAACTGGTGGTTGCCACCTGGGGTTGGGCTGAGGCCGGACTGAAGGAACTGGCTGCCGATTTTGAAGAGACCTACAACTGCACCATCGTGGTGGATCCCACCAGCGGCAACGGCGACCGCCTGAACAAGCTGATGGCGGAGAAGAACGCTCCCACCGCGGATGTTGCCATGCTGACCAAGAGCTTTGCTGAGACCGGCGCTCAGGAAGGCCTGTTCGAGACCATCGACACCTCCGTTGTCACCAGCCTGGATCACCTGTATGACTTCGCGCTGGACACCAACGGCTATGGCCCCTGCTATTCTCTGTGCCGCTACGGCATCATGTACAATGCCGATGCTCTGGCTGAGCTGAACCTGGATCCCCCCACCTCCTATCAGGATCTTTTTGACGACAAGTATGCCGGCATGGTGGCCCTGCCCGACATGACCTCCACCGCCGGCCCCTACATGCTGGTGGCTATGGCCGAGGCCATGGGCGGCAGCCAAGAGGATGTGACGCCTGCCATGGAGCTGATGCAGGAGAAGAAGGACAACATCAACCTCTGGTACACCGCTTCTTCTGACGTTGTCAACGCCTTCACCACCGGTGAGGCCAACATCACGGTCTTCATGGACATCAACATGCCCGGCCTGATGGAGTCCGGTCTGAACATGGCTTGGGTGGATGCCGCTGAGGGTTCTTTCGCCGCTCCCGCCACCATCAACGTGGTCAAGGGCTGCCAGAATCCCGAGCTGGCCCAGCTGTTTGTGGAGTATATGATCTCCGACGAAGTGCAGAGCCGCGTGGCGGAGACCATGAACGAGGCCCCCGTCAACAAGAATGCCACCATGCCCGACGAGCTCAAGACCTACCTGGCCTTCGGCGAGGATGCCATGAGCGCCCTCAAGCACTTTGACGAGACCTATATCGCCTCTGCCAAGGACGGCTGGATTGATACCTTCCAGAGAACGGTCAACGTTCAGTAAAAGAAAAGAGCCTGCCGGAATACCCCGGCAGAACGCAGGGAGATCGGGCAACCGGTCTCCCTGCATTTTTAGAAGGAGAGGAGGCGGCAAAGTCCCGGACCCGCCGGAAGTTTATCTGCTGGCCGAACGGGCCGACGGTGCGGAATGCAAGGGCAAATGGAGCCTGACAGGCCTGATCAAGCAGCGTCTGAAGGGGGATACCGGGCTTTGTTACTCCAATGTTACAGTTTTATTACAAGACGAAAAAACGACTTGCATCTTTGGCGTTTGTTTGCTAAGATGCAAGCTGTGAAGAGTTCCTGTTCTCATTTCCCCGGCTTAGATACGGGACCGGCTAGCCACAGTATGTGGGCCGGGAAAAGAAACGAAACGGGAGATCTTCCGAACTTCTAAATGCCGAATGGCTTGTACATAACCTTTCAGCGGGGTCCCCTTGGGGAGTGCCTCTCCCGGAAGGAACTGGCAGGCCGGACGGTAAATTCAAAAGGAGGAGAAAATCCCATGAAGAAGTTCCTTTCTC
>ENA-UOJM01003165-UOJM01003165.1-human-gut-metagenome-genome-assembly--contig:-P116-NODE-3165-length-10209-cov-5.317609_pt1 | contig 10209 bp, 7 predicted proteins | sample MGYA00242349_ERZ723896 | MGnify/ENA metagenome assembly ERZ723896 | reverse complement strand
AAATAAAAGTAAGGAGGGTCAAGATGGCTAGTAGAATAGAATTAGAAGCAAGTTATCATCTAGGAGAAAATTATGAGGATATACTAGAGAAAATAGAGGAGCAAAATTTTAAACTTGTAGAAGATAGCGTAGAAGAAGATACATATTTTACAGATAAGAATTTAGAATTTGTTAAGAGTAGGACTTGTCTAAGAACAAGGAAGACAAATGAAGATTTCTTAGAGCTTACATATAAGCCAAAAACAGACAATAGTACAGAAAAATATGGAAAAAAAGAAGTAAATTTAAGATTAGACCCAAAAGATTATGAAGATACGAAATATGTTATAAATCAACTTGGATATATTGAATATGTTTCGTTTAAGAAATATAGACAAGTATATTCAAAAAATATTAACGGATTTGAATATAACATCATGATAGACAAAATAGATGGAGTAGGAAATTTTATAGAATTAGAGATTTTAGCAAATACGGAAGAAGAAAAAGAAAAGTTAAGAACAGAATTAGATAAATTTGTTGAAAGAATGAATTGTAATAAATTAAAAGAAAAAGAAAAGCCATATAGGGATATAGTAAAAGAACATATGGACAGGAAGAAGTAAGGAGATACGAATATGTCACTAGAAAAAGCAAAAGAATATTTAAAAAAATTCAACTTAGAAAATAATATAATGGAATTTAATACTTCTTCTGCAACAGTAGAAGAGGCAGCAAAAGCTTTAAAATGTGAAGAAAAAGAAATAGCAAAGACTTTATCATTTTTAGTGAATGATGAAGCAATTTTAATTGTAGTTGCAGGAGATAAAAAGATAGATAATGCTAAATACAAGGCAGAATTTAATACAAAAGCTAAAATGATACCATATGATGATGTCGAAAATTATACTGGACATAAACCAGGCGGAGTTTGTCCTTTTGGCGTAATAGAAAATGTAAAAGTTTACTTAGATGAATCATTAAAAAGATTTGATGTCATTTATCCTGCATGTGGAAGTAGTAATAGTGCAGTAAAATTAACAATTGATGAATTAGAAAAAACTTCAAATTATGAAAAATGGGTAGATGTATGTAAAGATATGTAAGGAGGCTGTTATGGAAAGTAATGAGTATTTAAATTTTGCAAAAGAAATGTGTAGCGAAGCATGTAAGATAATGAAAAAGTATTTTTACCAAGATAGTGGTATAAGCTATAAAGGAGATAAAACAATTGTAACCTTAGCTGACAAAGAAATTAACCATATTTTGATAGAGAAAGTAAAAGAAAAGTTTCCGGCTCATTCTGTAGATGGAGAAGAAGAAAAATTTGGAAAAAGTAAGTATGTATGGGTATGTGACCCAGTAGATGGAACAGCAATGTATGCAAGACATATACCAGTTGCAGTATTTTCTTTAGCATTAGTTATAGATGGTGTACCAGAAGTAGGTGTGGTATATGATCCTTTCTTAGATAATTTATATTCAGCAGTAAAAGGACAAGGTGCATACTGTAATAATAAAAAAATTACTGTAAATGATTTTACGTTAGAAGATGAAAGAAGTATTGGGCATTTTGATATGTGGCCAGCAGCAGAATATAATGATATACCTGTAATGAATGAATTGTATAAGAAGACATATTTTGTGGGTATTGGTAGTATAATAAGAGCGTCAGTATGTGTGGCTTCTGGAGATTTTACTTGTTGCATATTCCCAGGAACAAAAGGGAAAAATTGTGATATTGCAGCAGTAAAAGTAATTGTAGAGGAAGCCGGAGGAAAAGTAACAGATTTATTTGGAAATGAGCAAAGATATGACGAACCAATAAATGGAGCACTTATAAGTAATGGAATTGTACATGATGAACTAATAAAAAGTGCAAAAGCAAATATTAAACAAAGATTATAATAATATAGTAAGGAATTCTACATAAGAAGGTTGATGACTTTGTAGGAGACTATGTAGCAATCTCAACAAGTGGTACAAGAATTCTAATAGAAAATTACCTAACTGTAGCCAATGGAAAAATTGATAATAAAGTTTCAACACATTGTGGTTTAACAAAAGAAGAACTTGAAGTACCAATAATAAAAATAGAGATTTAATATAAATAAATACACCATGTTTAGTTAAACAGAGGGTGTATTTTTTTATGCCAATATCGCCTGTCCGTAACGAAATACAATTTTTATGCTTGATTTTTCATAAAGATTCATATATATAATATGAAGGCAATTAACAAATAAAAATAGAACAATAGACCATAAAAACTATCAAAAGTCTACGGATATAAGGAAAAACGCATAAAAAAATTGCTAAAAATTAGTAAAACTGTTTACTTTTGTAAAGAAGTGTAATATAATGTTTCCGTAGCGGAAAGGGGAGAATAGAATGAAAAAGTTAAGTTCTAAAATTTTATTAATTGTAATGGCAGTTACTCTTATTTTAAGTTTAAACGCCACTGTAAATGCTACAGCCGAAGATATGGCAGTGCTAGAAAATGCCAATGGAGATTATTTAATCTATTTAAATGGTCACTTAAATGATGAATATTCTTATGCAATAACAACTAGTGCAGATGTTGAAGAAAATAATTTAAATTGGTATACAGCAGAAGATACAAAAGGAAATAAAGTAATAAAAGTTTCAAAGGGTCAAGTTGGATCATATTTATGGGTAAAAATAGATGACGAAATTATAAAGAAAGCAGAACCTATAAATATATCAGAAGTATCAACTGAAGCAGAAATTAATGAAATGAAAACTTTAACAAATAGAATTAAAGTTGATGCAACTCAAACTATAACAGAAGAAACAAGAGAAGAAAATGTAATAAGAACAGTAACACAAGGAACATTAAAAATTACTGATGATGCAAATGCAAAATATAGTTATGATGTTGTTCTATTAAATGGCGAAAATGCAAATTGCCAAGAATTAGTTAATGTTATGAACAAAATAAACAGTGATATGGATATATTTGAATCAATTAAATTATCACAAGAATATACTAATTTATGGAATAATATTATAACAAATACAGAATGGAAAGAAGTAACAAATGCTACAATAGCTCAACCTGTTGATGCAGAAAACGGTACACAATATGTTGTTTTATTAAAGAAAGAATTAAACGGAACTACAACATATGATGCACAAGTTTTAACTTCAAATAAAGAAACTTCAGAGGATGAAGTAAAAGAAGTTGTAAAAACAGAAACAAGAAGTGAGCTACCAGTTACATTCGATAATCCAATATTATTTATTCTATTAGGAGTTGCAGTAGTAGCAATAGTAATAATAGCAATTAGAATAAGAAGTTTATCTAAGAAAAATGAAAAATAGAAAGTTAGTATTTTATAAAATATTACTTTTTATAGTTATTATTTTTGCGATTATTGTAATTGCACTTATAGCGAAAAAATATATTGGAAATCAAATTAATGAAGAAAATAATGCACAAATAGTAGAAGAAATTAAACAACATGAGGAGACAACAGAGCATATTAAATTTGGTAATAATTCTGTTATAGGAATTATTAATATACCCAAAATTGAACTAGAATATCCAATTCTAGATACTACTACAAAAGAAAACATGAGAACGTCAATAACCCGTTTTAGTGGTGGAAATGTTAACGAAATAGGAAATTTAGCTCTAGCTGGTCATAATAATTATGATGGAACAATGTTTGGAAAAAACGATGAACTTGTAGTTGGAGATAAAATCTATTTAACCGATTTACAAAAAAATACTGTTGAATATGAAATCAATTCTATTTTTGTAACAGATCCAAATGATGTTAGCATATTAGAAACGAAAGAAGAAGAAACTAGAGAAGTCACCTTAATAACTTGTGAAAACGGAAATAAAGCTAGACTCATTATTAAGGCGGAAGAAGTAAAAAAATAAATTATAGGGGGATAATTTATGGAAGGGAAAAGTTTAAGTAAGAAAGCTATAATTGCCATAGTTATAATTGCAATATTAGTAATAGCTGCAATTTCAATGGTAGTAGTTTTCTTAAGAGACCAAGGTGAAACTGAAGCTACAGCTATAGGCGAAAACAGTAGCAATAGTGAACAAACACAAGATGCAGTCCCTGATAATAATGGTGATAATAATCAAGGAACTGCAACACAAAGCGAAGAACCACAACACAAAGCGAAGAACCACAACAAGAAGAACAAACAACAGTAGCTGATAATGATGGTGCTACAACTACTAATGTTGGAACTACAACACCAGCAACAACAACTACAGCACCAGCTCAACAAACAACTACAACAACAGATGGTAGTACTCAAGTAGCAACAACTACTACTACAGAAACAATTCCAACACAAGCATTAACTTTAGCTTGGAGTAATATGACAGTTTCTGGAGGAGAGTTATTAGCAAATATTGATGCAAATGTAACAGATGTAACAGCACCAATAGTAAGAACATTATATATTTTAAATGTAAGTGATGAAAACCGTCGTCAATATATTAGAGATGGTGAAACATTAAAAGTAGAAGTAAACTTTAATGAAATTTTAGCTCAAAATCCAACACTAACAATTGGAACAGGAGAAAATACTCAAACAGTAGAATTTGGATTTTACCCAATCGAAAATTGGCCATATAGATATGTAGCTAATATTAAAGTTGATAATACAATTTTAGGGCTAGCTGATGGAACACAAATCCCATTCACTATTACTAATATTGTTGATAGGGACAACACATTAACATTAGACAATGATGATGTTACTTATACAGCGGAATATGGACAAGTAACATATGAAAATACAGCACCACAAATAATAATAAAAGGAACACCTGGATATGAAGAAGAAGGAAAAAACTATATAGGTAGTTTAGAAGAAAACACATTTAGCTATATAAGTTTTAAATTCTTTGATACTACAATGTTAAAAGGTAAATATGAAGTAAATGATACTTTAATAACAGGAAAAAAAGCTGATAAAGAAGGAGAAGCAGATTTCTCAGAATTTGATGAATATCTAGTACAAGGTGAAAACACAATAAGAGTATGGGATATGGCTGGAAATATGACAGAATATACATTTACTTATGATTCAATAGCTCCAGTATATTCAAAATTAGGAATTTTAAATAAAACACGCTATGTAAATAAAGTTGAAGATTTAACATGGGCAAAAGAGGGAGACGAAGTTCGTATTTTAATTTCTTTCCCAGAAAAATTAGCTGTTGAACCAACAGTTAAAGTATTTGGAAAAGAATATACAGCAACATATCGTCCATTAAGCTCAAATCCGGAACAAAATATTTACTACTATATGGTAGATTTTACATTAGATGCAACTATGCCAGAAGGTGAAATACCATTCGAAGTATATGGATATGCTGATATAGCAGGAAATGTTGGAGAAAAATTAGATCAAACAAGAGTTAATCGTGATGATTATACAAAAGTTATATATGATAGAACAGCTCCTTATTCAGGAAAAGATGATGCAGGTCATCCACTATATATCTTAAATGTTAGTGATGAAAATCGTCGTACATGGATTAGAAATGGAGAAACATTAAGAGTAGAAGCTAACTTTAATGAGGATATGGATATGTCTAGAACTCCAATTTTAACAATTGGAACAGGAAGCAATACTCAAACAGCAGAATTTAAATACAGAAGTACAGTAGATGGAAAACGTACTTTCGTTGCAGATATCAAAATTAATAACGATATTTTAGGATTAGCAGATGGAACACAAATACCATTTACAGTAACAAATGCTTTTGATTTAGCAGGAAATGAAGCAATATTAGATAATGAAGATGTTACTTTCACATCAAAATATGGTCAAGTAACATATGATAATAATGCTCCAGAAATGGCAGCTTTAGGAATATTAAATGATACACATTATAATGAAGGTAAAGATGTTACAGTTGCAACAACTGGAGATAGAATTAGATTAAGAGTAGCATTCAAAGAAATGTTAGCTGTAAATCCAAAAGTAGAAATTATTGGAGAAAATGGTGTAACAGAAGTTGAATGTACATATAGAGAACAATCTTCAAATCCAAGTGCAAACTACTATATGTATATGTCAGACTTTACAATAACAGAAGCTATGGATTTACCAGAAGGTGAAATTCAATTCAAAATTACAGGATATGCAGATGCAGCTGGAAATGTTGGAAAAGAATTAACACAAGAACTAATTACTGAAACAGCTTATCCAGGAGTTGTTTATGATACAGAAGCACCAGAACTTGCTGCAATGGGTATATTTAACTGGACAAATGACAACTATGGTGGAGATGTTACACTTGCAACAAAAGATGAACATATAAGATTATATGTAACATTTACAGAAATGTTGGGAGTTAATCCAAAAGTTGATATCTATGGAGAAAATGGAAAAGTAACAACAATGGATTTAGCTTGGAGTGAAGCAGCACAATTCTATTTTGTAGAATTTAATACTACAGAAGAATTACAATTACCACAAGGTAAAATACAATATAGAATTTATGGATATGAAGATGCAGCAGGAAATGTTGGAGAGGATATAGCTCAAGAACAAACAACAAGCAAAGAATATCCATATGTAATATATGATACAGTACCTGCAGAATATACTGCATTAGGAATAGTTAATGGATCTCATTATGATGCAAAAGAAGGAGATATATATCATGCAAAAACAGGTGATTATGTAAGAATTCTTGTTCAATTCGATAATGAAAAATTAACTGTAATGCCAAAAATAAGAGTATTAGGAGAAGATAATAAAGTTGTTAAAGAAGTAAATATGATCTATGCTGATCAAACTTCTGCAAATCTTAACACTAATGCTTATTCAGGACAATTTACAATAACAGAGGATATGAATTTACCAGAAGGTGAAATTAAATTCGAAGTTTATGGATACGAAGATGCAGCAGGAAATGTTGGAAAAACATTAACAAATGCAGATCTAAAATATCCAGGAATAGATCAAGGTGTAGAATATGACAAAACAGCTCCAGTAGCAGACTTTGTTGAATTCACATCTACAAATAAAAATAACCAATATGCTAAAGTTGGAGATCAAGTTTGGGTAAAAGTAAGAATTAAAGAAGAATTATCAAAATATCCAGTTATCAAGATAAACGGTATGTCTACAGATACAGAAACAATAATAAATGACCAAAATGAAGCTGGAACAGTATATGTTGCATGGCTTACAATAACAGAAGAGATAGCAGCAGATATAGAAGAAGGAACAATGTCATTTGAAATATCTGGATATGAAGATTTAGCAGGAAATGTTGGAGATGTTATTACTACAACTACAAATAATACATCTGTAACATTTGATAAAACAGCACCAGCATTAAGAGAACTAAGAGTACAAAACTTCTATAACCCAACAGGAAATCAAAATTATTCAGGATTAACACAAAATCCAGGACAAAATAGGGGAATAGCAATAACAGTAAATACAACAGAATTATTAGCTAAAAATCCAATAATTGTAATTGGTGGAAAAGAAATAGAAGTACCAGTACAAGAACCACAATTTAATAAATATGTAGTATATGTTGACTTAACAGAAGATATGAATTTAGTTGAAGGAGAAAAGATTCCTGTAACAGTAAAAGGATTAGAAGATTTAGCTGGAAATATAGGAGATGAAGTTACAACAACTGGTAATGATAATTACTATGTAATTTTCGATAAAACAGCTCCAAAAGCTTCTAAATTAGGAATAACAAATATTACACATTATTATGAAGAAGGAGAAGATATAGCTATTGCAGGTACAGGCGATGAAATAAGAGTCTTAGCTTTCTTTGATGATGAAAAATTAACAGTAGAACCAAAACTTAGAATATTAGATGCAAATGGAAATGTTATTAAAGATGATATTAAATGTGGATATAGTGATTTAACTTCATCACATATGAAAACAAACGCTTATTTAGCTAATTTCCATATAACAGAAGATATGAACTTACCAGAGGGAGAAATTAACTTCGAACTTTATGGATATATGGATATAGCAGGAAATACAGGAGATACTTTAACAAATAAACAAATTAATTACGATCCATATTGGAAAGTTGTATATGATAAAACAGCTCCTGTAAAAACAAATTTAGGAATTGCTCGTAACAAAGATGAGGGAGATACAAGAGATCAAAAATATGCAAAAGCTGGAGACAGTATTCGTGTATTAGTATCTTTCCCAGAAAAATTAGCAGTAGAACCAAAAGTTGAGATGTTTGGAAATGTATATGATGTAACATATCGTCCAGATAGTTCAAATGAAGCAGCAAATGTTTATTATTACATGGCAGATGTTAAGATTGACGAAAATACACCAGAAGGTGATGTTACATTTAGAGTATATGGATACAAAGATGCAGCAGGAAATGAAGGAACACCTTTAACAAATGATAATATAAATGATGGAACATATACAAATGTAGTAATTGATACCTCAAAACCAACTATAGAACCAACAGAAGATTCAGTTTCTGGATCAGAAGGTAATTATAGTAGAATAGGTTTCAAAGTTACAGACAATAATGGTGTAGCTTCTTATGAAATTAATGGAGAAACATTAATTCTTACAAAAGGAGAAATTTCTTATGAAGTATTAAAATCACGCTTAAAAGAAGGTGCAAATACAGTTGTTGCTAGTGATGAAGCTGGAAATACAGCTGAATATACATTTAACTATGATGCAGTAGCACCAACAAGAGAGTACTCAAACATCATGGTTAATGGTGATAATAGTAAAGAACATGAATTTTATGCAAAAATAGGAGATAAACTTTGGGTAAGTATAGGAGTTAAAGAAAAATTAGCACATAATCCATTATTTACATTAATAAATAATGGTGTAGAATACCCAATGGATGGTGATTTAGTAAAAGCTAATTACGATGAAAAGAATGATAGATATAGCTATGTTCTAATTTATGAAATTCCAGAAGATACTGCTTTTGTAGATGGAGAAATTACATTTAAAATTTCTGATTTAGTAGATTTATTTGGAAATAAAATGACAGATGAAACAAAACCATCTAATGGAAATAGAGTATTTTTTGATAAAACAAATCCTATTATAAAAGTTAATGACAATGCAGAAGGAAACGCACCATATTTTAGAAACAATATAGGATTTACTATATCAGATAATCTAGGAATTGATTCTTGTGAACTAAATGGTAAAGAAATAGAATGTAATAATGGACAAATTAGTTTTGAATCTATAAAAGATAAATTAAATGAAAACGAAACAAAAAATACATTAGTTGTAAAAGATTTATCTGGAAATGAAGCATCATACGAATTTTGGTATGATTACAAAGCTCCAAAAGCTAATTTTGTACAAATAAGAAGTAATAAAAAAGTAAATAAAGATTATGCTCAACCAGGAGATGAAGTTTGGGTTTACGTTAAAATTAAAGAAGAATTATCAGTTCTACCTACTATAGAAATTAATGGTCAAAAAGTAGATACATTTAAAAATGGACAACCAAATGAAAATGGACAAATGTATGCAGGTAAACTAAAAATGACAAAAGATATGGAAAATGGAGATGTTTCATTTAAAATATTCGGATATGCAGACAAAGCAGGAAATGTAGGAGAAATAATAGAAAACAAAACAACAGATAATTCAAATGTTATATTTGACAAAGATGCACCAACAGTAAATTTAGTTCATATACAAAATATTACTAGAGGTGGTTCAGAAGCAAAAGTAGGAGATATCATATGGGTTTATGTTAATGTTACAGAAAAAGAAGCTGATTTATCAAATGCTCCAGAAATTACTATAAATGGAAAGAAAGCAAGAGTATTTGTAAATGAACCAAGTGTTCCTTCAAATACTTCTACAAAATATGTTGGAGAAATAGAAGTAACAGAGGACATGGATATAGGAGAAATGACTTTCGAAATTTCTGCATATACTGATAGAGCAGGAAATGTAGGAAATGTATTAACATCAACAACAGATGGTTCTTCAATGACAATTGTTAAAGATTAATCACAAAAGTATAAAAGGTAGAAAGTACTTTCTACCTTTTATATATAATAAAACTTAAGATATATAACCTAATAATTTAAATAAGGGGGAAATATTTTGGCAAAGAGATATAAAAATGAAACAGTAAAGAAATCTAGTCCTCACCGAAAAGTGAAAAACTCAAGAAAAATGGACAAAAGGAAAGTATTAATTTTCTTTGTCATAATC
>ENA-UOJM01003162-UOJM01003162.1-human-gut-metagenome-genome-assembly--contig:-P116-NODE-3162-length-10227-cov-24.054955_pt1 | contig 10227 bp, 7 predicted proteins | sample MGYA00242349_ERZ723896 | MGnify/ENA metagenome assembly ERZ723896 | reverse complement strand
CCTGCGTGGCCCCGCCGCGTATGCTGATCGCCTTCCTGGAGAACCACCTGCAGGCTGACGGCACCGTCACCATCCCCGAGGTCCTGCGCCCCTACATGGGCGGCAAGGCCGTATTGGTGCCCAACAAGAAGTAATTTTGAAAGAGCCTTCCCCTTTTGGGGAAGCCTTTAGAGTTTTTCCCGCATTGCACCCGCAATGCGGGATTTTTTTTGTATTTTTTGAATTTTTTCGGGGAAAACTACTTGACATAGGGGGCACTGTCGGCTATAATAATATAGCGTTCTCGAGAGCGCAGCTCACAAATGTGGCGGTATAGCTCAGTTGGCTAGAGCATTCGGTTCATACCCGAAGTGTCACCGGTTCAAATCCAGTTACCGCTACCACATTACAGAGTTTCGCTAAGATAAGGGGGACGGTCGTCCGCAATAGTGGATGATGAAAGTCGGAGGTTTTAGCGAAGCTCTGTATTTCTAAGGCCCGTTGGTCAAGCGGTTAAGACACGGCCCTTTCACGGCTGTAACATGGGTTCGATTCCCGTACGGGTCACCAAAAAGCACCAGAATTTAGCGTTTTGTTAGATTTTGGTGCTTTTTATTTTTGCTCTGCTAAAAATATGATGCTATATAGTGAATTTTTGAAATTACTTGTGGTATAGTTATACTAGATTTAAAATCAGGATATTCCTCTTACCCAAACGTGCAGCACCAAATGGTCTTACCGCCAATCTCAAAATAACAGCAGATACCAATTTGCGTAAAATTGGGGTTCATAATAACAGCGTAGTGGCTGGGGCTGCTTTGCCATGCACTACAAACTTCCGAAGCACTCTTTTGACTTTGCGCAAGAATTTCGGGGGATTGTGCTCCATCATGTGATAGGGTGTCGTTTACAAGCTGATAATCGCAACGGCTATCTGCAATAGCATCAAGACTGCTACTGGGCGAAAGAGCAGAAAGTCCACCAGCCGCACGCATAGCGTTGATGTTATTTAATACAGCCCAGTAAGCGGAGTCGCTTTGGTCGATTCCCCACCAGTTTCCATTACTTGCAAGGCTAAACGGAATTGCGCCATATTCAAAACTGGAAGAAGCCGCGGCACTAGAATTTTGTGCCTGACCGCTGGAAGTGGTAGAAGAACCGCTATTGCTGTTGCCCACTGTGCTGGCGGCCTTGGTGGCGACCGTGACTTCACATTCAGCCGTCACACCGTTTACATCAACTGTAATAGTGGCCGTACCGTCAGCAATAGCGGTGACATTGCCCTCCGCGTCCACCGTGGCAACGGTTTCGTCACTGCTGGTATAAGTAATATTGTCGGCAAGGGCTTCTTCGGGGGCTATGGTATAGGTAAGCTGCGCCGTTTCCTCGGGCTGCAGGGTCAGCGCGGTGTCGCTCAATTCGACGCTTTCAATCGCAGGCAGAACCGTGACCTGGCAGACAGCCGCAAGCTCCGTGCCGTCCACAGCGGCGGTGATATCCGCTTCGCCCGCCGCCACGGCTGTGACCTCGCCTGCATCGCTGACCGTGGCAATGGCATCGTCGGAAGAAGTGTAAATAATGGCAACATGGGTCGCGTCCTCCGGGGCCACGGCGGTTTCCAGTGCGGCGGCTTCACCAGTGGTCAGGGTCAGCGTGTCCGTGGTGGTAATGTCCGTCGGCGTGACAACGACCTCAATCGTCTTGCTGGCAGTGAGGGTGCCGTCCTGGCTGGACAGCGCTACCTCGGCCGTGCCCGCCTTGAGCGCGGCAAGGTTGCCGAAGTCGTCTACCATTACGACAGTGGGGTCGCTGGACACATAGCCCATGCCCAGCGCGTCCAGCTTTTTGGCAAGGGCGGCGCTCTCGGGCGTGGCACCGTCAAAAGTGTATTCGGGTTCGGCGGTGATGACTGCGCCTTTTTCCAGGCTGTCCGGCAGGTCCAGCGCTACGCCGGTGATCTGGACGCCGCAGCCTGCCAGACTGGCCGCCAGCACGCAGGAAACGGAGAGTGCAAGTAACGTCTGATGAGTAGATTTCATAGCAAATACGTCCTTTCTGTTTGCAGCTTATCAGTAGGTTCACTCTCTATATAGGGGCACGGCGGCGAAAAGTTAAGACAAATGCGAAAAAATTTCAGGCGGGCGGCGTGTCCGCCTTTTTGCTTGCACTTTCCCGCAAATGCGTGTACAATATTGCATATATTCTTTATAAAAAAGGGGGCGGCAGTTTGGCGGCACAAAAGGTGCAGCAACGCACGGCGGGGGGCATTGCCTACACACTGACGCGGCGGCGGGTGCGCAATATCAACCTGCGCGTGCGGGCCGATGGTTCTGTGGCGGCCAGTGCGTCGGTGCGGGTGCCGGTAAGCTATGTGGATGCCTTTGTGGCCGCACGGGCCGATTGGGTGCGCAGCGCACAGGCCCGGGCCGCCGTCCGGCGTGAGCGCGAGGAGGCCGAGCGCCCCGAACTGCCCGCAAAGGCGGATGCGCTGGCCCATATGCAGGCGCTTTGCCGGGTATACTATCCGCAGTTTGCGGCCAGCTGCCCGGGCGGACGTATGCCCAAAATCGCCGTGCGGGACATGACCACCCGCTGGGGGTCGTGCAGCCTGCGCACCGGCACGCTGGCCTTTGCGCGGCGGCTCTGTGTGATGCCGCTGGCGGCGCAGGAATATGTGGTCGTGCATGAGTTTTGCCATTTTGCCCACCCGGATCACAGCCCGGCGTTTTGGGCGGCCGTAGCAAGGGTCATGCCGGATTATAAACAGCGGGAAAAGTTGTTGAAAATGCGGTGACGGCTGAAAAAGCCTTCCCCCTGGGGGGAAGGTGGCCGTAAGGCCGGATGAGGGGCGCGTTTATGGATGCCCGCCCGGGAAAGGGGCGACAGCGGCAGACCTGCCCCTCATCAGCCGCCTGCGGGCGGCAGCTTCCCCCCAGGGGGAAGCCAAAGAATCTACCCAAAAGGGAGGTACACACCTTGCCATCTCCACAGAAAAAATACACGACGCTTGTCAGCAATACGCTGTTGTTTGCCATCTCCAACTTCAGCTCCAAGCTGCTCAGCTTCTTCATCCGGCCTTACTTGAGCTACGCGCTGGACTCGCCGGATGTCATGGGCGTGTCGAGCCTTTTGCAGCAGGCCACCAACCTGCTCATCCCGGTGGTCAGCCTGGGCGTGGCCTACGCGGTCATCCGGTTTGGCCTGGATAAGGAAACCGACAAATCCAGCGTGTTCGTCAACGGCGCGGCTACGATCAGCCTGGGCTTTGTCGTGCTGCTGCTGGCCATGCCGCTGGTGCGGCTGATACCCAATGCGGCGGAATATCTGGGCTTTTTGTACCTTTGCGTGCTGGCAAGCTGCCTGCGCACGCTGTGTACCCAGTTCATCCGCGCACGGATGCTGAACCGGCTGGTGGCGATAGACGGCGTGCTGACGACGCTGAGTCTGCTGCTGTATTATCTCTTGTTCCTCAGCGTGTTTAAAATGGGTGCGACCGGCTTTTTGCTGGCAAACGCGCTGGCCGATTTGACATCCATGGTGTTTGTGTTCATCGCGGGCGGATGCTGGCGGTACTTCAAACCCAAAGCGTTCAACACGGCGCTGTGGAAGGATATGCTGCGCTACTGCCTGCCGATGATCCCGGCGTCCATCAGCTTTTGGATCATCAACGCCAGCGATATGTTCTTTGTGCAGGGTATGTGCGAGAACTATGGCGGCCGCAGCGGCAACCACTGGGTCGGCCTGCTGTCGGCGGGGTACTTCCTGCCGCAGATCATCACGATTCTGGGCAGCATCTTCTATGAGGCATGGCAGCTTTCCGCCGTGACCGAGGAGACCGACCGCGAGGCGTTTTTCTCCAAAATTTTCCGCGTGTATGCCAGCGTTTTGTTCTGCTGCGTGGCGGGTATCATCATGCTGTGCCAGGTGCTCATGCGGGTGTTCAAGGCCGAATATTTCGACGCCTGGACGTTCGTGCCGTTCCTGACGCTCTGCTCGATGCTGACCTGCCTGAACCAGTTTTTGAACAGCATCTACGTCGTGTATAAGCGGTCGACCGGGTCGCTGTTCACGATGCTGGCGGGCGCGGTGCTGAACCTGATTCTGAACTACCTGTTCATTCTGCATTGGGGGCCGTGGGGCGTCACCCTGGCCAGCTTCCTGAGCCTGATGCTGGTGTTCCTGCTGCGCGCCTACTCCACACGCGGGCTGCTGGAAATAGACTTCCACCCTGCGTGGCTGGTGCTGAACCTGGCGCTGGTGCTGGGCGAGATCTGGTGCATGATGAACCTGGAGCGCTGGGCCCTGCCGGTGGTAGGCATCACCGCGGTGGTCTGCGTCATGAACATCCGCGAGGTGTTGAGCATGCTGGATACGCTGCTGGCGAAGTTTGTGAAGAAGAAAAAATAAGCAGAGATTGTAGGGGCCGGGTATGCCCGGCCCTCAACTTTGCCGTAAGCACAGCGTAAAGGCAAGGTTGAGGGCAAGGTATGCCTTGCCCCTGCTGGTTTATAAAAAAGGAGATTTTCTATGACCCAAAATACGATTTTATCCGCCCTCACCGCCCGCAAAAGCGTCCGTGTGTTCACCGGCGACCCCATCACCGCCGAGGAGCGCGGGGCCATTTTACACGCAGCGTTCCAGGCACCCACGGCGGGCAACCAGCAGCTGTACACGATTCTGGATATCACCGACCCGGCGCTGAAAGCCACGCTGGCGGACCTGTGCGACCACCAGCCGTTCATCGCCAACGCGCCGCTGGTACTGGTGTTCCTGGCCGACTGCCGCCGCTGGCTGAACGCCTACCATGCGGCGGGCATCGAGGACGTGCGCAAGCCCGGCGCGGGCGATTTGATGCTGGCTGTGGCCGACACCTGCATCGCCGCGCAGAACGCCGTCGTCGCCGCGGAATCTATGGGCATCGGCAGCTGCTACATTGGCGACGTCATCGAGAACGTCGAGGCCATGCGGGACGCGCTGCACCTGCCAGATTTTGTGGTGCCCGCCTGTATGCTGGTGTTTGGCCGCCCGACCGAACAGCAGCAGCGCCGCCCCAAGCCCGCCCGCTTTGCCGAGGCCGCCGTCGTCTGCGAGAACACCTACCGCGACCGCACCCCCGACGAGCTGCGCGCCGACTTCACCGCCCGCGCCGCCGCCAACGGCCAGCCCGACTACGACTTTGATAAAGCCGTCACCGCCTTTTGCAACCGCAAATACGCCAGCGACTTTTCCCAGGAGATGACCAGAAGCGCAGAGATATACTGGAAAGAGTTTTTGTGATTGGCAGAGAACGCAGGGGCGGATCCCATATCCGCCCGGGAGTGTTGCCGCTGCCGCCGCGCCCCTGCAATCTCTACAAATAAACCACCCCCACCCAACCGTAGATGTTCTGCGGCTGGGTGGGGGCTTTCTTATTGATTGAGGGTGAAATTATATAGCAGACCGTCAATAAATTGCATTCTTGCCTTATTGCGTGCGTAGGGGCGACCATTGGTCGCCCGCCAACTTACCGCAGCAACGCATTTTCCGGGACAGCTTTTTGCAAGGCAAACGGGCACGGGCGAGCAATGCTCGCCCCTACAAGCGTTTTTCGACAGTCTGCTATATTTTGGTTGTATCCTGTAGTTTATGCTCTGGCGTAACGAAGCTGCCGGTATTGTCAGCTTTTAGATTGGCGTTGGATACAGGATTTCCGGCGTTATCAATTTTACGGATATAGACAGTGCAGAGTTAGAGTTTTTTGTTTGTGACATGAAAAGTATCCTCATTACCAACAGTCTTTTCCAGACTATATGTACCGCCTTCTTCCTGTTCGAAGCCAAAAGCATTAATACGGAACCAGGTTGTATGATGGGAAGTCAGAGTAGAGGGATATGGCTCATAATATAAATTAAAAGAACATTTGAAGTCTCCCTTATATCCGGCAGGAGGAGTTTCCTTTATAACATAAGTTGGGCTATTTTGGTCTCTGGCAGTTAGGCAAGCAGCAGAATCCCCGATGTTATCTTTATCATGCAGTTTGACAGGAATGGAGCATTCTCCGTTACTACCACTGGTGAATTCGCCAACAAGGGTTGAGCCGTTCTTAATAGTAAAGGTAGCACCGGACAGCGCCTTTCCATCAGGGTCAGTGACGCGCAGCTTCAATTTGGCAACGGGAAAGCGCATAATGGTAAGCCGCCTTTTAGGCATGTCGATATCAAATGGATAGTCATTTTCGTTTTTCTGTATGGAATGGAGATAATAGTCGTTGTTCCCTTTATTGTAAACGCTAATATAGATTACTGTACTGCTGGGAATGACTTGGTAGTCATCAGGAACTTCATCTTCGGTGATAGTAGTCGGCATATCCCCGATAACAGTATCGGGAAGAGGTTTCTCCTTAGGAGAAATTTTCAACAGAATATCACCGTTATTATCAGAGGTCACATCAAAGGCGTTTTCACCGCTTTTAATGCGATATGTTCTTTTTGCAAAAGGCTTAGAGTTTGCAGTTTTAACATCCTGCAAGTGGATAATGAAGTGATGTTCATCTGCTGTAACAGTGCCGCCGGTCGTACCGCCGCCGCCGGAAATGCCGCCCCCGGTGCTGCCCCCGCCGGTTTCACCCCCGCCGGAGTTGTCATTCTTCTTCGGCGTCGGCACAACAACAGCCTCATCACTGCCGATATTTACACTCGCGGTGGTTCCCGCGTTCGTGTATACGACCTGTATCCCATCGGCGCTGGTATACACTAAGTACAAAACCTGCCCGCTGGCGTTGCAGGTCATCCCCTGCACGGTGCCCTTGACCCCGGCATCTGCCGCAATCGTGGTCGTGGCAATACTGCCCGCAGGCGGGCTTGCCACATCCAGCAGATACATCCCGCTGCCCTCGGTCAAGGCGACCTTGCCGCCTGTGACCTCGGGTGCGTTTGCTTCTAATGGGCCTGCCCAGTTGGTCAAGGCGGCTGCATTTTCGGCGTTCCCGGCTACAGATGCGTTCTGCACCAAGGCGTAGTTCTGCGCACCCAACCGGGTCGCTGCCATCACGCACGCCTGCGCCTCGCTGACGGCCTTTTTCTCCTTGCTGGTGTCAATGTACCCGGTCAGCGCGGGCACGGCAAAGCTCGCCGCTATGCCCAAAATCACCAGCACCACCACCAACTCCACCAGCGTAAAGCCGCGGCGGTCGCGCAGGGTTCGTCTAAGACCTGTCATACGGATTCCTCCCAGTTATTCTGCGGGGGTAAAAATGCTCTGGTCACGCTTGGCGTGCACACCAATGTTGTTGTATTCCAGCGCCAGGTAGCCCTTGGCCCACTCGTCCAGCGCGGGGTCTGTGCCGTACTCGGCTGTGGTGCCGTCCACCTTCATGTAGTCGTTGGCGGCGGTCACGACCGGCGTGTTGTGCTTCATTTCCAGCAGATACTTATAATAATCGCTCAGCGGCAGCCCAGCCTGCTGCAACAGGGTGGGGGCCAGCATCACCATGTCCATGCGGTTCAGCGGGTCGGTGGTGCTGGTGGCGGCGGCCGTGTGCTCCAGCGGGTAGTTCGCCCAGATGAAGAACGGCGTGCTGCGCTCCAAAATCTGCAAATCGTTGTTGGTGGCGGCAAAGCTCGCGTCAGCCACATGCTTGACAAAGCTGGGCGCGTGGTCGCCGGCCATGGCTACAATGACCTTGCGGCCGGTCTTTTCGTACTGCTCGGTGAAATAGTCGCACAGCTCCTGCACGGCGGCGTCGGTCATCTTGATGCAGCTCAGGTACTCGTTCATCAGCTCGTCGTACTCGCCGTAGTCGGTGCCCGCGTGGACAATATCCAGCGAAGCATCGTTCATATCGTAGTCGCCGTGGCTCTGAATGGAGACTAAGAAACTGAACCGGGGCTTGTCCTCGGGCATGGCCTCGTACATCTTCTCCCAATCCCGGTAGGTGGCGGAGTCCGTCTGGTAGGGGCGGCTGCCATAGTATTCCTGGCTCGTGAAGTCGTCCTGGAAGTGCGTCTCGTCAAAGCCCATGGCCAGCCAGGCAGAGTCGCGGCGGTAGTTGGAGTTGGTGTAGGGGTGGGCGGCCATCGTGGAGTAGCCCAGGCCCTTCAGGTAGCTGACGATGCTGTTGGAATTGTACAGGTTCAGCCAGTTGAACGGCGTGATGCTGGGCATCAGGATCAGCGAGTTGGAGGTCAGCATCTCATACTCGGTCGAGTTGGTGCCGCCGCCCACGTGGGGGCTGATCGTGTGGCCATAGACCGAGTTGGGCAGGTTTTTCGTGACCGGCATAATGTCGGTGTCGGCCTGCAGGTCGGTCACAAGGTCAAAGTCGTAGAAGCTCTCGGAAAGGATCAGCACGACGTCGGGGTAGTCCTCGGCGCTCTCGGGGCTGGCGGGGGCCACGTAGTCACCGGCTTTCTGTGCGGCGGTCTGCACGGCAGTGTCAGTGTAGTTTTCTGGTTCGATGATGGGGTCGGCCATCAGGCTCGTGGCCTCGATGGTTCCGGCCAGGTAGCCGTAGGTGTAGTAGGTGTTCTGCCACGCCCAGCCGTAGGTGGTCTTGGGCTTGATGGTCACCGGCCCGAAGTAGCCGAAGAACATGACGAGGAACACGCCCAGCGCACTGCCCGCCACGCGCACGCCGCGCATCTTCCAGCTGGCGTGCTTGGGGGTGCCCTTGACCAGCTGTGCCTGCACAAAGGCGATTGCCAGAATCGGCAGGTAGAGCAGGGCGATGGTCACAACGTCTTTCGTGATTTTCAGCGTGTAGCTGCCCATGACCTCAGCGGCGGTGCCTAGGTTTAAGATGTCCTGGGGCATCAGCGCTGAACCGTGCAGGTCGCGGGTATAGTAGTTGATGAGCGCGATAACGGTGAACACTGCGCCGGAAATGCCGGTGGCGCGGCTCCACTTGCCCAGCACGGCAAACAGGATCAGCGTCAGGCAGAAGGCCGTCAGGGCGTTCAGCGGCGCGTAGAGCGGCCACTGCAATTCCAGAAAGCTGGGCGTGACGCCGTCGGATAATTCCAGCTGATAGCGGGAGATAAACCCGACCGCCACAGCCAGCAGGCAGGGGAGTACCCCCTGTAAGAGAAATTTCTTCCAGTTGATTTGTTTAAAATGCTGCATGGGTGATGATAAATGACCTTTCTCTATGAATTTGTACAGAAATATACATAATACATTATAACATACCCATTTATAAAAATAAAGTAGGGGCCGGGTATGCCCGGCCCTCAGCCTTATCATTATTGCAGCTTACCCTTTTAGCGAACCGTAGGGGCGGGGCTCTGCTCCGCCAGCCTTAGCCTTATAACTCACTTCCGCGCATTCTTCTTCCAAATCACATACAAACCTTCCAGAATCAGCGTCTCACGGTAGTGTATTTCGGTCGTGCAGGCCGCACGCACACTGTCCGGCAGCGTGCCTGTCGCCACGACCGGGGCCTCGCTGGCCCCCAGCATACCGCGTATCTGCGCCACCATGCCGTCCAGCATGGCCGCCGTGCCGTACACGATGCCGCTGTGCAGGCAGTCCGCCGTGTTGGTTCCCAGCAGCTTGCGGGGGCGGGCCTCCAGCTCCACCTGGGGCAGCTGCGCCGTGTTGCGGATCAGCGCCCCCAGCGAGCACTGCGGCCCGGGCAAAATCGCGCCGCCCACCAGCGCACCGGTGGTATCCACGGCCAGCAGCGTGGTGGCGGTGTCAAAGTTCACCACCACACAAGGTGGCGTGCAGTGCTGCAGCGCACCCACGATGGCGCACAGCAGCTCGCCGCCCAGCTGGGCCGGGTTATCCATGCGGATACGCACACCGCTTTTCAGCCCGGGGCCGACCTCCATGATCTGGCACTCGCACATCTTGCGCAGGGCCTCGCGCAGGCGCGGCGTCAGCGCCGGCACCACGCTGGAAAAGATGACCGCTGTGATCTGCTGCGGCTCCGCCCCATACAGGGCCAACATATTTACGATTTTATATAAAAGCTCATCGCTGCTCAGTGCGGTGTCCGCAAACAGCCGCGACGAAAACACCAGCTTGCCGTCCGGTGTATACCCGCCGAACGTAATGTTGGAGTTGCCAATATTCAATGCCAGGATCATGGGAAAACCTCATTTCAAACATATTGTCTTTATACTATTATAATAAGGTACAAATTGCAAGACTTTTCCACAACGTTAGCCGAACAATGTTGAAACATATAGCGTATACTTACCCATTTACCACCTGGTAGGGGCCGGGCATGCCCGGCCCTCCACCTTGCCGTTACTGCAATTTAATCTT
>ENA-UOJM01003161-UOJM01003161.1-human-gut-metagenome-genome-assembly--contig:-P116-NODE-3161-length-10228-cov-3.776959_pt1 | contig 10228 bp, 7 predicted proteins | sample MGYA00242349_ERZ723896 | MGnify/ENA metagenome assembly ERZ723896 | reverse complement strand
CCGCAGGCGGCATTGACGAAAAGGGCGGAAACTTGTATAATAAAAGAATAAAAAATTTTCTTTTTTACAAGATAGAGGATTTGGAGGTTGAGGGCTTGGAGATTCGTCCAAACACAAAGCCGCCGGTGGTCGTTTCCCGCGAGGAGATGATGCGCCAGTGGGAGCTGGCGGGGGAGAACCGGCAGCTTCTGCAGCACCGGATGGGGCATCCTGCGCGCGCCTGGGTCAAGACCTTTGGCTGCCAGGGCAACGTCGCCGACAGCGAAAAAATTATGGGGTTGTTGCTGGATATGGGCTGCGAGCCGGCTGTCAGCGAGCAGGAGGCGGACATCATCCTGTACAACACCTGCGCCGTGCGGGAAAATGCCGAGGTGCGCCTGATGAGCATGGTGGGGGAGCTGCGCCGCTTAAAGCAGAAAAATCCCACCATGATCGTCGGCCTGTGCGGCTGCATGATGCAGCAGGAGGAGGTGGTGCAGCAGATTCGCCGCAGCTACCCCTTTGTCGAGCTGATTTTCGGCACCCATGTGCTGCACACCCTGCCACAGATGATCAACCGCCTGCTCAAGGGCGAGCGGCGCGTAGTCGACTGCTATGAGGGAGAGGGCAGGGAGAACCCCATCGCCGAGGGGCTGCCCATCCAGCGCAGCGGCGGCGTGCAGGCTTCGCTGCAGATCATGTACGGCTGCGACAATTTCTGCTCCTACTGCATCGTGCCCTATGTGCGCGGGCGGGAGGTCAGCCGTGAACCGGACGAGATTGTGCGGGAGGCAAGGGAGATTCTGACGATGGGCTACAAGGAGATTTTGCTGCTGGGCCAGAACGTCAACTCCTATGGCAAAGGATTGAGCAAGCCGGTCACCTTCACCGACCTGCTGCGCCGCATCGAGTCGCTGGAGGGGGACTTCCGCATCCGCTTTATGACCTCCCACCCCAAGGACTGCACCCGGGAGCTGATCGACCTGATTGCCCAGAGCAAAAAGATCTGCCACAGCATCCACCTGCCGGTGCAGAGCGGCTCGGACCGGGTACTGGGCCAGATGAACCGCCACTATACCCGCGAGCATTACCTCTCGCTGATCGAATACGCCCGGCAGAAGATGCCGGATGTCACCTTCACCACCGACATCATCGTCGGCTTCCCCGGAGAAACCTACGAGGACTTTTTGCAGACGGTGAGCCTGTGCGAACAGGTGCGCTACCAGTGCATGTTCACCTTCATTTATTCGCCGCGCCCCGGTACCCGCGCGGCCAAGATGCCCGACCCGGTGCCGTACAAGGAAAAGACCAGATGGCTCAACGAACTGATCGCGGTGCAGCACCGCATCAGCGAGGAGGACAACCGCGCCGCCGAGGGCAAGGTGATGCGGGTTTTGGTCGAGCAGCCGGCGCGCCACCGCGAGGGCTGGATGTCCGGCCGGTGCGAAAACGGCATGGTTATTACCTTCCCAGCAGAGGGCATTGCTCCCGGCCAGTTTGCGCAGGTGCGCATCACCCGCGGGCTGCGTTCGGAATATGAAGGGGAGTTCATCACACAATAAGCATTGACGTCCCGCAAAAAAGCGGGCTGGCAATAGAACAATTTCTGGAGGAGATTACAATGGATATTATCGCAATGGCAAGGGAGCTCGGCAAAGCGATTCAGCAGGACGAGCGTTATAAGAGAATCGACGCTGCCAAAACCGCCAACGACAAGGACGAGGAGCTGCAGCAGCTGATCCAAAAATTCAATATGAAGCGCTCCGAACTGAGTGTCGAGATGGCACAGGAAAATAAAAACCCGGAAAAGCTCAACCAGCTCGACCGTGAGCTCAAAGCGGTTTACCAGGAAGTCATGCAGAACCCGAACATGGCCGAATTTAATGCCGCCAAGGTAGAGGTGGACGACATGATGAACTACATCAGCACCATCCTTTACGGAGCAGTTAACGGGGAGGACCCGGACACCATCGAGCCACAGCAGAGCTGCGGCGGAGACTGCGCTGGCTGCGCCGGCTGCCACTAATTCCAGAGCGTTATCGTCAGCCAGTATCCGCAACAAAAGGGTGCTGGCTGACCCTCTATCAACCCCTAAAAAGAGCGGCGGCTGCTCTGCAGAGGGGAGCGATGGGACAAAATCTTATCCGCTCCTCTGTGCAGAACAGCCCGCGCCAGGACACAACGGAAAGGACAGAAGGATGGAAAGAAAAATTTCGAGCAAACCGGTCGATGTGACAAAACTCTCCCCGATGATGCGGCAATATTGGAGGGTGAAGGAGCAGTATCTTGAGCAGCTGCTGTTCTTTCGGCTGGGCGATTTTTATGAACTGTTTTTTGACGACGCGCTGATTGCCTCCCGGGAGCTGGAGCTGACCCTGACCGGCAAGGAGTGCGGCCTGGAGGAGCGGGCGCCGATGTGCGGCATCCCCTACCACAGCAGCGAAAACTACATCGCCAAGCTGGTCAAAAAGGGGTACAAGGTGGCCATCTGCGAGCAGATGGAGGATCCCGCCACCGCAAAAGGGCTGGTCAAGCGCGAGATCATCCGCGTCATCACCCCTGGCACCGTGCTGGAAAGCAACATGCTGGACGCCGGCGCAAACAACTACCTGTGCATGATTTACCGCGAACCGGGCAAGGATCAGTTTGGACTTGCCTTTTCGGACGTCTCCACCGGCGAGGTGTACGCGCTGCAGGTCCTCTCCGACTGGAAAAAGAGGGTGACCAATGAGCTCGGCCGCTTCTCCCCGGCGGAGGTGCTGCTTAACAGCGCCGCAGGAGACTGCGAGGAGATCCGCAGATTTTTAAGCGAGCGCCTGCAGGTAAACGGTGAGGTGCTGGACGAGCATTATTTTACTTGGGAAGACTGCCGCTCCCTTGCTGCCGGGCAGTTTGGCGAGGAGGAAATCGAGCAGCTGGAAAAGGGCGGCTCCGACGCCATCATCTGCGCTTTGGGCGCGATGATTCAGTATCTGACCCAGACCCAGAAGCATGGGTTGGAGAGCCTGACCCATCTGGAGGTGTACAGCGACGACCAGTACATGACCCTCGACCTGACCGCGCGCCGCAACCTGGAGCTGACCAAAACCCTGCGCACCGGCGAGCGCAGGGGAACGCTGCTGTGGGTGCTGGACCAGACCCGCACCCCAATGGGCAAGCGCCTGATCCGCTCGGTGCTGGAAAAGCCGCTGCTCAACCCGACCGCCATCAACAAGCGGCTGAACGCGGTGGGCGAGCTGCTGGGCGACAGCATTCGCCTGGACAACATCCGCGAAATTTTAAAGGATATCTTCGACATGGAGCGGCTGATCACCCGTATCGTCTACGGCTCGGTCACCCCGCGGGAGATGCGCTCACTGCAGTCCACCGCCCAAAAGCTGCCGCAGCTCAAGCAGACGCTGGGAGAGGTGAAGTCCGCCTACCTCACCCGCATCTTAAACAACATCGACCTGCTGGAGGATATCTGCGCGCTGATCGACAGCGCCATCGACGAGGACCCGCCGGCGCTGCTCAAGGACGGCGGCGTCATCCGCCCCGGCTACGACGCGGAGCTGGATTCGCTGCGGGAGATTGTCCACAACACCAAGGGAGTTCTTGCCTCCATCGAGGCCAAGGAGCGGGAGCGCACCGGCATCAAGAATCTGAAGATCGGATTTAACAACGTCTTTGGCTACTATCTGGAGGTCACCAAATCCTTTCTGTCGCAGGTGCCCCCGGAGTATATCCGCAAGCAGACCCTCACCGGCAGCGAGCGGTACATCACCCAGGAATTAAAGGAGCTGGAACAGCAGATCCTGGGGGCAAGGGACAAGATCCTGGTGCTGGAAAATCAGCTTTTCGATCGGGTTCGTGCCCGGGTGGCCGGGCAGATTCACCGCGTGCAGTCGACCGCCAACGCCATCGCCTGGCTGGACCTGTACGCCAGCTTTGCTGCGGTGGCGCTTCAGCAGAACTACTGCCGGCCGGACGTCGACCTTTCCGGTAAGATTCACATTCAGGATGGACGCCACCCGGTGGTAGAAAAGATGCTCACCGACACCCTGTTTGTGGCAAACGACACCCTCTTGGACAAGGCGGAAAACCAGATCGCCATCATCACCGGCCCGAACATGGCGGGCAAATCCACCTACATGCGCCAGGTGGCGCTGATTGTGCTGATGGCGCAGGTCGGCTCCTATGTGCCGGCAAGGTCGGCGCAGATCGGCGTGGTGGACGGCATCTATACCCGCGTGGGCGCGTCGGACGACCTGGCCTCGGGCCAGTCCACCTTCATGGTGGAGATGAGCGAGGTGGCCCAGATTTTGCAGAGCGCCACCGAAAACAGCCTGCTCATCCTCGACGAGATCGGCCGCGGCACCTCCACCTTTGACGGAATGAGCATCGCGCGGGCGGTCATCGAGCACATCGCCAACCGCCGCAAGCTGGGGGCAAAGACGCTGTTTGCCACCCACTACCACGAGCTGACCGAGCTGGAGCAATCCTTTTTCAACATCAAAAATTACAACATTGCCGTCAAGAAAAACGGCGATGAGATTTACTTTCTGCGCCGCATCGTGCGCGGCGGCACCGACGACAGCTACGGCATCGACGTCTCCCGCCTGGCGGGCATCCCGGAGGAGATCATCCAGCGCGCCCAGCAGATTTTAAAGCAGCTGGAATCCGGCGCGCTGCCCTCCCCCAAGCACAAGCCCAAAGCCCAGCCGGAGCCGATGGTGCTGGTGCAGAAGGACGACTCGGAGCTGGTGCGCCGCTTAAAGGAGATCGACATCGAAAAGATCACGCCGGTGCAGGCGCTGGTGCTGCTCTCCGAGCTCAAGGCAAGGCTTTAAAGGGAAAGAGGTTTTTGTCATGGTATTTTTTGCCGACCGAATCTATCAACTGCGCAACGAAAAGGGCTATACCCGCGAGGAGCTGGCCGCAGAGCTTGGCTGTATGCCCCGCCAGATACAGGACTACGAGGAAGGCAAGCTCTACCCGCACGCCATCACCATGGTGGATCTGGCGGACTTCTTTAACGTCTCGCTGGACTACCTGATGGGCCGCACCGACTGCCGGGAGATCAACCGCGGGACGGCCCCCGATGCAGAAGATAAGCAGTAAAACCAATCAACGCAACAGGATAGAAAAGAGGTGAAGACGATGGGCATTATCAAACTGTTGGACGAGGAGGTTTCCCAGCTGATCGCGGCCGGAGAGGTGGTCGAGCGGCCATCCTCAGTGGTCAAGGAGCTGGTGGAAAATTCGATCGACGCCGGCGCCAGCAAGGTCACCATCGAGATCCGCCACGGCGGCGTCACGATGATCCGGGTCAGCGACAACGGCAGCGGCATCGCGCCGGAGGACGTTCCGGTGATGTTTCTGCGCCACGCCACCAGCAAGGTGCGCACCCAGGAGGACTTGGGCCACATCGCGACGCTGGGCTTCCGCGGCGAGGCGATGGCCTCCATCCACGCGGTGGCGCGCGTCGAGGTGCTCACCCGCAAACAAGACTCGGACGAAGGGGTCTGCTACCGGGGAGAGGGCGCCCAGACAGGGCAGGTTCAGCCCGCCGGCTGCCCGGCAGGCACCACCGTGAAGGTGCAGGACCTGTTCTACAACACTCCCGCCCGCATGAAGTTTTTAAAGAAGGACGTGCAGGAGGGCAACGCGGTGGCGGCGGTGGTGGAACGCATTGCGCTCTCCCATCCGGAAATCTCCTTCCAGTTTATCCGGGAAGGACAGACCCGGCTGCACACCCCCGGGGACGGCAAGCTGCTCTCGGCGGTGCACGCCGTCTTTGGACGGGACTTTACTAAAGATCTGGCCGAGGTGGACTACACCCAGGGGCAGATCCATGTCGGCGGCTATGTCACCCTGCCTTCGGCCAGCCGCTCCAACCGCACCATGCAGACCTTCTTTGTCAACGGCCGCTATGTCAAGAGCGGCACGGCGCGGGCGGCGTTGGAGGAGGCGTATAAGCATTCGATTATGGTCGGCAAGTTCCCGGCCTGCGTGCTCAACCTCTCTATCCCCTTCACCGAGACCGACATCAACGTCCACCCGGCCAAGATTGAGGTCCGCTTCACCAACGAGCGCCCGGTCTTTGACGCGGTGTACTATGGGGTCAAGAGCGCGCTTGCCAAAAGCGATTACACCCCGCTGCCGCCGCAGCAACCTAAAAAGCCGATGACGGTGTTCGATCTGGAGCGCCGCCCTGAGGTGGAGCAGCAGGCGCTCGAGCAGATCATCAGCCAGCAGCAGTCAAAGCAGCAGTCCCCCCAGCGGATGACCGCGCAGGAATACCGCCAGATGGTGGGAGAGAAGCCCGCAAAACCAAAGACTGTGCGTCAGGAAGAAAAGCTGACCTTCCACGACCACAGCCCGCAGCGGGTCCAGTGGGAGCGGGAGCATCCTCTTCTGCTGGTCGAGGAGCCGCGCTTTGCGCAAAAGCCGCAGCAGCCGCAACCAGTCGCTCCAAAGTCCCCGGCGGAAGAGAGTCTCTCCATTCAGGAGTGGGAGCCTTTGGTGGAGGAAGCTGCCGCTAAACCGGCGCCGAAGCTTACTGTCGAGTGGGAACAGCCGGAACCAGAACCGGAGCAGGAGGAGAAGAACAACCTTCGCCTTGTCGGGGAGGTGCTGGGCACCTATCTGGTGGTGGAAAGCGACGACCGGATGATCCTCATTGACAAGCACGCCGCGCACGAGCGGCTGATCTTTAACCGCTTAAAGCAGCGTCGCTTCACCGACGACCGTCAGCTGCTGCTCGAGCCGGTGGTGGTGCACCTGAGCCGTGAGGATTATCAGGGAGCGGTGCAGAATCTGCCGCTGTTTGAGCAGGCGGGCTTTCTGGTGGAGGAGTTTGGCGACGGCGACCTGATTGTGCGCGAGGTGCCGGTGATGCTGCTGGGCGCCGAGGCCAAGGAGATCATCGAGCAGACCGCCCACGACCTTTCGCAGAACAAAAAGGACACCACGCCGCACGCGCTGGACGACCTGCTGCACTCGGTAGCTTGCAAGAGCGCGGTGCGCGCAAACGACAAGAACACCCTGCCGGAGCTGTGGGAGATTGTGCAGCTGCTGCGCTCGGACAGCGAGGCAAAATATTGCCCGCACGGCCGCCCGATCGCGCGCATTTTCACCCGCTATGAGCTGGAAAAGCTGTTTGGACGGCAGGGATAATGGACAAAATCAGGATAGGGAAGGATTGGAACGGATGGAACAGAAGATACCGCTGGTGGTTGTCGCCGGCCCCACCGCCTCGGGAAAGACGGCGGCGGGGGTTTTTCTGGCGCAGCAGCTGAATGGGGAGGTGGTCTCCGCCGACTCGATGCAGATTTACCGCCACCTCACCGTCGGCACCGCCAAGCCGACGCCGCAGGAGATGCAGGGGATTCCCCATCACCTGATCGATTTTCTGGAACCCGGCCAGTCCTTTTCGGTGGCGGAGTATGTGCAGCTTGCCCGGCAGGCAATCCAGGAGATTCTCCAGAGGGGAAAGCTGCCGGTGCTGGTCGGCGGGACCGGGCTTTATATCAGTTCGCTTGTCGACAACATCCAGTTTTCCGAGTCGCAGGGCGACCCAAAGCTGCGCGAGCAGCTTCGCCAATACGCGCAGGAAAACGGCCCGCAGGCGCTGTGGAAGCGGCTGCAGGCGGTGGACAGTCAGGCCGCGCAGAGGATTCACCCCAACAATGTCGGCAGGGTTGCGCGGGCGCTCGAGGACTAACAGACGACCGGCAAGACCATCTCGGAGCACCAGGAGCAGTCCCGGCAGCAGCCATCGCCCTACCGGCTGTGCATGATGGCGCTGAGCTTCCGCGACCGGCAAAAGCTCTATGACCGCATCAACCTGCGGGTCGAGCAGATGCTGGAGCAGGGGCTGCTGGACGAGGCCAGATGGCTGCGTGACCACCAGGTGGACGCCAAAGGACTGCAGGCCATCGGCTACAAGGAGCTGCAGGCTTATCTGGACGGGCAGGAGGAGCTGCAGCAGGCGGTGGAGCGCATCCAACAGGAGACCCGGCGCTACGCCAAGCGCCAGCTGACCTGGTTTCGCCGCGACGAGCGCTACCGCTTCTTTTTGGCGGAGGACTTTGCCGACCGCGAGTCGATGCACCGGCAGATGGCGCAGTTTGCGCGCGAGCAGCTGCAGCTTTCTTAAAAAGAAAAAGGACCGTTCGCCACAAGACGACAAAAAACAGACGACCAACCGACTATACTGGCAAGGAGGTCAGAATATGCTTAATTTGCAGGATATGTTTCTCAATCAGCTGCGCAAGGACAAGACCATGGTGACCGTTTACCTGACCAACGGCTTTCAGTTCCGGGGCTGTGTCAAGGGGTTTGACACCTTCACCATCATCATCGAAAACGAAGGGCGGCAGCACCTGGTCTACAAAAACGCCATCTCCACCATCACACCGACAAAACCGGTCAAGCTGATGGAGAATCTCCCCGAGCAGTCGGAAGACCCGGCGCAGGAATAGCAACACACACGGGAGGCAGCGATGGCAGGATATCAGAAGAAAAGCTCAAAAAACGCAAGGCTGATCGCGCTGGGATTTGCGGCGTTTATCCTGATCTATCTGTTCGGACAGCTGTGGGGCTTTGCCAACCTCAAGCTGCGCACCGAGCAGGTGGATGAGGATACCATCTACGACTTTGTGCGCGCACAGGGAACGGTGTTCCGCAGCGAGCAGCTCATCGAGCCGGTCAGCGCCAGCGGCGTCATGGTCTATAACTGCGCCGACGGCGACGAGGTGGCGATGAGCGAGGAAGTGGCGGCGGTGTACAGCGACAGCACCGTCTCGACGGTCAACAACCAGCTCGAGCAGCTTCAGCACGAGCTGGATTCGCTGACCAAGGCCCAGACAGCCAAGGCCACCCGCTATACGGCGGTGTCCAACCTCTCCAGCGAGATCAACGACCAGGCAGGCAAGATTGTCGACTTTGTCCAGGACGGCGTGGTAGAGGGCATCAGCGACCAGAAGGACGAGCTGGTCAGCCTGCTCAACCGCAAAAAGATCGCGCTGGGCCAGGAGGAATCCTTTGAGGGCCGCATCACCGAGCTCAACGCCCAGATCTCCTACCTGGAACAGGTCAAGGATCAGCAGCGCGGCGTCTCGGTCGAGTCGCCGGCAGCCGGCTACTTCTGCAAAGAGGTGGACGGCTATGAGGAGGTCTTCACTGCCGAGGCGCTGGAGGACATCACCTATGAAGGCTACCAGCAGCTGGTCTCCTCCCAGCCTCAGACGGTGAGCGACGCGGTGGGCAAGATTGTCACCACCCACGTCTGGTATCTGGGTGTTGATCTGGACAACACCCAGGCGCAGAAGTTTGAGCTGGGGGACAGCGTTCGGCTGGACTTTAAGTTTGCCAACGGCCAGACGGTGACCGGCGAGGTGGTGCAGATCATCCCCGACAATGAGAGAAGCAATACGGTGGTTATCTTCGAGTGCAAGGATGTCAGCGACCGGATGCTCAAGCTGCGCCAGCAGTCGGTGGACATCATCTTCACCACCTATTCGGGCCTGCGGGTCAGCTCTCAGGCGCTACGCTATGAGCAGAACGTGCCGGGCGTCTATGTGTTGGACAAGACCACCATCCGGTTTAAGCCGGTGGAGATCATCAAGGATAACGGCAACTTCCTTCTGTGCGAGCCGCGGACAGGAACGGACGATGCGCATACCCTCAGCCGTCTGGATCTGGTCATTCTCGAGAGCGGCGGCACCGAACTCAAGGATGGAGCACTGTTGGATGAAGATACGGTTAAAGGAGTGGAATCAAGCAATGCAGGTACTTAACGAACAGGAAGTAGCGCAGAATGTGCAGAAGATTGCGCAGGATGTCAGGGAGGCGGCCCTGCAGGCGGGCAGAGACCCGTCTGAGGTGCAGGTGATGGCGGTGACCAAGACGGTGGACCCAGTGTTGGTCAACGCCGCCATCGGCGCGGGCATCACTCTGCTTGGAGAGAACAAGGCCCAGGAGCTGTGCGCCAAATATGACAGCTATCATAAGGATGGAGTGCAGATCCACTTCATCGGCCATCTGCAGACCAACAAGGTCCGGCAGATTGTGGACAAGGTCAGCATGGTCGAGTCGGTGGACAGCATCAAGCTTGCCCGTGAGATCGACCGCCACTGCGCGGCCATCGGCAAGGTGATGGACGTGCTGCTTGAGGTTAACATCGGCCGGGAGGAAAACAAGACCGGCATCTTCCCCGAGCTTCTGCCAGCTTTGCTGGAAGAAGCTGGGAAATTGGAGCACATTC
>ENA-UOJM01003159-UOJM01003159.1-human-gut-metagenome-genome-assembly--contig:-P116-NODE-3159-length-10231-cov-5.707154_pt1 | contig 10231 bp, 8 predicted proteins | sample MGYA00242349_ERZ723896 | MGnify/ENA metagenome assembly ERZ723896 | reverse complement strand
CATGGCCGGCGGAGCGGGGCTCCTTTGAGAAAGAAAGGGGGCTCAGTCCCCCTGCATCACAGTCAGGGCCTGGCGGCAGTTCTCCACTACGTTGATCTCGTGGCTGCCCCCGTACTCCCCATCCAGCGTCCAGGGAATGGGCTTTTCGGCGGTGAACTTCAGATGGGAGGCGTGGAAGGAGAGCACGGCCCCTGACTGGGGGGGCTCCTGTCGGATAAGGGCCTGGAGGCTGTCAGTGAGGTCGGTGATGCTGGTGGGCTTGCGGACCAGAATGACCTCAAACAGCCCGTCATCCAGCACCACCCGGTCTGTAGGCAGGGCCTTCATTCCGCCTACGGAGATGGTGTTGCACACCATTCCGTAAAAGAAATCGTCCTCCAGCACCTGGTCGTCGCACTCGATCCTCAGGTGGTAGGGGGTGATGGAGGGGAGGGAGGCGATGCCCGCCATCACATAGGCCAGATGGCCGAAGGTGTTTTTCAGATCCTGGGGGGTGTCGTAGGATACCTCGGTGAAGGCGCCGAAAGCGGCCACATAGACGAAGGGGCGGCCGTTGAGCCTGCCGATATCCCAGGGGCGGGGAACGCCGGTCTCTGAGGCGGTCTGGGCGGCTTTCACCGGGTCCCGGGGCAGGCGCAGGGTGGTGGCGCAGTCGTTGGTGGAGCCGAAGGGGATGTAACCCAGCACCGGCGGATGGTCCAGCTGCATCAGGCCGGACACCGTCTCGCTGAGCGTGCCGTCCCCGCCGGAGCAGACCACCCGGTCGAACTGGCCGCCCAGCTCGGCGGCGATGCGGGTGGCATCCGCCTTCCCCTGGGTGGGATAGACGGTGGTCAGGTAGCCCGCCTTGGTAAAGACATCCAGAACAGCGGCCAGATCGGCCGTCACCCGCCCCTTGCCGGCGGTGGGGTTGTAGAGAAAAAGCATGGTTTTCAAAGCTGGGGCCTCACTTTTTATGAGATTGGCGCCCGGAGCGTCCCGTCCTTGGACTCCCCGGATGCTGCTGATTACGAATTATTATAAGGAATGGGACGGAAAAAACAAGGGAAAATTTGTGAATCTTTATGTCATCTGTACAGGAGAGAAGAAAGGAACGGGCCCGTTCCCGGAAAATGGCGGAAAAAGTGGGAAAATCCCTTGCGTATCCGGCCAAAAACGAGTAAAATGTGGAACGCAACAAACTTGGTGCCCGGCGGAGGTGTGTGCTGCCCCGTCTCAGCAGACGGCACCACCGCTATGGGGTGAATGAGAGAGATGGATCGAAACGTCCTCTCCGCCGCTTTCCATGTCACCATTCCGGTGCTGATGGGCTATCTGGCCATCGGGATGGCCTTCGGCCTGATGATGGATTCGGCGGGATACAGTGTGTTCTGGGCCCTGCTGATGAGCCTGATCATCTATGCCGGGGCCGGACAGTACATGGGGGTGACTCTGCTGGCCGCGGGGGCCTCCCCCCTTCAGACGGCTCTGATGACCCTGCTGCTGAACTTCCGGCACATGTTCTACGGCCTGTCTATGCTGGAAAAGTTCCGGGGGATGGGGCTGCGGAAGCTCTATATGATCTTTTCCCTCACTGATGAGACTTATGCGCTGCTGGCGTCCGCCAAGGCGCCGGAGGGGGTGCGGGAGAAGGACTACTACCTGGCCATTGCCCTGATGGACCACAGTTACTGGGTGCTGGGCACGGTTCTGGGCTCCCTGCTGGGCAGTGCCCTGTCCTTTGACACCACCGGAGTAGACTTCGCCATGACCGCCCTCTTCATCGTCATCGCGGTGGGCCAATGGAAGGGGACCCGGAACCATCTGCCAGCTGCTATCGGCTGCCTGGCCACCCTGGCCAGCCTGCGGCTGGCGGGGGAGGATAATATGCTGATCCTGGCGCTGGTGGTCATCGTGGCCGCCCTGCTGGTATTTTCACCTAAAATGCCGGAGGGACAGGCCCTGCACAAGGCCGGGACAGGAAAGGAGGAGCGGACGCTGTGAACGGAGAGACCACACGGGATCTGCTCCTGATCCTGGTGATGGCCGTGGTGACCTTTGCCACCCGGCTGCTGCCCTTCCTGCTCTTTGACCGGGGGGAGGAGCCCCCCAAGGCGGTGCTCTATCTGGGGCGGGTGCTGCCCCCGGCCATCATGGCCATGCTGATCGTCTACTGCCTGAAGGGCGTCAGCTTTGCCACCCCGGCGGGGTGGGTACCCGCCCTCCTCTCCTGCGGGGCGGTGGTCCTCCTCCATCTGTGGAAGGGGAACGATCTGCTCTCCATCTTCGGAGGGACGATCCTGTATATGGCCCTGGTCCAGGGCGTGTTTGGGTAAGGAGGAGCGGAAATGGAAGACTGTTTGGCCGCCCTGCGGCAAGAGGTGGACCGCCTGGACGATCAGATCGCGGAGCTGTTTTTGAAGCGCATGGAGGTGACCGGCCGGATCGGGGCCTGCAAGGAGGAGCTGGGGCTGCCCTTGATGGACCCCCGGCGGGAGCTGGAGGTGCTCCGGAGCGCAGCGGCGGAGACGTTGGATGAGGGCCGGAAACTAGAGCTGGCCCACCTGTTTGAGACTGTGCTGGCCCTCAGCCGCCGGGACCTGCGGCGCCGGGTGGGAGGGAACGATCCCGGTCCGGGATACAGCCGATGCCGGAGGGCCGAGGCCGCCGCGCGGCAGCCGGTGGAGAGACCCAGGGTGGTCTATCAGGGCGTGGCGGGGGCATACAGCGAGATGGCCTCCCTGCGCTTTTTTGGAGAGGACTGCCGGTGCCAGGGCCTGCCCACCTTTGAAGAGGTGTTCCAGACAGTGGCCCAGGGCGGGGCGGACTACGGCGTGGTGCCCATCGAAAACAGCTCCACCGGGGCTATCCGCCAGGTGTACGAGCTGCTGGGCAGGTATGAGTGCTACATCGTGGGGGAGAATACCGTCAAGGTAGAGCACTGCCTGATGGCTCCCCATGGGGCTACCCTGGATACCATCACCCATGTCTATTCCCACGAGCAGGGGCTCTTCCAGTGCGAGCCCTTCCTGGCCCGGCATCCCGGCTGGGTGGGGGTGGCCCACGGGGACACGGCGGGCAGCGCTCAGTATGTGGCCCAGACCGGGGATATCACCAAGGCGGCCATCTGTTCCAGCCGGGCGGCGGAGCTGTATGGCCTGGAGATCCTGGCCCGGGGAGTCAACTACAACAGCAACAACACCACCCGCTTCGTGGTGGTCTCCCCGGTGATGGAGCTGCGGGAGGGGGCGGACAAGATCTCCGCGGTCCTCAGCCTTCCGGACGAGGTGGGCAGCCTCCATGAGGTACTCACCATCTTTGCCGTCCACGGGCTGAACCTGGTGAAGCTGGAGTCCCGCCCTCTGCCGGGACGGAGCTGGGAGTATCTGTTCTTCCTGGAGTTTGACGGGAGTCTGGCGGACCCGGCGATGGACGGTGCCCTCCAGGAGCTGTCCCAGGCATCCGCGGAGATGCGGGTCCTGGGAAACTTCAAAAGCAACCTGTAAGGAGGAGAGGCGATGGACAGGGCTGTGCTTATCACCGGAGCTTCCCGGGGCATCGGGGCGGCGGTGGCCCGCCGCTTTGCCCGGGAGGGCTGGCGTGTGGGGGTGAATTACCGCACCTCCCGTGGCCGGGCGGAGGCCCTGGCAGCAGAGATCGCCGCCGCCGGGGGACAGACTGCCCTCCTGCCCGGCGATGTGTCTGACCCGGCCCAGGCGGCCGCTCTGGTCCGGGCGGCGGAGGAACAGCTGGGCCCCCTGGACGCCCTGGTGTGCAACGCAGGGGTCGCCCTGCCCCAGCAGCTGCTTACCGACACCACGGACGAGCAGTGGCGCCAGGTGATGGGGGTGGATCTGGACGGGGTGTTCTACACCCTGCGGGCGGCGGTCCCCGGCTTTGTCCGCCGGCAGCGGGGGGCCATCGTCACCGTATCCTCCATGTGGGGGGTCACTGGCGGCTCCTGCGAGGTGGCCTATTCCGCCGCGAAGGCGGGGGTCATCGGCCTGACCAAGGCGCTGGCCAAGGAGCTGGGGCCCTCCCACATCACCGTCAACTGCGTGGCCCCCGGGGTCATCGACACGGAGATGAACGGGGGACTGGATAGCGAGGCCCTGGCCGCTCTGGCGGAGGAGACCCCCCTGGGCCGGATCGGCACGGCGGAAGAGGTGGCGGAGAGCGTGTGGTTCCTGGCAGGGGGCGGCGCCCCCTTCCTCACCGGACAGGTGATCCAGCCCAACGGCGGGATCGTGATCTGACCGCGGGAGCGGGAGAGAGGGAATAGCGCCGCCGAAAGGCGGCATACTGAAATGAGACGACCCCCCGAGGGAGAGGGCGGACCCCTTTCACGCCGGGTGGGTGGGAAAGGAGGTCCGTGATGCGCGGGAAGCGGTTCGTGTACGGCTCCTACCGGGGACGGAGGAGCACCACAGACGTGTTGAAGACCGTAGCCCTGATCCTGGCGGTACTGGTGGTGCTGGCCGTGGCCGGAGTGTGGATGGCGCAGAAATACATCGTCTACGACGACGGGGGTTATCACCTGGAGCTGCCCTTCTTTCAAAAGGAGGGACCGGCCCAGGAGCCGGAGGACTTCCGGGTGGCGGTAGAGCCTGCCGCCTCCCAGCCGGAGGAGACACCGGAGGAGGGAGAGCCCCTTCTGGCGGCGGTGACTGTCCCCCTTTCAGCGGTGGAGGACGGCTCGGCGGAGGCGCTGGCCGCCCAGGCAGGAGCCAACAGCGTCCTGCTGGACATGAAGACAGACCGGGGCCAGCTGGGCTTCGTCTCCCAGCTGGCCATGGCCGCCTCGGCGGGGGTCAACGCCGGACAGGCGGACATCAACCGCCAGCTCCAGGCCCTCAACAGCGGGGAACTGTACACGGTGGCCCGCCTGTCCTGCTTCCGGGACCACGCCCTGGCCAAGGATGAGACATATGCCATCCGGACCAACAGCGGCTACCGGTGGACCGATCCGGAGGAGCTGCGGTGGAGCAGCCCAGCCAGTCAGGCGGTCCAGGACTATCTGGTCGCTCTGATGGTGGAGCTGGCCCAGCTGGGCTTTGACGAGATCCTGCTGGACAACTGGGGCTATCCGGCGGAGGGAAATCTGGGCTATATCAAGCAGGGGGATGCCTACGACCTGGAGCACCTGTCTCAGCCGGTGGAGGAGTTCCTCGCCAGAGCGGAGGCGGCTCTGGAGCCCTACGGGACGCGGCTGGCCCTTCGGAGCACCTGGGCGGTGCTGGAGGGGGATGAGAGTCCCGGCGGCCAGACGGCCCAGCTGCTGGAGCGGTATGCCCAGCGGGTCTGGCTGGAGGCGCCGGAGGACGGCATGGCGGACCTGCTTTCCCAAGCGGGGCTCCCAGAAGGAGAGGAGCGGCTGGCCCTGCTGGTGGAAGAGCTGGACCCAGACCTGGACTGTTCCCAGGGGATCTGGGACCCGGAGGCGTGAACTCCGTACGAGGAAACAGGCAAGGCGTCTGAGTGAGAGCTCAGACGCCTTGTTTTTCTCCCAAAGAGGGCGGAGCCATGTGGCTCCGCCCTCTGAAAGATAGAATTTACGCGTGGGCCCCGGCGTGGGTGTAGGAGGAGGGGGTGGGGGCCGCCTCCCGGGCGGCGGCGGGGGCTTCCCCGCCCTGCTGCTTGGCCAGCGCCTTGGCGTTGGCCAGCATCAGCTTGATGCGGTTCTCCTGGTTGATCTTGGTGGCGCCGGGGTCGTAGTCGATAGCCACCACATTGCTGTACGGATAGTCGTCCTTCAGCTTGCGCAGCATGCCCTTGCCCACGATGTGGTTGGGCAGACAGCCGAAGGGCTGGGTGCAGACGATGTTGGGGGTGCCGGTGTGGATGAGCTCCAGCATCTCGGCGGTGAGGAGCCAGCCCTCTCCCATCTTATTGCCGTCCCCCAGATAGCCCTGGATCATCCGGTGCAGGTCCTGGAAGGTGCCCGGTGCACGGAAGCGGCCGGAGCGCTCCAGCGCCTGGATCATGTCCTTCTGACAGGCCTCGATGTACTTCATAAAGAGCTGGCAGGCAGCCTTCTTGATCCACTTGCCGCCGTACAGATCCACGTCCACTACCCGGTTGTAGATCTTGAAGATCATGAAATCGGTGAGGCCGGGGACCACGGGTTCGGCCCCCTCGGAGAGCAGAAAGTCCTCCAGATTATTGTTGCCCAGGGGGGAGAACTTTACATAGATCTCACCCACGACGCCCACCCGCACCTTCTGCTCCCCGGTGACGGGGATGGAGGCAAAGTCGGCGCAGATGGCGTCAAAGTTGGTCCGCATCTGGCCGCGGCTCATCCCCTTACCCTGCTGGAAGCCCTGGATCAGCCGGCCCTGCCAGGTGGAGACCATGGCGTCAGTGGCGCCCCGCTCCCGCTCATAGGGCCGGACCTGGTTGGCCACATTGACGATGATGTCCCCGTACATCATGGCGTAGACCATCTTGCGGATGATGGGGAGAGTGAGGGAGAAGCCGGGATTTTTCTCCAGACCGGACAGATTCACCGAGATCACCGGCACAAAGGCCAGGTCCGCTTTTTCCAGCGCCTTGCGCAGCAGGTGGATGTAGTTGGAGGCCCGGCAGCCGCCGCCGGTCTGGGTGATGAACAGGGCCACCTTGTGGGGGTCATAGCCGCCGTGCTTGATGGCGTCGATCAGCTGTCCGATGACCAGCAGGGCGGGGTAGCAGGTGTCGTTGTGGACATATTTGAGCCCTTCATCGATGATGCCCCGGTGGTTGGAGGTGAGCATATCCACCTTGTAGCCCTCCAGCTCCAGCAGACGCTGGAACATCCCGAAGTGGACGGGCAGCATCTGGGGCATGAGGATGGTGTACTCCTCCTTCATCTCCTTGGTAAAGAGGAGACGGCCGGTGTCGTCATATACTAGCTTCGCCATATCAAAATCCCTTTCTGCCGATAGTCGCAATAAAATCAGGAATGGGGAACGAAAAGTCAGGAATTGAGGGGGCCGGCTGCGCCGGCGCGTTTGAACCGGTCCCGCCGGAGCGGGTCGGTCCCAGTTCCCTCATTTCTGATTTCTAATTTTCTTTTCGCGCATCAATGGCCGCCATGAGGGAGCGGATGCGGATCTTGACGGCGCCCAGGTTGCTGATGTCGTCGATCTTCAGCTGAGTGTACAGCTTATCCCCGTCCTCCAGAATGGAGCGCATCTCGTCGGTGGTGATGGCGTCGGTGCCGCAGCCGAAGGAGACCAGCTGGACCACCTGCATGTCGGGCTGGGTGCACACATACCGGGCGGCGTTGTACATCCGGCTCTGGAAGGTCCACTGGTTGAGCACCTTCCGGGGGGCGTAGCCCTCCAGATAGCTCAGGGCGTCCTCCGTGACCAGCACGAAGCCGAAGGAGGTGATCAGATCGTTGATGCCGTGGTTGATCTCCGGGTCGATGTGATAGGGGCGGCCGCACACCACGATGATGTTCAGCCCGTGGGAGCGGGCGTAGTCGATGTATTCCTTGCCGGTGGCGCGTACGTCGTGGACGTAGGCCTCATAGGCCTCGTAGGCGGCCCGGGCGGCGGCTGCCGACTCCTTTTTGGGGATGCCGAACTCCTGATGCATCAGCTGGGCGATGCGCTTGCCGAAGTCCTTGTGCCGCCACAGGCCCACATAGGGGTCCAGGAAACGGGTCTGCTTTAGAGAGGGCACGTTGGCGGCGATCAGCTCGGGGTAGTAGGCCACCACCGGGCAGTTGTAGTGGTTGTCTCCGATGCCCTCGTCGTTGTTGTAGGACATGCAGGGGTACCAGACGGCGTCCACCCCCGCCTCCACCAGGGCCTCTACGTGGCCGTGGAGCAGCTTGGCGGGGTAGCACACTGTGTCGGAGGGGATGGTGCGCTGCCCCTTGAGATACAGCTTGCGGGAGGACTCAGGGGAGAGGACCACCTCAAAGTTCAGCTTGGTGAAGAAAGTGAACCAGAAGGGGAGGTTTTCGTACATGTTCAGCCCGAAGGGGATGCCGATGCGGCCCCGGAAACCGTCCCCCTCCCCCTTGCCGTGGAGAGCACGGAGCTTCTGATACTTGTACCGCATCAGGTCGGGCAGGTGGTGGGGCTCCTCCCCCAGGGGGCGGGAGCAGCGGTTGCCCGAGATAAAGCGCCGCCCGCCGTCGAAGGTGTTGACAGTGAGGGAGCAGTGGTTGGTGCACAGACCGCAGGTGGCGGGCTTGGCGGTGTGGGTAAACTTCTCCAGGTCCTGGGAGGAGAGCAGGGCGCTCCGCTCCAGGTGCAGGTCCCGGGCGGCCAGAGCGGCTCCGAAGGCCCCCATGATGCCGGCAATGGTGGGCCGGGTCACCTCCCGCCCCAGCTCCCGCTCAAAGGAGCGGAGCACCGCGTCATTGAGGAAGGTCCCGCCCTGGACCACGATGTGCTGGCCTAAGTCGTCAGCGGAGGCGGCCCGGATGACCTTGTAGATGGCGTTTTTCACGATGGAGATAGACAGGCCGGCGGAGATGTCCTCCACGCTGGCGCCGTCCTTTTGGGCCTGCTTGACGCTGGAGTTCATGAACACGGTGCAGCGGGAGCCCAGGTTGACGGGCTTTTTGGCAAACAGGCCCATCTTGGAGAAGTCGGCGATGTTGGAGCCCAGGGCCTTGGCAAAGGTCTCGATAAAGGAGCCGCACCCGGAGGAACAGGCCTCGTTGAGCATGATGGAGTCCACCGCGCCGTTGCGGATCTTGAAACACTTCATGTCCTGGCCGCCGATGTCGATGATGAAATCCACATCGGGGTTGAAGTGGGCGGCGGCCTTGTAGTGGGCCACCGTCTCCACCAGGCCCAGGTCACAGGAGAAGGCGTTTTTGATCAGGTCCTCGCCATAGCCGGTGACCGCCGCGCCTTTGATCTGGATGCGGTCGCCGCACAGCTCGTAGATTTTTTTCAGCTGCTCCAGGACGATGGAGACCGGGTTGCCCAGGTTGGAGTGGTAGTAGGTGTAGAGCAGTCCGCCGTCGGCGGTGATGAGGGCCAGTTTGGTGGTGGTGGAGCCTGCATCCATCCCCAGCCAAGCGGGGCCGGCGTAAGTGTGGATGTCCGTCTCTGGGGGCCGGCTGGCATTGTGCCGGGCCAGAAAGGCGTCGTACTCCTCCTGCGTGTCAAAGAGAGGGGGCATGGTGTCCGCCGAGGTGTTGGTCTCCCGGCTCTCCTCCAGCCGCTTCAGGGCGTCCTCAAAGGGGACGGGCTCGTAGTCGGTGGCGCACAGGGCCGCGCCCATGGCGGCGAAGCAGTCCCCGTCTTCCGGAAAGACGGCGTGCTCCCCGTCCAGCTTCAGGGTCTCCACAAAACGCTGCCGCAGGCCCATCAGGAAGTGGAGGGGCCCGCCCAGAAAGACGATCTTTCCCTTCAGCTCCCGGCCCTGGGTGAGGCCGGCTACCGTCTGGTCCACCACCGCCTGGAAGATGGAGGCGGCTACGTCCTCTTTCCGACCGCCCTGGTTCAGGATGGGCTGGATATCGCTCTTGGCGAACACGCCGCAGCGGCTTGCAATGGGGTAGATCTTCTCGTGCTTCAGGGAGAGAGAGTCCAGCTCGTTCACCGACACATTCATCAGGGTGGCCATCTGGTCGATGAAGGCGCCCGTCCCGCCGGCGCAGGAGCCGTTCATCCGCTCCTCCAGCGCGCCGCCGAAAAAGATGATCTTGGCGTCCTCGCCGCCCAGCTCGATGACGGCATCGGTGTCCGGAATGTAGGTGTTCACCGCGGCGGCGGTGGCGTACACTTCCTGGACGAAGTCCAGGCCGGCAGCCTTGGCCACCCCCAGGCCGGCGGAGCCGGTGATGACCAGCTTGACCCGCTGGCCGCTGAGCTGGCCCGAGATGGACTTCAGGGTCTCACAGGCCCGCTCCCGGGTCTTGGAGTAGTGCCGCTCATAGGAGCGGAACAGCAGCTTGTTCTGTTCATCCAGCACTACCACTTTCACCGTGGTGGAGCCGATGTCGATACCGATGCGCAGACTCATAAATCAAGAAACTCCTACCGTTGGGACGCCATAAGGACCCAAAATAATCACTTCTAATGATAGTGCAGGCGCAAAAACTTTACAACAATCTTAACGAATTCTTAACGGCTGAAAACGCAGGAAATACGACTTTTTTATGCCAGAAATCCGTCAATTTGACAACAGGGGGAAAATATGCCGCCTCCCACAGGCACAAGGGCCGGGGGGAGGCGGACGGGACGGCGTCAGGATATCTTTACGCCCACACAAGAGGCGCGAGCGGCTAGAAGCCGGACTG
>ENA-UOJM01003153-UOJM01003153.1-human-gut-metagenome-genome-assembly--contig:-P116-NODE-3153-length-10258-cov-4.193276_pt1 | contig 10258 bp, 7 predicted proteins | sample MGYA00242349_ERZ723896 | MGnify/ENA metagenome assembly ERZ723896 | reverse complement strand
CCGCATTCTTCCGGGGGCTCAAGAGCGACGAGCGGGGCCTTTCCGGTGTGGTGGTGGCCGTGCTGCTGATCCTGGTGGCCGTGCTGGCCATTGTGATGCTCTGGGGCAGCCTCAGCGAGTGGCTGGGCGAACATTGGGACAAGATCACCGGATCCGGAAACACCATCAGCGGCGGAAGTTCCTTCGGCTGATCAGACACACAGAGAAAGGGGAGAGGAGAATGGCCGTCCGGAAACAACGAGATAATCTCTGGAACGATGTACGGGGAGACGCCGTGGTGGAGGCGACCATTCTCTTTCCCATCATCATTATGGTATTCGCGGGACTGGTGCTGCTGGCCATGTACCTGCCCACCCGGGCAGCACTCCAGCAGGCCACCCAATACGCCGCCACCGCCATTGCCACGGAACGTTCCGACACCTGGCTGCGCCACGATCCGGACTCCATGACCTACTACTGGGAGACGGAGCGCAGCGCACTTGGCAGCGTGTACGGCGCGGTGCTGGGCGCCCTGACGGGCAACAACCGAGACGACGCGGACAATGCGGAGCAGGCGGTCATTAACATGGAAGCAAACGGCGTCCTGGAACCGGCGGGTGAGCTGTCGGTGGAGTACGGCGTCGTGAATTATATCGTATACAAAGAGATCGTGGTCACGGCCACCCGCACCATCCCCATGCCGGTGGATCTCTCCTTTGTGGGGTTTCCCTCGGAGATTCCGGTGACGGTGACCTCCACCGCCGTGGTGCAAAACGGCGACGAGTTCGTGCGGAATATGGACCTGGCCCGGGACCTGACACTGTTCCTGGCCGAGAAGTTCAATCTCACCGATATGCTGGACGGCGTTGCGGAGCTGGGAGAGAAATTCACCGGATTCCTGGGGATATAGGAGCGCGGAGATGGGAAAGTTTTTTCACAGACTGGCCCGGGACTGCAAGGGCGCGGTCACGGTGTTCGTGACGCTGCTGCTGATCCCGGCGGTGCTGGTCAGCGGCACCGGTGTGGACCTGGCGCGGCTGTACACCGCCCGCAGTATCCTCCACGACGCCAACCAGCTGGCGGCCAACTCCGTGCTGGCCAGCTACGACGCCCTGCTCCAGGATCTCTACGGGCTCTACGGCGTCATGAAGGACGATCCGGAGTTTGCCGCTATGGTGGACGAGTATATCCAGGTGGCGGTGTTCGGCGAGGACTGGGTGGACCGGGAGGCGGGCACCTTCCAGCTGTTCTACGGCTCGGAGCTGATCCCTGGTGATGTGACGCCCGCGGAGGGCAAGAATCTGGCCAACCAGGAGGTCCTGCGCCGCCAGATCGAGGAGTATGCCAAATTCCGTGCTCCGGCCATCATCGTCAGCGAGATCCTGGACAAGCTGGACAGCTTCGAGAAGGTCCAGGAGGACGCTGCCGTCATCAAGGACAAAATGGAGATCGAGGACCGGATCGAGGAGATCGACCGGCTCTATAAGCGCATCTACAAGAGCATCCAGTACCTCAACGGGATCAAGGACTATGAGGCATCCGCCATGGAGTCCGTCAACGCATACATTGACGCGCTGGAGGATGAGATCGACTACCTCTATACCACCCGCAGCGACTACACTGAGGCAGTGCTGAATGAACAAGAAGAAAAGGCCGCCGATTACGAGGCCAAATATGAACGGCACATCCTGAATATTCAGGCCCTGATCAAGGGCGGTACCTACTTCAAAGGCTGGATACCGGGCAATTTTGACGGCAGCGGAAACTATGTGCCCGGCTATTGGAGCAGCCAGGCTTACCAGACAGGCCTCAACAACGTTATCTCCGACCGGACAAAGGCGCTGGAGAAATGCATCCAGAACACCGATACGGATCTGAGCATTGAAAACAGCTTTGAGGAATTCTGTGCCCTGTGCCAGAGGGCTGATGAGAAGCGGGAGCAGCTGGAGCAGCTGGTGGACAACCTGGAAAACCGGCTCAACAGCGGCAAATGCTCCGAGGGGCTGAAGGACGGCTTGACCAAGCCGCCGGAAAACGATCCGGACGGGCCTTCCATCATCGAGCGCTACCGGGATGTGCTCAGCTACGATGTCAGCGCCATGGCCGACGCCATGGCGGGCCAGGATGTGCCGCAGATCCGAGCGACCATTGAGCGTCTGAATTCCGTTGGCTACGGTGACCCGGACGTAAATATCTTTCACTCCCGTGACTATATGAAGGATTTGAGCCTGGCGGACCTGCCCATCAGCGTGATTGTGGAAAACCAGAGCCGGGGCCCGGACAACCAGGTGGAGGACAAGCTGGCGCTGCTGGACAGCGTCACGCCGGAGCGATACATCGTACCCGGCACCTTCGAGCCCTTTGAGAGCAATGCCTTTAAAAGTACCAAAAACCCGGAGTTTTATGCACGCCTCCAGGAGTTTTACAGCCGCTCCGGGAGCGGTTCCGGCGGCAGCTCCGGTGATGACGAGGATGCGGAAGACAACATTCTGGATACGCTGGAGGACATTCTGGGCCAGATTCAAGACCAGTTTACCCATTTCCTGGAATTCGATCCTAAGGGCGCTCTGCATTATAAAAACGGTTCAAATCAAGCCGGCGGCGTGAGCACCGACTTTGGCATGGCCGGAGACTGGAGCAGTGAGGACGGGGCCAAGGACCAGGTGAAAAAAGCCCTCAACGACAATCTTCTCAGCAGCCTGGGCAACGCCGCAACGGATGCCGCCGACAAGATCCTTCTGCTGACCTACGCTTCGGAAATGTTCTCCTGCTACTCCACCAACAAGGGCGGCGGGGAGAACGCGCCTGTAGAGGAGAGTATGAGCGGCATTCCCCTTGGAGTGGACGTGAACTACTACTACCAGTCGGAGCTGGAGTACCTTTATAACGGCGACCTCACCAGTGCGGAGAACAACCTCAAATCCGTAACAGGAATGATCTTCCTGGTGCGCTTTGTATTCAACTCTGTGGCTTCCTTCGCGGTGTCCGATGTGGTCAACACGGTCAGCTCGGTGGAGTCGGCCTTGGCCTGGACCGGCCCCTTTGCCATAGTGGCAGGAGAGCTGGTGCGGCTGGCCATGGCCCTGGGCGAGTCGGTGATCGACGTCAGCCGACTGAAGGACGGCCAGAATGTGGCGCTGCTGAAAACGTCCGACAACTGGCGCTTCAGCCTCTCGGGACAGCTGGACGCCATTGCCTCCGGCGGGGAGGCCAGCTTGTCCGACGGAGCCTTCTCCGCGGAGGGTGCGCAGGATGATGAGGGACTGACCCTGGGCTACAAGGACTATCTGCGGCTGTTTTTGCTGCTCAAGGACGGGAATACCCTGGCCCAGCGGACGGCCCGGCTCATCGAGCTCAACGTCACCAACAAGCGGGAGGACATCGGCGACCTGGCCGACCGGGACGCCCGGGAGACGGCCATGGCCCAGGCGGAGCTGTTCCGGATGGAAAATGCCGTGACGGATTTCAGCATCACGACCAGCGTAGAGCTGAAGATGCTGTTTTTGTCCATGCCCTTTGCCCAGCAAGGGGTCAATGGTGTGGTGCCGCCGGGGACGCTGCCGGTGAGCGTGACGGATTACAGGGGGTATTGAACCATGCGGCGGGATGAACGGGGATACATCGTGGTGGAGACCATCGGCAGCTTTTTGCTGTTCGTACTGGCGGTCACCTCCATTTTGAGTCTCATCAATATCGTGGCGGTCCAGGCCCGGGTCCACTACGCCATCACCCAGGCGGCTCAGACGGTGTCCATGTACTGCTACGTCCTGGATGTGACAGGGGCAGCAGACCATCTGGTCGCTTCCGCCGGACAGGCCCAGACGGTGCAGGTGGAATCGGACGCCTTCAAGGAAAACCTCAACGGCCTGCTGGACGGGCTGGAGTCCCTGGACCCGGACCAGGTGGGCGCCAAGGGCCAGGCGGCGCTGGACCAGGTGCAGGGCTGGGCGGACGATGTCAGCGCCGACCCCAAGGCCTCCTTGCAGCTGCTGCTCAACTACGGACTCCAGGAAGGAGAAAACGCCCTCTTCGAGCAGCTGATCCGGCCCCTGGTGGGGCGGTATCTGGCCAATGGTGATATGTCTGGTGACGAATTTCTCAAAGCCTTTCATGTGTCGGAGGGGTTAGAGGGTCTGGATTTCTATGATTTCTCTCTGACTTCGCTGGAGCCCAGCGGCGCCAATGACTCCACCCTCCTCACCGCTGACGGGGATGTGAAGATCGCTGTGCAGTACGATGTGGACTATACCTTTGGGGCACTGCTGATGCCCGCCGGGACTCCCAAGCTCCATGTGAGCCAGGTGGTGCTCACCAAGGCATGGCTGGGCGGCAAGGGAGAGGGGTACGTCCCATGACGAACGTCCAATGGAAAATGATGGCGCCTTATAGCGCTTTGCCGGTACTGCTTTTGGCCATGGTCCTGGTGCACTGGGACCGCCTGAGCGGAACGGAGCTGCTGATGCGGCTGGTGTTCACCGCGTTCGGCTACCAGGCAGCCCTGGGGGATCTGCGGGAAAAGCGGGTGCCCAACCGCCTGGTGGCGGCCATGGCCTCGGCCTGGGTGGTGATCGTGGTGCCGCAGCTGTTTTTGCACACGGAGCAGACGCTCTACCTGGTGTTCAGCGGCGTAACGGGCTTTCTGCTGGCCGGAGTCGTGTTTCTGGCGGTCTACCTCATCAGCCGCCGGGGGCTGGGCGGAGGCGATGTGAAGCTGATGGCCGTGGCTGGGCTGTATCTGGGCTTCGGCGGCGTGCTGCCCGCGATGCTCTACGGGTCGGTGCTCTCCGCCCTGACCGCCCTGGTCCTCATCGCACGGAAAAAGATCAAACCCAGGGATTCCATTCCCCTGGTCCCGTTTTTGTATGTCGGCATGATGCTGACCATGTTTATCCGATAGGAGGGAATCCCAGGTGAAACGTATGAAACGGCTGCTGCTGGGGATCGGCTGCGCACTGCTGCTGGCGGTGTCCTGGCTGGCGGCTTTGACCGCCGAGAGTGATGCCCAGAGACAGGCGAAGCTGATCGAGCAGGCCGCGGCCTATACCCAGGATGAGATCTACGTCCGGGCCATTCCGCTGCTGGAGGAGGCCGCCGGCTATGACGACAAGTACACGCTGGAGGCGGAAGAGGCCCTCAAGGACGCCTATCTGAATATGATGGACCAGAGCGGCTATGCCAGAAAGTACACCAACCTGCTGGAAAAGCAGATGGCGAGAAAGGACGCCGCGCCGGAGATCTACGCCGAGGCCGCGGAGTACTATCTGGAAGTAGGCAAGGAGTCGGAGGCCTTCGCCGCGCTGCGCAGCGGCATCGAAAAGACCGGCAGCGCCGAGCTGACGGAGCTCTATGAGGATACCCGCTACGCCTTTAAGCTCAACCGTGCCACCTACCAGGATGCTACCGCCATCTGCAATGGAGCCATCCAGGTGAAGCTGGACGGGTTCTGGGGCCTGGCCAACTCCGCCGGGGAACTGGTGGTGCCCTGCGAATTCGACGCCATCAGTACCTTCAGCAACGGACAGGCCATTGCCCGGCAGGACGGTCTCGTCATCGGTGTGGACCAGAACGGCAATCGGGTGGCCCTGCTCCATGGGGAGGCCTCCGACTTCACCAACTTCGCAGACAACCGGGTGGGCCTGTGCACTGCCGACGGCTGGATCCTGGCTGACGGCAACTTCTATACCGGCGGCAGTCCCCTACAGGATTTGGGGATGTTCTCCAACGGCGCCGCGGCCGCCAAGACCGGCGGCAAGTGGGGCCTGCTGGCGACGGACGGGGAGACCTGGCTGCTGGAGCCGGAGTATGACGGCATCATTCAAGACCAGCTGGGCCGCAGCTATGCCCAGAACGCGGTGTTCGTCCGGCAGGGCGGTGCCGTGCAGCTGCTGGTGGACGGAGAGGCGGTCGGCGAGGCCTATGAGGATGCCCGGCCCTTCGCCGACGGCTGGGCCGCCGTGAAGCAAAACGGCAAATGGGGCTTTATCGACACCCAGGGAACCGTGTGCATCGACTTCCAGTTTGATGACGCGTTGTCCTTCGGCCAGCACCTGGCGGCCGTGAAGGTGGGGGACCTGTGGGGCTATGTGAGCCTGCAGGGCGAGGTGGTCATTGATCCCGTGTTCCTGGAGGCCGGCAGCTTTTACGAAGGCAGCGCCCCGGTGCGCACCGCCGACGGCTGGCAGTTCATCACCCTGTTGGAGTTCAAGAAAGGAGCCGCGTCCATATGATCTACCCAATCGAGCAGAAAAACGACCTCTCCGGGGCCATGCTGGTGATCCGCTTCCCGGAGGAGGAGCTGGACCGGAAGGCTCTTTCCACTATCCAGGCGGATCCCCCTGCCTTTCTGGTGCCCTTCCGCTACCGCAGCGTGGACGGCATGGCGGAGTGCACCTATGAGCTGGGCAGCCGCAGCAAGCTTCAGTACCGCTTCGGCCGCCATACCCCCGAGGAGTACGCGGAGTTTTGGAACGGAGTGCTCCAGCCGCTGCTGGAGTGCGCCGACTGGTTCTTAAAGCCCATGTCCTTCGTGCTGGATACCCGCTATCTCTACGTGGACCGGGACGGCACGGTGAGCTATCTGTACGTTCCTTCCCTGGAGGACTGCCAGGACTTCGGCGCCCTGCGGGAGATGGCCGCGGAGCTGTCCCGGCAGAACTCTGTGTCCGACCCGGCCCTGGAGAACCAGGTTCTGCGGGCCATTATGCAGGATTTCCAGCCCAAGGCCTTTTTGCAGATGCTCCGCCAGGCCCGGCCCGCGGCCCCGGTTCCCCGGGAGCACCAGAGCCGGCCGGAGCCCGTTCGCGCCCCTGCGGTCCAGGAGGCTCCGGTCCAGAGCCCGCCGGTCCAGAGTCCGCCTCCGGTGCCCGCGGAGGATCCCCTGCGGATGCCGCCAGTGGAGCCCCCTGCCGGGCTGGACGACATTGTCATCCACCTGGACGGCGATGGTGCTGCCAAGGAGAAAAAGCCCAAGAAGGAGAAAAAGCCTCTCTTCGGCGGCAAGAAAGAAAAGCCGGAGAAGAAAGAAAAACCGGAGAAGAAAGGCGGCCTGTTCGGCAAGAAGGAGTCTCCCCGGGAGATCTTCCTGGGCGCAGCCGCCCAGGACTTCCAGGAGGCGCCGCCCGCACCGCCGGTCCGGTCCGTGGAGGCCGCACCGGTGTGGATCCCCGCAACGGAGGAGAGCGGCGTTACCCAGCTGCTGGATGAGTCAGGCACCGGCGCCTGCCTGCGCCTGATGGGCGACCCCGCCCTGCCCCGGGAGATCCCTGTGGACATTCAGCCGGGTCAGGTTTTTTCCATCGGCCGGTTCGATGTCTCGGTGGGACACCGGCAGAACGATTTTGAATTTGATAAAAAGACCAAGGCGGTCAGCCGCCGTCATGCCGTCATCGAGCGGCAGGCGGACGGCAGCTATGCCCTGGTAGATCTCAGCTCCAGTGCGGGCACCTTCGTGGACGGCCAGCGCCTGACCGCCAACGTGCCTCAGGTGCTGCACCGGGGTGCCCGGGTGGCCTTCGGCACCGCCGGGGCCGACTATGTGTGGGAGGAATGAGCCAATGGATACCAGTCAGCTCCTGCTTTGGGGCGGTGCGGCCGTAATGGCGGCTTCGGTCCTGGCGGGCCTGGCGGCCGCCGTGATCCTGCGCCTGACCGGAAAGCGGCTGCGCAGGCGCCTGGAAGAGGAATTTGGAAAGCGGCGCCATTGAGCCGGTAAGGAGAAGTCATGTCTCAAATCATCGCATCGACCTATGAGATCATCAAGCAGATCGGCTCCGGCGGCGGGGGGATCGTCTATCTGGGACGGCACCTGCGGTTGGGCAAGTGGGTGGTCCTGAAGGCGGACCGGCGTACCATCTCCGCAAAGCCGGAGACCCTGCGCCGGGAAGTGGACGCCCTGAAGAACCTCTCCCACACCTATATCCCCCAGGTATACGACTTCGTGGTAGAGGGGGAGACGGTCTATACCGTCATGGACTACATCGAGGGCGAGAGCCTGGACAAGCCCCTGCGCCGGGGAGAGCGCTTCTCCCAGGCACAGGTGATCCAGTGGGCCATCGAGCTGCTGGAGGCGCTGTGTTATCTGCACAGCCGTCCGCCCCACGGGATCCTGCACAGTGATATCAAGCCCTCCAACATCATGCGCACGCCCCAGAACGATATCTGCCTCATCGACTTCAACATCGCCCTGGCCCTGGGGGAGGAGGGAGCTGTGCGGGTGGGCTTCAGCCGGGGTTACGCTTCCCCGGAGCACTACGGCGTGGACTACTCCGGCGTGAATGTCACCCAGCGGGGGGAGGACGACGTCCTCACCAGCCTGCCTACCGAGCGGCCGGAGACCGTGCTGCCCGGCGCGTCGTCCCAGTCCGGCAGCACCGGCTCCGGACGGCGGACTGTGCTGCTGGACGTGCGCTCGGACATTTACAGCCTGGGCGCCACCCTCTATCACCTTTTCACCGGCCGACGCCCCGCCCAGGACGCCAAAAAGGTGGAGCCCATCGGCCCTGATGAGCTCAGCCCCGCCGTGGCGGCCATCATCCGCAAGGCCATGGACCCGGACCCCGGCCGCCGCTGGCAGACGGCTCAGGAGATGCTCCAGGCCTTTGAGCGCCTTCATGACAACGATCCGCGGATGCGGCGCCACAAACGGCGCTGCGCCGTGACAGCCGCGGTGCTGACGGTGACGTTCCTGGCGGGCGGACTGGCCGCCTTCACAGGACTCAAGCAGCAGGAGCGGCTGCAAAACGCCTATACTCTGGCGGAGTATTCCGCCGACGCCTTGTCCCGGGGCGACGTGGATGGGGCTGTGGCCTACGCCCTGGAGGCCCTGCCTCAGAATCCGGGGATCTTCGGCCCGGCGCCGACGCCCCAGGCCCAGCGGGCCCTGACCAACGCCCTGGGGGTCTATGATCTTTCCGACGGCTTCAAGGCCCACCGGCTGCTGGCCCTGCCTGCGGAGCCCATCAAGGCGGTGCTTTCGCCGGAGGGGACCCGGGCCGCGGTTCTCACCACCGGGCAGGTAAGCGTGTTTGATACGGACAGCGGAGAGCAGCTGGCGGCCCTCCCCGCGGAGACCTCCGCTCTGGCGGACGTGGTATTCGCCGGGGAGGATACCCTTCTCTATGCCGGAGAAGGCGCCCTGTGCTGCTACGACCTGACCGCCGGGAAGGAGCTGTGGGCCGGTAAGGCCGCCACGGCCATCACCCTCTCGGCGGACGGCTCCACCGCGGCCGCTGTGTATCAGGACGAGAACGTGGCCGCAGTCTACGACGTGGCCACCGGTACGGCGGAGCGGGCGGTGACCTTCGGAGACAAGGGACAGGCAGTGCTGCCCAACAGCGTGTTTGCGGACCCGGAGGATAACCTCCTGGCTCTGGATGGGACGGGACAATGGCTGGCCGCCAGCTTTTCCGACGGCTCTTTGACCGTGTTCAGCCTGGAGGACAGCGAAAACGACCTGGTGCTCTTTGACACCTCCGATTACACCCACTTTGAGGGAGGCTTCCAGGGGCAGTACTTTGCCTTCTCCGCCACCAGCGACACCGAGTCGGTGTTTGCGGTGATCGACCTTGAAAGTATGACCCAGACCGGAGGCTTTGCCGGCGCACGGCCCTTCCATGTACAGGCGGATGAGAGCGGGATCTATGTGTGTACCGACAACATCCTGGTGCGGCTCCACCCGGTGACGGGAGAGCAGACGGAGATGGCCTATACCGACGCGGACATCACTGCTTTCGCCCGCTCCGGCGACTATACCCTCACGGCCACGGACGACGGCTGCTGTACCTTCTTTGACAGCGGTGCACGCCGGCTCCAGACCCGGACGGAGGGCGGTCCCTGGGACTTTGTCCAGGTGGCAGGGAACTTTGCCATGACGGCCAGCCGGGACCGCCAGTCTGTGGAGCTGCTGCGGCTGGAGAACCACCCGGAGGCTCAGCTGGCCACCTATGACCCGGACTATTCCCACAACGAGGCCCGCCTCAGCGCCGACGGCGCCACGGTGATGCTCTTCCGCTACGACGCATTCCGCGTCTGCGGACTGGACGGCAGTGTGGTGGCGGATGTGGAGATTCCGGATGCAGAGCAGGTCTATGACCAGCAATTCCGCCGGGAGGGCCAGGAGAGCTGGCTGGAGGTCATCTACAACGACGGTACCGTCCGCTGTTACAGCGCCGCCGACGGCACCCTGCTCTCCGAGGAACAGGGGGCGGAGCCGGACCGGACGCTGTACGAGGAATTTTTTACCGACCATTTGAAGATCACGTCGCCGCACCACGGCACTCCC
>ENA-UOJM01003145-UOJM01003145.1-human-gut-metagenome-genome-assembly--contig:-P116-NODE-3145-length-10274-cov-5.037479_pt1 | contig 10274 bp, 10 predicted proteins | sample MGYA00242349_ERZ723896 | MGnify/ENA metagenome assembly ERZ723896 | reverse complement strand
ATGGGGTCTGTAATGACCAGCCCCGCCGCCAGATCCCGGGCCACCGGGGATTTGTTGATGAGGGCCAGCCGGTCCCCACGGAAATAGTTGATAAGTCCCGCCGCGGGCCACACATTCAGGGAGGTGCCGCCCACGATCAGCAGATCCGCCTGGGCGATGGCGTTCACCGCGCCGTCGATGACCCGGTCATTCAGGGCCTCCTCATAGAGCACCACGTCCGGCTTGATGACGCCGCCGCAATCGCACCGGGGAACCCCCGTGGTGTGGAGGATGTGATCAAGATCGTAGAATTTTCCACATTTTTCGCAGTAATTCCGATGTACGCTGCCGTGCAGCTCATAGACCTGCTTGCTGCCGGCGGCCTGATGAAGTCCGTCGATGTTCTGGGTCACCACTGCCAGCAGCTTTCCCTGCTGCTCCCATTCCGCCAGCTTCCGGTGGGCGGCGTTGGGCTTGGCGTCGGGGCAGAGCATTTTTGCACGGTAGAAACGAAAAAATTCTTCGGGATTGCTTTTATAGAAGGTATGGCTTAAAATAGTCTCCGGCGGGTACTTCCACTCCTGGTGGTACAGTCCCCCGGTGCTGCGGAAATCCGGGATGCCGGACTCCGTGGACACCCCGGCGCCGCCGAAAAAGACGATCCGCTGGGCCTTGTCGGTCCATTCTTTCAGCTTTTTGACTTCATCCGTCATAAAAATATCCCTCCAGTCTGTATAATAAGGAAGTTATCTATGAACATTCAGATCTTCGGCTCCTCCAAATCCTTTGACTCGAAGAAGGCGGAGCGCTGGTTCAAGGAGCGCCGTATCAAGTATCAGTATATCGACGTTCCCTCAAAGGGATTATCCCCCCGGGAGTACCAATCCGTCAAGCAGAAAGTTGGCTTTGAGGCGCTGGTGAATACAAAATGCCGGGCGTACGAGGAGCTTTACATGGCCTATATCACCCCGGACGCCCAAGAGGAAAAGCTGCTGGAATATCCGAAGCTGTTCAACACCCCCATCGTCCGCAACGGCAAGGAGGCCACTGTGGGCTACTGCCCGGACGTCTGGGCCAAATGGGAGTAAAATCTTCCCGGAGGGAGACACTGCTATGTGGGACAACACCCTGCCGAAAAACCGTTTTCTCCGCTTCTGTGTACTGATGGCCCATCGCTGCGGGCGGCATAATGTGGCCATGCAGAGCGCGGCGCTGGCCTTTTACCTGCTGTTCATGATCTTTCCCTTCCTCATTTTCATCAGCGCCCTGCTGGGTCTGCTGGATCTGAACATCACCGGCATGATGACCGTCCTCTCGGATTTTCTGCCGGAGGAAGTGGTGGACCTGCTCCGGATGTACTTCACTTACGTCACCGACAATCCCAGCCCCCAACTCATGGTATTCGGTCTGGTCTTTTCCATCTACTTCCCCATGCGGGCCACCAACTCTCTGATGGCCGCCGTGCGGACAGCCTACCATTTAGGCCCGCCCAAGGGCTTTATCACCCAATGGATCAAGGTGCTGCTCTATACCGTGACCCTCATTGTCACCATCGCCCTGACCCTGTCTCTGATGACCTTCGGAGAGCGGGCGCTGTGGTACGCCGTGGAGCATTTTCACCTGCCGGAATTTCTGGCGGACCTGTGGGTAACGCTGCGGTTCCCCGTAGCCGGGGCCGTCAGCTTTTTGGCGCTGTTCCTGCTCTACGCGCTGGCCCAGGATACCATCCAACCCCTGAAAAATATCTGTCCCGGCGTTCTGTTCTCTCTGGCAGCGTGGATGGCGTTCAGCTGGCTCTATTCCTACTACGTCAACCACTTCTCCCACTACTCTGTGCTCTATGGCTCCATCGGCGCCGTCATTGTGGTGCTGATCTGGCTGAACCTCTCGGCATTCACATTGATTCTGGGTGCGGAGATGAACGGTGTGCTCATCAGTATGCGGAAGGACCGTCTGGAGCAGAACGTCAACGCACCAAAGACATGAATCGTCTGTCAAATCTCAGCCGCGGCCTCGCTGCGGGAAAGGAAGCTGTTTTATGGATACAAAACTGCAGGAATATGCAAAATTACTGATTGAAGTGGGCCTGAATGTCCAAAAGGGCCAGACCCTCATCATTTCATCGCCGGTGGAGTGCGCCTCCTTCGCCCGGCTGTGTGCTGACGCGGCCTATGACGCAGGCTGCCGGGAGGTCATCATGAACTGGAGTGACGACTATCTCAGCCGGCAGAAGTTCCTCCGGGCGGACGCCTCCGTTTTCGATGACACGCCGGAGTGGCGCGAAAAGTTTTTCACCAGCTATGCGGAAATGGGAGCCGCCTATCTGGCCATTGCCGCCAGCGATCCGGAAACGCTGAAGGGCGTGGACCCCGACCGGCTGGTCCGGTCTCAGAAATCTGGTTCCGTGCTCCGCAAGACCTTTGACCGGCTCCAGATGAGCAACGGCTTCCCCTGGTGCATCGCCTCGGTGCCCATTCCCTCCTGGGCCGCCACCGTGTTCCCGGAGCTGCCGGAGGATCGGGCCATAGAAAAGCTGTGGGATGCCATTCTCCGCTCCGTCCGCATTCAGGGAGACGGCACCGCCGTTTCCGCCTGGCGCCAGCATCTGGACACCCTGGGCCGCCGGAAAAAGCTGCTGAACGAGTACCACTTCAAATACCTGCACTACACCAATTCTCTGGGCACTGACCTCACCATCCAGCTGCCGGAGGACCATCTCTGGGCCGCCGGCAACTCCGTGATGAAAAACGGGGTGGAGTTCGTGGCCAACATGCCCACGGAGGAAATCTTCACCGCCCCTCTGAAAACCGGCATCAACGGCGTGGTCTATTCCGCCATGCCTCTGGTGGACAGCGGCAACATCATCGACAAGTTCTACTTCATCATCCGGGACGGCAAGATCGTGGAAGCCCACGCCGAAAAGGGTGAGGAATTCCTGAAAGCCGCCATCAGTGTAGACGAGGGCGCCAGCTACTTCGGAGAAGTGGCTCTGGTCCCCTATGACAGCCCCATTTCCAACCAGAAGATCCTGTTCTACAACACCCTGTTTGACGAAAACGCCTCCTGCCATCTGGCCTTCGGTGAGGCATATCCCGAGTGCATTGAAGGCGGCGAGTCCATGACCCGGGAGGAGGTGCAGGCCCACGGCCTGAACTATTCCCTGACCCATGTGGACTTCATGGTGGGCACCGCCGACCTCTCCATCGTGGGCACCACCCATGACGGCCGGGAGATCCCCGTCTTTATCAACGGAAACTTTGCCATCTGATGCGGCAGACCTAACAAGAAAGAGAGAATTATATGATCACAAAACCGAAATTTGACGAATCCGTTTTTGTCTGCCCCGGTGCCGCCATCGTGGGAGACGTGACCCTGGGAAAGAATGTCAACGTGTGGTACAATGCCGTCCTCCGCGGAGATGACGGTGCCATCAAAGTGGGTGACAACACCAACGTTCAGGACTGCGCGGTGCTGCACGAGGAGACCACGGTCGGTTCCGGCTGCACCATCGGCCATGGGGCCATTGTCCACGGCTGCACCGTGGGCGACAACGTGCTCATCGGCATGGGCGCCACCGTTCTCAACGGCGCAAAGATCGGCGATAACTGCATCGTAGGCGCCGGGGCGCTGGTCACCGGCAAAATGGACGCCCCCGCCGGTTCCATGATCCTGGGCAGCCCCGCCAAGGTGGTCCGTCCCCTGACGGAGGCCGAGATCGAGAGCAACCGGGAATCCGCCCGGGAATACTGTCATCAGGCAGACCGGTACCGCGAGGACTGATTTGCGCCAAAAATAGGGAAAACGCTGAAAGAAGCCCGGAATTTCACACTTCTTTCGGCGCTTTGCCGCTTGCAACCAAACCGCCGTGCGCATATACTTGCTCCGATATTAAACGATTACTTCTAAAACAAGGAGCAATTTATATGACATTGCAGGTTTCACCTCAGACCAAACGGGTCTTTCACCTCTCGCTGCCCATCTTCGCGGAGCTTCTCTTACAGCTTCTGGTGGGCAATATGGACCAATTCATGATCTCCCACTTCGGCTCCGCCGCCGTGGCCGCCATCGGCAACGGCAATCAGGTGATGAACGTGGTCATCATCGTGCTCACCACCATGAGCACCGCCGCCACCATTCTCCTGACCCAGCACATCGGCGCGGGCCGGGTCGGTGAGGAATGCAGCGAGATCGTCACCGTGGCCGTTACGGTCAGCGCCGTATTCAGCTTTCTGGTGGGCCTGTTTTTGCTTTTAGAGCCGGAACTGGTCTTTCAGCTCCTGCGGACGCCGGAGGACGCCTTTGACGGTGCCTGCCTTTACACCCGCATCGTAGGCGGTACGGTACTGCTTCAGGGGCTGTATATCCAGCTCTGCGCCGTTCTGCGGAGCTACACCCTGCTGAAAGAGGTAGTGGCGCTCTCCGTTTCCATGAACCTTCTGAATGTGGCAGGCAACGCCATTCTGATCAACGGCTTCTTCGGCTTCCCGCAAATGGGCGTGGCAGGCGCCGCCGTATCCACCGTGATCTCCAAGGCTGTGGGCCTGACGCTGGCCTGCATCACCCTGAAACGCAAATGCACCGTCCGTTTTTCCCTGCAATATCTGCACCCCTTCCCCGCAAAGACCTTCCGCGCCCTGCTGGGCATCGCCCTCCCCTCCGGCACAGAGGCCCTGTCCTACAACGTATCTCAGACCTTCATCCTCCGTTTCATCAATCTGATGGGTGCGGCGGTGGTCAGCGCCAAGGTCTATGGCAGTATGCTGGCCAACGTGGCCTATGTGTACTCCATCGCCGTGGGGCAGGCCACCCAGATCATTCTGGGCTACATGATCGGCGGCCGGAAGCTGGACGAGGTCAGCGGCCGTGTCTGGTCCACCATCCGCATCGCGCTGGCTGCCTCCGAGCTGCTGACACTGCTGATCCTCATTTTCTGCGATCCCATTTACAGCATCTTCACCGATGATCCTGTGATCCACGCGCTGGGCCGGCAGATCCTTTATGTGGAGTTCGGTCTGGAGATCGGGCGGTCTATCAATATCGTCATGACCCGCTGCCTCACCACCGCCGGAGACGTCTGGTACCCTGTGGGCGTGGGCATTTTCAGCATGTGGATCGTGGCCGTAGGCGGAAGCTGGCTGCTGGGACACGCGCTGAACTGGGGTCTTGTGGGCATCTGGATCGCCATGGCCTGCGACGAATGTCTCCGGGGTGCGCTGTTTACGATCCGTTTCCGGAGCGGCAAGTGGAAGGAAACCCGGCTGGTGGCTGATTCAACGAAAGGAACCTGACATATGGAATTCAACAAGCAGACCGTGAAGGCCCTGTTGGGCGTTGTCTGCAGCGGCATTGCCTTCGCTGCGGCGCTGCTGCATCTGGATGTGGTGGCGGGCGCCGCCGGGTGGCTGCTGGGCATTTTGTCCCCGCTGCTGCTGGGCTGCGCCATCGCCTTTATCCTCAATGTTCCCATGCGGGCGCTGGAGCGCCGCCTGTTTCCCCACGCCAAAAAGGCCAATAAGCTCCGCCGCCCGCTGGCGCTGCTGCTCACTGTTGCGGCAGTCTCCGCCGTGCTGGCGCTGGCGGGAATGGTGATTGTCCCCGGCGTGCGGGACGCCGTCGCCTCCATCGCGGCGCAGGTGCCGGAAGCCTTTGAGCGCTTGCAGGAAAGCGCTGCCCGCTTTCAGGAATACCTGCCCCTTCTGGCAAACCAGATCGAAGGGCTGTCTATCGACTGGGCCGGTCTTTCTCAGAAAGCCGTGGTGCTGGTCCAGAACTGGGGCAAGGGCCTTCTGATCTCCGGCGGTGGACTGGTCAGCGGCATCGTCAGCGGCGTCACTAAGTTTGTGATCGGCCTGATCTTTTCCCTGTACATCCTGCTGCAAAAGGAAAAACTGGCCCGGCAGGGCCGTCAGCTTTGCTACGCCTTTCTGCCGGAAGCCGCCGCGGATCAGCTTCTGAATATTCTGCGGCTCAGTGAACGGACCTTTTCCAGCTTTCTCTCCGGTCAATGTCTGGAGGCCGTGATCCTGGGCACCATGTTTTTTGTGTCCATGACTCTGCTCCATTTCCCCTATGCGCTGCTGGTGGGCGTTTTGATTGCTCTGACCGCTCTGATCCCCATTGTAGGGGCGTTCATCGGCTGCGCCGTAGGTGCGCTTTTGATGCTGGTGAACGATCCGTGGCAGGCGCTGTGGTTCATCGCGCTGTTTCTGGTGCTCCAGCAGATCGAGGGAAACCTCATCTATCCCCATGTGGTGGGTTCTTCCGTGGGACTGCCCTCCATCTGGGTGCTGGCGGCCGTGACCGTAGGCGGCAGTCTCATGGGCATTCTGGGAATGCTGGTGTTCATCCCCCTGTGCAGTGTGCTGTACGCCCTGCTGCGGCAGTTCACGGTCCATCGGCTGAAGCAGCGGCGCGTCCCTGCCGAAAAGTGGCGGGAACCGCCCAAGAAATAAGAAAGCAGTTCCATATAACCGACAAGAAAGCCAAGCCGCGAATGCGGCTTGGCTTTCTTCGGTTTTGCGGAACATAGCCGGATACCGTGCACGAGGGGGACACCATCGATTCGTCTGACGATTCAGATTCATCAATTTCTCTCATCTATGATCGCTTTCCACCGGCGATACTCCGGGGTTTCATCCCACTCCAGCGCCCTGTCTATATAGAATTCTGCAAGCTCAAAAGACGCGGGCGGCGTCAATGCGATAAAAAGATAATACGCCATCAAAAACGCACAGTAGGCAGCGGTTTTCATGCGTTCTTCTCCTTGAAACCTATGCAGTGACGCCTCCAAAACAAAGAACAGATTGAGCCGGTCTACTTCACTTGCGTCCGCATAAAAGCAATTCAGGTCATCCTGCGTGAGTCCCAATAGGACTTCCTCTTCAAAATACGGATGCCCGAAATCGATCGTTATCTTCACAGAATTTGCCTCCATGGGGCCGTTCCGCCAGCTTTCCCGCTATTTCAACTGGTCCAGCGTGAGGGAAAAGCTGGGCATGAAGGTCTCCAAAAAATACGTCACCTCCGGCAACTCATACTCCTCCAGCGCCGCGCGGGTCTGGGCGGCGGCGTCCCGGAACTCGCTGTTCCCGGCCTTCAATTCCTCCACGCATTTGATGTAGGCGGACAGCTTGTCCGCCGCCTTCACCAGCCGCTCCGTCTCCGGGTCCGTCACCGTGAGGATGGGGGCGTACACCGGCTGAAATTCCTCCGGCAGCATATGCAGCAGTTTTTCCTCCGCCACCGCTTCCACCTCCTTGTAGGCTTTGCGGATGGCGGGGTTGTCGTACTTGATAGGCGTAGGCATATCGCCGGTCAGGATCTCGCTGGCGTCATGATACAGCGCCGCCACCGCCACTGCTCCGGCGTCCGCATGGCCGCCGAACTTCTCATTGCGGATCACCGCCAGAGCGTGGGCCAGCACCGCGACTTGGTGGCTGTGCTCCTGCACGTTTTCCGGGGCTGTGTTCCGCATCAGCGCCCAGCGCTGGATGAAGCGCATCCGGGAAAGATAAGCGAAAAAGTGACTGCCGATCCTCATGCTTCCGCCTCCTGTTCCACGATTTCTCCCAACAGGGCCTCGCCGTCCACATTGATGATCCGCACATTTTTCAGCGCATTATGCAATTCCGCACCGTCCACCAAAACTTCCATATAGTTCGGGGCATGGCCGAAGAACTTCCCATTTTTCGGCTGCTCAAACAGCACCGGATACGTCCGGCCCACGCAGCCCTCCAAATAGCTCCTGTGCATTTCCTCCGCCACCGCCGCCGCCCGGCGGGCCCGCTCCTCCTTGACAGCCTTGGGTACCTGTTCCATCTTGGCGGCCGGGGTGCCGGGACGGATGGAGTAGGGAAAAATGTGCATCTGGGCAAAGCGGCACTTCCGGATGAAGTCTAAGGTCTGAGCGAACTCCTCCTCTGTTTCCTCCGGGAAGCCGGTGATGAGGTCCGTGGTAACGGCGGGGCGGTCAAACCAGCGGTTCAGCAACTCCACGGATTCCAGATACCGGGCGGTATCGTACTTCCGGTTCATCCGCTTCAAGGTGGCATCGCACCCGCTCTGCATGGACAGGTGGAACTGGGGGCACAGGTTCGGCAGAGCCGCTGCCCGGCGGCAGAAGTCCTCCGTCACAGTGCGGGGTTCCAGACTGCCCAGCCGCAGGCGCACCTCCGGCGCCGCGGCGGACAGGGCCTCCAGCAGGTCGATAAGGCTTTGGCCGTTTTTGAAGTCATGGCCCCAGGAGGAGATCTCGATGCCTGTCAGCACGATCTCCCGGTAGCCCTCCGCTGCCAGCTGCCGCGTCTGCTCCACCGCCTGTTCCAGCGAAAGGGAGCGCACCGGTCCCCGGGCGTAGGGGATGATACAGTAGGTGCAGAAGTTCACGCAGCCGTCCTCGATTTTCAGCATGGCGCGGGTGCGGCCCTCCATGCCGCCGGCAGGCAGCACCTCAAACACCCGCCGCTCAAAGGACTTGTCAATGGCCTCCAGATTTTTCTTTCCGGCGGCAGCCTCCTCAAGCAGGGAAACGAACCCCTCCCGGTCACCGGTACCGGCGATGAGATCCACCCCCAGCTTCCGCACATCCTCCGGATGGGTCTGGGAATAACAGCCGCACACCGCCACCACCGCCGCCGGGTGCTGCTTCTGTACCCGGTGGATCACCTGCCGGGACTTCTGGTCGCTGACGGCGGTAACGGAGCAGGTATTCACCACATAGGCGTCGGCCTCGTCGGAAAATTCCACCACCTGATGTCCTTTTGCCCGGAGGGTCTGCTCCATAGCCTGCGTCTCATATTGATTCACCTTGCAGCCAAGGGTGTAAATGGCAACTTTCATAGGTTCTCCTTGCGTTTTCAGAATCGTTCTTATATAATGAATAATTACGCTATTGAAAGAGATTTCCGAGGGGATTCCCGTGATTTCCCTCCCATTATACGTTTATTTTCGGAATAGGGCAAGAGGAGGATTTTTTATGATCTATCTGGACCACGCCGCCACCACGCCGGTCCCTAAGGCTGTGGCGGACGCCATGTACACCGTGCTGACAGAACAGTACGCCAACCCCAACGCACAATATCCTTTCGGACAGGAAATGCGCCGCAGCGTGGAGGATTGGCGGGCTGTGATTGCCAAAGCCGTAGGCTGCGAAGCAAACCAGCTTTTCTTTACCTCCTGCGGCACCGAGGGTGACAACTGGGCCATCCGGGCCGCCTGCTGGCAGAACCGCCATGTGGGCCGCCACATCGTCACCACCGCCGTGGAGCACCACGCCGTCCTCAACTGCTGCCAGCAGCTGGAGCAGGAGGGCTGGGAGGTCACGACCATCCTGCCGGATCAAAACGGCGACATTTCCGCCGAATCCGTTCTGGCGGCGGTGCGGCCGGACACGGCGCTGGTGTCCGTGATGATGGTGAACAACGAGCTGGGCAGCATCTATCCCATTGCAGACATCGCCAAGGGTTTGAAGGCCGTCAACGAAAAAACCCTGCTCCACACCGACGCGGTCCAAGGCTTTTTGAAAGTCCCCTTCTCTGCCAAAGCTCTGGGAGCGGACTTCATCGCCATCTCCGGTCATAAGGTCGGCGCCCCCAAGGGCATCGGCGCTCTTTATATCGGCCCCCGGGTTCGGAATCCCCGGCCCTTGCTGCCCGGCGGCGGTCAGGAAATGGGCCTGCGCTCCGGTACGGAGGCCACTGCCCAGATCGCAGGCTTTGCCAAGGCGGTGGAGCTCCGCTGGGATCATCTGGAGGACAAACTGCATCACATGGCAGAGGTCAAGGCCTACGCCGTGGAAAAGCTGACGGCCATTCCGGACCTCCAGATTATCGGGGACGGCAAGGCCCCCCATGTCCTGTCCGTCTCCATGGCGGGCTGGCCCAGTCAGAACGTGGTAAACGATCTTGGCAGTCAGGGGATCTGCGTCTCCGCCGGGTCCGCCTGTCACCAGGGCAAGTCCAGCCAGGTGGTGGCGGCGCTGCATCTGCCCAAGCGGGTGGCCGCCGGTGTCATCCGGCTGAGCTTCGGCCCGGAGACTACTTTTGCGGACATCGACGCCTGCGCGGAGGCCCTCCGAAATCATCACGATCACCGGATGCCCATGCTATAAAGCTATAAAATATCAAGGGGAGCAGACTCCCCCTTGAGAATTCCTCACACGGTTCACTGCTATGCAGAAGGTGAATTGCCGCAAAGCTGTAAGAGACGCCCCTCTGGAGAGCTCGCTACGCTCGCACACTTGTGAACCGCAAAGTATGTTTTGTCAGGTACACGCCCTGACAAAACATGGATTCCAT